>Ga0207931_1000139_pt1 | contig 27174 bp, 20 predicted proteins | sample NGESurdeep092012_2_FD_184478 | JGI IMG/M metagenome (GOLD analysis project Ga0207931, IMG submission 184478) | Arctic peat soil microbial communities from Barrow, Alaska - NGEE Surface sample 415-1 deep-092012 (SPAdes) | ecosystem: Environmental > Terrestrial > Soil > Wetlands > Peat ...
CCCAGGTGATTGATGACGACCAGGACCGGGCCGCGAGGGGGATAATTCTCCAACCCGCGTATCGTCATTTTGGTGCAGACGAAGACGACCACCCGGCACAGGAGTTGAAAGAAGCGCCGGAAGAGACGCCGGCCGAAGGTCAAGTCAGGCAGGCGGGTTAGGTCCGGGTGCCAGACTTTGCTATTGGGCTTCGGAGTCGGGGAGGATGGCGTTATCGGTGTAGACACCGCGATAGTCCTCGGGCAGCAATCCGGCAATGGTGCGCATCACCAGGTCGGCGTTGCGCTGGCGGGATTCGCGCCGCCTCTCGCCTTTTCCTTCCACCGGAGGCAAATAGACCGGCTTGCCGACGCGCATTTCCAACTGCGGACGTCTGCCTTTCGAGGCCTTATGCCAGAAATCGTCAGTTGTGCCGACGATACCGACCGGGATGACCGGCAGTCCGCTCTGTTCGGCGAGGTAGGCGATGCCCGGCTTGGCCGGTCTCATGCCGGGTTTGTGCGAACGCCCACCCTCCGGGGCGATCAGCAACGGATACCCGGCGGCCAGAGCGGCAAGAACTTTATCGAACAGGGCGCGGTCATAATCGCCGCGGTGGACGGGGATACCGCCCCACAGGCGGGCAAGGATGTTCTGCCCCGGCCTGCTCCAGACATCCACCGCGCCCATCACCTCCAGTTGCTCCGGCCAGAACACGCCGATAAACGGCGCTTCAAAGAGTGAGACGTGGTTGATGGCGACGATGTACGGTTTACCGAGCGGGACGTTTCCCTTGCCGGTAATCTTCACCGGCGCAAGGATATGGAAAACCGCACGCAAGGCCACCCGCAGGAACGGGCGGGCCAGCCAACGCCGCCACCAGGCAAGGCGATATTCTGTTACCGGCATAATGCCTCCACTTTGGTAAAAACTTCGTCCGCATTCAATTTTTCAGAGTCGAGAATGACGGCATCCTCGGCCGCACGCAAAGGCGAGAAAGCCCGGGTCGAGTCGATCTCGTCCCGTTTGCGGACACCGGCCAGGACCTGTTCGTAATCGACCTGGCTGCCGCGCTGGAGGATTTCCTTGTACCGCCGCCGGGCGCGTTCCTCCGCCGAGGCGTCGAGGTAGATTTTCAGGTCGGCTTCAGGCAGGACGACCGTCCCGATATCACGTCCCACCATGATCACCCGTCCGCGCAGACCGATCCGCCGCTGCTGGGAAGCCAGCGCCTGGCGCACCCCGCGGTAGGCCGAAACGGGTGAAACGTTGGCTTCCACGTCGGGGCGACGTGTCTCCCAGGTGATGTCCATACCATCGAGGAGAACATCACAGGCACGGCCATCGTCCTTCGATGGAGAGCGTACGTCAATCTGGGCGGTCTCGGCCAGATTGGTGACAGCCGCCTCATTGTTAATTTCCAGGCCGCGTTGGAGAGCGCCCCATGTCACAGCACGATACATGACGCCGGTATCGAAGAACAGGTAACCCAGAGAATCGGCCAGCCGCCGTCCCAGGGTGGACTTGCCCGAGGCTGCCGGGCCGTCAATGGCGATGATATTGGGGATAGGCATAGGGGTCAGGAATCAGGGTATCAGGGGGTAGGCAGTCCCTGGCTATCGAGCATCAGGTCAGACCGCACCCACAGGATAATGTCTTGGCGCAAGATGGGCATCTGGCGGTAGACAAACCACTTCAGCCAGTCGGAAAATGTAGCATGACCCCAGTCCGCCACTTCGCTCAGCGGGAGCGCTTCGCCCCGATAATCCGCTGCCAGGCTCAACTTGTCAATGGATGAGATGACCATTTCGGGGGTCGCATCCGGAGCCAGCGCAGTAACATCCTGCACCTGCCAGTCGCGAAAGAGCCAATGCAAAGCCGGGGAGTCTACAGCAAGTACCGTCAGCGGCAATTGACCGGTATAGCCGGTATTCAAGTCCGAGATTTGATTGGCAACTTTCAGCAGCACGTCCACGCGACCGGTACGCGGCTCCGGCTGCCAGAGTTCGACCGTCAGCGGCTCACGCACACCCGCTGCGCCGGTGCTCATGGCGAACGTGAAAGCCGTCAGCGCGAGCACACCGCCCCACACCCCGCCCAGGCGGGCCGCGTTTGCCGACCAGCCCGCCCTCACCAGCAGCAGGCTCAAGCCAATCAAGAGTACCACCGCAATCAGCAGGTACAGACGCATGCGCGCCGGTTCCATACCCAGATCCATCGTCGTGACACCTGCCAGGTCCAGCCAGCCAAAGACCAGCAGCGCGACGACCAGTGTCATTACACCGGCCAACTCCCAGCGGTTACGGCCCTCAAAATCGAAATGATGACCCAGTTCGATGGCTGCCAGTGCCCAGAGCGGCAGGAGCGCCCAGGTCAGGTCACTGGTCTGCTTGCCGGGGTAAATGAGCGCCAGCACCAGCGCCACCAGCGCCCAGAGGCCCATGTGGATGGAGTCGGTATCCCGCTTCAGAATACCTCGCACCGCGCCGGCAATGCCGAATCCCAGTGGCAGGATTTCGTAAGCAGGCAGGGCCAGCAGGAGCCGCCAGAGTGGGACATCTGAAAGCGTCCACCAGCCGCGCAAGGATTCCACGAAGGACATGACAAAAGCAGACAATCCTTTTGGAGAAAGGATGAACAGGCTGCCCACCACGAGCAGGGTTCCCAACCCCCAGGTAAGCGTACCCCGTAAATCTTCCCAGCGGATGCGCGCCGGACCCGTCTCTGTCTTTTCACCATCGGCCTTTTCATCTGCCTGCGCGGGACCCGCACCTGTCTCTTCACCATCGGCCTTTTCCTCTGTCTGTGCGGGGACACTCCTCCCTAACACCGTGGTAAAAGCCCAGGCCAGCGCCAGCCCGAGCAGGCCGAACCAGACCGAAGGCCCGGAGAGCAGTGCTAACCCGGCGAAGAAGCCGGCATAGGAGCGGTGTCCGTCCAGCCACATCAGCCCGGTCAGGATGAGGCAGGTGATCGCCAACATCGGTCCGCCCGCCAGGTGCGACATCGCAACCAGGCCGGGGTCAATTGCCAGACCAAAGGCCAGGACAAGCGCCGGGATGCGTCCGAAGCGGCTGCGCAAAAACCACGCAGCAAGGATGAGGGCACAGCCCGCCAGCGCTGGCCAGAAACGGGCCAGAAAATTCGTCGCGCCGAAAATGTAGAAAAGAATGGCGGTCAGGTGGACGTAGGCCGGGTTGGGGCCGAGAGCCGGCTGCAAACCCTGGGTCACCCGCAAAGCCTGGAGCGCCCAGTCCGCTTCGAAATCGGAGAGTGGCAGGGCGCCGAGGTGCAGGAAACGCAAGCCGACGGCAAGCGCGAGCGCAAGGGCGTAGAAAGCGTGTTCGAGGGTGGGTTGGAATTTTCTCATTGGCAATATTTTACTGCTTCTTGCATAAATATACGGACTTTCCTGTATCGAAAGGCCCAGAAATAACGGGATTTTGGTTCGGATATTTGCGCAGTACTCTGTAGCACGTAGTGGCAATTTATCGTTGCTTCAATCAGGGTACTTCGTATATCGTCACCTGCCCTTGTTGAAAGACAGGCGTGAGGTGATTCTGGAATTTGCTTTCGTTGAGATGATACGTACTCCGCTCCAGCGTTCCGACGCAAACATAGCGAATCCCGTACTGCAACAGGATGGCCTGGGCTTCCTCCCAACTGGACGTTTCGTACAGGCGGCGAATATCATCCTGGCGGGTGCCTTGGGGTTCATAGGTACCGCGCCATTGACCTTCGTGCATCGGCCAACCCAAAACTGCCGGCAGTCCGCTGTAAGTGGAGATACGGCTGTAGTCTGAGTAGCTGGCATCCACTTTGCTGGCCTCCACGATAACGCCATATGTCGCTGTGCGCAGCCAGGCTGCGGCAGCCATATCGTCGGGTTCGATTTTATCGAAGAACGCGCCCCCGTCCTGGGTCCAGACCTGGGCCGCGGTCTGCCAGGCATGCGGGTCACCGGCTGCACGCGCCGCTTTCAGGTTCTCGGTGAAAGCGGGGATCTGGAAATTATTAGTCTTGGTGAGCAAACCAAGAATTGGATAGACCAGCGCCATGAAAAGAACGAGCGTCAAGCCTATCCGGTAGATCCAATTCCAGGCGCCGCGCAGATTTTGCAGCAGTACTGCCACCCCAAACGCTGCCGCCAGGCTCCACACCATCCAGGCCTGGTAATAGAACTTGAAGATGGTGTTCATGCGGTTGTTGAACTGGTCGCGCAGGAAAACGAATTCGGGAGCCAGCACAAGAAGTGCACCGAGGAGAATGAGAAAAAGGATAAAGGATGAAGGATGAAGGACTAAAGGTGAAGGGTGTTGCTCTTTTTCTTCAACCTTCTCGTTTTTCGGCACTCCTCCATCCACCTTTAATAGAAATGCCAGCGCCGCGCTGAGCAGGACAAGCAGCGTCAGCAGGCCGCCGATAAAAGAGAGGCGGCGGAGCGCAGCCGCTGAAAAATACAATGCCGCGCTCAAGAAGCCCTCGTTAGCCAGATAACTTGCCACAAAATCGGGCATCTTTAGTTTCGCCAGCAAACCAAGCAGCCAGGAGAAAATCCACAGGAGCACAGCCAGAATTGCCGCCAGGCCAAAACCGAGTTTCCAATTTAAGGGACGCTTTTCGAGGCGCCAGAGATAGATCAGGTACGCAAAAATCGCCAGGAACAACGGGCCAAACATAACCCACAAATGGACGCCGCGGGTCGGGTATTCCAGGTTGGGCAGGATGCCACCCGCCTGGGACGAGAATCCAACGTAGAACGGCAGGTAGAGCAGGATTGCCAGCAGACCGAGAGGCACGCCCAAGGCAAAAACGTCCTTCAGCCGTTTCCAAACCCAGCCGGATTCCAGCGTTCGCGCCAGCGCATATGCGCCAACCAGCAGGGCAAAACCAATCAGGATATCCCAGGTATTCAGGAAGGCCAGTCCGCCCAAAACAAGCGCACCGAAAAACAAGCCCAGCGGGCGGACAGGCAGCCGGTAAAAGCCCAGATTCGTTTCCCCCTTCCAGCCGCCCAGGAACAGGTTGAGCGCCACACCCACAGCCAGCAGTCCGAACGGCATCGCCAGGACGTGCGGGTGCAGGTCACCGAGCAGGTAGGAAAAGAACGGGAACTCGTCGATGATCTCTTTGTAAACGTTGGCCAGGGTGTAATCCGGGATTACACGCGAGGCGCGCCACCACCAGTAAAACCGTTCGAGCATCAAACCCAATGGCTTGGTAGGAGCCTGATTCAGATCCAGAATTCCAAGCCATTTCCAGAAGGCCGAGGTGGCTGTGCCATCCGCGTTAAATTTCCAAAACAAGCCAAGGTTATGGAGAACATCAAGAAAACCTTCGAAGTTACTGACGATCAGCAGGAAGAAAGGACCAAGTAACGGCAAGCTCGTCAACGGGCGGGCTTGGGCGGGTGATGGGTGATTCTTCCGCCAGGCGGCCAACAGGTTATAGAGCACACCATATGCCCCCACCGCACTCAAAGCGAACACCAGCGACAGCATCAGGTTGAAAGCCACACTGCCCAGTGTCCCGGTCGCTTTGGCAAGCATGGCAGTCATCACATAACCAAAGTAATAGTACGAGATGGCGTAGCCAGAAAGCCACGGGTCGTGCGGCGGGAAAGTTGGCGAGTGCAGGATGGCATTGATGAAGGCTAGTTCCATCGGTTTTTCGGTGCCGACGATTTCCGGGTTCCCGGCGCGGACGAAGGCCAGGAAAGCAAAGGCCAGGAAGAACAGGATTTCAACGGTTACGATCACACGCCAATTGGATCCAATCCACTCCCCCAGCGACTTGCGCGTCTCCTTTAGCGCCAAACCGGACCCGGAAACTGCAACTAAAACCACCAGTCCCAGCAGCAACCCGCCGCCGTCATTCTGGACGATTCCCAGGGAGGCCATCATCCAGAAGGCGTAACCCCACACCAGCATCCCAAAGGTGCGCGCCAGGCTGAAGCCCCGGTCGGCAAGCGCCGGGAATAGACGAAAGGCCAGCGGGAAGGTCAGCCAGCCGAGGAAGGTGACGAGGAGATACCAGGCAAAGAAAGATAGCATAGGGATCTGTCTTCAATCATCCAATTAAAGGGGCCGGTGCAAGTATTTTTACCATCTGATGATAACCGCCGCTGCCTTCGGCAACCTTCGGATGATCGCTCAGATAGGAACGAACAACCTTATAACCCAAATGCTCATAGAGATGGCAGGCGTTCTCATGTCCAAAGGCAACGATTAATGAGCACTTCTGTAAACCAGACTCGCGTGCCATCTCTTCGGCGTACGCAATCAGCATCGTGCCAATCCGCTGTCCCTGGAACTCAGGGAACACCGCCAGGTTGCTGATATAGAATTCATCAACTTCGGTCTCTTTCAAATCGCCGTAAGCAGATTGCGAACGTGCCAGATTAATGGTTGCAACCAGGCCAATTACGTGCAACAGGTGCCAGCCTGTCATTAAATTCAATCGGGCAATCAACTTACCCGGATAAGCTAATAATAGTCCGTACACCTGCCCGGCTCGTTCAGCCAAATAAGCCAGGTTATAACTCATCCGGTTGGCTCGGCGCTGGAAGAGATATGCAAGGACCTGTAAAGTGGAAATCCCTTTTCCCTGACCAAAGAGCCAATCCGCTTCAATGCCCATTGTCAAATATATAAGCCTGGCAACCAGGTCTGAATCAGCCGGCACTGCGGGGCGGATTGTGATAGCTTGTGTCATTTTAATTCTGCGGGCAGGGAAAACATGCCATCTGGGCCCGGCTCGAAATCGAGCACACGCACCACGGCTTCCAGGTCGAGCGGACCATAGATGTGAGGGAACAACTCATCGGCTTTATCCGTGCCCACTTCCCACCGGACCTCGGGCTTGAGCCGTGACGGGTCGATCACCAGGATCACCAGTCCGTGCTGGTTGGTGAAGAGATTGTTGGCTACGCGCTTGATTTGATTCATTTCGGAACAATGGATGAAGCCTTCGCTCGTCAACGAATCGGCGGAATACCTACCGGGCTTTTGCGCGGCAGACCAGGAAGTCCGGGCAGTGATATGAAAAATGAAATCGGTCACGGGTTCACCTCGCCCTCTGCGGGGACTTCGCCCCCTTCGGGGACTTCGTAGATCACGGTCTGCCCGTCACGGTATACCGCGTGCCAGAGAATGTTGTTATTCGCCTCGAACTTGAGCAGTCCGTCCGGAGCTTCCGCAGGGACTGTCCCATTCGGGGCGCCGGGAGCATATTTGGCGCGTTCCAACTGGCCGACGATGATGTAACGGACATTGTACTTGCTCAGGAAGTCGCGCACTGCGGCGAGGTCAATGGTGGCATAAAACGCATCCACTTCCTTGCCGCGTGCGATCACCGTGGCCGAATCCAAGACCCGTTGCTGCACCTGGTGCCATTCCCAACCCACCACATCGGGCAGGCCAGTGTAGATTGAAAAACGTCCCAACCAGGCATACTGGACTCCGGCAGGCGCAGCCTCCACGATGACAGGAGAACCCTGGACGTTATCCTGCATCCAGCGGATGGCGCGGAAATCCTGGCTCAGGTCCATATCTACACCATACTCTGAATAGCGAGCATAGGCCATGTAGTCCATACTGTCAAGCGTGTGCGGGATACCAGGCGTCATGCGGTCGCGGATTTTGTCTGCACCGCCGACGATCAGGAAGAGTGTCGCGCCGGTAACCAGCAGGACGGCGGTCACCGACCAGAAAGTACGCCAGCCGCGCAGCCACTTGCTGAATTCGGCCAGCAGCCAGCCAAAAGCGGCTGCGGCACAGATCCCCAATAAGACCCAGCTCTGGATGCCAAATTTGAAGACAGTGTTAAACCGTCCGATATCGCCAGTCACGACAATCAATTCAACCATCATCGTCAACAGCAAGCCTGTACCGGTCATGAACAGCACCAGCCGCTTTAAATCGGAAATCCCGGGACGGAAGAGCAGGACCGCCGCCCAGACTGCCAGTGGTAGCGCCAGCCAGAGAATGGTAATGCCCTTCCAGGGAACATTCTGGGAGGAACTCATCACCCAGGCTTGCTGGACCACCAATATAAGAAGAATGATCACCAACGCGGCAATGATCAGGTCCCGGTAGGGACGCAGTTTGCGCAGCGCAGAGACGGGCGTCTCGGCCAGCCACTGGCGCGTCTCCCAGATCATCCAGGAGACGATGAAGAACAGAAACACGCCCCATTGAGTCAGATAGGTAGACAGGGGTGTGCGCGGGCCCTTCCACACTTGGACAGAAGTGTACGCCTGCCCAAACCAATGCGAGAACGGCTGATACAACAATACAGAAAACGCCGCTAGAGCCGCCAGTGCACCGCCAGCCAACAGAAGACGCGTCCCCCATCCCGGTAACGGCAGGCGCAGTTTTTCCGGGTTACTATAGCGCCAGACAGTGTAGGCCAGGACAACCGACCCGAAGACAAAGTAAGTGTAGAAATCCCAGGTATTGGTCGGCTTTAACGACCCGATGATCAGCCCGCCCAGGAATAAGCCGATCACAGCGTTGGTCGGACTGTTCCACCTGGCTTTCGCCAGCAGCACGGACAGCGCCCAGGAAATGACCAGCACTGTCAGCACGAGAGCAATCATGTGGGCATGCAGGTCCGACCAAATAAATGTGAATACGGGAAATTCATAGAACTCGCTATAGCCAGGCGGAAAGATCCGGCTGGAGAACCAGTACCAGTCTCCGGGTCCGTAGGGCAGGTTCTGCCCGGCCAGTACCATGAAAAAACCTTTGAGGGACCACCCGATGCGCTGGATGAGATTAGCCCCCTCCGTCACACCGCCGGGAGCTGCCACTCGCTGGAAACCCTGGTTCAACAGATGGACGATACCCAGGTTGCCAAGCAAAACCATCGCAGAGGAGGCCGAGATGCCGGCGATAAAGCGAGAGTCAAAAAGCCTGTTTCTGGATTCGTCGCTGCCTTCGGTTTTTGCACATCGAATCCCATGCAGGATGTTCCAACCCACGGAAAAAGCACCCACCGCCAGGCAGGCAAACAGCGTCGGCAGGATGAAATTGTAGGCGATGGACGGCACGATACCCAGCAGTTTGACCGGTGTGCCGACAATCACGTAGCCGTAATAATAGTAGTTGATGTAACCGCCCGCGAACCATGGGTCGTAAGGCGGGAAAGTAGTGCTCTTCAGGATGGCGTTGAAGTAGGCGAATTCCATCGGGCGTTCGCCGCCCTTACTTGGATGCCAGAGGTCCGGGTTGCCCAGGCGGATTAACAAGTCGAGCAGGAAGAATGCCAGGAAGACAACTTCCACCATCAGGAAGTACTTCCAGCGCTCGCGGAATTCCTGTACCAGTTCCACGCGTTGGCGCCAGGCCTGCCAAATACCGACCAGCATGATCAACCCGAGAGCAACCCCGATGGTCAGCTTGCTGTACGAGAGTCCAACCGAGCCGGCCATCCAGGCCAACCACGCCCAGAGCAGCAGGCCGACGATACGCGCCAGCGGGTAGCCGTGGTCAGCGAGACCGGGGAAGGCTGCCCGCACCAGCGGGTATACAAAAAGCCCGAGGGCAAAGATGACCAGGTACCAGAGCACCAGGCCAACAGCCGGATAACGGTTATAGAGGGCATCGCGATTAAACAGGTCCGACCACGTCCCACCTGCCTGCTGGACCGCCAACTGGTCCGCGGGGAGCAGTAGGCTCTTATAGGTATCGGCCTGACCGGGTGTCAGATGGATGGCGTTGCTGTAATCTACTTTCCCGAGCACAGCCTGTACTATAGTCGGGGTGTAATCAGCGTTCTTCTTGAAAATAAAAACTTTCGGGTGGTCATAAAAGGTAAAGGCTTCTTCGGCGGACTGGTCGTTGATGACCAGGGGACCGATGGTTGGGTAAGATTCGAATGTAGCAACCAGATCAAAGCCCAGGTTCCCTTGGAACATACCCGGCTCGGCCACGCGGTAGCACCAGATGATGTCCTTATCCGCTGGGCAACCGATCAGTTGGCGGTAGTACTCGGTCGTCAGCGGATAGCGTTCGGGCAGACGGGTAATCTGGGCATACTGGTGGTTGGTGGGGATGAAGATGTAATCGGCCTGGTCCAGCACACTCTGGAAGCGGGCCAGTTTATCGGCGTTATCGTCCCAATAGACCTGCAAGTTCGGGTCGCCGCGATAGATACCGCCAAAAGGGTCATAGGACGCGGTGCGGAAAGGCAGTGTCCAGTCGTAATCAGTTTCGTTGGCGACGGCGGAACCAATCAGGGTCAACACCCCGCCAGTTGTTTGGATTTGCAGGTAATATGTAATGCCGCGCTGGAGGCTGACAGGCTGATCGAGTGTCAGCGTGACCGGATCACCGCGTGGATCGCCGGTGGGAGTAAAGTCCGCCGTCACGGCCAGGTTGGTCAGTACCTGTCCCGGCTGCGGGTCGGACGCAGTGGAGAGGATCAGGCGCAGGGTCTGTGCGCCGGAAGCGGACGAATCGGCCACGTGGCCAAGCAGGATCGAGGTTAGCACGCCATCGCTTTTGGAAATGAAAACCGTCTGGTAGGGCAAACCGGATTGGATGACGGTGCCGGTGAAAAACGGCAGCGGCTGCTGGTAGGTCGTCCCATCGGCAATTTGGACGTGCATATTGATTGGGCCGGGAATGTTCTGATAAATCCAGTTTGATGCGGCGATGCGCGTCTCCGGGCGGACGTAGATGCGGCTGAAAGCATAGGCATAAGCAGCGGTTGCGGCAAGTACCAAAATGCCAACCGTCGCGGCCAGGATGGCCCGCCCCGTCCGGGAACCGGGACTACCTCGCCAGTTGAGGCGCTTCAGTCCCGACAGGCGGGGCTGTGCCCAATCGAAAACCACCCAGGCCGCCATCATTGCCAGCAGCGGATAGATGGGCAGTTGGTAGCGCACGGTGGGGTTATATTGCAATGACTGCCATACAAAATATATCGCGGTCCAGCTCCACAGGAGGATATGCTGCCGCCACTCACCTTTCAACATGGCCCAGCCCATCCACAGGAACCCGGCCCAGGCCAGAATACCGAGCGGCAGGCCAAGACCCCAGACGGTCAGGTTCTGAAAAGAGTAAAGGTGGTTGCGCCGCGCCCATTGCAGGGCCCAGGGGATGTCGGTGTTGGGGGTTGCCTGGAGGCGCTGTTCGGTTATGTTCGCCACCCACTGCGGATTGAGGCCCAGACCAGCGAAAGCATATGGCTGGAAAATACGGAAAGAGATAACAGACACCAGCGCACCGACGAGGATATACCCAGCAATCAGCGACCAATTCGCGGGGTGATGAGCTTTATCTTGTTCTCTCCGGGAGCGCCAGTAACGGATGATGAACGCCAGCGGGAGAAGCCCTGCCAACGGAGCAGCGTTGAGTTTCGACGCCACAGCCATACCCAACGCGAGCCCGAAGAGCAGGCTGAAGGTGAAGTCGCGATGCTTGATAAAACGTAAAACAGACGATGTAAACGGACGCTTTTCCGCCTGAGCAGATTCTTCCCCTGTCTCTTGACCGGCAGTCGATGGCAGACAGCCCCCAAAGGTCAGTTCCACAGCGAAGTAAATCGTCAGAAACATGAAAAAGACGGCGAAATTATCTGTCGTATAAAAGTGTGATTGCTGGATTTGCATCACGGCAAAAGCCGAGAAGAGCGAGGCCAGCAGGGCCACGCGTGGACTGTAGATCCGTTTTACGATCAAGTACAGCAGGAGGATCGTGCCCAGGTCCATCACCCCGGAGAGATAGCGTCCGAACAGAGTCAGGTGGTCCATCTGCCCAAGCCAGGTGGCCAGATAGCGCGTCATAATGATCGGCAGGTCACCATAAACATAGAAGGAGAAGCCGCGGTTGTGGGGATTTAAAGGTGAGCAGTTGGTATCGAAATAACCGCCCCAGGTTTTGCAATCCGGATAAGCCTTGGGCGAGATCCCCCGCCAGTTTTGAGTCGCCAGCGAGGGAGGCGCCCCGAGTTGATTCTGGGGAGTTCCGATCGGCTGGATCCCGAGGGTCACCGATGAAAGGAAGTCCTCATCCGGATGCTGGATGTTGAGATCGCCCCAGTCCGCGCCCGTGAAGCGGAAATACGCGGCGACCAGCAAAACAGCCAAAAGCAACAGGTCATATACCCACATCCATTTACGCTTTGGAGCAGTAACTATAATGTCCGTTTGCATAATCACAATATCTCATTTGTGTTCATTTGAATCATGGCGACTGTGGCGGCACAAGGAAAATCAAGAAATCCTTGTCAGGTATTGTTGACTTATATTCTGTCACCCATCCCGTGGGATAAAGCGATTGTAATGTCTCCAGGGAGGTAGTATCTTGTATATTCACAAGGAACAGTTTAGCACGCGTATCAGACAGGGTATTTTGGAAATTTTCAGGAAATATTGCATCATCTTGCATCGGAAAGCCAGCGTTGAACATGACCAACCGGCTATCCACCCAATAGGGGTAACCAACCAGCCATTGCGTCTGCGAAGTGCCCACCATATCGGTAAAGTCATGTACCACTTGCCCAATTTCGGATGTGTTCCAGGAAGACAGGTCATACTGTTTCCGATATTGGTTGAACACCAGATCATAATTCTGCACAGAAGCCCCGGCCAATAATACAAACCCGACCAGCCAGGCAAAGTGTTTGTTCCATGAGGTGGCAGACATGGATTCGATCAACTTTAACAACCCATCCAGCGCCAAGCCAACGATCAGGAAGACTGGTATTATGACCCCGGCGGAACGGCTCATGGATGGGTTCTCTCCGGGGAAAGCCAGTGAGAGGATCGATGGCATCATTAAGACAGGAATTGAAATCAGGGTAAAAATATCCGTCCAGTTCTTCTGCCGGATATACCGGATCGTCAAAAGCACCACTCCCAGATGAAAAAGTGCCGCACTGATCATGTCCAACGCCGGAATGTTAGGTACCGAGATTGCCCAGACTTCACCATTATCCCACCCAAACATCGTCAATGAATTCCGTAAGTTTTGTAAGAAAATCTGCCATGCCGGACCGGGAAGCGGCCGTTCCCAGGTCCCCAAACGGGACATGCTACGATATATAACCCCAGTGGGGTTTTCTATCATGTACCTCAAGAGAGGTATGAAAACAATGAAAGATATCGTAACGAGTGCAAACAGTCCCCAAAAAGTCTGGCGGCGATAGCCCTTTGACTGTTTATGCAGGATGTATAAACCGATCGCTATTAAGATTACAAATGGCACCACGCGGTAGGCAGTATAGCCATTCAACCCAAGACCAAGAAACAAACCGCTTAGAGCGAAATTGTTTCGATTGCGCATTCGCAAACCACGTATCAGGTAGTAAAGAGCAGGGGCATAAAAAAGAGGATACATCGGTAAACGCAAACCAAACCGAGAGATCACGTTCGGCCAGTAGGCGATACCAGTAAATACCATCGCCAACAGCCCCACGCGACTATTACCGATCTCTTTACCAAGCAAATAGATATAGTACAGAGTAGCCAATCCTGCCAGGGTTGACCCGATTTTCAAGCTCATAAAAGTCAGGCCCGTTTTAAACAGCAAGATGATTGCGGCAGACAAATAAAACTGGAAGAATTCTCGTCCGCCATTGCGCGGAAAGAAAACTGATGTCTTTCCATTGAGTACATCGCCGATATCCAACAACTTCTCGGCATGGTCACTGATCATTTGTGAGGGAACTTCCGCCAAACGATAAGTTCGAAAAAAGAGGATTAATCCAAAAGCTGCCAAAACGAGAAGTGCCCAACGATCTATTTTAATATTCCAATTGGGGTGAGAGATAATATCTCTCAGCCGTCTGAACCAATTCTTAATATTCGCGCCGGGTTGCCAGAAGGCCAGGACCATGGTCAGTAATGCCAATAACCAGATTATAAGGTTGTACCAGGTGAAAAGACCGCTTTTAAAAGTGCCGAAAGCGATCAAGGAAAATACGAGGGATGCAATAAAGGCAGCAGAAGAATGTAAAAACTGTTTATCTTCCGAGACATCTTCGGCGTTCACATTCCACATCTGCAATGACCACTCATGCTTTAGATTAGCCCACACCAGCGCCAAACCTGCCAATACATAAAGAATGATCCCTCCAACCCAGGTGCGGTCCGCTCCCGCATGGGGTTCCAAAGAATATTGAGCCAGGAGACCCAGACCAAAGGCCAGCAGAGTACGCCAATGGCTCAACAAGCCTTTAACAAATGTCAGCAAAGTACGCCAAAAATCGCGTAAACCACCAGGAGGTAAATCCTGTTGCCCCCCCTCCGCTATGCTTGGGGTAGAAATTCCTTCCTTTTCTAATTCCGGCCAAATTTCAGGGTGTTCAGACTTGTCCAGAACTGCCGAGGGGTGGAATATTTTCAGCAGTCCATAATGTATACGAGCCTTTATATAATCCAAAATACTGGGTTCCTGATTCATAAAATGCCTCCGCTAATTTTTACGCATCGCGCGTAAATATCCGAGGTCGGAATGTACTGGATTGGGAAATGCTTCGACCTGAAATCCTCGTTCTTCCAAGAAACGAGCCAGATCCAAATGAGTATATTGAGTTACGTTGTCGTGATATTCCATGATAATGCGCTTGATGTGCGCCAAGGTGGATGGCAGGGTCGCAAAAAGAATTGTATATTCTGCGCCTTCACAATCCAGTTTCAATAAATCACATGATTCCAGCTCTATTTTTTTTAGGGCGTCATTAAGAGAGATGGATTTAACGCGCAAGCTCGTTCCTACATCTGTAACTTTCTTGTGGTGGCTCTGAAATTGCAAAGGCTCCCCACCAGCCAGGTCTAGTCCGAGTTCGCCAGTCTCGGCGCCAATGGCCTCATTAAAAACCCGAACATTTTGAAGCTTATTCAGTTGTAAATTTTCACGCATAAGAAGGAACGATTCCGGGAATGGCTCAAACGCAAAAACCTGACCCCGCGGTTGTGTCAAAGTAACAGCAGCATATAAAGTGTATTCCCCTGTTCCTGCGCCAATATCAATTATCTTCCAACCAGATTGGATCGGATACCCGTATTTTTCGTAAAACCGGTCTAGAAACGTCTCTTTTATACTCCACACGTCCATCGCTCCACGGACCCTGAATTGCAGGCCATGATTACGAAGACGAATAGTTTTAATACCCGGCTGAATTAGATTCAAAATGATCCGAATAATCAGTATCGGGTTTTCAAAACCAAATAGCAACTCAAATATCGAAAATAAATAATATACATACTTTCTCGCAGGTAACATAACCACTTTATTCACCAATTCGCCGGGCAATATAGAATGTACATACCCCATCATCACAGGCGACCGCATTTGCGTAAGGTTCTAAAAAGCGATAAATCAATCCTAGATTCCAGTGCGTGGAAACGAGTATCCATCGCCCAGTGAGCCTGCGCAGGATAAGAGATGGCAGCCCAAAGTAATGTCCCCATTCGAGTATGTGCAATGCTTTCGGAGGAAAATAGTGCCACCATCTTTCCAGCACAAATCCAGCTTGTTCCAAACGAGTTTGCCATACTTGAGGGTTATCCAGATGGCAATGACGAGCAATCCGGGAAAAAAAGGCGCGATAATGTTTCGCCAGTGAAGTCAGCCGTATTTTATCCAACATGACAGCTATCGAAAGGTAATCATTAAAGTGGTGATTCGGCACGCAAAAAACGAACGATGCTCCAGGTCTCAATACGCGAGCCGTTTCCGCTAATACTTGCTCGACTGGTGTAATATGCTCAAGCACAGAATTACTAAACGCACTGGAAAAATAACCATCAGGATAGGGCATTTTGCTGGCATCAGCCTCAGTCAAGAGACGATAAACGTTGCGAGTCCCTGCCTCCTGGATGGGTCCATGCCAAGGGTCAAGACCAACGTCTATCGGGTGATCGAAGGTCAATTGGGCAAAGTGCCCGTCGCCGCAGCCCAAATCAAGGATGGGGGCAGGCAGGTCGAGATCCTGGTAAAAAACCGCTTCCACGGCCCGCAGGAGAGCGCGGAAATAAGGCAAGTCACGCAGGTGGAGAAATAGGTAATCTTTCATATAGATTGATGGGGCGTAGCGCGCTACGCCCCAAGCCATCAGATTCTACCATTCTTTTTTAACAGCCCTTCAAACAGCTTTTCATACTCCGCCGCGATCATATCCGGGTCATACTGGGGTGCCAGCGCCGCTGTGTCACAGCGGTATTTCTCTTTCTCGGCGAAGATCTCCAGCAATGCCTCGCTCAGAGCAGACGAGTCGCCGATCGGCACCACCTTGCCCATGGCGTGCATCTGCACCGGACGGCGGACGCCCGGCAGGGCCGACGCCACGCACGGGATGTTGTTCATCATCGCTTCCACCTGCACCAACCCGAAGGCCTCGGTCGAGTTTAAGGATGGAACAACCAGCACATCCAAATTGGGATAAAAAGCAGCAAGTTGTTCCTGGTTGAGATTGCCTAGGAACTTCCAGCAGCCCATCGCTTCGTATTTCTGTATGCGCGGCATCAGCCGGTCAGCGTATGCTTGTTCGCCTATCACATTCTGGTACTGACCAGCGAACAGCACCTGCGCCTGCTGATATTTCTCCAGCACGGAAGGCAGCGCGTCGAGCAGGACCTCTATCCCTTTTTCCGCGGCGAAGCGCGTTACCATCCCGATCACGGGACGCCGCTGCTGGGTCTGGTATGTTCCGGCAAAGGCTTCGACGGCACCGGGTCCAGCAGGCGGGAGTACCACCGGTGGGAGGAAGGGAGTCAACTTGCCGCGGTAACGGGAAAGGTAAGCGGAGTTATCGGCGTAATCCTGGGTGTACGTGACGATATGGTTTGACAACAGCGCTGCCATGTTGTTCTGGAACTGCACCACCAGGTTGACGAAGCGGTTGAAGGGACCGGGCGGTAGGAACAGGTCGCAGTGATAGGTCAGGACAACCGGCTTGCCAAACAGACGGGCGCGTAGGGCCACACCGGGGGCGTCGAACTGCGGCAGGTGTAACTGGACCACATCGTGTTGCCAGACCAGTATCGTGGCTACCAGGCCGAAGGTCGGGGCAATGACGCCCTTGCTGATGCGCAGCGCCACCGGGACACGAATCACTCGCACACCGTCCATCATCTCTTCGCGCGGCAGCGACTTATCGTACCGGGTGGTCATCACAGTCACCTGGTGGCCGCGTTTGACAAAAGCACGCGCCAGCCTTTCGGCATAGATGGTAAGACCGGAAGTGTGGGGACGGTAGTAAGTGAGGACGGTAAGAATCCGCATGTCTAATAGTTGTGGTTGTTGCCGGTAATATCGCAATACAAGCCAACCGGGGTACAGTCCATGCACTCCAACTGAAGTGTAGCATGGGTAATTTCGTAATGATGCGCCAGCATCTCCCCTACTGCCATTTGGACTTTCGCTCCAACGCTGACCGGTACATCGTCGGTGACCAGGTGCGCCGAGAGCGTGCGCAGGGAACGTGAGATGCTCCAGACGTGCAGGTCATGGACGCCGCGCACGCCCGCGACAGCCAGCATATCACACCGGAGGGCGTCCATATCAATGTCGGCGGGAGTGGATTCCATCAGGATTTCCAGCGATTCGCGCAGGATACCCCAGGCGTTCCACAGGATGAGGAAACCAATCAACACGCTGACCAGCGCGTCGAGCCAGTTCCAGCCGGTGAAACGGATGACTATCCCAGCGATGACCGCCCCCGCCGTGGACAGCACATCGCCCATCAGGTGCAGGAAGGCGCTGCGCAGGTTCAGGTCATGTTCACTGCCGCGCCGGACCAGCAGGGCTGTCACCAGATTGACGACAACAGCCGCCGCCCCGACCCCGATGAGGATATCCGCCTGCACTTCCGGCGGTGCGATGAAGCGTTTCCAGGCCTCATAGAAAACCCCCAGGGCAATGAGCGCCAGGGTGGTCGAGTTGACCAGCGCAACGAGGATCCCGGCACGGTGATAGCCGTAGGTCTTTCCGGAATGGGCTGGTTTGGTGGTAATCCACAGCGCCCACCAGGTCAGAGCCAGGGCCAGCACGTCGGTGAGGTTGTGCGCCGCGTCGGTCAACAGGGCCAGGGAGTTGGCGAAAATCCCGGCGAGGATTTCGACGACGACAAAAACCAGCGTGATGCCCAGCGAGAGCGCCAGCCGGCGGACGGTGGAACGGGAAAGGTTGGAGGTGTGTTCGTGTGCCATAGGTCAGGACGGCCCGATTATAACCCAGGGGATTAAAAACTTCCGAAGTGTTCAGCTTCGGAAGTCCGGTTCCTAGAACAAATCCTTGTTCCCCCTCACCCACTCGAATAACCTCTCCACCCCCTCCTTCACACCAATCTTCGGCTTCCAACCCAGTTCCCGCTCCGCCTTGCGGATGTCGGCTACAAAGACCTTCTGGTCACCCGGGCGCCAGTCATCGCGCCTCACCGGGACAGGCTTGCCCAACAGTTTTTCCAGCAGCGGCCCGAACTCGGTCCAAATGGACATAGTATTCTCCGGCCCGCCGCCCAGGTTGTAGACCTGGCCCCTGACCGCCTCGATCTTCGCGATGGCGGCGTCATAGGCGTTCAGTAAATCGTCCACGTGGAGTACATCCCGGATTTGTTTGCCGTCGCCGTAGATCGTCAGCGGGTGACCGGTGACAGCGGCGATGATCATCCACGCCACCCAGCCCTGGTCCTCCACGCCGAACTGGCGTGGCCCATAGATGCAGGATTGACGAAGGACGACGGACGGTAGACCGTAAATTCTTGCATAATCACGGACGTATTGGTCGCCGGTGCCTTTCGAGCAGCCGTAGGGCGAGTGGAAGTCGAGCGGCTGGGTTTCAGGGCAGCCCAGTGGCAGGTCCGCGTAGCGCCAGCGGGTGGCATCTTCCACTACTTTCACATCTTCCATCCCGCCGTAGACTTTGTTCGTGGAGGCGTACAGGATGACCGGTTTGCGCTCGTTGAGCCGCGCCGCTTCCAGCACGTTGAACGTCCCCTGGGCATTGATCTCGAAATCCTCGCGCGGATGGATGACCGATGTGGTCACCGCGACCTGAGCCGCCAGATGGATTATGACATCCGCCGCGCGGCTGGAGGCTGTCAACAGGGCCGCGTCGCGTACGTCCCCGACCGTGAGCCGGAACGCGGCCTCCCCGAATTTTTCCTGCAACCAGGCCAGGTTGCGCGGCGCGCCGGCCCGGCTGAGATTATCGTAGATGGTGACTTTTTCGCCGCGTTCGATCAGGCGACAGACGTAGTTCGAGCCGATAAAGCCGGCTCCACCGGTGATGAAATAATTACGGGACATGGTTACTCCTTCTTTTCCGTGTCGTTGCGAGGGAGCGAATCGACCGACACCCTACCTGAAGGGGAAGCAATCTCCCCACCCGAACCGGGGATTGCTACGTCAGCCTCTGCGGGCCTTCCTCGCAATGACACTTGCCCCTTCTGCAATTGACGGTAGATGCCCATCAGCGTCTCCCCTTCGCTCGACAGCGCATACAGGCCGATGATACCGGTGGAAAGATAATTGAACAGGTGCGACGTCAGCGCGGCGGCCAGCGCTGTGGATTGGTCACCGCTCAAGATCGTAATTGCTCCGCCGAATGCGGCTTCGAACGTGCCCACTGCCCCGGGCAGGGATGGGACGGCATTGCCAAAAGCAACTGCGCCCAGCCCAAACAGGGACCAGACCAGTGTTGCCTGCGGAAAGAATGCCAGGATCAAAAGATAAAATTGAATGATTGCAATCACCCAGTTGAGCGTCATCCAGAGCAAAACGCGGACAAACAGCCAGCCATCGGTCAGGATGGAAAGACCGGAAAATAGGGAAGCGAGGAAGTCCCCGCCTCGTTTTTGCAATCCGGGCCAGCGGGCGCTGAGACGCTGGAACAGGCCCAACGCCCAATCCCGGTTGCGGGCCAGGATATAGAGCGCCACCAGCCCAACCACCACCACGCCGCCGATGATGATCGCGATTTTCCCGGCCCCGGCTGCACCGACTACGAACGGGACGGCACTCAGCAGAATGGCCGCAGCAAATGCCAGGTCCAGGATGCGCTCGATGACGATCGTCGGAAGGACTTCCATGAAGCCCAATTTGGATTTTCGTCCCATCAAAAAGGCGCGGCCAATTTCTCCCAGACGGAAGGGGAGGAAATTATTCAATAGATAACCTTCGCAGATGGTCAGGAAGGTGTCACGGTAAGTGGCTTTTCCCCGCAGCAGCGTACGCCAGACCATCCCCCGCACAGCCAGCCAGATAACTGAGCTGGCAAAAACCGTTAACAGCAACCAATAGTTTGCCGAGCGGATCGCATCCACGAAACGCTGCAGGTCAACGAAATAGAGGATGGCAGCAATGGCAATCAGACTGATGAGCACCCCCGGCAGCCAGCGGCGGGCGGATTTCCAGAAATTTGACATGGGAGATTTTCAACACGAAGGGCACAACGTACAAACCGTTTTTCGTTATGAACTTTATCCTTCGTGTTCCTTTGTGTCCTTTGTGTTAGATACTATTCATCTTCCAACCGCAGAACCGCCATAAAGGCTTCCTGCGGGATTTCCACGTTGCCGATCATTTTCAAACGCTTCTTGCCCTTCTTCTGCTTTTCGAGCAGTTTCTTCTTGCGGGTAATGTCGCCGCCGTAGCATTTGGCAAGCACATCCTTGCGGGTGGCCTTGACGTTGGCGCGGCTGATGATGCGCCCACCTGAGGAGGCCTGGATGGCCACGTCGAACAACTGGCGCGGGATGAGTTCCTTGAGTTTGGTAATGAAGCGCTGGCCCTTGTGATAGGCATCCTTCTCGTGGACAATCGCCGCCAGCGCATCCACTGGTTCGCCGTTGACCAGGATTTCAAGTTTCTGCAACTCGTCGGCACGATACTCAGCGAACTGGTAATCCAGCGAGGCATAGCCGCGCGTACGGCTCTTAAGTTCGTCGAAGAAGTCAATGATGATTTCGGAGAGCGGGATTTCGAAATTGAGCTGGACGCGATGCGGGGCAGGATATTCCTGGCTTTTATAAGTGCCGCGCCGTTTGGTGACCAGGTCCATGATCGGGCCGTAGAAATCCGTGGGCGTGATGATTTCAATGTTCATCCACGGTTCGCGGATTTCAGCGATCAAACCTTCATCGGGCAGATCCGCCGGGGAGGCCACGATTTTGGTCGCGCCGTCGTGCATCATCACTTCGTAGGCCACCGTCGGGGCAGTGAAGACCATGTCCAGGTCGTACTCGCGCTCCAGGCGTTCCTGGATGATTTCCATGTGGAACAGACCCAGAAACCCGGCTCGGAAGCCGAAACCCAGCGCCTGGGAGGTCTCCGGCTGGAAGGTCAGGGAAGCGTCGTTGAGTTGCAGTTTATCCAGCGCCTCGCGCAGGGACTGGTAGTCATCAGCTTCGGCGGGGTAGATCCCGGCGAAGACCATCGGCTTGGGGGTGCGGTAGCCCGGTAACGGGTTTGGTGCTGGATGGGCGGTGCTTGTAATCGTATCGCCGACGCGGGCATCATGGACAGTTTTCAGTCCGGTGGCAACGTAGCCCACCTCGCCCGCCGCCAGACCCGGCACCGGTTTTAATGTAGGAGCGAAAATCCCCACCTCGATTGGTTTCACATCCACGCCGGTGGACATCAGGTGGATGCTTTCGTTGGCGGACAGTTTGCCTTCCACCACACGCACGTAGGTGATGACGCCCTTGTAGGAGTCGTAGTGCGAGTCGAAGACCAGGGCGCGCAGGGGGGCATCCTCGTCCGCTTTAGGCGGCGGGACTTCGCGGACGACAGCTTCGAGCACCGCTTCGATATTTATTCCGTCCTTGGCCGAGACGCGCAGCACTGTTTCGGGCGGGACCCCGAGCAGGCTGCCGACATCCTCCGCCACCTCATCCGGCCGGGCAGATGGGAGATCGATCTTGTTGATGACCGGGATGATGACCAGGTCAGCTTCCAGGGCGGAATACAAGTTGGCGAGGGTCTGGGCTTCGATGCCCTGGGTGGCGTCCACCACCAGCACCGCGCCTTCGCAGGCATTCAGGGCGCGGCTGACTTCGTAACCGAAGTCCACGTGGCCGGGGGTGTCGATCAGGTTGAGTTCGTAGGTCTGTCCGTCGTTGGCCGTATACTTCATGCGCACAGCGGAGGCCTTGATGGTGACACCCTTCTCGCGTTCCAAATCCATAGAGTCGAGGATCTGCTCGGTGGTGTCGCGGTCAGAGACCGTACCGGTGAGGTGCAGCAGCCGGTCGGCCAGGGTGGACTTGCCGTGGTCAATGTGGGCGATGATGCAGAAGTTGCGGATTTTTTCAGACATGGTTTTAGCGGAGAAAGTATAACCGATTTTTTAAACACGAAGCTGGGGACATAAGTCCCCAGCCAAGGGTACGAAGCCACCAAAGGTGGCTAATCTACATTAAGAAATCCAAAGAGGCGCCACAGCCCGTGCATCATGCCGTGAGCGAAATCCGGCTTCAAAAACTGGTTCGGGCACGAACCGGGGATGACCGTGATGCCGTTTTCACGGCACAAGCGCACCGCCTCGGGCGAGACGCTGGACATGCTTGCTGCCAGGCCTGGCTTGGTACCCATCATACAGTGCATCCAGACATGCTTGATGCCCAGTTCCACGCACTGCCGGACGATTTGCTCTGTCACCCTGGGGTTGGCCAGGATGAAGACGGCGTCGGGCTTCTCCGGCAGGGACTTCAAATCCGGGTAGCATGGATCGCCATCGTACGTGGTGATGTGCGGGTTCACCGCGTAGACCTGGTAACCGGCCCCCTTGAACTTTTTGTAGTTCAAGTTACAGCCGGTCTCGCGCTTGTCGGACACGCCGACCACGGCGATCTTCTTCTGCGCCAGGAAATCTTGCACGAGGGATTCGATTTTTGCCATGAGGATTCTCCTGTGTGAAATAATAACACGATAACCCAAAAGAGCAACCGAGAAAACGCGCCGGATCATTCCATCAGGACTCCCTGCACCAGTACAGGGATATCAGTTTCCTCTGCGCCCCCCACCTCCAGCCATGCTAAAAACTCGACGTTGCCCTTCGGTCCCAGCAGCGGGCTGCGGATCAATCCGCGCACGCCAAAGCCCTGCGCCCGGGCAAAAGTCAGCACATCCGTCAGCACCGCCTTGTGGACTTCCGGGTCGCGGATGACGCCCTTGTTGCGGGCCGTCTCCTTGCGCCCGGCTTCGAACTGGGGCTTGATCAGGGCAATGATACCCCCCTCTTGCTCTCCCCCCATTTCTTCAAAATGGGGGGAGCCGGAGGGAGGTCCAAACCAATTCTTCACCACCGGCAGCAAAATCTTCAAAGAGATAAACGAGGCGTCTATCGTAGTCAGGCTCACCGGCTCAGGCAGTCTCTGTAAATACCGGGCATTGGTGTCTTCCATTACAACCAGGCGCGGGTCGGTACGTAACTTCCAATGCAAGAGCCCCTTCCCCACGTCAATGGCGTAGACTTTGACCGCCCCGTGTTGTAGCAGGCAGTCCGTGAAGCCGCCCGTGGATGAGCCAACATCCGCACAGACGCGGCCGGTTACGTCCACCAGGAAGGAGGTCAGCGCGGCCTCTAGCTTTTCGCCGCCGCGCGAGACGAAACGCGTACCCGTTTCCAGGTCCAGGCGCGCATCGGGAGAGACAGCGGTGGAGGCTTTGAGTTCCACCTGCCCGTCCACACGCACCTGCCCGGCCATGATCAAGGCCTGAGCCTTGGCGCGGCTTTCAGCCAGCCCGCGTTCGACGACTAGGATGTCCAGGCGCACTTTTGGCATGGGTCGATTATATCGCTCCAGCGAGGGTTAAACCCCCACCAAAGTAGAGAATAATCATGTAAAATAGAACCATGCTGCGCGCCCTCCTGAAAACCATGCGTCCCCGTCAGTGGACAAAGAATGCCTTCCTCTTCGCCGCGCTGGTCTTCGACGGTAAACTGTTCCACCTGCCCGATTTCCTGCGAACGCTGGCCGGGTTCGGGCTGTTCTGTCTCATTTCCAGCTCAGTCTACATTTTCAACGACCTGCTGGATGTGGAAGCCGACCGTCAACACCCGGTGAAGAAAAACCGGCCGATTGCCTCGGGCAAGTTGCCCGTCCCGGCAGCCCTCGCAGTGGGTGCGATCATGAGCCTGCTCGCCATGGCACTCGGCTACCTGCTGGCCTGGCAGTTCACCCTGACCATCCTGGTCTACTTCGCCATGATGTTGGCCTACTCGAAGTGGCTCAAGCACGTGCCCATCCTGGATGTGCTCATCCTGGCTGCCGGGTTTGTCCTGCGGGTCCATGCCGGAACGACGCTCATCGTGGTCGAGCGCTTCTCCCCCTGGTTGTACGTGCTGATGACGCTCCTTGCCCTCTACCTCGGCTTTGGCAAACGGCGCGCTGAACTGGCTTTGCTTGCCAACGATTCCACACACCACCGAAGAGTGCTCGACGGTTACACCATTCCCCTGCTCGACCAGTTCATCACTATCGTCTCCGGCACCACCATCCTGGCATATTCGCTCTACACTTTTTTCCGCCTGCCCGACAACCACACCCTCATGCTGACCATCCCGTTCGTGATCTACGCCATCTTCCGCTACCTCTACCTCATCCAGGTCAAGCAGATTGGCGGCGAACCGGAAGAGATCCTGCTCTCCGACCGGCCCTTCCAGATTTCCATTTTTCTGTGGGGATTGGCCGTACTGGCGGTGTTCTATCTGACATAGGGCGAACTCCGTCCGCCACCCAACCTATGACAACATCTTCTGCTCCCGGAAAAATCATCCTGTTTGGCGAACACGCCGTTGTATATGGGCGTCCGGCCTTGGCTGTACCGGTAACCCAGATACAGGCAACGTCAACGGTGAGCGAAAATTCGCGCGGCGGGATCATGGTTGAAGCTCCAAATATCAACCTTTCCGCTGAACTTTCCAGCCTCGCCCCGGACCATCCACTGGCCGCCGTTATCAACAGCGTTTTCTCTACTCTGAGCATTTCGAACCCGCCTGCCTGCACAATCTATCTCCAATCCACCATCCCGGTCGCATCAGGGCTTGGGTCCAGTGCGGCGGTATCGGTTGCCATCATCCGGTCACTTTCAGCATTCCTCGGCCAGCCCCTGCCAGACGAACGAGCTAATTTGCTGGCTTTCGAAGCCGAAAAACTCTATCATGGCACGCCTTCCGGAATTGACAATACCGTTGTTACTTATGCCAAGCCGGTCTATTTCATCAAAAGAAAGGCCATCAAAACATTCCACGTTGGGGCGCCATTCACGATCATGATTGGCGGCACCGGCATCTCCGCTCCAACAAAAGAATCCGTGGAAGCTGTGCGAAAACTTTGGGAAGAAGATAAACCTCGCTGGGAAAAGGTTTTTACCAGGGTGGGGGAGATCGTCTGGAATGCACGTCAGGCCATCGAGCGAGGGGACATTGCGGAACTGGGCAGGTTGATGGACGCCAATCATGCCCTCTTGCAAGAGATGACCGTCTCCAGCGTGGAATTGGACCAATTAGTGGAAGCAGCGCGCAAATCCGGGGCGCTCGGGGCAAAACTTTCGGGTGGCGGCCGCGGCGGGAATATGATCGCACTGGTCGAGAAAGAAAACGCCCCGGCGGTGGCCAGGGCGCTAAGTTCCGCCGGGGCAAAGCGGACAATTGTAACGCAAGTGGAATAGTTACGGCTGGATGGTGATGCTGGCAACCAGCGCGTCGAGCGCGGCCAGGGCGGGGGTGTAACTGCCGGAAGTCTGGGAATTCAATTGACTAACCATATCGGTGATATACGGTCCATAGTTGTTGTTGAACTCATCCCAACTCAGGCCGCCGGGCGGGTTGTCGCCATTGGCTGGCAGGATCGGGTTATTGATGGGCAGGATCGCCGAGACCCAGTATTTGCCGTCGCTGGTGAGGCCCTGATAAGTGTAGAATAAGTCGTTGTTGTTGACTGGGGCGAAGTACTGGGCATATTCGGCCAGAAAGCGGATACCGCTGCCACTTATAAATGGGACTACCTGATACTGCGCATGGAATATCTGCCCGGCATTGAAGGAAGGCAGCAACGGCAGGGTATCACCGGTTGACCCGCCTCCGGTCAGGGCTTGCAGACCGGAAACTTGCCCGGGGATAAAATCAGGCAGGAGTTCGGAGTAACGCTGGACAGGGAAAACTGAAATTTGAGGATCAAAGAATTTGTCGGAGAGTACATACCCCTGCAGGGTAAGCTTGGTGTATTGCGGGTAAACTTCCATCCCTTCTGCGCTCTCCGGGACGGTCTCACAGTTGTAGCCGGAGGCCAGCGCCGGGTCGAGGTAGAACGCCAGTTTGTTGCAGGTGACGTTCGGAACCGGTTCGGTTGGTTCCGTCACAGCCGGCGTGTTGGTTGCTTCAGGTGTATTCGTCACTTCAGGTGTGTTGGTCATTTCAGGTGTGCTGGTTGTCACAGGTGAGTTGGTTACCTCAAGCGTGTTGGTTGCCACAGGCGGTTGGGTGGCGACCGTCGGCACGACAGTGGAGGGAATGCTGCAGGCAAACAACATCAGCGCAAAAAGGATAAGCGGAATTCTTCTTTTCATGTCAACTCCTTATCAGGCAGGAAACCATAAGACCTGCTAATTATTAATGGCAACCACAATCGTAAGCATACAGCAGAACTGTTGAAGGTGCAAGTTATAAAAATGGCAAATCTGTTCCTCCAATTGTTTTTCATCCTGAATCGGAAAACTGCCAGCCACCAGTAAATTGAAGAATTATGCCACCCGGTCACCGGTCTATGGGCAAACCTATCAACAAGATCCTGACAGCAACTTGAGCGTTCGGCTGGGCTGGCGTCGAGGGGACTCCCTTCCCCTTTCGAGGGTAGGGCTGGGGATGATGGGTGTACTGTGCGTAGGTCGAAGTAGTAAGTACCTGCATCTTATTGCTTTCTGGTTCTAATCGTTATATAATGAACCTATGTAAGTCGAGATGGATCAACCTGCGCCCGCAGGCTTGCTGCGGATACTGCTATTCAGCCAAAGGAGAAATCAAAATGTCCAAGAAATTCATTCGATTCGTTGCGGTTTTGACAATCCTGGTCAGTATCGTTGCAAACACCGGGGTAGCCCGCGCCGATCCCACAGGAGAAAAGACAGCAGCCGCAGCTAGCGCATCCCCGGGCACCGCTCCGTGGTTCGTTGGCTGGGCAGATGCAAGCACCAGTGTCGACGTCGGCTCATACCCGTCGATCGCCTACAGTCCGGTGGACAGT
>Ga0207931_1000142_pt1 | contig 27018 bp, 23 predicted proteins | sample NGESurdeep092012_2_FD_184478 | JGI IMG/M metagenome (GOLD analysis project Ga0207931, IMG submission 184478) | Arctic peat soil microbial communities from Barrow, Alaska - NGEE Surface sample 415-1 deep-092012 (SPAdes) | ecosystem: Environmental > Terrestrial > Soil > Wetlands > Peat ...
GAAGGCTAAAATCCACTTCAAACCTGCTTCAAGAAAAAGTATGGATTCCCCTCGAGCGTACTCAGTTGAGATTCTAGGTGGAGATCCTATTCACATCAGTTTTCAAAGCGCGATTTAGCGGAAGAGTAATTTGTGCCAACCGGACAGGTTCAATGCTGAGAATCCTAAAATAACCCGGCGTACTATATTAATCTGGCCAGCCTAGTCCGCAGAGATGCAATGTGGTAAATTTAGCCCCGCCATGCCTTTCCTCGCCATCGCGTTGCTTCTCGCTTCTGCGGTTCTTCACGCTCTCTGGAATCTTTTACTCAAACAATCCTCGGAAAAATATGTTGCCATGGGTTGGCAGGTGATTATCAGCGGCATATTATCAGTTTTTGCGCTATTCTTCACCGGCCTGCCCCCGCGTTCCATGTGGCTATTTGCTTTGATCAGCATGACCCTGGAGGCCATCTATTTCGTCCTGCTCTCATTCGCCTACAGCGATCATGATTTTTCGCTGGTGTACCCGGTGGCGCGGGGAGCTGCCCCTGCCTTGGTCGTCCTTTGGTCCTTCGTGTTCCTGCGCGAGATCCCGAGCACTGGAGGGTTCATTGGAATCGCAACAATCATTTGTGGATTGGTCATCGTCGGCACAACCAGTTTCTTCCAGCCTCACGAGGGCAAACCCAAATTCAAGGGAATAGCCATCGCCCTGTCGATTGCCCTGGTCATTTCCATTTACACCTTGATCGATGGTTTCGCGGTCAAACACGGTCCGGTACTGCCCTATGCCATGAGCATGTTCACGCTGGTGCCGGTTTTGACCACGCCGGTCATTGTGCGCCATTATGGATGGGATCACTTTAGTAAAGCCTGGCGCAGCCAACCGGCTCGGCTCGTCCTGGTTGGTTTTCTGGGGGTCATCGCTTATCTGTTCACTCTATTTGCCTACTCTTTGGCCCCCGTAAATTATTCAGAAGCCATCCGGGAGGTCAGCGTGGTGATGGGAGCTTTCGCCGGCTGGCAGTTCTTAGGCGAGAAACTGGGGAAGATGCGCGTCCTTGGAGCGGCAGTGATCTTTGCAGGAATTGTATTGATTGCCGTATTTGGTTAAACCCGATTAGATTTGCGATACCATGATGAAAATACAAGACTTCGGGAGTTCGGTCGATCACAGTCTAAACCAGTGCGGCCGCTTTCATCGTTTTGGGAATTTTCATCCCCAGCAGCTTGCAGATAGTCGGAGCGATCTGGAGCTGCGAGACCACTTCGTGCGTATCGCCCTTGCCGGCATCACCGGGCCTGATCAAATATAACGGAACTTCGCGGACGTCGGGCGTGGTGCCTCCGTGGAGGACGTCGGCATTGATGCCGTGGTCGCCGGTAACCAGGATGCTGTAGCTGCGCTCCATCCATTCTGTCAGGTAAGTGGCCAGCCACATGTCCTGCCGGATAGCGTGGTTGCGATATTCCCCGGAATTGGCTCCATAGGTTTCGCCGGTGTTGTCCATGCCCATCGGGTGGACCAAGAGATAATCGGGGCTGAACCTGCGCACCAGCATCCCGGCCGTGGCGAAAAGTTCAATATCCGGGAAATCATCCTGGGTATAAAATCGCCCATGTTGGATGGGGAGGGACTCATCGTCAACTTCACGATCTTCGATCCGGTCGTATGGAGAACGGTTATAGAGCTCTGAAAACCAGTAGTAGGCTGCGGCAGCAGTGGTCTTCCCCGCCTCACGCGCTGACCGGAAAAGGTTCGGTTGCGTCGAAAGACGCGCGACCAGGTTGGAGACAATCCCGTGCGAGCTGACGGGCAAGCCGGTATGGACCGTCTCGTACATGGGCCGCGACATGCTGGGCAACTCGCCAGTCACTTTGTACAGGCTGGCGAGTTTTGCTTCCACCAAATGACCCAGGTATCCCATTCCGGCGACAGCGGTATCATAGCGCAGGCCGTCGGAGAGCACGAGGATGACTTTGCTCAAGTTAATATCTCTTTGGTGATTACCGAACGGTCAGGCTTTCAAAACCAGGACCGCTTCACGCGAGCAGGTGATCTGTCCTTTATCGCCGATCTTGGGAAGCTCGAGGAACGGATTGTTGAATGTATCCATATAAAAGTGGTTGCTGCCGATCAGCACCTGGATGCGGACGACGGAACCGAGGAAGGTGATATTCTCGATCTGGCAGTCAAGGACATTGGCTTTCCTTTCCTGCGCAATAAAATTGAAGCGCTCGGGCCGGATCGCAATTGAGACCTTGTCACCTTTTTGCATGTCATCCATCCCCTCGGCTGCCTGCAGCTGGACGCCATCGATCTGAAGTTGGTGCTTGGCCGGGTCGACCACTTCGGCAGTGGCGGTATTCAACGTCCCGACGAAGCTGGCGACAAAGGCGGTCTGGGGGAAATTATAAATCTCGAAGGGCGTGCCGACCTGTTCGATCTTGCCGTCGAGCATGACGACAATGCGGTCCGAGATGGACAGGGCCTCTTCCTGGTCATGGGTAACGTAGATGGCCGTGATGCCCAGCTTGCGTTGGATGGCACGGATCTCCGCGCGCAGCGAAACCCGGATCTTGGCGTCCAGTGCTGAAAGGGGCTCATCCAGCAGGAGCACCTGAGGATGAATAGCCAGGGCGCGCGCCAGAGCAACGCGCTGCTGCTGCCCGCCGGAAAGCTGGTGAGGATAACTATTTCCCTTTTGTTCAAGGTGGATCAGGGCAAGCATTTCAGCCACACGCTTTTTTATCGCAGCCTTGGATTCCCTGTGAATGCGCAAGCCATAGCCGATGTTTTGGGCAACGGTCATGTTCGGAAAGAGGGCATAAGCCTGAAAGACCATGCCTACGTTGCGCTGGTTGGGGGCCTTATTGGTGATATCAGCGCCATCAATGGTGACCTTGCCCGTGGTGGGGATCTCAAAGCCGGCGATCATGCGCAGGGTGGTCGTTTTACCGCAACCCGATGGACCGAGGAACGAAACGAACTCGCCCTTTTCCACTTCCAGGTTAAAGTCTTTAACTGCATCAGTTCCAGCAAATTGTTTGCAGATATTTGAAAGAGTCAGATGTGTCATAAATTGTCACTCTCGGATGAATTAGTGCCCGCCGCCGACCTGGGCCTGCCCGCTGCCGCGACCTACCAGCTGGATGATCCCCATGGCTGCCCAGGTGAGAGCGAAGCTGATAATGGCCATTGCTGCCGGCTCATATGCCTTCTGCTGAATCTGATAAGCCATATAAGGAGCAAAGGCCGGCTTGGCCAGGTATTGGGCCAGGATTAATTCACCGATCACGATGGCAAAACTCAGGAAGGCGCCGCTCAGGATGGCGACACGGATATTGGGCAGGATGATATCAAAAAGGATCGATCCCCAGCCAGCTCCCAAACTTTGTCCGGCTTCGGTCAGAGTGCGTACGTCAATGGATCGCAGACCCGTGTCAACGGCGCGATACATGTACGGCATGGACAAAACAGTATAGGCGGCAACAAGCAAGGCCGGGCTGTTGACGATCAGGAGCGGAGGATGGCTGAAAGTCCGCACCAATCCAAAGACAAATACAATGGCTGGAACCACGAAGGGGAGCAGGGTGATGAACTCGACTGCGGGACGGAACTGTGGAACCTTCAAGCGGATCAAGAAAGCAGTCGGGACGAAGAGCAGGATCCCGACCACGATGGTGAGAACCGCCCAAAGAACTGAATAGGAGAAGTTGTAAACAAACGCCTGGTCATGAAAGATATTTGCGTATGCCTGGAAACTCAGAACCCCAAGTTTCGCTTTCAGGGAGAATATAAAGGTTGCCAGCAGTGGCAGGAAGAAATAAAGGATGCCAAGGATCATCCAGAACCAGGACCAGACCTTATTTCCGCGTCTCATCGCAACCACCTCTCAGTCCGCCTTTGGAGGATTGTATAGCCTGCTATAGCTACAGCCATGACTACCACCATGCCCAATGCCATGGCATACCCCAGGCCGGGGTCACCCAATGCGTCCCCGCGCAATTGCGAACCAATCACGATCGTGACGAGATTTATCTGGCCGCCGGTCAAGGCCTGGGCGGTGGCAAAGGCGCCAAAGGAGTTCCCGAAGAGCAGGATTATCGTGCCCATTATGGATGGCAGGAGAATGGGAAAGGCCACATAACGCCAGTATTGAAAGGAACTGGCTCCCAGGTTCTCCGAAGCCTCCAGCCATTCGCGGCGCAGCCCGTCAATGGCCGGGGCGATGATCAACACCATCAGGGGAAACTGGAAGTACATGTACACAATGCTCAACCCCCAAAATGTATACAGCGTAAAGCCGTGGAAGTACGGGTTATAGCCGAGCGCCCTCAGCCAGCCGATCAGCATGCCGGTGGGACTCAACAGCGCGATGAAAGCAAAGGCCAGCGGGACGCCGGCGAAGTTGGAGGCCACACCGCAGAAAGTCATCAGACCTGAGCGTATGAATTTGGGTAATCCCCCCCGGATGGCTGCATAGGCCAACAGGAAGCCAAAAATTCCACCGCCCAGCGAGGTGATCAGGCTGATCTGGATGCTGATCCAGTATGCCCCCAGGATGTAGCGATCACTGAAGAGCGCCAAAACATTTTTTAAAGTGAATGAATGGGTAATCGAATCTTGAAAACTGCGTACGGCGATCGTCGAAGATGGATAAAGAAGAAAAAGGAAGGCAAATAGAAAAAAGGGCATCACGCCGAGCCATGCCCAAGACATTTTGTGTCGAGCGGGACGCGCCAGAGGCGCGTCCCGCTTTGCATCCAAAGTAGCCATTATTGGTCTAAGGAACCGGTGTCGGGTAATCCACACCTACGGTCGTCATCCAACCAGCTTTGATCAAATCCAACGCAGCAGTGAGTTGATCGGGGCTGGGGGAAACCGCTGAGGCAAAGGCGCTGGAAGCCGGCAACTTGGCTGCCAGGTCGGCCGGGATTACACCGCGCGCTTCCAAGTCAGCCTGCTGGACGCCATGGGCATAACCCTTCATCCAGGCCAACTGGCCCTCGTCAGAGTGAAGGACTTCCATCCACAATTTGGCACAATTGGGATGAGGCGCATAAGCGCTGATGGCCTGGACATACATGCTGGCGACGGTCGGGGAGGGATAGAAAACGGTGGCGGGAGGATTCCCTTTCCAAGCATCAATATAGCCAAAAGCATTATAGTCCCAGAATAACGCGATGGGAGTTGCGCCCTGAGCGATCGTACCAACTTTAGAAATCACCGGGACGAAGTTGCCGGCCGTGTTCAACTGATTGAACCAGTCAAGACCCGCTTGGACATTATCCAGGGAACCACCATTGGCCAAAGCAGCTGCAACAACTGCCATGGTGGCCTGATTCGAAGTGCGCGGGTCACCGGCCAATGCAACCTGTCCCTTATATTCGGGTTTGAGCAAATCCGACCAGTTGGCCGGAACATTCTGCACGACAGCCGTATTCACGATAATGGACAGAACACCGTAGTAGCCGCCGATCCAGAGTCCGGTCGGATCCTTGGCGGGGAGGCCGAGGAGGGTGTCGGGGATCTTGTCCCAGGTGGAGACTTTATAAGCCTGGTAATCACCGGCAGCGATACCTTTGGCGCCATAAGCATAGCCGACATCCACGATATCGGGAGCCTGCGGGCCCGTGTTGCCCTTGTTGGCTTCGATGGCGGTAAGTTCATCTGCCGAGCCAGCGTTCGGATCAAGGGAATTGATCTTGACACCGGAGGTCAACTGGAAGTCCGCGAAAATCTCTCCGTAGTTCGCCCAGTCGGGTGGCGTGGCAATAATGGTCAGCATGCCTTCCTTCTTGCAGGCAGTAACGAGATCCTGCGGAACGCTGGTGATTTTCGTGCCAGTGTAACCCGCGGCTACATCGGGGGCTTTGGCGCCGCAGGCAGAAAGCAGGAATGCCGCGACAACCAGTAATGCGACCAAATTGAAGACTAATTTCTTGGTTTGCATATTCTCCTTCTCTCCTTATATTAATTTATTAGATGCGATATGGATGGATGGTTAGTTATGCAGAGATTGGTAGAAGCCTTCGGTCAGATCTTGTCGTGGCACCTCCAGTTTAGATAACCTGATTCATTGTAGCATCATCACAGGTCAGAGTCAATCGGCGCCTTGGCCCGTTCCCGAATGAATGAAAGAGGCGGGATAGGATGTACCTTGCAATCCTATCCCGCCAATATTAACAGTGTTGAAAGGAGGAGTTATGATCTGGTTAAGGAGGGCCAGCCCTCCTCCCTCATTCGAAACGCTGCGTGGCAGGCAATTACTCCACCGGGATTTCCTTGTAAACCTTTTCTATTTCAATGCCCTGGCGCCTGCGATAGGCACTGAACCCGAAGTAGATCCCCGCGGCCACCAGATAGTTGATCATCATGAAGATCATCGAGCTGACGTTAGACCAACCAATCGCGTACGTGGCTGTGCCTGAGGCGGTGGTCGGATCCCAGAACCAAACCACCAACAGCCAGTCGAGGAAGCCCAGGAAGATCAGGCCCGCCAGCGTGACGAGCGGCATGACCTTGCTGTTGGAGATGCCCTTTGCCACATAATACAAGAGGTACAGCAAGACAACCGCATTGAAGATGGTGAGCAGCCCCAGCACGATCACCACAAACCAGGTGAGGCCGCTAGCACTCACTGCCCCCAATCCGCTGATGATCGTCCAGGCATATTTGAAAGAAATGTAGATCAAGTAGATCGAAAAGACACCGTAGACAGCCGTGACGATCCAGCCCAGCCAGGCGGGAACCTTGAACTTTGCGACCGGCGAGCCATCGAAGACATCCCTGGCCCTCCAGGGCATGACAATCCCGGCGATGGTGGAACCGAGGAAGGTGATGGCGATCACGACCGTGGCATCCAACGCCAGGGTCTGGAAGTTGAAGACCTTGAAGGCGTACAGGTATGAGATGATCGCCGAAGGGATGACCATTAGCAGTAATGCATTGATGGGCGTCTTGGTGCGCGGCTCGATCTTTGAGACCCACTCCGGCAGCATGCGGTCGATGGCGGCGGCAAAGATCACGCGGGTCGAGCTCAGGAAAAGCGTCCCAGACCAGCCGAACCACCACAGGCTCATCAGGAGCACGATGATGAACATGAGGAACGGGCTCTTGACCATGAAGGCGGCAAACAGGGCTGGGTAAGGCCAGATCGGCAGTGGCGGCGGGGTGGTGGTGTAACCGAAGCCCCAGTTCCAGAAGGCACCATTGGCCATGTTGTAAAAGTCCCAGCCGATGGTTTTGCCGATCAGGACGAAGAACAACACCGCCCCGACCGTGGTTATGATGATCGCCCAGAGCATACCCGAGAGGTTGCGCTTATAATCCGTGGCACCGCGCACCTCGCCGTACAGGGTGGAACCCCAGTTAGGCCACAGGTTGAAGAAGGTCAGCATCGGGACCAGAAAGATGCTGGCTCCCAGGGCCAACGGCCAGAGCGGACCGGCAACCGTGCCGGCATCTGCGCCTGCCTGCAGGGTAGCCGTATAAGTATCCCCGGCCTGCGCGCCGAAGCGGGGAGCAAGAGCATTGAAATTAGCCTGGAAGGTGGTATTGTTCCCAAACAGGAGCAGGAGGAAAACGATCCCCAGACCGACAAGCCCGCCGAAGAAACAGATCTTCTGAATCCGGGCATACGTTTTCATACCTACAGCAATGTAGATAAATACGATAACGCACACGGACAGCATGCCGACGAACTGGCCGGCGGGGGTCAAGAACCACAGGGCAGCATCCTTAAGGCCAGCGATGGCCAGCAATGGCGTGTACACCTCATAGGTGAGCATCTGACCGTAGAGCGGCGTCCACAGCCAGAGGATGAACCACCAGCCCGTGACCGCCAGCACGAAGCCGACGGCGCGATTAAGGATGCGGCTCTGCCAGACGTAGTCACCGCCGGCACGCGGCATAGCAGAAATCAGGCTGGCGTAAACGATCACTTCGAATACTGTGAAGATGGCGCCAACCACCACGCCGGTTACCAGACTACCCTGGAGATAGTAACAATAGGAGAAGATGAACAGACCGAGGGTAATCAGGTTGATCGAGAAAGTGGCATAAATGAACGCGTCGAACACGGACCAGGCTCTTACCAGGCCGCTTGCCTTGCGTACAAACAGGGAAACGTTACTCATCTGAATCTCCTTTACAAGTTTTCTTCGGTCTCCTGCGATCATTAGCGGAGGCCTTCCAAAAGAAAAGTTTTCGGACCGATGCGTCTACAAATCTCCCAAATCAATCTATTGCCAATATGGTCCTCCTTTCCAAGCACAGGCAACCACTGTAACCTTATCCGGTGGTCAACAGGTAGTTGCCTACCTTTTGAGGTTTAAGCTCGATCACTGCGCCGGTCAGTATGCCTTGCTCGTACATGCTGCCAGGGTTGATGCACAGTGTTTTCTTATATTTACGCGTTCCCTTCCCTTCGTGGATGTGCCCATGCAATCCCAACAGGGGCTGATATTTGTCGATCACGGTCATCACAGCGTGGCTGCCGACCGGGACCATGGAACGACCGGCATAGGTAGGCCGCAGGTCTTTGGTCAGCTCCGGTGCTTCATCCAGACCGCTGCCATAGGGCGGCGCGTGGAGGCTGAATACCGCCTGGGATGGATTCTTCACCTTGCTGATCACCGCCTCGATGCGCGCCAGCAGGGCTTCGTCCGGCTCCTCGCGGTGGGTGTGCCAGGGGGTCGGGTTGGACCAGCCGGAACTGGCCAGCTCGTGATATTCGTCGAGCTCGACGACCTGTCCTTCTACGCTGCGCACACATTTCGACCCTGCGATCACCGCATCGATCTCGAAAATATCGTCATTCCCCGGGCAGACATAACAGCGTATGCCTGTCCCGCTCAGCTTGGCGTCCGCATACTCCATCCAGCGCTGCATGGTTTTGATCACCTGCTCAAGGAAGAGCTCATCCGATTTGCCCGGCACGTCGAGGATAGTTTGCACTTCATCCGGATTGGTCATGTATGAATAATAGCCGCGATTTTGGATGGTTTGGACCATCTTGTCCACTTCCACTTTTCCATGCAGGATACTTTCCTGCTCCAGTAAGGTCACCTTGAAGTTGTCGTTGCCCTGGGCGATGATGGGGATGATGGCCTTGCCGGTCATGTCGCCGCCCAGGATCAGGGTATCCGCATCATAAAACTTGCTTGCGGCGAGGAATTTCTTCCAACAGATCTCGGAGCCGTGCACGTCCGTGGCGAAATAAATATTCATCGGCCTTCCTTTTCTTCTGAACCTTGAATCCTGCGTAGTACCCTAAGATCCTAACCGCCTTGCGGCATTTCCAGTTTTCCAGGGACAAGACCCTTAAACTGGGTGCGAAGGCGCGCCTCGACCTCGGCAGGAATCAGGTCAGCGCTGACGTGGGCCAGGATCTCGTTCACGCGCTGCATGGCGTGGGCATACGTATCGAGCGAGCCCTTTTTCTCCCAGATTTCGCGCGCCTCCCGGTCAGCCAGCCGGGTGAGAAGGGCTTCGCTTTTCATGCGCTTGGCTGTGTGCGAACTCATCAAGAACGACCCGCCCGGTTTTATTTGAGCAATGACCTGCAGGGCAAGCTCCTCTTCGTTGAATGTGATGCCGCGCTTCAGTCGTTTGAGCATTTGGGCAATTTCGTCGTCGATCACGGCCTTGGCAAAGTCGAATACCTTCAGCGCGTCGAGCAGGCCGCCCATGTTCAACATGTCTGCGCCGGCCAGAACGCCTGCCACGGTGGACATGCCCGTCTCGTAGCCGGACTGGGCATCGTTGAGTTTGGAATTGGACAACCCGATGTAGCCACCGCATGGCACGTTGTAGAAGCGCGCCATCTGGGCGAAGGCCATGTGCAGCATGCCGCACTCGATGCCACCCGAGGCGTAGGCGCCGGTGCGCATGTCAGCGACGGTCGGCAAGGTGGCGTAGATGGTCGGCGTGCCCTCCCGCACCATTTGCATCAGCACCGAGATGGCAAGGAATTCGGCGTTGCCCTGCGCCAGCGTCCCCGCCATGGACATCGGCGAGGTCAGGCCAGCGTTGGGCACGATGCTCGGGTAGACGGGTAACCCCGCCTCGCTGAAGAAGATTACCGCCTCGGTGGATAGCTGGTCCATGGTCAGCGGCGAGACGACGGGGCAGTAGTGGTGCGTTACGAACGGGCGCTGGCGGTAGGCCTCTTCGCTCCCCGCGAGCGTGTACAGCAGCTGCATGACCGCCGCTGCGTCGTCCATGTTCTTAGTCGTGCTGCGGATGGGTTTTAGGCAGTGCTTCAGAGACGGGTAAAGCCGCGCCAGCGTGAATTGTCCCGGTGGCGCGTCGTCAGCCAGCGTGGAGATCGAGAAGACATCGTAGGCGGGCAGTTCCTGGATGAGGTGCGCGATGCGGGCGATGTCGTCCGAGCGAGCCCGCCTCTCGCGACCCGTAACCGGGTCGATGATATCCGGCGCGGAGCTGCCCGTGACGATGACCGGCCCGTCCTGTGGGATGGTACGGTCGTATTTGGGGTCGCGGCCGTGGAAGGTAAAAGTCGGCGGCAGCATGGCCCGGTACTTCTCGACCACGGCGGGCGGGAACTTGACGATCTGCGTCTCGGCGTCCACCCGGCAACCGTGCTGTTTGAAGATCGTGCGCGCCTTTTCGTTCCGCACCAGCAAGCCGACGTTCTCGAGGATCTCCAGGGATGCGATGTGCGTGCGTTCGACCTGTTGCTGCGTGAGAAGGGTGGCGAAATTGATCAAAGGACTCTCCTAGCAACGAGGCTGGTTGGCTACTGCGGGACGCTCAACCGGGAGCTGTGCTGCCATGGCGTTAATCTCAACGATCGGAAACATTTGTAATCCGGGCCGGGTCACCTTGAGGGATGCGGCAGCTGTGGCAAAGCGGGCCGATTCCTCCAGGCCCCATCCCTTCAAATACCCGTAGATAAAACCAGCCGAGAAGGTGGCCCCGGCTCCGCAGCCGTCCACGGCATGGACGGACGGGGCATGCACGCGCACGACCTCCGAGCCATGCACCGCCAGGCAGCCTTCACCGGCCATTGTGATCAGGGCGGTTTGCACGCCGGTTTTCAACAACTTCTGAGCCACCTCCAGAGGCGGCACCTCGCCTCGCTGGGCAGCGTCCGTCACCGCTTGGCAGATCGTCGTCCGGCCTCCATAACGCTTCAGCAGCCCAGGGTCCGCGTGCCCGTGCTCGAAATTCAGGAACACGGGCACACCCAGGCGAAGGGCTTCATCCATTGCCCGCAGGATGTGATCGCCATCATACCAGTCGACGTACAACAGGCGGGCTCCTTCCAGCAGGGATAGGTCGGCCGTGTCGAGGGTGTTTAACACCTGCGGCGCCCGCTCCCAGAAATATGTCCGAGCGCCCGTCTCGTCCGAGACGTCCACCTCCCAGGGGGTTCTGATTTCCTTGGAATGGCGAACCTCTCCCTGTACGCCCCATGTTTTCAACTGCTGCGCCAGGATGTGGCCGCGCGGATCATCCCCGACAGCGGTACCAATCATGGCCGAAGAGATCTCCCACTGGCGCAGCAGGCAGGCGATGATGGCAGCATCGTCAAAGACAAACTCACTGACCTCTTTGACGAGCGCGCCAGTGTTGTGCGCGGGGAGCTGTTCGACTACCATGATGGCGACGGGGGTGAGCATTCCAAAACCAACGTAGACAGGACTGGGGTTTTTCATTAGAAAAAATATGTGTTTCCAATTACACGCGCAGGTGTTCGCCCTTGGGATCGAATAGGACTGTGGCGGTCACCTCGCCCTGGCGGCGACCCTCTATCAGGTCCAGTTCGAAGCGGGTGCCGGTCTTGGCCAATTCTGTTGGGAGATAGGCGTACAAAATATTCTTTTTCAATGCATATCCAAAGCCGCCACTGCGTACGCGTGAAATGACTTTGCCATCGTGGTAGATCGCTTCGCCGCCGTAGATTTGGGTGAATTCGCTGCCATCCAGAACCAGTGTGCAAAGTTTGCGCTTCAGACCTTCCTGCTTTTGCTTGACGAGTGCATTCTTGCCGATGAAATCACCCTTATCGAGATGGACGCAGAACCCGAGACCGCCTTCGTAGGGCGTCTCCAACATGGTGACATCGGCTGTGTAATAGCGATAACCTTTTTCGAGGCGCAGTGAATCAAGCACTTTGTAGCCGCCGACCTCGATACCGAATTCCTTGCCAGCTTTGAGGAGCGCATCCCAAACCAACAAGGCGCGGTTGGCGGGGATGTAAAGCTCCCAACCAAGCTCACCCACATAACTGACACGTTGCGCCAAAACTGTGACTCCATTGATATCAATCGGTCTAGTATGCAGATAGGGATGCGCGTTATTCGAAATATCGTTAGTCGTGATCTTCTTCAACACATCACGGGATTTCGGCCCCCACATTGCGAGACAAGCCCAATCAGTGGTGATATCGCGAATGGTGATGGCGCCATCTTTTTCGTCAACGTGCATCTGGATCCATCCGAGATCATTGGCGATAAATGCAGAACCGGTAATAACCCAGAAGCGCTCTTCGCCGAGACGCGTAATGGTCAAGTCAGCTTCCACCCCGCCGTGTGTGTTGAGGAACTGGGTGTAAACCGCACTGCCAACCGGTTTATCAATATCGCTGTCTGCAAGACGCTGGAGGAGCTTCAAAGCACCGGGGCCGCTGAGTTCGATCTTGCCAAAGGATGTCAGGTCAAAGAGAGCAACGCGTTCGCGCGTGGCTTGATGTTCCTGTCCAACACGGTCGAAATAAGGGGGACGCTTCCAGCCCCACTCACGCTGATCCGCACCTGCTCGACGCCAGAGTTTTCCCGGCTCGAAGTAGTTGACGCGCTCCCACCCAAATTTCTCGCCGAAGACCGCGCCCATTTCCTGCAGGCGATAATGCACAGGGCTGAGGCGATGCGGACGCGCCCATTCATTCTCATCATTGGGGAAGCGCAGACGATAATAATATTTGACGCCTTCACGCGTGCGCTCGGCGGCGTATTCAGGGTTGGAATAATAATTGCCAAAACGAGTGGCGCGATATGCATAAACATCCAGCGGGGATTCGCCTCCGATAATCCACTCTGCCATTAGTTTGCCAATTCCACCCGCGCCGCCATATCCGTTAAGGGACATGCCTGCCGCGATCCACATGCCGCGCGCACCGGCGATCGGTCCGAGCATTGGCTGGGAATCAGGGGTATATGCGCCCGGATGGCACACCAGAGTGATGATGCCGGCCTGGTCAATGAATGGAATGCGGCGGATGGCACCTTCCAGCAGTTGCTCAAAGCGATCGTAGTCCGCTGGAAGGGTGGTCCCACCATGCTCCCACGGCACGCCATCGATCCAGCGCGCCAGCGGGTTGGGTTCATAGCCGCCAATCACCAGTCCGCCCGCTTCCTGGCGCATGTACACCAAATTATCCGGATCACGCAGACAGGGTGTGTTCGACGGGAATTCGTTGCCAGGCACCGCTTTCAAAGCGATATGTTGGTGATCCACCGGCGTGGTTGGGATATGGATACCGGCCATCGCCGCAACCTGAGGCGCCCACATACCGGCTGCGTTCACCACCATCTCAGTCTTTATGGATCCCTTATCTGTTACCACTTTTTGGATATTTCCCTTGGCTGACAATTCGAGCGCGATTACGCGCGTGTTCGTGAGGACCTCCACACCCAATTCTTTGGCAAGCCTCGCCATCGAAGTGGTTGTTGTGTACGGATCAAGTTGACCGTCGCGTGGAAGATAGATCGCGCCATAAAGATTCTCCTTGCTGATCTGTGGCATGATCTTCAAGGCCTCCGCAGGCGAAATGATGCCAGCTTCCATGCCAATCGCGTTGGCGCGGCTGACGGATCGTTCCATCTCCTTGAGTTGCTCCGGGCTCGAAGCCACGCGCAGACTTCCGACATGATCGAAGAGTCCCAGTCCACTGTATAACTCGATGCTGTATTTGCGGAACTGCATCAGGGTTTGTGAGGTTGCGAACTGCGTTACAAGACCGGCCGCGTGAGACGACTCGCCGCTTGCGATTTCGCCTTTCTCAATGAGCACAACATCCTTCCTCCCCATCTTCGCAAGATGGTATGCAACATTAACACCGACAATCCCTGCGCCAATGATCACGATTTGGGCTTGATCTTTCATCGTTCCGTTCCACCTTTCTATCAAATAAAAAATAAAAAAACTGACAAGCTGTATCAGCCACGTCAGGTTTTAATTTGACTTGAAGGAGCAATCAAGCTTTCCACTGAATGAACTGCAAGAGATTCGTTTGCAGAGGAATCGATGGCTTCATCCGTAACAAATTTATCAATTTCATCTATTGTGGCAATTTGAAAACTCGAAACCACACCCCACTTACTGTGATCAGCAACAATAATGATCTGGCCTCTGGTACGCTCGATCATCTGTCGCACAACTTCTGCCTCCGCATTCGACGGTACGGTACAGCCATGCTTCAAACTGACCCCATCCACGCCCAGAATTACCTTGTCGGCGTACACTTGGCTTAGATTATCGATGGCAAAGCGACCTGCCACAGAATTGGATTGTGGTTGAAACTCCCCGCCGATCAGGTGTTGCTTAAATCCCGCCTCACCCACCTCGAGCATCGCATAAACGTTATTGCTGAATACGGTGATCCCCGCATCGCCACGAATATAACGGATAACTTGAGTCGTGGTCGTGCCGCTGTTGATAAAAACAACATCATTGTCCTCAATGAGCGAAGCCGCCATCTCACCGATTAAACGTTTTTCTTCTGGATGCTTTTGTGCCCTCTGCAAATACTCGGGCTCCAGGGTCAGCCTTTGGCTGAGGATCGCCCCCCCGTGCGTGCGTTCGACAATGCCTTCGCGTTCCAACCATTCCAGATCACGGCGCACCGTCGCTTCAGAGGTATCCAGCAGGGTATACAAATCGTCTATTCGGACGATCTTATGGGTTACCAGATACTCCTGGATTCGCTCTCGTCGCTGCGCGGGAATGAGAGGTTTGCTCATTAAGTTGATGTTTGGCTGTTGGTTGAAGGAAATTGATTATTTGTATACTGGATTATATAAGAATCTGAAGAAATTTGCAAGTTTTTGCTTTTTTAATTATAATGGTTATGGTTTTTATTCCCACTGTCAACCTGCCAACCGCTTGTATTCGACCAAGACTGTTCGCTGAGACCTCATCGTAGGAGAATGGTATGACAAGCAGTACTATCGGGATGGGTGAACAAGATCGGGCCGAGCGCGAAAAGTTTGAAAACGAACTGAAGCGCATCCTTAAAGCCAGTGACGGAGCCGGTATTATCCTGCGCGTAATCGGGTCATTGGCCTTCCAAATGCATTGCCAGAAATATGGATATCTTCAAGCCGCCATGGGCCGTGCGTACACTGACATCGATTTTGCCGCCTACCACCGACAAACCAAAGAAATCCAGGTATTGATGGCTGGTCTGGGCTATCACGAAAACCGTGAGGTCTTTATTGTTTCGGAAGGCGATCGCGCCATATTCGAAAGGCCAGATGTTGGTCTGCATATCGATGTGTTTTTTGGAAAACTCGATTTCTGCCACGTGATCCATTGGGAGGGTAGATTAGAGGTTGATCATCCAAGCATCCCACTGGCTGAGATGCTGCTCGAAAAAATGCAAATCGTACAGATCGACGAAAAAGATATTATTGATACCATCATGTTGTTGCTCGAACATCCTCTGGGCGACAAGGATAATGAAACCATCAATATCAAGCGTGTCGCCGGGCTTTGCAGCACTGACTGGGGACTATGGCGAACCACAACCATGAACCTGGACAAGGTCCGGCAACTGGCTCAGGGTTACGAGCAACTCACCGGCGAGCAAAAAGGAATAATTGATTCACAAGTCAAAGCAGCACTGGCGCGGATAGATCAACAACCCAAATCCCTCGCCTGGCGCTTGCGCGCCAGAGTCGGCGACCGCGTGAAATGGTACAAAGATGTAGATGAAGTTCAATGAATTGTAGGAGCCGGTTATGAAAAAACTCGTCCGCGACCTGATGCATCCGGGGCTGTTTACCTGCCGTCCGGACGCTCCCTTGGGTAAGGTGTCCGTCCTGCTTACCCAGCACCACGTGCATGCCCTGATCGTTTCTGAGCACGATGGTCGCCCCATTGGCATCATCTCCGATTACGACCTGCTTGCCGGTGAATGGCTTTCGGCGGATTCCCAAAGCCTGGCCACGATGCGAAACTTGACCGCCGGGGAATTGATGTCATCCCCAATCGATAGCATCGAAGCAAGTATGCTCTTGGGTGTGGCTGCCCACATGCTCATTGAGAAAGACATCAACCGCCTCCTGGTCACCGAAAAGGGTGTTCCGGTAGGGATCATCTCAACCTCCGATTTCGTTTCCAGCATTGCCAGAGAAGAAAGACCTCTTCGCCAAACTGTTGCGGATGTGATGTCCGATGCCATCCTGGTCTGTCGGGACAAAACCCCGCTCACCTCCGCGGCGCGCACGATGACCCAGGCCGGCTGGCGCTCGGTGCTGGTGGTGGACTCCAAAGGCAAGCCGGAGGGCGTGGTCAGCGGTAAAGACCTGCTGCCCTACGTGGAGAACGGTGTCGACGAAAAACTGACCGTGCGGGACATTATGCACCCGGCGCTGACGATTGATATTCACGCCAGGTTGCGCGATGCCGCCGATTTGATGATTCAAAAGCACTACCATCGCTTGGTGGTGGTCGACCAAGACGATCCGCGGGCCTTCCCGCTGGGAATTATTTCGTCGTTCGATATTGTCGCCGAGATGGCCAGGCCTGGATCAATCTGGCAAAAGTAGACGTCCGCAATGGCCGTCCGCAGGACTCTTAGGACCAGTAAGGTTCCATATATCTTTTTTTACGGAGTATGCCGATCATGGCTCTTACGCTGGAAGAGGCGCTTGCCCGTGTTCCTCAGTGGGCGGGTGCTAGCGACTTGAAAGCCACCCCACTGGGCGGTGGAATCACCAACTGCAATTTCCGCATTGATGTGGGCGGAGAGGCTTTTGTTCTTCGCATCGCAGGGGTAGATACAGAACTTTTAGGGATTAATCGAGAGTATGAATATGCGGCCAACCTGGCTGCCGGTAAGCTGGGCATCGCTCCGGAAGTATTTTACTTTATCCAGCCTGAAGGTTATCTGGTTACCCGCTTCATTACCGGGCGTCCAATCCTGCCTGAGGAGATCTGCCAGCCGGAAAACATCTGCCGGGTCATGGACGTCGTCCGAAAAATTCACAGCATGCCGGAAATTCCCGGCAACTTTGATGTCTTTCGCATTGTTGCGGATTATTCTGAAATTGCCCGCCGTTACCAGGTCGCGTTCCCTCAAAATTTTAATTGGCTGATCGAACGCATGCAGGCTGCCGAGAAGGCCCTGAATTCCCATCCGCTTACACCCTGCCCGTGCCATAACGATTTGCTCAATGCGAATTTCCTCACCAACGGTCAACTCTACGTCCTGGATTGGGAATACGCCGGTATGGGCGATATCTTTTTCGACCTGGCGAATTTTTCCGACCATCACAAATTGACCGATAAGCAGGACCGCTGGCTTCTGAAATGTTATTTCGAGGAGGTGACGCCCAACCAGTGGGCGCACTTGAAAATCATGAAAATCATGTCCGATCTGCGCGAGGCGACATGGGCGCTTGTTCAGATTGGCATCTCGAAGCTCGATTTCGACTTTCGTGACTATGCCGACAAGTTCTTTGGCCGCGTCATCGATAATATCCAAAACCCTCAATGGAATGAATGGCTTAAGGAGGTAAGTGAAAATGTCTGATCTTCCTACTCATGCTCAAGTAGTCGTCATCGGTGGAGGCGTTGGCGGGTGCAGCATTGCATACCATCTAACGCTCATGGGTTGGAAAGATGTTGTCATCCTGGAACGTCACGAATTGACCAGCGGTTCGACCTGGCACTCCGCAGGCCTGGTCGGCCAGATGCGTTCGGATGCCAATCTCACCCGGATGATGCACTACAGCACCGACCTGTATCGGAAGCTGAAGGGCGAGACCGGCCATGATCCCGCCTGGCGCGAGGTCGGTGGCCTGCGGCTGGCTTCTTCCGCCGAACGCATGGAGGATCTCAAGCGGCTGGTCGGTATGGCGCAATCCTTCGGCGTGCCGATGGATCTGATCTCGCCCAAGGAGGCCCTCGACCTCTTCCCGATCATGAGCCCGGACGGGATCGCCGGCGCAGCCTTCACCCCTAATGACGGCGTTATCGACCCGACCGGTCTGACCAACGCCCTGGCCACCGGCGCCAAACAGCGCGGGACGCGCATTTTTACGGACACGAATGTGGAGAAGATCAACCTGAAGAATGGACGCATCCACGATGTGGTCACCGACAAGGGCACGATCGAGACCGAGGTCGTGGTGAACGCCGCCGGGCAATGGGGAGGCGAGGTCGGGAAGATGGTCGGGCTCAACCTGCCCATCGTACCGATGGCGCACCTGTACATCATCACCAAACCGATCAAGGGTGTGGGGCACGATTTCCCGACCCTGCGCGATCCTGACCTGCTGGTCTACTGGCGCGAGGAGGTTGGCGGGCTGGTCACGGGTGGTTACGAGCGTAACCCGGCCCCGTTCGGTCTGAACGGCATCCCGCGCGACTTCAAATACCAGCTCCTGCCGCCCGACTGGGACCGTTTTACCCCGCTGATGGAGAACTCCATCAAACGCGTGCCAGCGGTGGAGACGGCTGAGGTGATCCAGCTCTTGAACGGACCGGAAGGATTTACGCCGGACGGTGAGTTCCTGCTGGGTCCCACCTCGGTTAAAGGTTTCTGGGTAGCCTGCGCCTTCTGCGCCCACGGGTTGGCTGGTGCCGGCGGCATCGGGAAGACCATGGCAGAGTGGATCATCGACGGGCATCCAGAATGGGATGTCTGGCGGTTGGACGTCCGTCGTTTCGGATCCAACTACAACAGCCAGGACTACACGGTGGCGCGTACTCTCGAAACTTACACCCAGTATTACGATATCCATTACCCCGGCGAGGAGCGCCTGTCCCGGCGGGGCCTGCGCCTCTCACCCACTTATCATCGCCTGCAGGATCTTGGCTGCCACTTTGGGGAGAAGACAGGTTGGGAGCGCCCCAACTGGTTCAAGCCTTACGAAGAAAAGGCGCGCCATGGGCACGAGCCTAAAGGCTGGGCCCACCACAACTGGTCGCGCGCCATCGGCTACGAACACATGAAGACACGCGAGAACGCCGGTTTATTCGACGAAACCTCGTTCAACAAATTTGAAGTGCGCGGGCCGGGTGCATTGGCTTTCTTGAACAATGTATGCGCCAATGAAATCGACCAGCCGGTCGGGACGATCATCTATACCGAGTGCCTGAACAAGCGCGGCGGAATCGAGTGCGACTTCACCGTCACCCGTCTGTCCGAGGACCGCTTCTTTATCGTCACCGGCACAGCCTTCGGACAGCACGACCTGTCCTGGCTGTCTCTGAATATGCCAGAAGACGGGACGGTGGCGATCGAGGACGTCAGCTCGTCCTACGCCTGTCTGGGGCTGTGGGGACCCAAGGCGCGCGCGATCCTGGAGAAAGTCACCAAGGCGGATGTGTCCAACACCGGCTTCCCCTACATGACCGCCCGCCGCATCGTGGTCGGCGACGTGTCCGCCCTGACGTCCCGCGTGACCTACGTAGGCGAGCTGGGCTGGGAGTTCTACTGCCCCATGGAATACGGCCTGCGCCTGTGGGACACGCTTTGGGAAGCCGGGCAACCCGAGGGATTGGTCGCGGCCGGCTACAAGGCGATCGACTCCCTGAGGCTCGAAAAAGGGTACCGCTACTGGAGCAGCGAGATCAGCCCGGACTATTCTCCGCTCGAAGCCGGTCTGGGTTTTGCCGTCAAGCTGAACAAAAAGGATTTCATCGGGAAAGAAGCCCTGCTAAAGCAGAAAGAAGCCGGCTTGACGCGCAAGCTGTGCTGCATGACGCTCTCAGACAGCCGCACGATCGCTTTGGGCAAGGAACCAATCCGCTCGAAAGATGGCAAGATGATCGGATGGGTGGCCGCGGGCGGATACGGCTATTCCGTCGGGCAAAGCATCATCTATGCCTATCTGCCGATGGAGTTTACCAAGGTGGGCACAGAACTAGAGGTCGAATTCCTTGGGGAACAGGTCGGGGCTGTGGTTGTACAGGCACCTTTATGGGATCCCAAAGGTGAGCGAATCAAGGCATAAATGACCCAGACGGTTGTATAATAACTTTCCTATGAAGGAAGCGGTTATTACATCGAGGCGTGACAGCCGGCCTCAAAAAATAAATAGCACTCAAGAATCCAGAACTCTCAGGAGGCGAAATCTATGTCAATCGTAAATGCAAAAGAAATCATGGTAAAAGCTGCCAAAGGGAAATACGCCGTTGGCGCCTTCAATATCACCGACCTGGTCCAGATGGAAGCAGTGGTGGACGCTGCAATTGCAAAGAAGTCACCGGTAATCATCCAGACCTCGGTTAAGCCGTCCAAGTTCCTGGGTGTGGATGTGCTGGTGGCTATTTACAGGACCATTGCTTCGTCGGCTCCGATCCCGATCTGCCTGCACCTGGATCACTGCACCGAGATCGAGCACTGCAAGAAATGCGCCGATGCGGGCTATACCAATATCATGATCGATGCCTCCAAACAGTCCTACGAGGAGAACATCCGCCAGACCAAGGAAGTCGTCGATTACTGCCACAAGGTCGGCAACATCTCGGTGGAAGGCGAACTGGGCACCGTCAGCGGCGTGGAAGATCAAATCAAGGTTGCCGAAGATGAAACGCAGTTGGCTAATCCGCAGCAAGCCGTCGAATTCGTCGAGCGCACGGGACTGGACATCTTCGCCCCAGCCATTGGCACCGCCCACGGAGTCTACAAAACCAAGAATCCCAAGGTGGACTTCGAGCGCCTGGGCAAGATCAACCAGTTGATAAACGGCAAGACGATCAAGACCCCCCTGGTGGTACACGGTGGAACAGGATTGCCGGAAGACTATATCAAGAAGCTGCTTGAAATGGGCGGCGCGAAATTCAACGTGTCGACCGAGTTGAAGCGCACCATGATTGACGCAGAATACGAGTACATCGCCGCGCACCGGGAGGAATACGATCCCGGGAAGGTCGACGAGGCAGTCAGGGACGCCATCCGCAAAGCCGTCGGGCATTGGATCGATATGGTCGGCAGCGCCGGGAAGGCATAAGTCCGAATTAAGAGCGTGGGGGAAGAGTGAGGAGCATAAATCCGCCCCTCACTCTTCCCTTGTTTCATCATTCATCAAAAAGGAGTAAAACATGAAGAAGATAGAAGAATATTTCGTACCCTGGGTGAAAGGCATTCCGATGTACATCTCCGGGCACATTGAACTTGCCTGGAAAAAACCGGAACTCCATCGCATGATGTCCAACGAGAATCCAAACCCGCCTTCCGAGAAAGTGCTGGAGGCGATCATCAAATATGCCAAGATGTCCAACCGCTACCCGGACCAGGGCCTGGTGGTGCGCGTCAAGCTCGCCCAGATCAACGGGCTGGGCGGCGCAGAGAATGTGATGCTGGGCAACGGCTCCAGCGAGGTGTACGACAACATCTTCCGCTGCTTCCTGGCACCCGGAGAGGAAGTCATCCAGCTTACACCCTGCTTCGCCATCTACAAGTTGCGCGGGACCATCCTGGGCGGCAAGATGGTCTCCGTACCCATGATCTACAAGGATAAGTACCTCCACTATGACGCGGCCGGGATCCTCAAAGCGATCACAGACAAGACCAAGATCATCGCCATCGCCAACCCAAACAACCCGACAGGCAACTTCATGGATGCCCAGGACTTTGTGCGCATCGCCGAGACCGGCATTCCATTCATTGTGGATGAGGCTTACGTCGAATATGCCGGCCTGGGGATGTCCCAGGTGGGCCTGACCAAGAAATACAAGAATGTGATCATCACGCGCACGCTCTCCAAGGCTTATGGACTGGCTGGCTTGCGCTTTGGCTATGCCCTGGGTGACAAGGATGTGATCGGACAAATCTCGGCTACCCTGCTACCCTGGAACGTGGGCACGATCCCAATGTGGGGGGCACTAGCGGCACTGGAAGATACCGAAGCCCTGGCATACCGTGTGAAGTTCAATAACAGCGAGGTGGATTTCATCACGGAGGCGCTCAGTGATATATCTGGCCTGGTGGTTTTCCCCTCGAAGGGTAACTACATTCTTTTCGATTGCGGTGAAACAGGCAAGAAGGGCAAGGATTTAGTGGCCTACGCCGAACAGAAAGGCCTGATCTTTCGCCCGGAAAGCGAAAAATACGGCAGTGACGGTTGGTTCCGAATCACCATTGGCTCCAAAGAAGAGAACCGCATGGCCGTCGATGTAGTGCGCGAGTTTTTGACCAAGAAGTGATCTGGTTACCCCAAAGGTCGAAATGACCTCCAGGGTTTATCCGAGTGAGGAGGCAAAGCATGGGAAAAATTAAAGCTATATTCTTTGACCAGGACGGCGTGATCATCGACACGGAACGAGACGGTCACCGCGTTTCGTTTAATATGACCTTCAAGGAATTCGGTTTCACCGACGAGTGGAGTGTGGACTACTACCACGAATTGCTTCAGATCGCCGGCGGCAAAGAGCGCATGAAACATCACCTGCAGACCAAAGGCTTTAGCAAGCCCGTACCACCGGCGCAGGTGGAAGATCTCATTAAGGAGATGCACAAACGCAAGACGGCTATCTTCGTCGAGTTGATCGAGACCGGCAAACTACCTCTCCGTCCTGGGATTCATCGCTTCATGAAAGAGGCCATGGACGCCGGTTTAAAGATCGGTGTGTGCACCACCTCCAATGAGCAGGCTGCCAAGGCGATCACCGAGAAAATCCTTGCGGACATCAAGTTCGACATCGTGCTGGCCGGGGACGTGGTCAGCAAGAAAAAGCCCGATCCGGAGATCTATAACCTGGCTCTCACCCGGACCGGGCTGAAACCGGATGAAGTCATCGTCGTGGAGGATTCCAAGAACGGCGTACTGGCTGCAAAGGCTGCCGGGACGCACATGGTAGTGACCACCAACTACTATACCGAGAAAGAGGACGTCAGCGGCGGCGATATCATCGTCACCTGCCTGGGCGATCCGGACGGTGAGAAAGGGCGCCTGACGAAAGGCGGCAAAAACCTGAAGTTTGACGGCGTGCTGCGGGTAAAGCAGGTGGTTGATTATTTCGCTGGTTAAAGCCGGTACGCCTCAGGAGTAAGAATCAAAAGGACACAAAGGTTTATTCTTTGCGTCCTTCGTTAATACAATATTCCGGAAAACCACTATGTCCGATGAACTGCTCGATATTGTCGATGATGACGATCAGGTCACAGGCCAGGAAATGAGAGCCGTTGTCCACCAGCGCGGCTTCCAACACAGAGGGGTTCACATCTTCTGGTCACACCGGAGGGTAAACTGCTCGTGCAGGAACGCGGCACGCATCGGGGTACTTGCCCGCTGGCTCTGGACTGCTCGGTTTCGGAGCATGTCAAAGCCGGAGAAGGTAATCCAGAAACTGCAGCCCGCGGTTCCGCAGAAGAGCTGGGCATCCGGCGGACCAATATCCATGCGCTGATTAAATTCCATATGGATTATGGTCCCAACGACAGGGAGATTTGCCAGCTGTATGAATGGATCGTTGATCCTACCCTGGTGCACTTCGATCCGTTTGAGGTCGAGGGGATTGCCTGCTACAGCTTAGACGATTTAGAAGCTCTTATCCGGAATGGGGAGCTAGCATTCAGTGGCTGGTTTGTACAACTGATCCACTGGTACCTGGGCAGGCCTTCCGAGCTGCAGATCCTGAAGATCTACACCCTCAAGCGTCTTCTACTGCTTCATGCATAAATCCATGAACTTTCCGGTATCGTATAGCTCGAAAATAACGGGGTCTTGGTTCAGATATTTACGCAGTACCCTGTATTGCCGTCTGAATGAGCGGGAATTTCCTCCAGGTGGCAAGCAACGGCTCGGCGCAGCCTATGGAATAATCCAGTTGATCACCCAATACAAGCTGGCAGCAATAAGTGCAGTAGCCGGGATGGTGAGCAGCCAGGCCATGGCGATCTCTTGAGCGACCCCCCAGCGGACCTTATTCGCCCGTTCACCGGCACCCACGCCCAAGATCGCCGAGCTGACCACCTGTGTCGTGCTGACCGGCCCGCCCACGAGCGAGGCCGTGAGGATGACGACCGCGGATGCCAGCTGGGAGGAAAACCCGTCCACGGGGCGGATCTTGTAGAATTTACCACCCAGCGTGCGGATCAGCCGCCAGCCTCCTACGTATGTCCCAAGGGCGATCGCACCCGCACATATCAGGATCACCCACAGCGGGATCGAGAAGGTAGTCAGATAGCCGCCGGTTACGAGCGCCATGGCGACAATGCCCATCGTCTTCTGGGCATCATTGGCTCCGTGAGAGAGCGCCAGAGCCATCGAGGTGACGATCTGGCCGCGTTTGAAGAGCGCGTTGATCCGGGGCGTGGTGTTCCAGCTCAACAGGATGATCAGCTTGATCAGCAGATAACCAACAATGAACCCGATGATCGGGGAGGTGAACAGGGCGATCAGGACCGTTTCGAGTCCATGCAACTGGATCGCCTTCCAGCCCACCCCGACCGCCACCGCACCGATAAAGCCGCCAATCAGGGCGTGGGAGGAACTGCTAGGGAAGCCCAGGTACCAGGTTAAAAGATTCCACACGATCGCGCTCACCACGGCGGCCAGGATTACGTCCATGTTGATGGCGGAGACAGTCACGACATCCCGTCCGATGGTATTCGCCACGGCCACTCCGAAGATAAACGGGCCGGAAAATTCCCCCACCGCCGCCATCAACATGGCAATGCGCGGCGAGAGTGCTCGGGAAGAGATCATCGTGGCTACCACGCTCGAGGAGTCGTGGATGCCGTTCAGAAAACTGAACCCGAGTGTGAGGACAATGACAACGATCGTGATGGTCGACATCCGGCTGCCGCTCAGGCAATCTTAACAATAATATCGGCGATGACATTGGCCGCCTCGTCGCCGCGGTCGGCCGCGTTGCTCAAATGGCGATAGACCTCGCGCGATTTTAGCATCTTGATCACGTGCTGGATGTCCTCTGCTCCACTGAAAAGGTCAGCCAGGGCCTCGCGATAAACCTCTTCCACCCGGTTTTCGAGAGACTTGGCGCGCTGGGCGTGGTCGTTGGCGACACCGGGATGGTTTTCCAGGCGATCGACTGCCATTAATAGTTCATAGGCAGCGTCCCTGAGGATGGAGGCCATATTCTGCATGTAATTCGTAGGCTCGACCTTCAAGATTTCCATCTCGCTGGCAGTACTGTAGGCATAATCCAAAACATCGTCTATCGTACGGGAAAGCAAAAATATATCCTCGCGGTCAAAGGGGGTAATAAAGGTTTTATTTAATTCATCGATCAGGATTCGCCGGGCTTCGTCAGCTTCTTTTTCTTTGGCGGAAAGCAGGGCCGAGGCAGCCGGGTCCCGTGAGATCATAAAGGTCTTCAGGGCCTCCAAGCCATCCAGGGTAAGCGAGGCTTGGTCATGGATCAATTTCAGGAAAACATTCTGCTTTTTCTTAAAAAAACGAAACATGGATGAAAATCCTCCTTGAGATGGTGGAACTTCCTGTACCTATGCGGGAATTTACGGCCGCGGTTGAGGGCACACTTTTCCCAACCGGCTCCGGCGGGACCGAAGGGCAGGATCCCAATCAAAACATTACTGGCTATTAATTCGTTGCCCTGATAAGAATGGAAAAATTTATTCTATTCGCAGCAATAATAACATAAAAACCCCCAACGGCTCTTCACTCCAATAGCGGAAGGTTGCCCGCCAACTAGCAACTGTCCGAACTCATGTCTGAATTTCAGGGTCAGGGATTAAAACCGGCTTCCCGGTTCCATCGCTGAAGCCAGAAGGAACGGTCACGGTTTCAGCACCGCGGCGACAGAGGCGAGCACCGCTTCGATCTCCAGGTAATCCTTGTGCCAACGAAAGGCCTCGAGGTCCTTCAACGCCTCGACCCGGGCACCGATGCCGATGAAGCCATAGCCCAACGAGCGGGAGTCCTGCTGATCCCAGGGGCCGTCGCCCAGGTAGACGACCCGCTCGAACCCGGGGCAGGCGTAGAAATCCCGGGCCCGTCCGGCAGCAATTTCCATGATCCTCTGGCGGTCCCGGTCGTCGTCGGAGGATGCCAGTGGGATGCCGTCGATGCTCAGACCACTTGCCCGCAGCTTGAACAGGGCCTCGCTGCGCCAACAGCCGGTGGCGATGGCGATCCCCACCCCGTCGAGTTTTCGCAGCCGCTTCAGGAAGCGTGAGGCGCCGGGGACCTCGCTGAAGATCCCGGGGGATTCCCGGTCCATCCTTTCGAGGTGCCGGAGCACCCTGCGCTTCACCTCTTCGATCTCCTCTGCCTCGGGGCTCCTCCCGGTGAGGCGCAGGATCGCCTCCAGCGTCACGCCGATAGAGGTCTTGTCGACATACCCGGTCAAATCCGCGTCGACCGGTGGGCACCCGAGCACCTCAGCGATGGCGAACCCGAAGATTTCCCGGTCGTACTCGTAGGACTGGGTCAGCGTCCCATCGATGTCCAGCATGACCAGGTTCATGAGTTACAAACCTTCGGATGCACTTTCTCTGCTCCTGCAGCAGGATTATTCATCTTTACCATAGTCCGTTGACTGGCAATTGCAGGGGCACAGGCCCTTGAGAGAGAGCTGGGATCTCAGCCCGTGGAGTTAATGGTTGCCCGGTGGATTCTCGTCTTCGCAACGAGCCCGAATCGGTGTATGAAACTCCATGCCTAAAAATCCATGCCCCAACCACAGCGATCAAGGCGAGTCTAGCATGGAAGATGATGAATAGGCAAGAGCCTGACGTCACAAGTAGGAATAATATAACTACATACAACCATTGGGATGTATGTGGTCTATTTAGTGGGCCCGGCAGGATTCGGACCTGCGACCAAGCGTATTCAGGTTCAATT
>Ga0207931_1000143_pt1 | contig 26999 bp, 26 predicted proteins | sample NGESurdeep092012_2_FD_184478 | JGI IMG/M metagenome (GOLD analysis project Ga0207931, IMG submission 184478) | Arctic peat soil microbial communities from Barrow, Alaska - NGEE Surface sample 415-1 deep-092012 (SPAdes) | ecosystem: Environmental > Terrestrial > Soil > Wetlands > Peat ...
TCGCAGGTCGGCGACCTCGCCGAGAACGATCGTGCGCACAGCGGCGGCACTGCGCAGCAGCTGCGAGCCGTCGCCGAGGTCTCCCCTGTCGCTGACGACGACGCGCACCGGGTCGCGGCCCTCGACGTCGCGCACGGTCAGTCGAGGGTCGTCGCGGCGCGCGGTGCCGCCGCCGATCATCACGGCGTCGGCCGCCGCGCGCAGAGCATGCACGGCGCGGCGGCTCTCGTCGGAGGAGATCCAGCGCGAATCGCCGCCAGCGGCGGCGACCTTGCCGTCGGCGCTGACCGCCGCCTTGTACGTCACCCGCGGGAGCCCGGTGGCGATGAACTTGAGGTAGGCGGCATTCTGCTGCGCGGCGCGGCGCGCGAAGTCACCCTCCAGAAGAGTGACCTCGACCCCCGCGCCGCGCAGCCGCTCGATGCCGCGTCCGTCGACGACGGGGTTGGGGTCGCGCAGCGCGATGACGACGCGAGCGATGCCGGCAGCGATGATCGCGTCGGTGCACGGCGGCGTGCGGCCTTGATGAGCGCACGGCTCGAGCGTGCAGTAGAGCGTCGCGCCCACGGTGGAGCCGGAGGCGGACTCGAGGGCGATGACCTCCGCGTGCGCCCGGCCGGGACCCTCGTGGTACCCGCGGCCGACGATCTTGCCGTCGGCGACGACGAGCGCGCCGACGAGGGGATTAGGATGCGTCGCGCCGCGCCCGCGCTCGGCGAGCTCGATCGCTTCCTGCATCAGGTCTTCGTCCCGCATAAACAAACGACCCCAGAGCGGAGTGCTCCAGGGTCACGCGCGAGTCGGACTCGGCACGTCGCCTTCTTCCATCCGGACTATGACCGTCGGCCCAGGACTTTCACCTGGTCAGCCTCCTTGCAGAGGGTCGCGGGCTATCACCGCCGGTGGGGACTCTCACCCCGCCCTGAAGACACAACGCATTCGGTTGCATTCACAGTATAGCGGTCAGGCGGAGCTTCGACAAGGCGTGGCTGGGTCCCGCGCCGCGACGACGTCAGCCGGCGATCGCCACCGCGAGATCGGCGAAGCGTCGACCCGGATCGCCGCCGGCGAAGACACTCGAGCCCGCGACGAGCAGATTGGCGCCGGCGGCGACGAGTGCGGCAACGTTGTCGAGACTCACGCCGCCGTCGACCTCGAGCGCCACCTCCGCCGGAAGGAAGGCGCGGGCCGTGCGCAACTTGTCCGTCGACGTGGCGATGAAGCTCTGGCCGCCGAACCCGGGATTGACCGACATCACCAGTACGAGGTCGCAATGACGACGAGCCTCGGTAAGGGTCTCGAGCGGCGTCGCCGGATTGAGCGCCACGCCGGCGGCGGCCCCAGACTCTCTGATCAGACTGAGCACGCGATGCAAGTGCGGACATGCCTCCTGGTGAACGGTGAGCGCGTCGGCGCCTGCTTGCGCGAACTGCGCGACATAGCGTTCGGGATGCTCGATCATGAGATGCACGTCGAGGGCGCCGCCGCGCCCGTGGACAAGCGGCGCCAGCGCGGCGACGACCGGCGGACCGATCGTGATGTTGGGCACGAAGTGGCCGTCCATCACGTCGACGTGGATCAGGCGAGCGCCGGCATCCATGACTTTGACGACGTCCTCCTCCAACCGGCCGAAATCGGCCGAGAGGATGGACGGCGCTATCAGTGTCTCGCGGAGCACATCGATCATGGTGCCTCCTCTCTTCGCTCCCCCGCCGAGTCTATCCTGCCCGACAGAGCCTGGCCACGAAGAACCCGCTCGTGCCGTGCCGCGACGGCAGCGTCAGCAGGTAGGCAGCGTTTCGGGGATGCGCATAGCCGGGGAATGCGGCGCCAAGGTCGTCGACGCGCCACTCGCCGCCGAGCACGAGCGCGTCGACGACCGCAGTCGTCTCCTCACGCGTTACTGTGCAGACGGCGTACGTGAGCAGGCCGTCGGCGGCGACGAGCGCTGCGGCACGAGCGAGCATGCCCCGCTGAAGCGTGGCCAGTGCGGCGACGTCGGCCACCTGCCGTCGCCAACGCAGATCGGGACGTGAGGCGAGCGTGCCGAGGCCGGTGCACGGCGCGTCGACGAGCACGCGGTCGAACGCTCCGGACGCGGCCGGGTCGAGCGTCAGCACATCGGCCACGCGCACCTCGACCCCGTCGGCGCCCAACCGGCGCAGATTGCGCCGCAGGGCGTCGCAACGCGCTGCGTCGATGTCGATGGCAAGGATCCGCGCACCAGGCAGCAACGCCGCCAGCTGCGCCGTCTTCGTCCCCGGCGCAGCACAGAGGTCGGCGACGCGCAGACCGGGTCGCGCGGCTCCGGCGGCCGCCAGTGCGGCGAGCTGCGAGCCGCGCGACTGAGGCGTCACCGATCCGCCACGAAACGCCTTCGTCGACTCGATCGGACCGCGGTCGTACAGCAGCGCCGCAGGCAGGTCGGCGACGGCCGTCGCGGTGACACCGTCCTCACGCAGAGCATCGACAGCGGCCGCCACGGTCGTCCTGAGCGTGTTCACGCGCAGACACCGCTCAGGCTGCTCGTTGCCGAGCGCGAGCAGACTCTCAGCTTCTGCCGGCCCGTATTCGTCGACGAGTGCCTGCGCGATCCAGCTCGGATACGAGTGGCGGATCGCGAGTGCCGCGGCGTCGTTGCCGGGCGCGAGCGCCGCCAGGCGCTCGCGCCCCACGTCGGCGACGCGGCGCAGCACGGCGTTCGCGAAGCCCCGTCCCTTGCGGCCCTTGTCCGCCACCATCTCGACGGACTCCGTCACCGCCGCGTGCGCGGGCACACGGTCGAGAAAGAGCAGTTGAAAGGCGCCGAGGCGCAGCGCCGCGAGCATGGCGACGTCGACACGCGCGGCGACGAGACCGGCGCACTCCGCGAGCACGGCGTCCAGTGTCGCGCGCCGCTTGATCGTACCGGTGATCAGCTCGTAAGCGAGCGCCGCGTCTCTGCTGGAGAGGTCGCGCACCTCGGGCAGGCCACGCCGCGAGCCGTCGAAACGTGCGCCCGTCCGGTCCAAACGCAGCAGCGCCGAGAATGCGGCGGAGCGGGCCGGGCTCACGGCTGCGTGAGCGCCCGGCCGGCGCCGCGAAGGAACTCCGCCGCACTCATCCGGCGCCGACTTTCCTGCTGCAACTCGAGCACCTCGACGAGCCCCGCGCCGGCAGGCAGCACGAGCCGGTCGCCGCCGCCCGCCGCCGGCGGTTCCGCAAGCGCGCGCGCAGACCAGATGAGCGTGCGCCGTCCAGCGATGCTGGTGACGGCGCCGATGTGCGGCGAAAGCGCCCGCACCTGATTGACGATCGCCGCTGCCGGGCGGGTCCAATCGACCATGCGGTCAACGGCCGTGATCTTCTCCGCGTACGTGCTCTCGCCGACCTGCGGACGCCACGACACCGTACCCTCGCTGACGGCCTGGAGGGTCGCGAGGAGGCCGTCGACCGCGGGCGCCGTCAGCGCTTCATGCAGCGCACCGGCATCGACATCCTCGCCGACCTCGAGCCGGCGCACGTCGGCGATCGGCCCTTCGTCGATGCCGAGCGTCACCTTGAACGTCGTCACACCGGTCTCGGCGTCCCCCGCCATCAGTGCCCGTTCGATAGGGGCGGCGCCGCGCCAACGCGGTAGCAGCGACGGATGGGCACAGATCGTTGTGAACTCATCGAGAAATCCCTGCCGTAAGATGCGCCCGTACGCCACGACCACCAAGAGGTCGATTCCCGCGGCGCGCAGACGAGCCAGCGCGGCAGCCTCGTCCGGCCTATCCGGTTGGATCGCCGTGAAGCCTAGTTGATCCGCCGCGAGCGTGACCGGTGACGGCTGCGGCTTGGCGTGCCGACCCGAGGGCTTGTCGGGAGTCGTGACCACGAGGGCCGGCGCCCGGCCGGCGGCAGCGAGCCCGGCGAGCACGCCTGCCGCAAAGGGCGCCGTGCCGGCGAAGGCCAGCGGCATGCGGACTAGATCCCCCCGCCTTCAGTGGCGCCGTCGCGGATAGCCCGCAGCGCCTCGGCGCGTGCCGGGCGCGACGTGCGGTCGAGGATGAGCACACCGTCGAGGTGATCCACTTCATGCTGGATCACACGCGCCTCGAAATCGGAGGAGGAGAACTCGAGCGCTCGGCCGGTGACATCATTCGCTCGCACGGTGATCTCGATGGCGCGCTCGACCGGCACGCGCCCACCAGGCACGCTCAGACAGCCCTCGTCGGCGACCTCGGTCGCGGAGGAGCGCGAGATGATCTCGGGATTGACGAGGGCCCGGGGATCATCCTCTTCGAGCTCGTAGACGATCAGGCGATGCATCACGCCGAGTTGCGTCGCCGCGAGACCGACACCGGGTGCGTCACGCATGACCGCTACCATGCGCTCGGCCTCCCGACCGAGCTCGGCGTCGAAGGCCGTGACCGCAACGGCCTTTTCGCGCAGCACCGGGTCACCCAATATCCTGATCTGGTCGAGCGCGGCGCGGCGCCGTTGAGCGGCTTCGCGCTCCCGCAGTTCGACCTCTTTCGCCGACTGTGCCATGACCTAATCGTACCCTTCCCGCTGACTGACGGCCACTCGTGCCGCGCGCTGCTCAGAGCCACTGCGGCTCAACATCGACGATCAGACGCGCGCCCCTCGCCGCGAAACGCGGCCCGTAATGGCGCGCGAAACGAGTCACCTCTTTGCTAGTTTGCCCTATGTGCGCAGTCTTTATCACCACGCGTGCCCCGTGCCGCCCGCGCTCACGGCGCAGCGGACCCGGTCCGAGAACCGCGTCACCTGCATCCAGCAGCCGACGCAACCGGTCGGCGACGAAATCGGCGGCCTTCTGTGCCTTGTCGGCGTCCGTGGACGTGATTTCGATCGCGATCAAGGTACTCGCCGGCGGGTAGTCCAGCTCGCGACGGCGCTCGACCTCCTCGCGGTAGAAGCGCTCCTCTTCGGCGCGCGCCGCGAGAACGATGGCGCGCGCCTCCGGGGCGAGGGTCTGCACGATCACTCTGCCGGGTCGCTCGCCGCGGCCGCTGCGCCCGCCCACCTGAAGGAGCATCGCGAACGTGCGCTCTTCGGCGCGGAAGTCCGGCAGGTGCAGCATCTGGTCGGCGTTGACCACGCCGACCAGCGTGACCTCAGGAAAGTGGTGGCCCTTGGCGATCATCTGCGTCCCGACGAGGATCTTGCCGCCCGGCTCAGCGAATCGCTCGAGCACTGCGCGCAGACGCGCATACGACGAGGCGACATCGGAATCGAGACGCAGCAGCTCCACCCCCGGGACGAGTGCAGCCACCTCGCGCTCAAGCCGCTCCGTCCCGTAGCCGACGCGCGAGAGATCGACGCTGGCGCACTCCGGGCAACTACCGGGTGCAGGGTCCGCATGCCCGCAGAGCCGACAGCGCAGGGTCTTGCCCCCGCCGAACAGTGTCAGCGAGATGTCGCAGCGCGGACACTCCCATGTGTGCCCGCAGTGGTTGCAGACGAGATACGCAGCCAAGCCACGGCGGTTGAGGAAGAGCATGACCTTGTCGCCGCTCTCGACCGACGCGGTGATCGCACCGCTGAGCGCCGGCGAGAGCATGCCGTGGATGTCGCGCATGTCGACGACTTCGAGGCGCGGCGGCAGAGACCCGTCGACGCGCCGATGCAGATCGGCGTGCGCGGCCACACGGGCGAACGCCTCCACGCTCGGTGTCGCCGATCCGTAGGCGACCACGGCACCGGTCGCCAAGCCGCGCCAGCGAGCCACGGTGCGGGCGTCGTAGCGCGGCTCGTTCTCCTGCTTGTACGAGGCGTCGTGCTCCTCGTCGACGACGATCAGTCCGAGGTCGCGCATCGGTGCGAACACCGCCGAGCGCGCCCCGATCACCAATCGTGAACGGCCGTCGGCCACCCGCCGATAAGCAGCCAGGCGCTCCCCGGCGGAGAGACCCGAGTGGAGCACGGAGATCCTCTCGCCCGCGAACCGGCGCTCGAACCGCCGCACGGTCTGCCCCGTGAGGCCGATCTCCGGCACGAGGACGAGCACGCTCCTGCCGGCAGCCAGCACCTCGGCGGCGGCGCGCAGGTAGACCTCAGTCTTGCCGCTGCCGGTCACCCCGTGCAACAGCACCTCCCGACCGGTGCCGAGGAGGCGCAGGACGTCGTCGAGCGCCGCTTGCTGCTCAGGAACGAGCGTGGGGCCGACCTCACACGCCGGAGCGCCGGCCAGACTGCCTCCTGCCGACTCGGCCGGCGCCTCATCGATCGTCACCGCACCGAGCGCGATCAGCCGCTCGAGACCGGCCGCGGGCAGACCGCTGATCTCACGCAGCACGCGCTCGTCGGCGCGACCGCGTTCCTCCAGCGCCGCCAACGCCGCGCGCTGGCGCGCGCCGAGACGCGCCGGTGTCTCGTTGCCACGACGTAGCGGCCGTGGTTCACCAGCGGACCCGGTGACGCGCAGCTGATAGGCGGTCTCGACCCACGCCTTGCGCCGCCAACGGCGCACCGCGGCGGCGTCGGCCTGGCGTACTGGGAGGCCGGCGGCGAACGGCGCCAGCGCCAGTTCGCCGGCCGCCAGCGCCGCTCTGCCGCCCGGCGTCAGGCGATAGCGCTTCTCGACCGCCATCGCCGCCGCCGGCGGAGTGACCAGCGCCAGCGACGCCGCCGTGGACGTGATGTAGTAGTCGCGCACTCGCCAGGCGAGGGCAAGCAGCTCCGCCGGCACCGGCGGCAGGTCGACGACGTCGTGGAGCGGCAGCACCTTGCCCCGGTGACTGGTCCGGAAGTTCGTCTCGAGCACGACGCCGAGTACCGTCTGCGGACCGAGAGGCACGACGACCAGCGAACCGGGGACTACGAGCAGCGCCTTGTCTTCGGGGATAACGTAGTCGAAGGGTTCAGCGAACGCGCGCGTGCGGACGAGCGGAAAGACGGCGGCGTACGCGACGCCGCTCACCGGAACCCCTTCGCGCCTAGCGCGAGGCCTTCGCGGCCGTGAGGCCGGCGGCCTCGCGCAACAGGTCGGCCTTGTCGGTGCGCTCCCATGTGAAATCGTGATCGTTGCGACCGAAGTGACCGTAAGCGGCGGTCTTCCTGTAGATCGGGCGCCGCAGATCGAGGTCGCGGAGTATGGCCGCAGGACGCAGGTCGAAGTGCTCGCGGATGAGCTTCTCGATCGTCGCCAGGGCCACCTTCTCCGTGCCCTGACAGTCGACCATCACGGAGATCGGATGAGCGATGCCGATCGCATACGCGACCTGGAGCTCGCAGCGATCGGCAAGACCGGCGGCGACGACGTTCTTGGCGACGTAGCGCGCCGCATAGGCGCCGGACCGATCGACCTTGCTCGGGTCCTTGCCCGAAAACGCCCCGCCACCGTGACGCGCCGAGCCGCCATAGGTGTCGACGATGATCTTGCGCCCGGTGAGCCCCGTGTCGCCCATGGGGCCGCCGATCACGAACTTGCCCGTGGCATTGACGACGACGAGCTCATTGAGCTTCTTCGGATTGAAGAGGCCCTTCGGCAAGATGGGCTCGACCACGTGCTCGATCATGTCCGGCTTGATCAGCGTCTCGACATCGACGCCGTCGGCGTGCTGCGAGGCCAACACGATGCGCACGATCTCGACAGGCTTGTTGTCTTCATAGCGCACGGTCACCTGAGACTTGCCGTCGGGGCGCAGGTACGGGAGGATCTCCGCCTTGCGCACTTCGCTCATCCGACGCGCCAGCTTGTGTGCCAGCGAGATCGGCATCGGCATGAGCTCCGGGGTCTCGTTGCAGGCGAATCCGAACATCATGCCCTGGTCGCCGGCGCCCTGGGTGTCGAGGATGTCGTCGTCGTTCACGTCCGTGCGCGTTTCCAGTGATTGGCTAACGCCCTGGCTGATGTCGGGAGACTGCTCATGGATCGCCACCGAAACGCCGCATGTCTCGTAATCGAAACCGTACTTGGCGCGCGTGTAGCCGACGTCCTTGACGGTCTCGCGCGCGATCTTGGCGATGTCGACGTAAGTCTCGGTCGTGATCTCACCGGCGATGAAGATGAGGCCGGTCGTGATCAGCGTCTCGCAGGCAACGCGGCCGTACGGGTCGTCGATGAGGATCGCGTCCAGGATCGCGTCGGAGATCTGGTCGGCGATCTTGTCGGGGTGCCCCTCGGTCACCGACTCCGAACTGAACAGGTAGTTCTTCTTCTCCACGGTGCCTCCTGGAAGATCACGCGCCAACGGCGGCGCGAAATGTACGTTGTCACGGACGTGCCGCTCGACAGCACATCGACCGGCGGCCGGCGCCGAGCACACGGCGGGCCAAGGTGCGTCGGCCTCGAGGGAGTGTAGCAGACAACGGTGACGCCTGCCATGAGGCGGCGCGTCCGGCCGTCGGCAGGGTCGCGCCGCTCTTAGCCTCAGCCGCCGCTAACCTCGTGCGTCGGTTCGCGGCCCATCAGACTGCGCACGCAATCGGCCGCCGACTTGCCCTCAGCGAGCACCTGATAGACGTTCTCGGTGACCGGGAGGTCGATGCCGAAGCCGGCTGCCATGTCGTGCAGAGCGTAGGCCGTCGGGATGCCTTCGACGACCTGCCCGACGATCGCCTCGACCCGCGCCGGGGGCTCGCCCTTGCCGAGCAGCTCGCCGGCAAGCCGGTTGCGGCTGTGGCGCGACGTGCAGGTGGCGATCACATCGCCGATCCCGGCGAGCCCGACGAATGTCGCCGTGTTGCCGCCGAGCCGAGTGCCCACGCGCGCGAGCTCGGCCAGGCTGCGCGTGATCAGCGTCGCGCGCGTGTTGTCGCCGTAGCCGAGGCCGTCGGACATGCCGACGGCGAGCGCTATCGGGTTCTTGGCGGCGCCGCAGAACTCGACGCCGACGATGTCCGTGCTCGTGTAGACGCGAAAGACATCGCCCATCACGGCCGCCTGAAGCGTGCGCGCGACAGCCTCGTCGGCACAGGCGACGACTGTCGCCGAGGGCATGTCGCGCGCCACCTCTTCGGCGTGGTTCGGGCCCGACAGGGCCGCCGCCGCGACGCCGGTCTCCTCGATGATGATCTCGCTCGGCCGCTTCAGCGTGCCGAGCTCGAGGCCCTTGGCGAGCGAAAGCTGGAGCGCGCCGGGAGGACGCCTGTCGGCCGCCCAGCGCGCCACTTCCCGGATGCTCTGCGTCGGCACCACGTAGGCGAGCAGCTCGCATCCACCCAGATCCGCTTCGTCGATGCCGGCGAAGCGGATCTCCGGCGGCAACTCGATCCCGGGCAGGAAGTGGGGATTCGCGTGCTCTTGGCTGAGCTGGGTCGCCTCTTCGACCGTCAGCGCCAGGACCTGCACATCGTGGCCGCGGAGCGACAGGAGGCGGGCGAAGGCGCATCCCCAGCTCCCCGATCCGATGACCGTCACTCTCATCGCTCACCCACTTCCGGCCGCACCGTCTTCGTCGTGTCGCCGCGACCACGGTAGCGTCACACGGTTCTCGCAGCGCGTCGCGATGCGTCGCACGTTGCTGCGATGTGCCCAGACTACCACTCCCCCCAGAAGCACCGCGGCGACGCGATACGCCAGCGGCTCGCTGAACACGAAGGCGAGCACCGGGAACAGCGTCGCGGCGCAGATCGAGGCGACGCTCACCATGCGCGTCGTGGCGATCAGCACGAGCCATACGAGAGCGATGATCACGAAGATCTGCCACATCAAGGCAAGCACCACACCCGCACCGGTCGCTACTCCCTTGCCGCCGCTTCCGCGCAGAAACATCGAGTACATGTGGCCGACGACCGGCGTCACGGCAAGGATCACAGCCAGCCACGGATCGAAGAGATGCACGGCCAGCAGCGCCGGCAGGACGCCCTTGAGCATGTCCCCCGCGAGCACCAGCACGCCTGCCTTCCAGCCGAGCACGCGCATCGTGTTGGCCGTGCCGACGTTGCCGGACCCGTGCTCACGCACGTCGACGCCGAAGATGCCCTTGCCGACGACGATCGCGAACGGGATCGCGCCGAGCGTGTAGCCGGCGAGCCCGAAAAGGATCGCGACGATGATGTCGCCGCCGCTCATTTGCCTTTGAAGTCGATGATCAGCGGAACCCCCTCAAGGCCGAAGTGAGCGCGCAGCTTGTTCTCGACGTAGTAGCCGAAATCGCGCGTCACGAGCGCCCGGTCGTTGACCTCGATCGCGATCCGCGGCGGCGAGGTGCGGTACTGGGCGATGTAGTACATCTTCAGGCGACGACGACCCTTGCTCGGCAGACTGCGCTCGCCGGCAAGCCCGGCGAGCGCGCGATTCAGCTCGCGCGTGCCGAGGTGGGCGCGATAGCGGCGATCGAGCTCGACGACACCGGCGAGTAGCGCCGAGACGCCCTGGTGGGTCATCGCCGACGCGGCGATCACCGCCGGCCTCTGACGCAACTTGCGCTTCGTCAGACCTTCGATCTCAGCCAGATCGATCGCCTTCAGGTCACACTTGTTGACGACGATGATCGTCGCGCAGTCGCGCCGCGTCGCCTCGGCGGCGATCGAGATGTCGAGCTCGCCGATGCCCACGGTCGCATCGGCGACGATCACGGCGACGTGTGCCCGGTCGAGACTCTGTAGACTGCGCAGGTAGGAGAAGTACTCGACGCCGGAAACCTTGGCCGACTTGCGCATGCCGGCCGTGTCGACGAAGCGAAACGTCCCATGACTTGTTTGCACGGCCGTGTCGATCGCGTCGCGAGTCGTTCCGGCGAGCTCGCTGACGATCGTCCGCGGCTCGCCGACGATCGCATTGAAGAGCGACGACTTGCCCGCGTTCGGCCGTCCGACGATGACGACCGGGATCTCATCGCTCTCCGCCTCTCCCCCGCTCTCGCCATCCGTGCGTTCTGGAAGCAGCGCAACGAGCTCGTCGAGCAGGTCGCCGGTGCCGATCCCGTGCAAGGCCGAGATCGCGATCGGCTCGCCCAATCCAAGTCGGTACAGCTCCGGGGCGATCACCTGCTTCGAGGGCTCATCGAGCTTGTTGGCAGCGACGACGACCGGCGCTGGCGCACGGCGCAGCACCTCGGCGATCTCGAAGTCGCCGGCGAGCGGGCCGGCGCGTCCGTCGACGATGAACACGACCGCGTCGGCGCCCTCGATCGCCGTCGCGATCTGGGCGCGCACGCCCTCGCCGATCTCTGATCGATCGCCGCTGTCGAAGCCGCCGGTGTCGATCAGCGCGAGATCGCGTCCGGCCCAATCGGTCGGGACCTCCTTACGGTCCCTCGTGACGCCCGGCGTCTCGTCAACGACGGCCGCGCGCGAACCGCTGAGGCGGTTCACCAGGGTGGACTTGCCGGCGTTGGGACTGCCGACGACGACGATCGTCGCGTGAACGCTCATCGCCGCAGTCTAGCAAAAGCGCCACTGAGCGTGTCGGCGAGCACGAGGCGGCCGCCGCACGCGGCGCACAGGGCCGCCTCGTCGACATCGTCGAGCGTCCGTCCCAGGTGCTCGGGCAAGAAGGCGCGCGGCGCCAGCAGCCACTCGTCGTCACCGAGTGGCTGCTGGCGCAGCTGCGTCAGCACATCCTCCCCGCCGAGCAGCCCGGTGACCGTCACGTGTGGCCCGAAGAGGTCGTTCTCGACCACGTACGGCCGCGCCTGCGCAATGCCCCCGTTCGCCGCCGTCACCAGGCGCTCGCAGGCCGCGCGCACGACCGGCTGAGCGAGCGTCCCGGTGAGCAGCGCGACGCCGGCCCCCGCGGGCAGCGTCGCGCCTGCAGCATCGGCGAGGAACGCGGCACTGATGCCGATCCCGTTCTCGTACTGTTCGGCGGCGTCGCTCGGCGGTGGCGTGCGCTCGCACAAAAGGTAGAACTCATCAGCGGCGTGCACGAACGTGCGTCTCTTGGTCGCCCGAAAGCGGCGCTGCAGCTTCTCTATCTGGTCGAGGGCCGCCTCGGCGTCGGCGCGTGCAACGCGCCGCAGATCGCCTTCCACGGCAAGCGACACGGGGACCACGCCGACGTCCGCGACGGCGTCGACGCGGGCGGCCGCGGCGATCGTCTCGTCGAGCGCCTCGCCGTCATTCCAACCCGGACAGAGCACGACCTGCAGATGCATCGTGATGCCAGCGAGCGCAAGTCGCAGAAGCTGCGCGCGCGAGCCCCGCGCCTGCTCGCCCATGAGGCGCGCCCGGCGGTCGTCGTCCCAGTCGTGCAGCGACACGTAAAGCGGCGAGAGCCGCAGCTGCTCGATGCGCGCCAGATCCGCCTCGTCGAGATTGCTCAGGGTGATGAAGTTGCCGTTCAGAAACGACAGCCGATAGTCGTCATCCTTGACGTAGAGCGAGCGTCGCAAGCCTGTCGGAAGCTGGTCGACGAAGCAGAAGCGGCAGCGGTTGCGACAGACTCGCGGCGGTTCGCCGATCGCATGCTCGAGAGTGAGCCCGTGCCACTCGCCGCGGCGGAGGATCACGTGAGCCTCAAGCTGCCTGCCGCCGCGCACCAGGTCGACCGTGAAGGCGCCGTCCGCTGCCGCGAGCTCCACATCGATCACGTCGTCGGCCCGGCGCCCATTCAGACCGACGATGCAATCGCCGGCGAGCACGCCGGCGCGCCTGGCGGCCGCAGTTGCCCCCTCGACGATCAGTCCCGACGCGCGCCCGATCATCCCGGCCGCACTACCCGGTGAGGAGCGCCTGGATCGCCGCGACCGTCGCGTCGATCTCTTCGTCAGGCGTCGAGGCGCCCGCCGTCACGCCGATCCGGCGGGCGCCGGCGAGCCATTCGACGTGAACCTCGGCAGCGCGCTCGATGTGATGGGTGCGCGCCTGGATCTCGCGACACAGGGCAGCCAAACGCATGGTGTTGGCACTGTTGCGACCGCCGACGACGACGACCACATCAACAGTGCGGGCCAGATCGCGGGCGGCGTTCTGCCGCTTCTCCGTCGCATCGCAGATAGTGTTGAAGACGAGCGTCTCGCGCGCGACCGGAGCGACGGCCGCAGCGACAGCGGCCAGGTTCTCGCGCGTCTGCGTGGTCTGTACGACGACGCCGACGCGCTTGCCGACGAGCGCCTCCACGTCGAGCGCGTCGGCATCGTCAACCACGATCGCCGCTTCTCCGGCGCAGGCGGTGAGCCCGGCGACCTCAGGATGGTCGCGTTCGCCGAGGATGATGGCGACGTAGCCTTCGGCATGCAAGGTCGCCGCCTTGCGTTGTGCGATCGTCACGAACGGACACGTGGCGTCGACGACGCGCAAGCCGCGAGCTTGCGCGGCGGCGATGACGTCTGGAGGCACACCGTGCGTGCGCACGATCACCGTCCCTTCCGCGATCGCATCCAGAGAGTCCACCGGAACGATGCCACGCTCTTCGAGACGGCGAACGACGGAGGGATTGTGGATGATCGGTCCAAGAGTGTAGATGGGCTTCGCCGCGCCTGCCGCCTCTTCGGCGATCTGCAGCGCTCGCTCCACGCCATAACAATAGCCCGCGGAGCCGGCGACGACGATCTCCACCTCGCCGGCGAGAACGCGCCGCGAAGGCGCCTGGCGCTCCCGCTCGCGCTCGTAGCGACCCGCTTCGCCGCGGTCCTCAGGATGTCTCATAGAGATCCCTCACCGCCGCCTCGATCCGTTCGGTCGCCGCCGCATAGACACGGCTGCAGCGACCCTCGAGCCCGGAGAGGTCGACTGGCGGCCCGATCTTGGCGGTCACCGCCGAGAGCCTGGGCGGCCACTTGTCGCCGAGCGTGTGGGTCCCCTGGATCGCCACCGGGATCACGGGCGCCCCGCCGCGCACGGCAAGCATGCCCACACCGGGGAAGAACGGATGGATCACCTCGTCCTTGTAGCGATGCCCTTCGGGGAACATGAGCAGCACCTCACCCTCGGCCAGAACGCGCAATGCCGTCTCCAGCGCGGCGCGGTCACCGGCGCCGCGGTCCACCGGAAACGCACCCAGACCGCCGATCAGGCGACCGAGGCCGAGCACCGCGAAGAGCTCCTTCTTGGCCATGTAACGCAGCGGTCGCGCGAACGACACGCCGGCGAAGATCGGGTCGAGCGTGCTCTTGTGGGTCACGGCGATGATCGCGGCGCCCGTCCCGGGCAGGTTGCCGCCGCCGATCGCTTGCAGCCGGAACGGTACGCCGATCACCACGTTCGCGAGCGTGCGAATGAAGAGGTAGAGGGGCCGGTCGCCGCGACCCCGCAGCGGCACGCCCTTCATCGTCTCTGGTGGAGCCGCTCGCGCACGATGCGCTCCATGGAGTCGAGCACCTGCGCGATCGTCAGCGGTGACGTGTCGAGCTCGACGGCGTCGTCGGCGCGCCGCAAGGGAGAGACGGCACGACCCGAGTCGAACGCGTCGCGCGCCTCGATCGCGGCGAGCATCTCGTTACTGCCGACGTGCTCGCCGGCAGCGACAAGTTCCTTGCGGCGGCGCTCGGCGCGGACCTTCGGCGCCGCCGTCAGGAAGATCTTGACCCCCGCCGCCGGGCAGACGACAGTGCCGATGTCGCGGCCCTCCATGACGACATCGCCGGCGGCGGCGATGCGCCGCTGCTCGGCAACGAGAATGTCGCGGACATGGGCATGAGCGCTGACCTCGGAGACGGCCGCTGAGACCGCCGGCCGCCTGATCTCCTCGCTCACGTCGCGATCGCGGGCGAGCATGTGGCCCGACTCGTCGAACGCGAGGTGCGCGTTGCGCGTCAACGTCGCCAGCGAGGCCTCGTCGTCGAGCGCGACGCCGTCCTGCAGCGCCAGGTAGGCGATCGCGCGGTACATGGCGCCGGTATCGAGGTAGAGGTAGCCGAGGCGCCGGCTCAGCAGCCGTGCCAGCGTGCTCTTGCCCGAGCCTGCGGGCCCGTCGATGGCGACGATTGTCATCTAGGAGAGCACCTCCTGCAGCACATCATTGAAGCCGGGAAAGCTGACGCCCGCAGCGGAAAACCCGGCGACGGCGACGCCCTCAGCGGCGATCAGACCGGCGACGGCGCCGAGCATCGCCAGCCGGTGGTCGCCCCCGCTGTCGACGACTCCGCCGCGCAGCGGCCGAGGCCGGATCACGAACGAGTCGGCGGCCACGGCGGCGTCGCCGCCGAGACCGTTGATGACTTCACCGATCGCCGCCAGCCGATCGCTCTCCTTCACACGCAGCTCGCCGACACCCTCGACGACCGTCTCGCCGTCCGCATAGCAGCCAAGCAGTGCGACCAGCGCGACCTCGTCGACCAGGCTGGGGATCTGGCCCGCCGACACGTGCGTGCCGGTCAGCGGAGCATGGCGTACCCGGACCGTCCCGCGGGGCTCGCCACCGGTCTCGGCATCGACCACCCACGACAGATCGCCGCCCATGCGCTGCACGACCTCGAGAAAGCCGGTGCGAGTCGGGTTGAGCCCGACGTCGGCGATGCTCAGGTCCGAGCCCGGCACGAGCGCCGCCGCCGCCACGAGGAAGGCGGCAGACGACATGTCGCCGGGCACGTGGACTTCGTCGAGCTGCAAGCGGGACACGCCGGTGACCGTGATCGCGCCCTCGGCGCTGTGCACCGGCACGCCCGCCGCCCGCATCATGCGCTCCGTGTGGTCGCGGCTGGGTATGCCCTCCTCCACCGTCGTCTCGCCCACGGCGAACAGGCCAGCGAGCAGCACCGCCGACTTGACCTGCGCGCTGGCGACCGGCAGACGGTAGCGCACCGGTCGCAACGGTCCGCCGTCGATCTCGAGCGGCGCGTACTTGTCATCGCGCGCCGTGATCCTCGCGCCCATCGCGCGCAGCGGCTCGACGATCCGGTCCATCGGTCGCGTTCGCAGGCTGGCATCGCCGTCGAAGCGGTAGTGCCCCTGCTGGCCGGCGCAGACCGCGGCAAGCAGGCGCATGGCCGTCGCCGAGTTGCGTGCGTCGAGAACGCCGTCCGGCGGCTCCAGACCGCGCAGGCCGCGACCACCGACAAGGACGTCGCGCCGCCTGTCATCTGCACGGTCGAGCGTCACACCCATGCTCTCGAGCATCGCCGCAGTCGCCTCGGTGTCACCGGCCCAGAGAGGATCGAGGATGCGCACCGGCCGCACGCACAGCCCGGCAAGAATCAGCGCCCGTTGCGTGATCGACTTGTCGCCGGGCACGCGCACGCTGCCGCGCAACGGACCGGCCGGCCGGAACACTGCGTGACCGGCGTTCATGCGATCGCCTTGCCGGTGATCACTTCGTATCCCAGACCGTTGAGGATGCCGGCGGCGCGTGCGCAGACATCGGCGCCGAGCACGTACACGGTCAAGCTGCCACCCAACTCGGCGCTCATGTGGTGCAACGACAGGTCCTCGATGTTGATCGCGGCATCGCCGAGCGCCACGGTGATCTCCTTGAGCACGCCGGGACGGTCCGGGATCTTCACGACGAGGCGGAAGAAGTCTTCGGCTGTGAGGCTGCCGGCGGCGAGCATGCGCTCGCGATGGCCGGCAGCCCGGGCGATCGTCTCGCCGAGCCGCGCTTCGTCCGCCGCCTCGAGCGCGTGAATCACCTCGTCGAGACCGTCGCTGTACGCCGTCAGCGACGCGAGCAATGCCTGCCGGTTCTCCATGAAGATGTCGGTCCACACGCGCCGGTTGCTGCCGGCGATACGTGTGAGGTCACGGAAGCTCGGCCCCGCGCTGAGCAGGGCGTCGCGAGCGCCTTGCTGTTCGCCGGCCTGGGTCATGAGCACGTTCGCAAGCACGTGTGGCAGATGGCTGACGAGCGCCATGATGCGGTCGTGCTCCTCGGGGTCGACGGCGACCGGGCGGGCGCCGATCCGGCTGACGAAGTCGTGGAGCAGCTGGTAGGCACCCGGGTCGACGTGCGTGCCGGGCGTGAGGAAGTACGTCGCCCCTTCGTAGAGTGCCGGCGACGCATTCGCCACGCCGGCTGTCTCGGAACCGCACAGAGGGTGCCCGCCGACGCAGCGCCGCTGAGCCTCCGGCGACAGCGAGCGCATCAGCGCCGCCTTCGTGCTCCCGACGTCGCTCACCACCGCTCCGGCCTGAGCGACGGCAGCCGCCCGCGCCACGTGCTCGGGCACAAGTCGGACCGGCGTCGCCACGAAGACGAGATCGGCGGCGCTCGCCGCCTCCTCGAGCGAAGCGCACATCCGCGTGATCGCGCCGCGTTCGAGTGCGAGTTCGAGCGTCTCCTTGCTACGACTATAGCCGCGAACCTCGCCCACGCCGGCGCGCTCGCGCGCGGCCAAGCCGAGGGAGCCGCCCATCAGCCCAACGCCGATGACGGCGATCGATCGCGCCTGGGGAGCCGCGGTCTTCACACGATCAGACGGTCGTCTTGCCCGTCCACGCGACGAGCTCGAGCACACGCGCTGCGTATTCGGCGAACGCCTCCGTCGGCAGCGACTGTGGACCGTCGCACAACGCGTGCTCGGGATTGGGGTGGGTCTCCACGATCACGCCATCGGCGCCCGCCGCGACCGCGCTCAGCGAGAGCGGCAAAACGAGATCCAGACGCCCGGTCGCATGACTGGGGTCGACCAGGATGGGCAGATGGCTGGCAAGCTTGATGATCGGGACGGCAGCGATGTCGAGCGTGTTACGCGTCGCTGTCTCGAACGTGCGGATGCCGCGCTCGCAGAGGATCACGTCGCGATTCCCCTCTTTGACGATGTACTCCGCCGCCATCAGTAGCTCTTCGATCGTGGCCGACGGCCCGCGCTTGAGCAGCACGGGCTTGTTCAGCTTGCCGAGCTCGGCCAGGAGGAGGAAGTTCTGCATGTTGCGGGCGCCCACTTGAAGCACATCGGCATACCCGGCGACGATGTCGAGGTCGCGCGGGTCCATCACCTCGGTGACGATCGGCAGACCGGTCTCGTCGCGAGCGGCGGCCATCATCTTGAGGCCGTCGACGCCGAGCCCCTGGAACGCGTAGGGCGAGGTGCGCGGCTTGAAGGCGCCGCCGCGCAGCATCGTGCCGCCGGCGGCCTTGACGGCGCGGGCAGCGGTGAGGACCTGATCGGGGGTCTCCACTGAGCATGGACCCGCGATCAGGGCGAAATGGCCGCCGCCGACCTTGGTGTCACGCACCGTGATCACCGTGTCTGCGGGCCTGAACTCCCGGCTCACAAGCTTGTAGGGCTTGAGGATCGCGACCACGCGGTCCACACCGGGGCACGCCTCCAGCGGCAGTCCCGTGAGCTCCTCGCGGTCACCGATGGCGCCGATCAGCGTGACACGCTCGCCCTTGGAGATATGAGCCGAGGCCCCGATCTCCTCGATGCGCGCCACGACGTGGGCGATCTGCTCCTCGGTCGCCCCCTCCTGCATGATGACCATCATGCTCAGCTCGACCTCCCTTCGTTTTCGTCGAGCGATGTGGGCTCAAGCGATCCCAGCTTCGCAAGAAAGAAATCCGTCTCCTCCTTGGTACCCACGCTGACGCGCGCCCACCCCGGGCACCCAAGGGCGTTGCCGTCACGCACGATCGCGCCCATCGACATCAACGCAGCGCAGACCTCGTCCTGAGGCTTGCAGAGGTCGCGGGTGTCGACGAGCATGAAATTGGCTTCGCTCGGCACCGTCGCGCGACCGAGCGCCGCCAGACGTTCGACCATGTAGTCGCGCACCGCGGCGTTCTGACGACGCCGCTGCTCCACCTGATCCTGGTGGCGCAACGCCTCGAACGCGGCAACCTGCGCCAGCCGGTTCACATTGAACGGCTGGCGCACCTTGTCGATCGCCGTCCTCACCGCGGCGGCACACAGACCGTAGCCGACGCGCAGTCCGCACAACCCGTAGATCTTCGAAAACGTACGCAGGACGCAGACGTTCTCGTGGCGCGCCTCCAGCGGGAGGGTGTCCTGGCTGTCGCTGGCCGTCACGAACTCGTTGTAGGCCTCGTCGAGCACGATCAGCACGTCCTCCGGCACCTGGTCGACGAAGCGTTCGATCGCCGCCGCGCTCACATACGTGCCCGTGGGGTTGTTGGGGTTGCACACAAAGACTATCTTCGTGCGCGCCGTGACTGCCGCCGCCATCGCCTCGAGATCGTGGGTGAAGTCGCGCAGCGGCACGGCGACGGCGACGGCGCCGTGGCGCACGCAGATGTCGTTGTAGACGACGAACGACGGGTCGCCCAAGACGACTTCGTCACCAGATTCGAGCAACGCGTCGCCGAGCAGCATGATGAGTTCGCACGATCCGTTGCCGACCGTGACCTCGGCGGGGGCGCGGCCATAGTGCTCCGCCAGTGCCGCGCGCAGATCCGTCGCATGCCCGTCCGGATAGCGGTTGAGGTCATCGAGTGCCGCGATCACGGCCGCTTTGACCTCGTCGAACGGCGGCAGCGGGAACTCGTTGGAGGCGAGCTTGACGACTTCGGCCAAGCCAAAGCGGCGCATCACCAGCTCCAGCGGTGCGCCGGGCTCGTACGGGACGATCCGGTCAAGCTCCGGTATGAACCGCATCGCTCACTCCGGCAGGTCGGTACGCAGTTGGCGCGCATCGTGCAAGTACACGTGACGGATGACAGGCTCGCGCGCGGCGTAGCACGTGAGCATCACGCGAACGCAGCGCGCCATCGCGCCCGCCACGGGGATCTCCTGGCAACAGAGCAGCGGCGTTTCCGCGAGCCCGATCTGCCGCGCCGCGACCGCCGGAAAGTCGGCGGTCAAGTCCGCTGTCGCGGTGAACAGGATGCTCACGATGTCCGCGACCGTGATGCGGTTACGCTCGAGCATCTTCTGCAACAGCTCCGCTGTGCGCGCGCAGATCGCCTCGCTGGTGTCCGTCTCTACGGTCGTCGCACCGCGGACCGCCCGCAGGACGACGTCGTTCTCTGTACGCATGCCGGTCGCTCCGCTCGATCGTGGGAAAAGGAAGTATACAACGGCGATTCTCGCCGCGCCGGGTGCTCGTGCATAGACCGGCGCGTGACGCCGCGGCCTGCCCGGCTACGACTCCGAGTCTGAAGACGGCGCCGCTTCGCCGGCCAAGGTCAGGGGCTCGCCCTCGACCTCGTCGGCGAGCGCGCGAACGACCGCTTCGCTGGCGCGCCGCAACGCTTCGATCTCGTCGCCGCTCAGATCGCGGAAGGCGCCGATCGCAAGTCCCTTGTCGCCGATCGGCCCGAATCGGCGCCGATGAAGCTCTTCGACAGGCGTCCCGATCGCATCGAACATACGCCTCACCTGACGTTTGCGGCCCTCGCGGAGGACCACCTCGACCAGCGCCGTCTTGTTGCTCTGCTTCTCGAGACGCACTTCGGCGGGACTCGTGATGCCGTCCTCCAGTTGCACCCCCTCCCGGAGAGCGTCGAGCGCGCTGCCCGAGACCTTGCCGCGCACTCTCGCGACGTACGTCTTGGACACACCATACCGGGGGTGCATCAGCCGATTCGCCAGAACACCGTCGTTAGTCAGGATGATCAGGCCCGTCGTGTCTACATCGAGGCGGCCCACTGGAAACAGCGTGCGACCGTTGGGCACGAGTTCCACGATCACCCGATCCGCGTGAGGATCGCTGCGGGTCGAGGCGACGCCGCGTGGCTTGTTGACGAGTACGTAGCGGAGTTCCTTGGCCTCGACGACCTCGCCATCGACGGTCACCACCTCGTCGGCACCTACCTTGTGACGCGGAAACGTAACCACCTCGCCGGCGACCGCCACTCGCCCCTCGCAGACAAGCTCGTCGCACGTTCGGCGCGAACCGACCCCGGCGCGGGCGAGAAAGATCACCAGGTTCATTTCGCTCATGTGGACCTCCGTGCCGCATTCGACATCAGGCGGCCGCGAATCTCTTCGACATCGCCCGCCTCGAGCGCAAACTTACCCAAAGCAGGCAGATCCTCCGCGCTCGCCAGCCCGAACAGCTTGAGGAATCGGTCGGTCGTCCTGTACAGGATCGGCGCACCGGGAGTGTCCGCGCGGCCGGCGACTTCGACAAGGCCGCGCTCCTCAAGCGCAGCCAACGCCCATTCCGACGACACGCCACGCACCTGGGCGACCTCTGAGCGCGTCGTCGGTTGTAGATACGCCACGACCGCGAGCGCTTCGAGAAGCGCCGGTGAGAGGTCGTCTGGTTGCCGCGCGCCGGCGAGACTCCGCACGGCCGCCTCGCACTCCTTCGTCACCCTGAACGTCGCGCCCCCGGCCACGAGCACAAGCTCGAGGCCGTGACGGTCAGCGACGAACTCGGCCTCGAGCTCGGCCAGCCCACCGCGGACCTCTTCGTCGCTGCAACCACAGTGCAGCGCAAGCTCCTCTAGCGGCACCGGCCGCGTCGCGATGAAGATGAGCGCCTCGAGGCGCCGTGCAAGCGAATCCATGGTCAGAATCCTACGAGGGTACGACCCGATGGTACCGCACAAGCGCGCTGCGCGTCACCCCGCAACCGCGAGGGCCTCGGCGACCGTTAGCGGCGTTACTGCGATCTCTGCGAACGGGCGTGCCTGACGCAACTCGACCTCACCGCGATTGTGGAGCTCGAGGAGGGCGAAGAAGGTGACAGCCTTCTCGAGCCTGCCGCGGGGCGCTACAGCGGAGAAGGTGAACCCGCCGTTGCGAACGAGCAGGCTACGCAGGCGGCGCAGCTCCTCGACAAGGGTGATCGCAAGATCGGTGATGTGGCTCACGTCGGGGGCCGGCGGCTCGCGCAGCAAAGGCTCCAGCGCGTCCGCGAGCTTTTTGCCAGATAGTGCCTGCCCGAGCGACTCCGCCCGCAGAAAGCGCGTCGGGATCGGCGCCTGCCGGTACACCCGCGCCGCGTGATCCGCCCAGCGCACCGAAAGCGCCTCGCCGGCACGTTTGAACTGGCCGTAGCGCACGAGCGCCGCCAACAGCTCCTCACCGGCCTCGTCGGCTTCGAACTCCTCGTCGTCTTCGAGGCCGGGCGCCGCCGCAAGCAGCCGCGATTTCATCTCCAGCAAGGACGCGACGAGGACGACGAAGCTCGACGTCGCTTCGAGGTCGAACTCGCCCGAGTCGGCGAGCTTGACGACGTACTCCGCGATGATCCGCGAGACGCGCACCTCCCAAAGGTCGATCTCCTCCTTGAGGATCAGCGTGACGAGGAGGTCGAACGGTCCGTGGAAGATGTCGAGGTCGAGCTCGAGGTCGATCGACCTCACGCTACTCCTCGGGCGTCTGCAGGAACGACGGGATCTCGAGTTCGGCCGTGTCGTCGTAGCGCGGCGGCGCCTCGAACACACGGTCGCGAGCGGCAGGCCGTTCGGCAGAGCCGCTTGTCGCCGCGGGCCGCGCGCCCAGATGCTCGCCGAACCCCGTCGCCACGACGGTGATCGAGATCTGCCCTTCGAGACGCTCGTCGACGACGGCGCCGAAGATGATGTTGGCGTCGTCGTGAGCCGCCTCCGAGATGACGTTCGCCGCCTCGTTGACTTCGTAGAGCGAGACATCCGGCCCACCGGTGATATTGAGCAGGATGCCGCGAGCGCCGTCGATCGACGTCTCGAGGAGCGGCGAATGGATCGCCGCGTTCGCCGCTTCGAGCGCACGGTTGTCGCCGGAGGCGATGCCGATGCCCATCAGGGCCGAGCCAGCGTCCTGCACGATCGTGCGCACATCGGCGAAGTCGAGGTTGATCAGTCCGGGCACCGTCATCAGGTCGGTGATGCCTTGCACGCCCTGACGAAGGATGTCGTCGGCGAACCTGAACGCATCGACGACGGAAGTGTTGTGCTCGACCACCTGCAACAGCCTGTCGTTGGGGATCACGATCACGGTGTCGGCGACCGAGCGCAGCAGGTCGATGCCGTCCATCGCCTGGCGCTCGCGCTTGGTGCCCTCGAAGGAGAACGGCCGCGTGACGATCGCCACCGCGAGGGCGCCGATCTCGCGCGCGACGGAGCTGATCACAGGCGCCGCCCCCGTGCCCGTACCGCCGCCCTCGCCCGCGGTCACGAAGACCAGGTCGGCGCCCCGCAGCGCCTGCTTGACCTGGTCGCGCGACGCCTCCATCGCCTGCCTGCCGATCTCGGGATCGGCACCACCGCCGAGCCCGTGGGTGATCTCCTGACCGATGTGGATCTTCACGTCGGCGTCGCAGACTTCGAGCCCCTGCGTGTCCGTGTTGATCGCGATGAACTCGACGCCGCGAATACCGGAGTCGACCATGCGGTTGACCGCGTTGGTGCCCGCGCCGCCGACGCCGACGACCTTGATCGTGGTCACGTAGGGGCGCCCCTTGACCGGCTCGGCACCCGGCGACTCGTCGGGCGGCGGCGCGCTCATTTCGGTACGCCGGAAGAGCTCGTTCAGACCGTCCCGCATGTCAGCGCGACTTCCCATTCAGCACCTCCCGAGCGAGTGCGCGATAGGCTTCGGCACCCTTGCCCTTGGGATCGTACTTGAGCACCGAACTCCCGCGCACAGGAGCCTCGGCGAAGCGGATCGTCTTCGCCACCACAGTCTTGTACACGAGCTTGCCAAAGTTCTCCCGGAGCACCTCGACGGCCTCGCGCCCGTGCAGCGTGCGCGCGTCGAGCAGCGTCGGCAGAATGCCCCGGATCTTCAAGTTCGGGTTGATGTTCTCGCGGATCATCTCGATCGTACGTTCGAGCTGCAGCAAGCCGCGCAGCGACAGGTACTCGCACTGCACAGGCACGATGACGCCCTCCGATGCGGTCAGTGCGTTGATCGTGAGCAGGCCGAGCGATGGCGGTGTGTCGATGAGGATGTAGTCGTACTTCTTCTGCACTCGCGCGAGCGCCCGTTCGAGCGTGCGCTCGCGCCCTATCATCGTCGAGAGCGCCATCTCGGCGCCGGCGAGATCGATCGTCGACGTGGCGACATCGATCTCGCGCTCGACGATGACCTCCTCGATCGGCACGCGATGTACGAGCACGTCGTACATGCTCTTCTCGAGGGTCTCGGTGTCGATGCCCTGACTCATCGTCAGGTTGCCTTGCGGGTCCATGTCGACGCCCAGGACGCGCAGACCCTTTTCGCGCAGCGCGACGCCCAGGTTGAGCGTGGAGGTCGTCTTCGCCACACCGCCCTTCTGGTTGGCGAAGGCAAGAACATGCGCCATGGAGTTCGGCTCCTCGTTCGACTCTACGTCGAAGTAAACTTCTTCCGCGCGCTGCAAATCCCTGCAAGCTCAAGAGCCTGCGTGGGCGCCGATCGCGCAGCCGCCAACGGCGCCTTGGTCACGATCGAGGCGTGAGCCTCAGGCCCTGCTCGTCTCGGAGTCGTCGTCGCTCGCAGCAGCCTCGTCCTCGTCGTCCTCGCTTGCCTCGGCGTCGGTCGCCTCTTCTTCAGCGTCCTCGACCTGCTCCTCGGGTTCGTCGTCGTACTCCTCCTCCTCTTCACTGACAATCGAGGAGATGGCGCGCTTCAAGTAGCGGACCTTGGTGCGATTGGCGATCTCGAGCTCGACGAAGTCGGGGCCGATCTTCTTGATCGTACCGAACATGCCGCCGATGGTGACGACTTCGTCGCCCTTCTTCAGCATCGAGACCATCTCGCGGTGGGAACGCTGCTGCTTTCGTTGCGGGCGGATCGCCAGAAACCAGAAGATACCGAAGAAGATGACCATCATGGCGATGATCTGGATGCCGCCCCCGCTGCTCGATGCAGCTACGATTCCATTCATTCTCTGTATCCTCCTGCGGAATACCGCATTGTGAACTCGCCAGCGAACTCTTCAAAACGGCCCGCGCGAATAGCCGCACGGGCGTCTTCGGTCAATCTTACCAGAACACGCAGATTGTGCAGACTCAGGAGCTGGGCGCCGAGCATCTCTTTCTGATTGACGAGATGGCGCACGTAGGCGCGCGAGAAATGGCGACAGCAATAGCAGTCGCACGTCTCATCGAGGGGACGCCGATCGGTTGCGAATCGGGCGTTGCGCAAGTTCAGCCGGCCCTCGCGACCGAAGGCGGTGCCGGTCCGCGCCAGTCGTGTCGGCAGCACGCAGTCGAAGACGTCGACGCCGCGACCGATCACGGCGACGACGCCGACCGGGTCGCCGATGCCCATGAAGTAGCGCAACCTGTCACGCGGGAGCAGCTCGTCCATCAGATCAACCGTTGAGAGCATCTCGTCGCCGCGCTCGCCCATGGACAAGCCGCCGATCGCGTAAGCGCCGAAGTCGAGCGCGAGGAGATCAGCCGCCGAGCGCCGGCGCTGGTGCTCGTCGACGCCCCCCTGGACGATGCCGACCAGCAACTGATCCTCGCGCTGCTTCACTTGGAGACACGCCGCCGCCCAGCGCGTCGTGCGGTCGACGGCGAGTGCCACCTCGGGCGCCGCTAGAGTCCCGGGCGCACACTGATCGAGACACATGATGATGTCGGCACCGAGTCGCTCCTGCGCCTCGACCGCTAAAGCCGGCGTGAACAGATGGCGCGACCCGTCGTAGACAGACGTGAATTCGACACCGTCGTCATGGATCAGCCGCGTGTCGCCGAGACTGAATACCTGGAAGCCGCCGGAGTCGGTGAGGATGGGACCATCCCAGCCCATGAAGCCGTGCAGACCGCCATGGGCGGCGACGACGTCCACTCCCGGGCGAAAGTAAAGGTGATACGTGTTGCCGAGGATGATCCGCGCGCCCAGGTCGGCGAGGTCGCGCGGGGCGACCGCCTTGACCGTTGCCTTTGTACCCACAGGCATGAAGCACGGCGTCTCGACATCGCCATGCGGGGTGGAAAGCCGGCCGGCTCGCGCGCGGCCGTCAGCGTGTTTGACGGCGAAAGAGAACGTGCCGTCACTCCAGAAGCTTGCGCCGTCGCTCATCGGCACGCTGATCACGTGAGCAGCATCGCGTCGCCGAAACTGTAGAAACGATATCTTTCGGCGACCGCGTGCCGGTAGAGCCGCTGGGTCTCCGCGACGCCGATGAACGCCATCACGAGCGCCAGCAGGCTTGTGCGCGGCAGATGGAAGTTGGTGATGATCGCATCGACCGCGCGGAACTCCCATCCTGGCGCAATGAAAAGGTCGACTTCGCCCACCAGTGCGTCGCCGCGGACAGCCGCGGCACCGCCCGCCGCAAGGTGCTCGAGCGTGCGCACGGTCGTGGTCCCCACGGCGATCACGCGACGGCCCTCCGACCGCGCCCCGGCGATACGCCGCCAGGTTCGAGCGGCGATCGTGAATCGCTCGCTGTGCAGCTTGCGTGCCGCGAGCGTCTCGGCGGTCAGCGGTTTGAACGTGCCCAGCCCGACGTGCAGTGTGAGCTCCTCGATCGTCACGCCGGCAGCCCGAAGCTCCACCTCGAGCCGCCGCGTGAAGTGCAACCCGGCCGTCGGCGCCGCGGCCGAGCCCTGCTGCCGGGCGTAAACAGTCTGGTACCGATCGCTCTCGGCGAGCGCCGTGTGAATGTACGGCGGCAGCGGCGTCTCGCCGTGACGCTGGAGGAGCACGGGCACGCTGTCGCCCGCCAAGCTGCGAACTCGCCATCTCCCCTCACCGAGCTTCTCCTCACAGCGCACCTCCCAGCCACTCTGCCGATCGATGTGCGCCAGTGCCTCGCCCTGAACAGGGCGACCGCGCACGAGCACCTCCCAGGTGTCGTTCGCGTCAGGCTGAAGGAACAGAAGCTCGAGTCGACCGCCGGTCGGCCGCACGAAACGCGTGCGCGCCGCGTACACACGGGTGTCGTTGCGCACGATCACGTCTCCCGGTCGAAGTAGAGCCGCGAGCTCGGCGACGCGCCGATCCTCCGGCGCCGCCTCCCCCCGCGAGTAGACCAGCAAGCGAGCGGCGTCGCGCGGCTCGACCGGCATCTGCGCGATCAGTTCCGGAGGCAGGTCGTACTCGAGATCGTCGAGACGCAGCGCCCTTGGGCTCCGGCCGTTCATCCCGCGCGCCGGCGCTGCGACAGCCGGTCGTTCCACGCCTCCCACATGCTGGGCACGCAGCCGCAGTACCGCTGTCGATAGAGACCGAGCCGACGACTCGCTTCGATGCTCTCACGATATCGGTCACGCAGATCCACGTAGAGGAACTCCACGCCCATCTCGCGCCCGGCACGTCGTCCCTCGACAGCGATCAGGTCATGGCGCTGATACGGACTCACGCTGAGCGTCGTCGAGAACAGGCGCAGGTCGCGCTCGGCAGCAGTCCGTGCAGCCG
>Ga0207931_1000146_pt1 | contig 26918 bp, 30 predicted proteins | sample NGESurdeep092012_2_FD_184478 | JGI IMG/M metagenome (GOLD analysis project Ga0207931, IMG submission 184478) | Arctic peat soil microbial communities from Barrow, Alaska - NGEE Surface sample 415-1 deep-092012 (SPAdes) | ecosystem: Environmental > Terrestrial > Soil > Wetlands > Peat ...
TCTCCACGGGTATTACTGTGTACTGAGGCGTGGTTGCTTCGGCTTTTTGTTCAAGGTCCTCAAGTGCCCTGAGCTTTTCATCCTTCTCCTGTGCATTTGAAGGAAGGATGAGTGATAATGCAATAATCAGAGTTAGTGAAATTCTTTTCATGGTATTTAAGTGTTTGTTATTTATTACCGGGACGCTCAGGCCGCTACTAAAGTTACAGTCTCGGTGAGTTTTTTTTGACAGGTGCCTTAATTGAAAGCAGGGAGGAGCTGAAGCTGACCGCAACGAGTTCACCCTTTTTGTTGAGGGTCTTATCAAGCGCCATTTCAGAGCCAAGGACACTGTTGATCCCTTTGATGAAGGCGCTGGCAACCACATAGGCATCAATCGGTTTTCTTTCTTTTGCAGGTGTCTTAGAAAGTCTGGAGATGCCTCTGATGATCCAGTTTTCATTATCCGGTATGTCCGGCGCTGCCGTTATCACATTAAAACTCACCGGCCTCAGCTCACGGGAAGTAGTACCGGAAAGAAGCACCGGGGTCTCAGCAGCAGCGATCATCGTCACAGGACTTATTCTGGCTGTTAATTCCCGGTCGGGGGGATAGAGTGCTTTACTTTTTTCTTTTACTGCAAGAGCCGTGCTGGCAGAGACAGCTTCCTCCATCTTGTTGCTGATATCATGAGCTGCAGGTTCTACAGCGTCAGATATAACAGCAACCTCAGGCAGAGTGACGGGTGCTGTTAAAGTAACCTGCTTATTCACCAGCGGCTTCAGTGTGAATAATGTAAAAAATATGGCTGCTGAAGCCAGGACAATGACAAATACCCGTCGTATGTTCCTTATTGCCGGCGTTGTCTGAAGAAGCCCGTTAAGGCCCTCCAATCTGTCGTCACACGGAATGAGACGCAATTGCCTGAAACTCCCGGCATATATTTCTTTTAACTTATCAATGGCAAACATTGCTTCAATTTCTGCCAGGCCCTCATCTGAAAGAGCATTCTCAGCCCATGCTGCAGCCAGTAGATCAAACTGTTCAGCAGTAAGATCACCGGCAGAGCGGTACAGATCGCCTTGTTTCGGATATCTGTCATTCAACGGTGTCAGATGCGGATATATAATGTCATCATTCATTGCCATACAGATGTTTTTACCAGATAATTCCTCAGGGCAACACGGCCTCTGAAGATATAAGTCTTTACCTGGTGCTCGGTAAGACCGGTAATTGAAGCGATCTCCCTGTACTGATAGCCTTCGTAATCCCGAAGGAGGATAACGGACCTCTGAACTCCGGGAAGCCTCTCCAGGGCATAATGCAGAACCTCATTCAGGTCACTGTCATTTTCCGCGGCAAATATTGAAGTATCATCATAAGACTCTATGCTTATCAGCCGCGAATCCTTCCGGATAACGTCTATCATTCTGTTATAGGCCGTCGTGAAGAGCCAGGCCTTGACTGCCTCATACTCTATCTCTGTGACGCAGAGCCACAGTTTTTCGTAGGTGTCCTGTACAATATCAGCAGCCCGGTGCCTATCCTTAATGCTGCGGTAAACAAACCGGTAAACGTGGTCACCATATTCCCTTACCGCATTGTTGTAATCCTTTACCGTCATCCAGTAGTACTGACACCATAAAGACGGCCAGTCATACTCTTTTGTTACAGGTTTGTGTAAAAATATGTAGAGACGCCCAGGTTGGGCGTCTCTACTACATGATGATTTTTCCGATTTATTTGAATTGATAAACCCGGATCCAGTCAACCTCCATCGATGAAATACCGCCGATGGGCTTGTCAACTCCGCCCGCAAGGTTGATGAACATGGTCTCCTGCGGCACGCTGCTGGTCTGTTTCATCACCTCAACGCCGTTTATCTTCCATATCAGGCTCTCCGGCCTCCATTCCAGGGTATAGATAAAGAAATCAGACATATATCTTGAACCGATACTCTTCTTGTAGTGATTACCGGGAGAGGAGAACAGGTCAAACCATACCTTGCCGCTGCCGGATCTGCAGACATCAATGTGGGGTGTGATGCGGTCTCCTATCAGCCAGAATGCATTACGTACTGAAGGATCTGACAGTTTGATCTTGGCGGAGAAAATTCCGTATTTCTGTCTGAAAGAAGTACCTGTGTTAAGAATTCCGGATGTAAATGAAAACTCCTTGCTGTAAAAACCCCGGTCCTGATCCCAGACCTTCCCGGTGACTTTCTGCGGTCGGGTAATGATACGCAGGACGCCGTGGCGTACTTCAAAGTTGTCAGAGGGGGTATAGCTGTGCAGGTCAGTGGCAATGCTGTAGCTGTCGTGCAACAGCTTGTCTCCCCAGTAATACCTATTGAGCCATTTCTTCTTATCCGGTTCGCTGCCGTCGAACTCATCACTGAAGGTAATCTCACGCTGCCCGAGGATATCAAACCTGTTTGAATCTTTTACGTTCATATACCACTTGATGTCGGCAGAGTTTTTAAGTTCGTCGTATTCTTTTAACTCCTTATACATATCCGTTTTCTCAAAGCGGTGCTTGTCAAGAAGATACTCTTTCTTTTCGGTGAACTCTTTGGATTTCAGGTATTCTTCGAGCTCGTGATATCTCCTGATGCGTGCAGAATCTTTTACCTGTATGTAATTGCTGTATTCCTTTGAGGCTTTGAATTTATAGTAGGAGACAACATCGCTGGCGCTCCTCCTGGTCCTGAAATCAAGAAGCTTCTGATACTCGGGAGAGTCTTTGAATGTGACGGGCTTCATGTTCTTCCTGACAAGGAAAGCCGCCGATGCAACCAGCATTTTCAGTTCTTCAAATTTCTTGACTTTTGCGGGATTGAGATTCTTCCTCACCTCCTTGTCGCGAAGAAGCTTTTTGTATTCGAGCCATTTGCCGTATTCTTCAGTATCCCTGAAGGTGACAGGCTTCATTCTTTCTTTCTGTTTAAAATCCGGAGACTGGACAAATCTCTCCAGGTCTTCGATCTCCCTGATCTTTGCTGAACCGTCAAGCGAAGTAAAATTTCTGAGCTGAGCGCTTCCCTCTGTTTTGAAATAAAGGGTTATGTCCTTTGCCTTCTTAAGGTTGAAATATTCGCGTTCTCTTGCATACTCTTCCGAGCCTTTATATGTGAGCGACTCAAGCTCTTTTTTCTTCTGTTTGAAACCGGCAGAGTTGACTCTCTCGTGGAGCTCATTATATCTTGCCAGGGTGTCGGAGCTGGCGAAGGAGATCATCTTTTCATGTTCGGCGATCAGGGCCTTCTCTTCCTGTTCCAGTTTAGAAGTTGAGGGGATCATCCCCAGCATCAGCTTTAGGGTAGACATTGCAGGTTGCTTTTTGATATATTCCGTTAAAGATAAAAATCTTTCAAATATAATAGTCAAAATAAGCCAATTATTTGTTACTTAGGAGATAACAAACAGAATGACCTGATTTTGACAAATTATTTATTTTCAACAGAATAAAAACGCATGAAAAAGCTCATTATTGTTACCGGTATGATTATCCTGGCGTCATGTGGAACGATCAGGAATACAACCGTACCTCAGGCAGAGACTCAGGACCAGCTGATACTGGCAACGTTGTGGTACCAGCAATCAGCCGAGATGAAGGCGCTCTACTACCAATGTTACCGTAATGCCGAAACCGCGCTTGAAGAAAACCTTGCAAGGTCTGATAAGTCAAAACCTGCAGCCGTAGTTCTTGACATTGACGAGACAGTGCTTGATAACAGTCCGTACCAGGGATGGCAGGTTATTGAAAACAAGCCGTTTAATGATCAGGACTGGCACCGATGGGTTAATTTGGCGCAGGCAGGGCCTCTCCCGGGGGCTGTTGAGTTCACCCGGTACGCTGATTCACTTGGGGTAGAAGTTTTTTATATTTCCAACAGAACTGTCGGCGAGATGGGGGCCACGCTTATCAACCTGAGAGCGTATGGTTTCGCTGACGCCGACAGCACACATCTCCTGCTTAAGGAAACAAGCTCATCAAAGATTGAGCGCAGGACACGGCTCGGGAGTGTTTATGAGATACTGGTGCTTATCGGAGACAATCTTGGAGATCACAGCGGAATCTATGAAAAGAGGGATGCCGGACTGGGTTTTGCAGCAGTCGAGGCTGACAGGAATCTGTTCGGAACGAGGTATATTGTTCTTCCTAATCCGATGTACGGTACATGGCTCAATGAGCTGATGAGGCAGGGAGAAGGGGCGACCGCAAGAGAAAAACTGGTGAAAATGCTAAAAGGATTTTAGGGCCCGGCCTGGTTGTTATTATTTGAACTTATGCGAAGATGATTGATTCAATTGTTATGAATTACCAATGAAAAGGACGATGAAACATTTTACTCTTACGCTGCAGGTCTTATTCATATTGTCTGCCTTTCAGTATGCCGCTGCTCAGCAACTTTCAGCGACTGATGTTATAAGAAAGGCGGATGAAAAACTCAATGGAGAGAAATCAGGTTACAGCGTTATGACCATGACCGTCATCCGCCCCACATGGCAGAGGACAGTAGAGATTAAATCTTGGTCGCTTGGCGATGATTATGCGCTTGCTCTGATCACGGCCCCCGCCCGTGAAAAGGGTCAGACTTTTCTCAAACGCGGCAGCGAGATGTGGAGTTGGAATCCGGTAATAAACAGGCTCATCAAACTGCCTCCGTCAATGATGTCTCAGGGCTGGATGGGCTCCGATTACACCAATGATGATATCCTGAGAGAATCTTCAGTTGTGAATGATTATACACATACTTTCGAGGGAGAGGAAGAAGTGGACGGTCGTTTGTGTCACAAGATAAAACTTGCGGCAAGGGCTGATGCTGAGGTTATCTGGGGTCACCAGATGTGGTGGGTCGATAAAAAGGAATATATTGTCCTGAAAACTGAGCTTTATGATGAGGACGGCTACCTTGTAAGAACGGAGAGGGGAATGGAGCTGAAAAGCTTTGAAGGGAGGATCCTGCCGTCACTTATTGAGCTTGTTCCTGAGGAAAATGAGGGCAACAAAACGCTGCTCCGCATTAACGAAATGAAGTTTAACATTGACATCGCGGAAAGCTTCTTTTCGCAGCAGAATATGAAGAGTATCAGATGATACTGACTAACTGTAAGGGAAGTGATCATGAAGGATTTTCAGATGGCCTGGAGAAATCTCTGGCGAAATAAAAGGCGGACCATTATCACGGCTGCCTCAGTATTCTTTGCCCTTTTCTTTTCCCTTGTGATGAGGTCATTTCAGCTTGGGGCTTATGACAGGCTTTTCAAGAATGTGATTGAATCATATACCGGGTATCTGCAGCTTCAGCAAAAAGATTACTTTGACGAAGCCATCCTCGACAACGGTTTTGAGTTTGACCAGGGTCTGGCCGATAAAATGAAGACAGATCCTAATGTGAAAGATGTAGTTCCGCGACTTGAATCTTTTGCACTGGCGGCTGCTGAAAGCCGTACCCAGGGCGTTATAGTCATGGGGATTGACCCGGAAGGAGAAGACAGGGTATCAGACATCCGCAGTAAGCTTGTAAGATTCAAACTCAGTCCTGCAAGCGTGGAAGCTCTCAGGGCCGGAGCACTTCCTGAACGCGTTAAGGGATTACTCGACACGTATACCGGCGAGTACTATGCCAGCCAGGGACGGCTGATGCTTGATCTCGGAATAAGCGAAGAGGACACTTCCACGGTTCTTCCGCTAATGCGAAAGCATGCTTCCTTTTCCAATGAATATTTCTCTGAGAAAGAAACAAGCAGCGTGATAATAGGATCAGGACTTTCTGATTATTTGAAGATCAATGTGGGAGACACGATTGTCCTGACAGGCCAGGGTTACCATGGAACTTCGGCAGCCGGAAAGTACCTTGTGAAGGGCATTGTGAAACTTCCGGCTCCCGATATTGACAATATCATTGTCTATATTCCTGTCACTGTTGCCCAGGATCTTTACGCCGCACCGGGTATGATCACATCAGCTGTCATAAGTGTAAAGGCCAATGACGATGAAAGTGTAATAAAAACAGCCGGAAGACTTGAAAAAATGATACCGGAACCTCTTGTCGTAAGAGAATGGCATCAGATGAACGCTCTGCTGGTAAACCAGATGGAAGCTGACAATAAGAGCGGTGCAATTATGATAGGAATACTGTATCTTGTTATTGCCTTCGGGGTTTTCGGAACCATGCTTATGATGCTTGCTGAAAGGAGACGCGAGTTCGGAATGCTGGTAGCAATAGGAATGCAGAAAAGAAAGCTGGCAAAAGTAGTATCGATAGAGATGCTTTTAATTGGGCTGCTCGGGACTGCAGCAGGAGTTGTAGCATCGCTGCCATTTGTAATCTACGGGCACATTCACCCCATAAGATTTACCGGAGAGTTGGCCCGGATGTACGAAGATTACGGATTTGAACCGGTCATGCCCACAATGCTGCCTGACACTTTTTATCTGTGGCAGATTGTTGTCGTCCTCTTAATTTTACTGATAGCCATAGTGTTCAGCATCCGTAAAATATTCAAAATAAATGTAATTGAAGCCCTGAGGGCTTAAACTGCAATGATATGATCACGGAAATTGCCTGGAAAAATGTCTGGCGGAATAAAACAAGAAGCCTGACCGTCATAGCCTCTGTCGCTGTTGGCGTCTTTGCCGGCGTATTCGCCATGGCTGCAATTAACAGCTCAGTTGTCCAGCGGATTGATGCTGCAGTCAATGAAGAACTGTCGCATATCCAGGTTAATAATAAAGATTTCAGGAGCAGCGGGGATATTAGGAACATTATCCGGGATTATGATAAAATAATCTCAGTACTTAATACTACTCCTGGTGTCACCGACATCACAGGCAGGGTAATTTTACGCGGCGTGGCCTCAACAGCAGCCAAAAGTACAGGGGTTGAAATAACCGGGATTGATGTCGAAAAAGAGAAGGAGATGTTCACCCTCTCTGCCAAAATTATTCCGGGCACCGGAAGTTACTTCGGTCCTGACACAAGGGGCAGCACTGTTTTCAAGCCTGTCTTTATTGGGGAGAAACTGGCGAAGGATCTGAACATAATCAGGTACATCATAACTGCTGAGACACTTAGGCAACTTGAGGAAAAGGGGGTTCCTTCAGGCGTTACGGCAAAGCTGTCATCAATTCTGGATCAGCGATACACATCGGATAAGAAGTTTAAAAGGGCCGTTGAAGGTCTTCTCACACCTAAAGAGATAAAAAAATACGCTTTGTCAATCAGGGAAGCTGCCTGGTCATACCGTGAAGGCTCCCGAATAATCCTTTCATTCCTTGATATGAACAATGTGCAGACAGGCGCAGCCTTTCGTGTCTGCGGAATATTCAGGACCAACAATGATATTCTGGAAGGAACGTCCCTGTTTGTTCCGATAGATGAACTGAGAAAACTGACAGGAATGCCGGCAGGCGCCTATCACAGAGTTATAGCAAGGCTCGGGGAGAATGACCTGACTGATGATGCTACCAGGGCGATAAGAAATAATCTTCCGGATTATGAAGTGCTGAACTGGAAAGAGATAGTACCTGACCTTGCCATGATTGCAGATATGATGCAGCAGATCTATGGAGTATTCATGGCCATCATTCTTGCTGCCCTGGCATTCGGAATAGCAAATACCATGCTTATGGCAGTACTTGAAAGAACAAGAGAGATCGGAATGCTTGCTGCAATTGGCATGAACCGCAGAAAGATATTTTCCATGATCATGCTCGAATCAATTTTCCTTTCACTGGTGGGAGGAATTGCAGGAATGGTTATCGGGAAGGTAGTGATAGCTATTACGGCAAAGACTGGCATCAATCTGGTAAAATACTCTGAAGGAATGGAGGCAATCGGATATTCAGCACACCTCTTTCCCACTATTGAAACGCGGTTTTTTATAACAACTGCCGTGCTTATAATTATTACAGGAATTCTTGCATCAATCTATCCTGCCCGGAAGGCATTGAAGCTAAATCCCGTGGAAGCTTTAAGAGGAGAAAAATAATAATCAAAGTCGATACAATCATGAAAGTAGTTGAAATAAACGATGTGTATAAGACCTATCATGATACCGAAGTCGAAGTGAAGGCAATAAACGGTATAACCCTCAGCTTTGAGAAGGGCGATTTTGCCGTTGTGGTAGGGCCGTCAGGATCGGGAAAGACAACGCTGCTGAACCTTATTGGCGGACTGGATCAGCCGACCGGAGGAGAGATCATCGTTGCCGGACACCGTCTGTCAGAGCTCCGGCCGTCGGAGCTGATTGACTTCAGAATGGAGCATGTCGGTTTTGTATTTCAGTCATACAACCTCATTCCGGTACTCACGGCAGAGGAGAATATCGGGTTTATAATGAATCTCCAGAAGTGGCCAAAAGAGAAGCGAAAAGCACGTACTGATGAACTGCTTAAGTCAGTAGGCCTGGCAGACAGACACAGAAGCAGGCCTTCACAGCTGTCAGGCGGACAGCAGCAGAGGGTTGCCGTGGCACGCGCCCTGGCGCCGCGTCCTGAGTTCATACTTGCTGATGAGCCGACTGCCAACCTCGATTCCAAATCGGCAGACACGCTTCTTGATATCATGGAGAAGCTCAACCGGGAAGAGGAGATGACATTTATCTTTTCGACACATGACATCAGGGTCATGAAAAGAGCGCGACGGGTTATAACCATTGAGGACGGACGAATAGTATCTGACGAAAGAACAAACGTGATTTCATGAAAAGAACTCTTCTGCTGATCGCAGCGGTGATAATTTTCTCGTTTCCATTATTGGCCCAGGAAAGCAAATTCTCGGCCGGAGGATATGCATCATGGTTGCATAACTCAATGTTTGAAGATATTACAGATGCTTGGCTCAACAGCAGCATGCTTCATAACAGGCTTAATTTCAAAGCCTATCCGGGCTCCAGGACCACAATGGCCCTGGAGATACGAAACAGATTCGTTATAGGAGACATGGTTCTGCTTGATCCGGCCTACAGCACGGCCCTTGCCTCTGACCCCGGATGGGTCGACATGTCATGGAACATCTTCAGCGAACAGTCCTTCGTTCTTAATACATTTATTGACAGAGCATATATTGACTTCACGGCAGGGAAGCTGCAGCTCACATTAGGCCGTCAGCGTATCAACTGGAGCCAGGCACTGGTATGGAACCCCAATGATATCTTCAACACCTATTCGTTTTTCGATTTTGACTATGTTGAACGGCCGGGAAGTGATGCGATAAGAGCCGTTTACTCTACAGGGCCCGCAGCGGCAGCAGAAATGGTAGTCAAACTCGACAGCGGCAACAGAGTGACTGCTGCAGCACTGTATCGTTTCAGTGTACATAATACCGACCTGCAGATTCTGGCCGGCGAGACGGATGAAGAGCTCCTTACGGCAGGCACAGGCTGGTCGGGAGCTTTAGGCCCATATTCAATCCGCGGCGAAGCAACCCTGTTCTATCCTTTCGGGAACTCATCTATAAAAAAGGGCACCCTCATTGCTACGGCAGGGGTCGATAGGACCTTCTCCGACAAGATTTCTGCGATAATTCAGATTATGTACTCGAATAATCCCTTTGTTCTTGATAATTTTAATGAACTATATAAGGGAGGCATAAATGCAAATGAGCTGGCTTTCTCTGAGTTCAGCGCCATTGGCCAGGTCTCGTACACTCCGGTTCCGCTTCTGAAAATCTCTGCTTCTGCCATATGGTATCCTGACCTTAAAGGTTATTTTGCCGAGGCTGGTATCGATTTCTCAATGGCTGAAAATGTTGATTTTACTCTGTTTTTACAGCATTTTGACGTGATTGCCGGCGAGGTAACGAAGATAAATCTGGGGTTCGTCAGGATTAAGTATAGTTTCTGATTTTTTTTTACTTTTACGGCATCAACACCATAAGTATGTCACTCGTCCATGAACTAGAGAAATCCGGAAACTGGTTATTCAGAAGAAGAAGCTGGCTGCCGTTAATCATCCTGGTCCTGGCAGCATGTTATCTTTTCATTGCAAACAGAAGCGTCATTTACTTCAACTTTACATGGGAAATAATCTGTATTCTGGTCTCGGTCGCCGGTGAGCTTGTCAGGTCATACAGTGTTGGTCATATGCCCGGGAACATCTCCGACCGCAATGTAATTGACCAGATGGCTGATGAGCTGAATATCACAGGCGTCTATTCGGTCGTCCGTCACCCGGCCTATATAGGGAACTTTCTGATGTGGCTCGGCCCTGTACTCTTCCTCAGGTCTGTATGGTGCATAATCATCTTCGTGCTTGCTTTCTGGCTCTATTATGAGCGGATAATTTTTGCCGAGGAACAATATCTCCGCCGCAAATTCGGAGAAGCATATGATGCCTGGGCTTTCAGGGTCAAGGCGGTGATTCCGGGTTTCAGACATTTCACGAAGCCCGCCCTCCCGTTCTCGTTCAGGATTGTGCTCAAAAGGGAATATAACAGTATTGCTAACCTGCTGTTAGTTTTTGCGTTCCTTGATTTAATACGTAATATAGCAGTAACGGGAAGGGTTTATCTGGAACCAATGTATATCACCCTCCTTGTCGCAGCCCTTTTATTCTGGGCTGTTGTCAGGTACCTGGTGAAGAGGACGCACTTCCTGGATGTTGACGGGAGATAGGGTAGTTTAACTCTATCTGTCCCTGGCGCCCATGAAAATCATTATGTAGTATATCAGCGATGCCAGCGAACCCAGCGCTGCGATGACATACGTATATGCAGCCCATTTCAGGGCGTCTTTTGCCTTTTCCTGTGTTTCGGAATATGTAATTCCCGAATCTGACAGCCATGCAAGAGCTCTCTTCGATGCATTGATCTCAACAGGCAGGGTTATCACGCTGAAAAGCGTTATGATGGCAAAAAGAACAATACCTATCAGGAGTATCTCCGGCCTTGAGTTGATCAGAACCAGCCCTGCTATCAGCACCCACTGTATCCAGTTCGATGAAAAGCTCACAACGGGCGCAAGTTTTGATCTCATGTTAAGCCAGGCATATGACTGGGCATGCTGAAGGGCATGGCCCGTCTCATGGGCTGCGACAGCGGCGGCAGCGATGCTGGCTCCGGAATAAACATCGCGACTCAGGTTGATTGTCTTCTTAAGCGGATTATAATGATCTGTCAGCTGACCCTGGACGCTTTGCACCGTCACATCAGTGATGTTATTGTCACGCAGCATCTTTTCAGCCACATCTCGTCCGGTCATTCCGCCGGCGAGGGGTTCCTTTGAATACTTTCTGAATTTTGACTTCAGTCTTGCACTGACCAGCCAGCTCAGCAGCATGAATACTATAAAGATCAACCAGTACGCTCCGTTATGCATGTACATTGTTTCCATTATCTGTTTTCTGTGTTTAAAGTTTTCACTTAATAATGCAAAATATCTGTCATCATTACTTTGTTGCGTGAACAGGTCATTTTGTCAGACTGATTCATCTTATCTTTGGGACGATGTCAAATACTTTAGCAAAGATACTATCTTTTTTACTGCTTATACCCGTATGGCTGTACCGCTGGCTCATATCTCCACTGACACCTCCTTCATGCCGCCATTTGCCCACCTGTTCACAGTATGCCATTGACGCTTTCAGGATGCACGGGCCATTCAGGGGAATTGTTCTTTCTGCAGGACGTATTTTACGGTGCAGGCCTGGCGGGACCCACGGTTATGACCCCGTTCCGCAGTTCCTCTTCAGGCGTTACAAGCAGGCGGGGAGGCTGCTCAGGAGGGCACCACAATGCAACAGGCTTAAACAAAGAGATTAAAAACTCAGTTTCTCTCTGAGCATTTTATACCCTGTACGACTGACAGGGATCTTCTCGCCCGATTTAAGAACCGCCACATAATTGTCTTTGCTGTAAGGCTCAAGACGTGTAATATGCTCAATGTTCACCATGTATGATCTGTGCACCCTCATAAAGAGACTGGGCGGAAGGTGATCCTCATAGTATTTCATCGTTTTGGGCTTAAGGGCTTTGCCTTCGCTGTAATAGATCATTACATAATCGTCTTCGGCTGCAAGGTAGGAGATCAGATTCAGCGGGATGATCTTTATGCCCGCTCCTTTTCTGAAGACGATCCTTGTCAGGTACCCTTCTGCTTCAGTGGCGGCTGTCACGAGTTTTTCAATCTTAGCGGGCTCCTCAGTAACTTTGCCAATTCTGTTGACAGCCTTGGAAAGAGCATCATCAAAGCGTTCCTTTGAGAAAGGCTTAAGAAGATAATCAACTGCATTGAGTTCAAAAGCTCTGATGGCATACTGGTCAAATGCCGTGGTAAAGATCACTTCAGGCTTTTCGTCGAGCACTTCAAGCAGCTCAAAGCCTGTCAGTTTGGGCATCTGTATGTCAAGAAAGATAAGATCGGGATGTTTCTCCTTAATCTCTCTTGCGCCGCAGAAGCCATCGGCACATTCTCCGGCCACTTCTATATCAGTATGTTCTTTCAGCATGTACTTTATCAGCTCCCGGGCAGGGGCTTCATCTTCGATGATCAAAACCCTAATCTTTTTCATGCTGCATTTATTGATTTATTTTTTCCTGAAATGGAATTTTTATCACCACGTTAAAGCTGTCCTCTTTACGGTTGACGGCAAGGCTTGCCTTCTCTCCGAAGAACAGTTCGAGCCTTGACCGCACATTTTTCAATCCTATGCCAGCTCCTTTTCGTGTCACCACAGATTCAGGGTCAATGGTATTGGTAACAGATATGACAAGATTCTCCTCTTCTTTGTTTGCCGTGGTCCTGATGACAACCCTGTCAGTTGATTCATAGACTCCGTGCTTCACTGCATTTTCATAGAGCGGTTGCAGAAGCATAGCCGGCAACAATGCCGGAAGGCACTCGGGTTGAATTTCTTCTTCAATAACCAGTCGTTCCCCAAACCTGACTTTTTCAATCTCGAGGTAGAGCCTGAGACTCTCCATTTCATTTTGCAATGTCACCGGCTGTTCACTGCGTGATGACAGTGAATATCGCATGAAATCTGAAAGCTTCAGGATCATATCGCGCGCTTTCATGGGGTCAGTAAGTGTGAGAGAGCTCATTGAATTGAGGCTGTTAAAGAGAAAGTGGGGATTAATCTGTGCACGCAGCATTTTCAGCTCACCCTCCCGCACCTGTGCCTCAAGTTGTGCCTGGCGTGATGCCTTTTCAGCCAGCTGCGTGGCGCTCAGAAACAGATAATATATCAGGATGATCACAAAATAGATCAGCACTCCGGCAGTGGCACGGAATACCACTACCGAATGCCATAACAGGTCATAATCCTCCTTATCATGAACCAGTGCCCTGACAATAAACCTTGTTGCAAAGAGCCACAGAACGATCGTCACAGTACCGGTCAGAATAATATTGCCGACTTTTGACAGCATCGGAGTATCGCTACGGAGCAAATATCTGGCGGGAAACCATATGGCCAGTCCCAGCAAACCATAAAATACCATCGAAATAATGCCGTCAGCAACTGCTACATCCGTGGTGCTGCCGTATACAAAATGAATAAGCAATGCCTGGCCTGTTGCTAACACTACCCAGGCCAGGCACCAAATAATTAACCTTGAACGGTCTTCCAGAACAGGATGCTTCATAAGTTATTTATGGCATTTAATCTCACCCCCTCCGAAAATCACCGCTCCTCTTATTGTAAGCGATCTTGTCGCATCTTTTATGACGTCACTGCCTATCCTGCGGCTGTCAGAGAAGCCTCCAAGAATGGGTGTGACATTAAGAATGACATTCCAGTTCTCGGGAACGATGATCGTCGTACCTCCAAATATACAAGTAATTTCAATTACATTATCACCTGGTGCCAGCGATGACCTGGTCAGGTCGACTTCCCCGCCGCCGAAGATAGATGTGACCTTGCCTCCCATAAAGTTGTCAGTGATGAGCTGACGCTCAGCCCCGCTGAAGATGTTGATATAATCGATCGTATCAGCTTTGCTTCCGCTGGTGTAGTTCAGGGTCCTTCCTATACGTTTTGAGTTAATCAGCAGCACAGCACCTATGACAATAAAGAGTGCGGGCCAGAAAAAGTTGAATGAATGGAAGAAATCAGAGAAAAGCTGCGGGATCATGAAAAATCCACCGACACAAATAAGGACAATGCCGGGAGTTTTATTGTCCGATCCTGCAATGGTGATCACTCCGATCACAATCAGCAGCATCTGCCAGCTGAAGATTATGTCATCAATAAAATGATCCAGAGGCTCAGGAAGTACCGTTGTCTTTCTGAGAATAAGGATAAATCCTGCAATAATTAGTAAAATTCCAATAATGAACCTGTTAGAGGTATCTGCAGGATTTTTTGCCGGTTTGTTTTTTTCGTTTTCCATTTCAGTATTTGTTTGATGAGTGTATTATTTAAGTTTTTTTGTAAATGGTCTTATCATAAAGGCTATTCCGCCAAGAACCATTACCGCCGGCCAGTATATCTCTTTATAGAGAGGGGAGAGCTGGATGCTCATCTCGGGCATAAGAAACCAGAAGCCTGCCGCAAATAACATCAGGCTGAAAACAATATCAAGATTCAGCAGATTGAAAATGCCGAAAAAGATCAGTAACATCTCCCATTTGAAGTAGTCAGAGATCGGTCCAATTTTGAAAAGGTCAAGTTTTGCTATTATCATTACCAGACCAAGAGATATGAGCAGTTTGGCTATTGCGCTAAAAGGATTACTGTTTTCTTTCATGACGTTTGAAATATTATACGGTTCAAAATTATAGTATCACAGTCAGCGTATACATACATTTCCGGCAGAAAGCGGATTTATACCGGCAGATGACGAAGAAAGAGGGGGATGTTACTTTTTTGTTGATAATTTTTTTTATTGGAAGAGGATTTATAATTTTGCAGACCGAAAAAAAGGAGATGCCCGGTTTGTATTCAATACCAATTGCCGGTCTTAAGGAAGGCAGATACACCTACAAATTTGAAATAGGCGACGACTTTTTTGAGGCTTTTGAAGGATCTGAGATCAGGAGGGGAGAGCTTATGGCAGAGGTTAAACTTGAGAAGTGTTCGACGCATATTCAGCTCGACATTGTAATAAATGGCAATGCTGAGGTTATGTGTGACAGGTGTCTCGAAAAGTTTTACATGCCGCTCTCATGTGCCAACAGGCTGTTCGTAAAACAGGGCAAAGTGTGGGAAGAGGCTGATCCGGATATGATTACGATGCCGCTGGATGAACATGAAATAGATTTGAGTCAGTTTTTCTATGAATACATCCATCTGGCGTTACCAATAAAGCGAATACATCCTGATGACAAAAAGGGGCGGCCATCATGCAATCCCGAAATGATCAGGAGACTTGAAGATCATCTTGTTACAGTGGAACATATATCAGACCCGCGATGGGATGAACTTAAAAAACTGACAGGAAATAACTAAACACAATACATTACTGCGATGCCAAATCCAAAACACAGACACTCAAGTACCAGAAGGGATAAGCGGAGAACACACGACAAAGCTGTTGCTCCCACAGTAGCTACATGTCCCAACTGCGGATCAGCTCATCTGTATCACAGGGTATGCCCTGAGTGCGGATACTACAGAGGCAAGCTTGCTGTAGAGAAGAAAGCGACAGCCTGACCGGCTTTCCATGCCAGATAATAAGGCAATGAAAATAGGTGTTGATGCCATGGGGGGTGATTATGCTCCTGATGCTGTCATCGAAGGTGCAGTTGATGCCCTCGGCAAGCTGCCTTCGGGTGACCGGCTGGTGCTTATTGGCGATAACCGCCTGATAAGAGAGAAACTTGCATCTATGGAGGTGGAACCTTCCCTTTTCGACATTGTTCCCACCACACAGGTTATTGAAATGTCTGATCACCCGGCAAAAGCCTTTTCACAGAAAAGAGACTCGTCTATAGCCGTGGGATTCGGCATGCTTAAAAGCGGGCTGATAGACGGCTTTGCCAGCGCAGGAAACACCGGCGCTATGATGGTAGGGGCAAGTTATACGGTAAACGTTATACCGGGTGTCTTCAGACCGGCACTGACAGCGTTCATCCCGGATGTCAGCGGAAGATCATCGGTAATTCTTGACGTGGGAATTAATCCCGACTCAAAGCCTGATGTGCTTCTTCAGTATGGCATACTGGGAAGCATTTATGCAAAATACGTTCTGGGAATTGAAAACCCTGTAGTAGGGCTGCTCAACATAGGAAAGGAAGATTCAAAGGGCTCTGCCGCTGTTAAAGCGGCTTACGAGCTTCTCCGGGAAAGCCCCATGGTAAACTTCAGGGGCAATATCGAAGGCCATGACCTCTTTACCGGCGAGATGACTGATGTGATTGTCTGTGATGGTTTTGTAGGTAATATTATACTCAAAATGGCTGAAAAGCTTTATTTGATCACCAAAGCAAAAGGCATCAGGGATGACTTTTTTGACAGAATGAACTTTGAGGTAGTCGGAGGAACACCTGTTGTCGGCATCAACGCGAACGTTGTTGTAGGCCATGGCATTTCAAACAGGAAAGCGATCACAAGCATGATTCTTCAGACCAGGGACGTGGTTCATGCTGACCTTGCGAGAAAGATCAAAGAAGCTGTCGGAGCATGACAAAAAAAAGAGCTGCTATAACAGGCATTAACGCATGGGTTCCTGAATACCGTCTCACCAACAGCGAGCTTTCAACAATGGTTGACACCACCGATGAGTGGATAATGCAACGCGTGGGGATCAGGGAAAGAAGAATATTAAAAGGGGAAGGCAAAGCAACGTCTGATCTGGGCGAACAGGCGGTGAGAGGATTACTGGAAAAGACAAAAACCTCACCTGACGATATAGACCTTCTCATCTGTGCCACTGTCACTCCCGACATGCTTTTTCCTGCAACTTCAAATATCATTTCAGACAAGGCTGGTATTAAGAATGCTTTCAGCTTTGACCTGAATGCCGCCTGTTCCGGCTTCCTCTTTGCCCTGCAGACAGGCGCTTCTTACGTGGAGTCGGGCAGATACAAAAAGGTCATTGTTGTTGGTGCTGACAAGATGTCGGCAATCACAGACTATACCGACAGGACTACCTGCACCCTGTTCGGCGATGCCGGCGGCGCAGTCCTCCTGGAACCGACCGAAGAGGAATACGGTATAATGGACCATATCTTCAGGGTTGACGGCTCGGGAAGAAAATACCTGCACATGAAAGCGGGAGGCTCATTAAGGCCTGCATCACATGAAACTGTTGATGCCCGCGAACACTTCATCTATCAGGAAGGGCAGTCCGTTTTTAAGTTTGCCGTGTCAAACATGGCTGATGTGGCGGCAGAGATCATGGAAAAAAACAATCTCAGATCAGAGGATATCGCGTGGCTTGTGCCACATCAGGCAAACCTCAGGATCATTGAAGCCACAGGCCGAAGAATGGGCCTGCCACCCGAGAAGGTCATGATCAATATTCAGAACTACGGCAACACAACCGCAGCAACCATCCCCCTCTGTATATGGGAGTTTGAAAACAGGCTCAAAAAGGGGGATAACCTCATTCTTGCTGCATTCGGCGGCGGATTCACCTGGGGAAGCATGTGGGTGAAGTGGGCGTATGACCCGGTGTCCGGGAAAGAATAAGAACCCTCTTTTCGTCCATGATGCACAATACTTTCTATATTTGTGGGTTAAATGTAGGGATGCAGCATGCTGCGCCCATACAAAGGGAATAAACATTTATCGTTATGGCAAAAATGAATGAGACAGACAACACTGCAGCAATTAACCTTCTGAGCCAGGGCACCGAAATCACAGGTGACATAAAATCATCAGGCGACATTCGTATCGACGGAATCCTGAATGGCAACCTTGCAACCAAAGGCAAGGTGGTCATAGGATCCACGGGCCGCGTGAAGGGTGAAGTCGAATGCAAGAATTCTGAAGTGTCAGGCGTTATTGACGGCAAAATAACTGTCACCCAACTCCTGAACCTGAAAGCTTCTTCAAAAATTAACGGTACTATCGTTACTAGCAAGCTTTCTATTGAACCGGGGGCCCTGTTTACCGGTAACTGTTCAATGAAAGATGGTGACAATGGAGGATCAGCAGTCAAATCGAAAGAAGGAGAAAAATAGCCAGGAGGGCGGCCTTTCAGCTTACTCCAGGTACACCACCATCGCCATACAGATGGTGGTAATAATCGTTGTAGCATCCCTGGGTGGAGTTAAGCTGGATAAGCTGGCAGGCACAAAGCCATTATTCACAATCATTCTGTCTTTGCTGGGCGTGGCAGCAGCCATGTGGCTGATAATCAAAGATGCCATCAGGAATAAATAGGATGTTTACGCCTAAAGCAATAAAACTTTATCTTTCCCTACTCCTTTTTGCGCTTCTTATACAATTGATTCTTTCGGGCATAACAAGGATCTTCCCTTATTTTTTCCCTTCGGGAAATCTCGCTCCGCTCGTGGGCGGATTCACCCTGATATCTCTAACCGCCCTGATTATTTTTTTCTACGGATATGATAAAAATGCTGAAAAAAGCGTCTTTACCACCTTCGTTGCAATTGGAGTGAAAATGATCCTGTCATTTGTCATGGCACTGGTGTTCCTGGTGATTTTTAAAAATAGAGAACCGGGATCAGTAGTATTGTTTTTTGTCATATATTTGGTCTTTGCGATTTTTACTTTTAGTACATTTTTCAGTTTCCTGAAGAGAAAGTCGATGTAAAGAGAATAAGCTTGAAAAGCAGGTATTTATATACATTAATCTTGCTGTTCGGATTACTTTCCGTCTCCTTTTCTGCTATGGGTGCAGACCCTGTGGGAGAGGAAGAAAAAAGTGCAGGAAGTGACGGGAAATTTGATGCCAGTTCGTATATCCTCGATCATGTGGCGGACTCTCATGAATGGCATATCCTGACAAAAAAGGACGGCTCTGCGGTAGCGGTCTATCTTCCGGTAATAATTTATGATAAAGCTTCAGGGTTGCATATCTTTTCATCAAGGAAAATTGCTGAAGGTCACAGCTATGAGGGTTTTACCATAGCCCATGAAGGAACCAATGCCGGGAAGATAGTACATGTGAATTCGGAAGGACATCCTGATGAGACAAACCTTCCCCTTGATTTCTCAATCACCAAGGCCATTTTCGGTATGATCGTTGCTGCAGTCATACTGTTATGGCTGATGCTTTCACTTGCCAGGTCGTACAAGAAAACAGGCATCTCAGCCCCAAAGGGCATACAGGGGTTCCTTGAACCCGTCATACTTTTCATCAGAGATGATATTGCAATGCCCAACATAGGCGAGAAAAAGTATGCCCGCTATATGCCATACCTGCTGACAGTCTTCTTTTTTATCCTGATTAATAACCTGCTGGGCCTTATCCCTATATTCCCGTTCGGGGCAAACGTGACAGGTAACGTGAACGTGACCTTTGTTCTGGCATTGTGTACATTCCTTATAACGCAGTTAACCGCCAACAAATCTCATTGGAAGCATGTTTTCAAAGCTCCGGGAGTGCCTTTCTGGCTGTTACCGATTATGATCCCGGTGGAGATCATCGGACTTTTTTCAAAGCCATTTGCGCTGATGATACGTCTTTTTGCCAACATGGTTGCGGGTCATATCATCATACTCAGTCTCGTAGCACTGATTTTTATCTTCCAGACAATCCTTGTGGCTCCGGTCTCTGTTTTTTTCGTGTTATTCATGGATTGTATAGAATTACTGGTAGCGTTTCTTCAGGCATACATTTTCACCCTCCTGAGTTCCCTGTTCATTGGAATGGCAACAGCAGAAGAAGAACATCATTAACATCAACATATTTTTATTCAACTAAATTAAAGTAACATGACAGGTACATTAGCAGCAGTAGGAGCAGGGCTCGCAGTGATAGGCGCCGGACTTGGCATCGGCCGCATCGGCGGTTCGGCCATGGACGCCATCGCACGTCAGCCTGAGGCCTACTCAAAGATCCAGCTTGCCATGATCATCTCGGCAGCACTGATAGAGGGAGCAGCTCTCTTTGCAATTGTTGTTGCAATGATCGGTTAAGCAGTAAAATGAAGCCTGCAACGGTTGGTTGCAGGCTTTCTTCAGAAACTTAAAAGAAAATTAAGATATGTTACTAGCAAGCAGTCTCGCAACTCCCGCCATAGGGACAGTTTTCTGGACGACCCTGATCTTCTTCATGCTGTTTTTTCTGCTGTGGAAGTTTGCCTGGGGACCCATCATGAAGGCTGTCAAGTCACGTGAAGATATGATTCGAAATGCTCTTGATTCTGCGGAAAAAGCACGTGAGGAAATGAAGGTCCTCCAGGCTGACAATGAAACCGTTCTTCGGAAAGCCCGTGAGGAGAGAGATAAAATTATCCGCGATGCCCGGCTGTCAACTGAAAGGATGCTGGCAGAAGCTAAAGAAAAGAGCCAATCGGAGGCAGATGCAATGGTCAAACGTGCCAAGGAGCTTATTGAACGCGAAAAAAATACCGCAATGGCGGAAGTCAAGCGCGAAGTGGCTGGGCTGGCAATTGAAGTAGCTTCAAAGGTGGTCAGCCAAACTCTTAAAAACGACGCCGAACAGCAGAAGCTCATTGAAAGATATCTTAAGGAGATTGAAACAACCAGTAACTGAACCTTATGAACTACAGCAAGATATCAGTAAGATATGCGAAGGCGCTCTTTGACCTTGCTGAGGAGCATAATGTAATTGATGCAGTTTATGATGATATGAAGATCATTGACCGGTTGTGTGCAATGACAGAGGTGAAAGAGGTCATTACTAACCCGGTTATTCCGCAGAAAAAAAGAAGAGAGATAATAATAGCACTTGCTGGCAACGGCACAAATAAACTTACTGTAAGATTTATTGAACTGATGTTCAGTCATGGTCGTGGCGATCACCTTGAAGCAGCAGCAAGAAATTACCTTGACCTCACCCGCAGGCACAGGGGAATTCGTCAGGTCACCATCACGACTGCAGTACCGGTAAATGCCGGACTGAAAAAAGAGCTGGCAGCATTAATTACAGGCGAAACAAATGGTAAGATTGAGTTCATCGAACAGGTTAACAGCTCTGTTATCGGAGGCTTCATTCTCAGGGTCGATGACGCTTACATTGATGCAAGCGTCAGGACCAGACTGAACCATTTCAGAAAAGAATTTTCACTGGCAGGATATGCCGAATGATTGTATATAAGATTTAATGATATGACCAATATTAAACCTTCAGAGGTATCAAAGATTCTAAAACAGCAGCTTGAGGGTGTCAGTACGGCTATTGATGTTGAGGAAGTTGGAACAGTGCTGCAGGTCGGAGATGGGATTGCGCACATCTACGGCCTCAGGAACGTAGGTTCGAATGAACTGATCGAGTTTGTAGAATCCGGCATCAAGGGGATTGTCCTCAACCTGGAGGAAGACAATGTCGGTGTTGTTCTCCTTGGCCTGTCGGAAAAGATCAAGGAAGGTGATATTGCCCGCAGGACCGGCAGGATCTCATCAATAATGGTAGGCGAAGGCCTTCTGGGAAGAGTCATCACCACCACCGGCGAGCCGATCGACGGCAAAGGGCCGGTAACAGGCGACCTTTATGAGATGCCTTTTGAGAGAAAAGCCCCGGGTGTCATCTTCAGGCAGCCCGTTAAACAGCCGGTACAGACCGGACTGAAGGCGATCGATGCAATGATACCTATCGGCAGAGGACAACGTGAGCTTATCATCGGCGACCGTCAGACAGGCAAGACCGCCATTGCTATTGACACTATTATAAACCAGCGAAGCGAATACGAAAAAGGCAAGCCTGTATATTGCATTTATGTTGCAATCGGGCAGAAAGGATCAACCGTGGCAAATATAGCCGCCACTCTTGATACCTATGGTGCAATGGACTACACGGTTATTGTAAGTGCCACTGCATCTGACCCTGCTGCGGCGCAATTCTATGCCCCGTTTGCCGGTGCTGCCATCGGAGAATTCTTCCGTGACACCGGCCGCGATGCGCTGATAATTTATGACGACCTGTCAAAACAGGCTGTTTCATATCGCGAGGTATCACTGCTGCTGCGCCGTCCGCCCGGACGCGAAGCCTATCCCGGCGATGTCTTTTATCTGCACTCACGCCTCCTTGAGAGGGCGGCAAAGATCATTGAGTCAGACAAGGTGGCGCAGGCTATGAATGACATACCCGAGTCGATCCATCACATGGTCAAAGGCGGTGGGTCCCTGACAGCACTGCCCATAATTGAGACACAGGCCGGTGATGTGGCAGCCTATATACCCACAAACGTTATCTCGATCACTGACGGGCAGATATTCCTTGAAACGAGCCTCTTCAATGCAGGCATAAGACCTGCCATCAACGTTGGTATATCCGTATCAAGGGTTGGAGGAAACGCTCAGATCAAGTCAATGAAAAAGATAGCCGGCACATTGAAGGTCGACCAGGCGCAGTACCGTGAGCTCGAAGCCTTTTCAAAGTTCGGCTCTGACCTCGACGCATCTACGCTTGCGGTCCTTGACAAGGGCGCAAAGAATGTTGAGATACTTAAGCAGAACCAGTATTCACCGGTAAAGGTTGAGGAACAGGTAGCAATAATCTACTGCGGAACCAATGCGCTTTTAAAGGATGTCCCCCTGCTAAAAGTCAGGGATTTTGAAAAGGACTTTATTCAATTTCTCCGTGATCATAACAGTGACACGCTCGAAACGATAAGACAGGGTATTATCAATGAGGATGTGATCAGGGTGCTGAACGCAGCAGCAGCCGATGTGGCAAGCCGTTTCACATCACGATAACCTGAAAACAGGGAAAGGAAGATGGCTAACCTCAAGGCAATAAGGGTCAGACTCAGTTCGGTCAAATCCACTCGCCAGATCACCTCGGCGATGAAGATGGTGGCGGCAGCTAAACTGCGTAAGGCACAGGACGCAATAGTACAGTTAAGACCTTATGCGGATAAGCTCAATGAGATACTGATAGGACTGAATACCGCCCTCCGTGATACGGAGATCGAGAACCTTTTTGCTGAAAGAAAAAACAGCAACGGACGCGTACTTCTTGTTGTTGTTACTTCAAACAAAGGCCTCTGCGGCGGTTTTAATGCCAATATCCTCAGAGACGCGAGGCGCCTGATAGCGGAGAAGTACAGTGAACAGTTTCGCAGGGGAGACCTCTGGTTCATGCCTGTAGGAAAGAAGGGTTACGATGCTCTCAGAAAGTTGAAATGCAACATTCTCGAAGAACATAATAATCTGTATGCAAGCCTTACTTTCGACAAGACTAAACAGATAGCTGACAAGTTAATGAACATCTATCTGACAAAAGAATATGACAGAATAGAGATTGTTTACAACCAGTTCAGGAATGCTGCTGTGCAGAAACTCACTGAAGAGGTCTATCTGCCAGTATCAACCGCCCCCGCCGGAAAGGCAGGATCAGTGGTGACAGATTATATTTATGAACCCGACCAGGTGAGTATAGTCAGCGAACTGATCCCAAAGTCACTGCGAATACAATTGTACAAAGCTTTATTAGACTCCTTTGCTGCCGAGCATGGCGCCCGCATGACTGCTATGCATCAGGCGACGGACAATGCTACGGAGCTTATCAAGGATCTCACACTGCAGTATAACAATGCCCGTCAGGCTGCAATCACAAACCAGCTGCTTGAGGTAGTCAGCGGTGCAGAAGCGCTGAAAGGGTAACAAATTGAGAAGAGATGTTCAATAGCGATTATCTTAGAGAGCTGTCAGACAAAGTTATTACCAACCTTGTTGTCCCGCCAGAAGCCGGGAAGCTTTTCGAGCCCGTAAGGTATATCCTGTCGCTCGGGGGAAAAAGACTGAGGCCGGTGATGTGCCTGATGGCCTGTAATCTTTTCAATGATAAAATTGACGATGCTGTTATGCCTGCGGTAGGTGTTGAGGTGTTTCACAATTTTACCCTTGTCCATGACGATATGATTGATAAATCTGACCTCAGGAGAGGTTCGCCCACAGTACATTCGAAGTGGGGAGCAGACCAGGCGGTACTATCAGGTGACGTGATGGCATTTGTGGCAACTGAATGTATCGGACAGGCGCCGGAGAGGATGCTCGCCAGGACTCTAAAGCTTTTTAATAAAACTGCAATTGAGGTTTGCACGGGTCAGCAACTGGATATCGATTATGAGAAAAAGGGCCTGGTAACCGAAGGCGAATATCTTCGTATGATAGAACTGAAGACCGCTGTTTTGATTGCGGCTTCACTCAGGATCGGTGCAATAATCGGTGATGCATCTGAAAAAGATCAGGATCTTCTGTACGACTTCGGACGAAGCCTTGGATTGGCCTTTCAGATACAGGATGACGTACTTGATACATATGGCGAGACAAGGATGTTCGGTAAAAAAACCGGCAGCGACATAGTAGCCAATAAGAAGACATATCTCCTTGTCAAAGCCCTTGAGATGGCCGGCGGAGAGAAGCTGCGCCAGCTTAGAAAACTGCTTGAAGCCAGGAACCACGACCCTGAGGAGAAAATACAGGAAATGAAAGCCATCTTTGATGAGCTGGAGATACGCCTTCAGGCTGAGAAGCTGGCATATGAATATTTTAATAAAGCCTTCGAATCGCTCGATCAGGTAGCAGTGAAAGCTGAACGGAAGAATGAGATTAAACAACTGGCAGTGAACCTTATAGGGAGAGCAAGATGAACTGCTTCACTGAAAGAGCCGGACATTAAGAGAACATTGAAATATATTTAAGTCAGAGAAATGGCAAAAAAAAATGGAGTTATCAGTCAGGTTATCGGACCTGTGGTCGACGTGATGTTTGAAAATGCCGGCGCAGGCATGCCTAACATTCTTGATGCTCTTGAAATAACACGCAAGGATGGCACTGTGCTCGTTGTTGAATGTCAGCAGCATATCGGAGAGAACACAGTAAGGACAATAGCCATGGATTCTACTGACGGCCTGCAGCGCGGCATGGAGGTTGTAGCAACGGGTTTGCCTATCATTATGCCCGTCGGCGAGCAGATAAAGGGCCGCCTGATGAATGTCATCGGCTTACCGATTGACGGACTGGGCCCGCTCGACAAGAAAGGCGGTTACCCCATCCACCGCAACCCTCCAAAATATGAGGACCTGTCAACAGAGAAGGAAGTGCTCTATACCGGCATCAAAGTCATTGACCTGATAGAACCATATTCAAGGGGTGGTAAGATTGGCCTCTTCGGTGGTGCCGGAGTGGGTAAGACCGTTGTCATCCTCGAACTTATTAACAATATTGCAAAAGTCTATTCAGGTCTGTCTGTTTTCGCCGGTGTCGGCGAAAGGACAAGGGAGGGTAATGACCTTCTGCGCGATATGCTTGAGGCAAACGTCATCTGCTACGGCAAGCCTTTCATGGAGAATATGGAAAAGGGAGGATGGGACCTTTCCCTTGTTGACCATGAGGTGCTTAAAGAATCAAAGCTTGCTCTTGTATTCGGGCAGATGAACGAACCTCCCGGAGCCCGTGCACGCGTTGCACTGTCAGGTCTCTCCGTTGCGGAATACTTCCGTGACGGTGAGGGCGAGGGTGCAGGGAAAGATATTCTGTTTTTTATGGATAACGTCTTCCGCTTTACCCAGGCAGGCTCAGAGGTATCAGCATTGCTCGGACGAATGCCGTCAGCAGTCGGTTACCAGCCAACCCTTGCCACAGAGATGGGTGTCATGCAGGAGAGGATCACCTCAACGAGACATGGGTCTATAACTTCAGTTCAGGCTGTCTATGTGCCTGCCGATGACCTGACAGACCCGGCACCTGCAACAACATTTGCACATCTTGATGCAACAACGGTGCTGAGCCGGAAAATATCCGAGCTGGGTATTTATCCTGCCGTTGACCCGCTTGACTCAACCTCCAGGATACTCACAGCCGATATTGTAGGTGAAGAGCATTACCGTTGTGCCCAGCGGGTTAAGGAGGTCCTCCAGAGATACAACGAACTGCAGGATATCATTGCCATTCTGGGTATGGATGAGCTCTCCGATGAGGACAAGCTGGTGGTCCAGCGTGCCCGGCGTGTGCAGCGCTTCCTCTCACAGCCGTTCCATGTGGCGGAACAGTTCACCAATATCCCCGGCGCACTGGTGTCAATAGAGGATACAATAAGAGGATTTAATATGATCATGGACGGCGCTGTTGATCAGTATCCTGAAGCTGCCTTCATGCTTGTCGGTACAATAGAGGATGCAATAGCAAAGGGCGAGAAGCTGCTTGCTGAAAGCAAGTAATGCCAAATCTGATCAGACGTGAAAATTGAAATAATCACTCCAGACAGCAGGATCTATTCGGGGGAGATACGATCGGTAAGAGTGCCCGGGAAAAAAGGCTCCTTTCAGGTATTGAAAGACCATGCACCCATCATTTCTACTCTTGATAAAGGTCCTGTGATCATTGCTGATGAACAGGGCCAGGTGATAAAGTATGAGATTACCGGCGGTGTGATAGAGGTGAAAAAGAACAGGATCATCCTTCTCGCCGATTCGGTCTCTGAAAGCTGAAACTGATGGATACCGATGAGTTCCGGAAATACGGCCATGAGATTGTTGAATGGATCTCCCGGTATTTCGAGAATATTGAACAATTTCCGGTAAAATCGCGTTCTGTCCCGGGGTCTGTGAAAGAGGCCCTGCCTGAGAGCCCCCCTTCAGGGAGTGAATCTTTTGATCTTTTCCTGAAAGATTTTGATGAGATAATCATGCCCGGCATAACGCACTGGCAAAGCCCTAACTTTTTTGCCTATTTCCCCGCAAATTCAAGTCCTCCTTCCGTTCTTGCCGAGATGCTTACGGCAGCGCTGGGTGCACAGTGCATGATTTGGGAAACCTCACCTGCTGCTGCCGAGCTGGAGGAACGTATGATGGAATGGCTCAGGATGATGACAGGTCTGCCGTCATACTTCGAGGGGGTGATACAGGACAGCGCTTCATCTGCAACACTGGCGGCCATTATAACTGCAAGGG
>Ga0207931_1000147_pt1 | contig 26886 bp, 31 predicted proteins | sample NGESurdeep092012_2_FD_184478 | JGI IMG/M metagenome (GOLD analysis project Ga0207931, IMG submission 184478) | Arctic peat soil microbial communities from Barrow, Alaska - NGEE Surface sample 415-1 deep-092012 (SPAdes) | ecosystem: Environmental > Terrestrial > Soil > Wetlands > Peat ...
GGCTGTAAAACTGACTTGAGTAACTCTTCCTGTTAAGATAGTACAGATCGGAGTTTTTAGTATCAGACTGATTTAATATGAGATACTTATCAGTGTTGCTGTAGTGCTCAATATTGTTGCCGGCCAGTCCTGCGATAAATACGATCAGAAACAGGAAAGGCAGCACCAGGCTGATATAGACAAGTGCAGTTTTATTCTTTATTTCGTTCCACCAGTAAACCACGAGTAATGCCACAGGGGTCATTACCGGAAGAACATAAGTGTGGATCAGGCTTTTGGAGACTGAGAAAAACAAAGGAGTCCATAACAGCCATAGCAATAAGAAACCGGTCCACTTATCCTTTAAAAGATTCGACCTGTTCATCCATGCCCTGGAAATGAGTGTGATTATCCATGGAAGAGTTCCTGCAATCAGAAAAAGCCAGATAATACCCAGAGGCATCTGCTTGGGAAAGCCGTACAAATCACCTTTCCATCCGGAATCAAAGAAACGCTTAAAGTGTTCACCAACAATGAAATAGTTCAGAAATCCGGGTGATTTTAATTCTGCCATCCAGTACCACGGGACAGCTATCAGAATTAAAAGCAGAAAACCTGTCAGCCACGGGAATGCCCTCAACACCTTTTTGTATTCTTTAAACAAAACTATCCAGATTAAAAGAGGAGGGAAGGTTAAAATCAGTGCAATTGGTCCTTTAGCCAGCATGCCAAGCCCGATACCGACAAAAAATAAATAATTCCATACAGATTTTTGATTCTCGCTTACGGACTTCCAGAAAGACAGCATTATGATAGCCACACTTAATGACAATGTTATATCTGTAGATACAACACCCATATGTAACAAAAATTCCGGTAAGGTTATGATTACAAAACCCGCGAAGTAAAAAGGCAGATCTTTCTTTCCGGCAAACTTGTTCACCATGAGCACCATCAATAAACTCAGGAGAAGCGAAGGCAGTCTGACAGCAAATTCATTTGTACCAAATACCTTCATACTTAATGCCGATAACCATGTTGACAGCACTGGTTTTGCCCAGAAGGGAACTCCATAATCAATCTGCGGTGTAACCCAGTTGTTCGTCTCAACCATAATCCTGGCAATCTCGGCATACCTTGCCTCGGTCTTATCCATTAAAGGAACGAAGGTGTTAAATATCAATCTTAACAGAATAATGGCAATACATGCCCAGAAATAAAAATGACGATGCTGCAGTATACTTTTAAAACTGTATTTCATCTGTATTTCCTTTTAATTCTGAGTACGTCATACCAGATTCTAAAAGAATATGTAAATCTGACTTTAGAATCTGCAGTATCTATCCAGTTCTGCAAAGGGATTTCCCGGCAGATCTGCTGCATTTTGTCTTTGCCGTACAGCCTGATTATCCGGTGAAATATTTCAACATCAAACAACCATTTTGAAATAAACCCCTCCCTGAAAACCTCTTTGGCGAGGTCTGAACGGAAGACCTTACATCCGCATTGAGTATCATATACGTGAATTTTCAGCTGACTGGAAATAACCGTGGCCAGGATCCTTCCTATCAGATGACGATAGGGCTTTCTTATTATGTTGTTGTCAATTTTCAATATTCTGGACCCGAACGCAAATAACACGCCGTCATTTATGTTCTGGCTGATTGAATGACACTCCGAAAGAGAGGTTGAACCGTCCGCATCGAGATATGCTATTCTGTCAGATTGTAAGTTTCCGGCAAAACAAAATAAAACCCCTTCACGAATAGCCTCAGCTTTTCCCTTATTCTTTTCAAGAGAATTGATGAACACTCTGTCCGGGGCTATGCTTCTGATAGCATTAAGCTTTTCTATTGTTTTATCCGTGGAACCATCATTGGAGAATATGATTCTTGTATTGTTATTCTGTTTTAAGAAGGTTTCATAACTGCCTTCCTGTAATCTTTCGAACTCATTATAGCACGGAATAACAATAATAAGAGAGCCGTTCATTATGATGGTTTTTTATTTTTTTTCATTTTCAGCCGTAATCAGGGAATTAACTTTACTTCCGGAAATAAAGCTCTTCAATCTAACCAATTATTTTTTTCGAGTAAGGAAATTCCTTCTTTAATAATCCTGTCAAGATCTTCAGGAGGCCTGTTGAAAAGACCGATATACAGAATGTCTTTTTCAGGAATGACAATGTAAAATGCCCTGAAACCTGCCTGATCGCCCTTATGATAAATGAAGTTCACCCCAAATTTATTTGCTTCGTCAAGAAATCTCTCCTTGCCTATATACCAGCTGTAACCTATAAACGGACTGACCGTATCTGACCAGTTCTCAGGCCGGAAGACCGTTCTGGAAATATCAGTCAGCTCCTTGCCAAGGAAGATATTCTCCTGAATGGCTTTTTCATATTTTGCAAGCTCAGTGACTGAGCTCCATACGCCTCCATTACCTGCAGCTGCAAAAGTGGGGTATTCCCCGTAGTCAGATTCAATATACCGGCCATCCTTCAGTTCATATCCGTGAGCCACACCTTCCTGAGGATAGGGGCCATCGGTTATCTTGCTGAGGACCATCCCGGAAGGTAAAAAGATGCTGTCTGTGATGAACTTCTGCCATGGCTGGCCTGAGACTTTTTCAATAATAAGAGCCAGACCGTTAAAGGCAGGGTTTGAATATTCAAATCTCTCTCCGGGATTGAAATTTAAACTGTCTGCCTGTTTTAAGGGCGCAAAATTCTCCTCATCCTTTGCGGTCAGGAAGAACTCAAAATTGTCTTCTACATTTCTGTTATCCGGCAATCCGGATGTATGGGACAGCAAATGGTATATTCTTACACTTTTAGCTATATCTTCATTCCTGAAATCGTTAAAATATTTAAAGATACTGTCGTTAAGTGACAGCAATCCGTCTTCCTGAAGGATCAGTATTCCGTTGGAGACGAAAGTCTTCGAAACTGAACCAAGGTTAAAAAGTGTGTTTTCGGTAATTTTTTCATTTGTCTCAAGATCAGCCAGCCCATAATTGTGCAGGAAAACAGTTTTATCACCTTTTTTGATCAGAACGGAGCCTCCCGGTTCGTTTTCATGGAACTCCCCTGACAGCAGTGAATCAAGTCCGCGCGCAAGGTTATCTGTAGGATTATTTCTGGCACATGCCGTTATTATAAGAAATACGAACGGTACTAAAAAGGCGTTTTTCATCGTCTTATTTATAATCCTTCACTGTCAAATACTTTTTTACCGCCGACAAAGGTCTGAAGGACTTTTGCTTCCCGGATCATCACAGGATCAATAGCCATGATGTCATCACTCAGCACCACAAAATCTGCCAGCTTACCGGGCTCAAGGGTTCCCTTGATTTTCTCATCAAATGAGGCAAATGCGGCATTTTTTGTATAAGCTGTCAGCGCTTGTTCAACCGTTATCTTCTGTTCAGGTACCCATCCGTCGGGATTTTTATCATCAAGCGTCCTCCGGGTGACAGCAGCATAGATACCCTCCAGTACTGAAGCAGGAGCTACGGGCCAGTCACTGCCAAAGGCCACCACAGCTTTTGAGTCTAATAAGGATTTAAAGACATACATTGATTTAATCCGTTCAGGGCCTATTAATTCTTCAGCCCACCTTCCGTCGTCAATAGCATGATACGGTTGCATGCATGCGATGACTCCCAGCCTGGCAAATCTTTCTATATCACCGGGTGCGATATGCTGGGCATGCTCTATCCTGAACCTGCGGTCTCTCACGCCGTTCTCTTTTTCCACACGCTCATAAATATTCAGGAGGGTGTTGATCGCACGGTCGCCTATTGCATGGATCCCGACCTGCAGGCCAGCCTTATCAGCATTTGAGATCCATGTATACAGGTCCTCCACGGAATTGACAAATAATCCGGAATCAGTCTGCAGGTCAGAATACGGTTCAAGGAATGCAGCAGTATGGGAACCCAGAGATCCGTCAACAAATCCTTTGAGCGCGCCGGTTTTCATCCACTTATCGCCCCTTCCGTCCCTGGCAACCTGTTTTTTCAGCTTTTCCCAGCGGCTGATCGTCTCCATAATATAGACCCGTGTAATGAGCTTGCCGTTTTTCCGCACTCTCCCAATTGCATCTGCATAGCCTGTGGCATCAACAGCTTGTACCGAAGTCACCCCGTTTGATGCAAAATAATCCATTGCAGCTATAAGAGCCCTGTCGATCTGTTCCCCGGATGCCGGCGGTATCCTGTTATAGATAAAATCCATTGCATTGTCCTTGAAGATACCGGTAAGCTCACCGGCTTTATTTCGCACAATAGTTCCGCCTTTGACATCTTTTACCTTCCTGTCAATACCCGCAAGCTTCATGGCGGCGGAGTTGGCCAGTCCCATGTGTCCGTCAAGCCTTTCGACAAAGACAGGGTTATCAGGTGTGACCGAATCGATCCAGCTTCTTTCGGGTAGCGATTCCCATCCTTTGCCGTCCCACTCACCTCCGGTAATCCATGTCCCTGGTTTAATGGAAGCGGCAAATTCAGCCAGTCTGTTTATGAACTCCCCAGGTGTTGAGGCATCCCTGAGCTGTACAGAAGAAAGACTTAAGCCTCCCTGAAGAAAGTGCAGATGAGAATCAATAAATCCGGGTGTGACAAATTTACCTTCCAGATCGGTGACAACGGTATTGTCACTCTTGAATTTCATCACCTCCAGGTTACTGCCAATAGCCATGATAGTGTCTCCGGCAACAGCCATGGCTTCTGCCAGAGGCTGACTTTCGTTGCCGGTCCAGATTTTTGCATTTGTTATTATCATATCCGCGGATTGGTTTTTGGTCTGACATGATATCGTACCCAGGAGCAGGGCAATCGCCATGAGATAATTCTGAATGTCTTTCATTTGAGCAATATATTTACTGATGTACAACATAACGGATTCCGGCTTCAATGTTATCAAAAGTGATGGTCTGAATATAAGATTCTTTTATTGTGAGTCCCCAGGCTCCTTCACTGGGTGCCTCAAGGGCTTTGCCGAAGATAATACCCCGGCCGATATTTTTTTGTCAGGGTAAAGGGTTCCTCCCTTGGTCAGCCAGGATACGCCAAAAGCAACGAGAGCAATAGTTTCAGTCCAGAACTCGAAATCTGACTGAGGATGGTCATCCTCGAAAAAAATAATGAAAATCTCTGTCGCAATCAGACTGGCTATCATGACTGATCCGCAGATTACATATATCTTATTTCGCTTTAGCTTTCTTTTTGTGGGATTAGGATCTGTCTTTGTAAACAAAAACAATGAGATTCCTGAAAGAATGACGAACAGACAGGCTGCGCTATAAAAATGAACATACGCCTGCCAGTCGTAGGGCCCTTCTTTAACTGTCGGGAAAAAAGCTAAAACAAGGGCAAAGAAACCGGCCAGGCTTCCCATCCGGTTATCCCATTTATCATAACCTTTATAGAAAAACAGAAACAGGGATATTGCACATAGCGAGCCGACGAAAACATTCCTCATCCCTGTGTAGTAATAGACACTGATGTTTTTAAGAGTAAGATCTTCTTTGAATATCAGGTAGCCGCCCAGCATCAGTACAAACGGCAGCAGGATGCCAATCCATCCTACAGCCTTCCGCAGAGCCAGATAGGAAAAGGTCAGGTTTGAGTGATGATCGTCAGTTTGCATCATCAGGTTGTGCCTATTTTAGCGATTTGTTTATTCCAACATAATATAAATCAAATCCACCTTTTCCTCCGGGTCGGTTTGATGAAAAAATCATCAGATCATTAAGGAAATTATTGAGAAAATATTCACTGTCCATGTCGGCTATAATGGGTCTGTATTCATCGTATTCCGTGTTTATAGCATCTCCGAAATTTACAGGGGCAGACCATTGGTTATTGACATACTTTGAATACCAGAGGTCAAAACCGCCAAAACCGCCTTCCCTGTCTGATGCAAACACCATAATATTTCCCCTGATATAAGGACACTTGTCATCACTTCCGGTACTTAATGCTTCCACTTTCTCAATTGCTACACCTGTAGATTGATTTATTAACTTATCCGGGTTGCCGGTGGCTTTATAAATGTCAAAATTGTCACCCCTGTCTGATGTGAAATAAAGGACTTCGGTCCTGGTCTGATTGTCATAGAAAATTGTCGGATACGCATCATCTGACCCGGAATTTATTTCAGAAAGCTCAACAGGGTCACCTGAAACAATATATTCATCATTTTCGACTTCAAGATCAGCCACGTAAATGTCAAGACTTCCCTTTATATCAGAAGCGTAAAAGAAACGTTTTTGAGCATCTGTGAGCTGTGTCGGATCAAAAAAACCTTTTGCCGGATCATACATGAAACAGGGACCAAGTTCATTACCTGCTGAGTTAATGGCATTAACAAGTTCACTTTCTTTAAAATCAGCACTCATTTCAAATTCACCGGATATTAGAGATGAATAAGCCATGCATTCGTAACAAATAAAATCAAAATCACCTGCAATTTTTCTGTTCGTTGAAAAAATAAGTGTAAAATATTTTTCGGACCAATCATAATCCAGGTCCGAATTATAATCATCGCCTGAAGAATTGACCTGCCTGAAATTCTGAGGAGTAACAGGTATAAGACCTGCGTCAAAATTCAATCTGGGTGTACTGTAGCAGGAAGTCAGTATTAATAGAAATACTGTGATTATTGATTGTAAGGTTTTTATTCCATTCATGATGAAAACAGATTAAAGAATGACAGTTAAGCCGATGTTTATATTTTGAAAACTGACAGGCAGGTTGAAATGCTGTTCGTAACTGGTTTCATCGCTGAATGCAGGGTTTACGGAAAACCGGCTGTAAGACAGGTTGATACCATACCTTTCTGAGAAGAAATAATTTAGCTGTAATTTTATACCGACGGATAAAGTGCCAGCATTATCTTTACTTATGCTATTAATCACTCCTGCATCATCATCGGTAACAATCAGATCCGGATGATGACAAAGCGCAAATCTCATCATCGGAATAATCATCACTTCAAAGTCACTTCCTATCGGTGTCTTGAATACCAACCCGAAAGCTGTATTAAGGACCTGGTAAGTCCCTGCTTCCGTTTTTATTCCCTCCGTCTTATTTAATGCACGGTAATATTCATTTGTATATGCATTTTCATTGAAACCAAAAGCTGCATATCCGATACTTGCATTTAAAGCAAAGTATTTACCGGTATAGCGGAAATAGTTTAGTTCAATGTTTGCTCCGACATTGGCATAACCCGCATCATGTTCGAAGGTCGTTTCTGCAAATTCGTTTGTGGGTATTGAAACCCCGAGGTGACCGCTGAAAACATTTTTTTTGTTCTCATTCTGGGCATGCAGGCCATTCCCGAAAGTGAGAAGCAGAACGCATGGCAAAAGCTTTATTACCAGTTTCATGGTTCAACAGGTTGAATTAAGTAAAGGTATTTGTTATTCTGATATAATTACCGTAGTCGCCGGCGATAATCCGTCTCCATTTGCCTTTAGTGTTATTACTCCGGGTGTTTGGGTACTTTGTACAATTACCTGTGCCAGGCCATTAAAAACCCTGCGTTTCCATTCTCCGGCCGGGTAAACGACTTTAACTGTGCCGGGATAGGTATTCAGTTCGTCCCAGATATTTTGCTTTAACAGTGGCGTGGCAACAATAACATACTCATTTTTTCCCTTTTGAACTACAGCCTTGTCAAGCTTGAATTCATGACTGGCTCTGTCACGCTTCATACCGGATGCTATGAGTTGCCCATTGACATATATTGACTGTTCCTCACCCATTGACCTTGCATACAATGCAATTTCTGAAGCATTGCTGATTTCCGGAACGATAAATTCACCCCTGATAACAATCCCCTTGACTGACGGATTTGAAATTGTTGTATCCCACTTGTTGTCCGGGAAAGCCACCTGCCATTGTGAGTAGTCGAAACCTGATGCCGTTTCGGGACGGGCAATTGTGTTTTCTGTTTTCTTAATTTTAAGATTTTCGATAGGACAAACGCTTATTGTTTCAATATACTGATCGGCTTCATGGCTGGCAGGGTCACCATTGCCAACGCCAATTATCCTTCCTGGACCCTCGACTGTAAAGGTTACTTCATTGCCGGATGTCGGTACAAACCGATATTTTTTATCTTCGATCTTTACAGTAACCACAGTCATGTCCTGTCTGTCTGCCCTGATGCTTTTCCTGTCAGGTATCAGCTGAATGACTGATGCCTCGCCGCTTGTCTCAACCTTATCAGATACAACCTCTTTTCCTCTGATAAAACCTTTTGCCAGCAGAGTGCCCGGGTAATATTTTACCTTCCATTCCAGGTGGCCGTTAACCTTCATGGGCTTTTTCCCGAGACTTTTTTTGTTCAGAAACAGTTCGACATCTTCGCAGTTGCTGTATATGGTAACTGTCTTTTCCTTAGCTTCATCTCCCTGCCAGTTCCAGTGTGGCATGATATGTACCACAGGCTCATTGCCCCACCATGATTTCAGGTAATAATAAATATCTTTCGGGAACCCGCACTGATCTGTCAGGCCTTTCTGGGCGCCCACGGCAGGCCATGAACAGGGATTTGGTTCACCCTGGTGATCAAAGCCGGTCCAGTAAAACAATCCTGCGAGAAATGGACGTGCTGAATAGTAATTCCAGCCATGTTCAGTTCCGACATTATCGGGCATACGGTTCGCGGGGGCCAGGTATCCGGCAGCCATTTCTGTTTTGTATACCCCGCGCGTTCCAATGGTATTAGTCTCTTCAGTTCCGACACCGGCCTGCCATGGAAATTTTGCATGATGTTCATCTATATTACCCTGCACCAGATAATTGTACCCCATCACCTGTGCGACCATTCCCGTTCCGTTGTCCCATCCACCACTTACCGCCACCGTAAATGCCCTTGAGGAATCGAGGAGCTGTGCATAGTTTTGCATGGTGGAGGTTATCCGTGCCCCTTTGATATTGCTTTCTATTGCCCATTCTTCATTGCCAAGTGACCAGAGAATAACACTGGGATGATTACGGTCACGCAACATCATCTGGCTGAGCATCTCAAGGTGTTCACTATTTGATCCCATAAGCCTGTTTTCATCAATTACCAGCATGCCAAGCCTGTCACAGGCATCAAGTAACTCAGGTGTGGGAGGGTTGTGGGAACAGCGGTATGCATTGCTGCCCATTTCTTTCAGTCGCCTGATACGGAATTCCTGCAGTGCATCAGGTACCGCAACCCCTACACCGGCGTGATCCTGATGGTTATTGGTTCCCTTTAATATGACATGTTTTCCGTTCAGGAAAAATCCACTGTCAGCATCAAATTTTACCGTGCGAATTCCGAAAGGAGTTTCATATCTGTCAATTATCGTGTCTCCTGTTTTAACAACAGTGATCAGTTTATGCAGATAGGGCGTTTCAACTGACCAGAGCTTTGGATTGACAATGTTGACCCTTGTATAAACAGTCTTTTCGCTTCCTCCGGTTAAATCTGTTCTTTGACCGTTATCTTTTACAATTATGTTCCCGTTCGCATCTTCAATAAACTGCTCGACATCACATAGGATGGACTTACTGAATTCATTAAGTATGGTCGTACGAATGGCAAGATTTGCAGTATCGCCGTCAAGGTCGGTTGTAATAAAAGTACCGTATCTTGCTATGTGCAGCGGCGCATTTTTTGTCAGCCAGACATGACGATATATCCCTGCACCTTCATAGTACCATCCTTCCTCAATGGTTGCATCGACACGTACAGTAATAACATTGTCGCCTCCATAATTAAGGTAGTCTGTTATGTCGTATGCAAAAGAATAGTATCCGCTGTGGTGCTCACCCAGGTAGAATCCGTTGACCCAGACTTTTGAATCGCGGTGCACACCGTCAAACTCAACAGAGATCTTTTTCCCCAGGTCTGCTTCTGGTATGGTAAAAGTCTTCCGGTACCAGCCTATACTGTTACCGGGGAAGTTTCGCCCTATGGCCCTGTAGCCGTGACTGTGGCTCCCTGTGCTGTCAAAGGGCATCTCCATGTTCCAGTCATGAGGAAGGTCAATCAGCCTCCAGATGCGGTCCTCGAAAAAGAAGTCGGCAGGTCCGTCACCGTATCCGGTCTTGGTATAGTACGAAAAATACCCTGTGCCATTATTGAAATCCTTCGCAGGGTCATAAGCATGACCCAGGGCGAATCTCCAGCTGAAATCCATATTGATCCGTTCACGGACAGATTGACCGTTTACGTTGACAGTTGCCTGGCATAAGACCAGGAAAAGAATGCATCGTAATTTCATCATGGAATTTTTTAAAATGATTTTACCGTTTGAGCAGGTGAGTGAATGACTTATTCTGACCTGCTACCGGCAGGTGTTTTTTGCTGCTGAATTCAATCAGCTCAACAGGTGCGCCGTTATGCTCTATCATGGCAACCCTGACCCCCTCGGAAGGTGAATTTGGCCTGGTGAGGATTTTAAAATCACGGACTGCCAGCTCATGGTCTATGTCTTCGACTTCAAATGCTATATGGGGAACTGTTCTGATCAATTTGCTGACGGGACTGTCTTTTTCAAACCTCATCCATTCAATTCCAAAAGGACTGGAACTAAATCCGGAAGCATAAAATCTGAATTGCTGCAGATATATTTCACCTGGCATCTTCCTCTTTGTGGGGATGCCTGTATGATGATACTTCCAGCCCCAGTCAGTAATTGATTCCGGAAGTTCATTATCAAGCCGGAACTTTGTCATCCGGTTATGCTTTGAATCCCTATTATTTTTTTCATAAATTTTATTTTATGTCTTTTGCACATCTGAATCCAACTGCGAAATCAACCCAGCTGCCAGGCAGTCCGTTTCTGTAGTATGTCTGATTGCACATAGCGCCGGAATGCCAGCTGCCTCCTCTGATTACCTTAAACCTTCCTGTGGTTGGCCCTTTTGGATTTTGGTCTGGTGAATTTTCATAATAGCTGTCACTGTAATTATCAGAGGTCCATTCCCATACATTTCCTGAAATATCGAATAAACCATATCCGTTAGGTTTAAAAGTCCCGACTTTCAGGGTTGTTTTATATTTCTTGCCGTAATTCGCTTTCATCGAATCAATCTGCTCACCCCATGGGAAGGTGCCGGCCGGAAGCCCTCCCCTTGCTGCATATTCCCATTCTGCCTCAGTCGGGAGCCTTTTCCCGGCCCACCTGGCATATTTCTCTGCGTCATAGTAGCTTACACCTACTACAGGGTGATCAGGGTATTCCATGCTGCATTTAAATTGTGAGTCTCCCCAGAATTCGGGAAGCGGGTTTTTGGTGGCCGTACAAAAATCATAGTACTGTTTGTTTGTCACCTCACACTGATCCATGAAGAATGCATCAATGTGCACCTTATGCTCGGGTTGCCAGTCTGTCTTATTGGGAGTGTCCTTGCCCATTATGAACTCTCCTGCCGGTATCAGTACCATACCTGCAGGTGATTCCTGCGCATGAAGCAGGTTACATAAGGCAAGAGCCAAAAGAAAAAGTGATTGTTTCATTACACTTTATGTTTTTGTGAATATTTAACGATTATATCGCACAAGATATAAAAATAATATTTATATTTGCATCGTGAACGATATAATCATAAACGATATAACATTAAATTATGGAAACGAAACAAGAAGAAAGTAATATGAACGAACGATTCTATCAGTTTACAGCACTGAGCCTGCAGGGGAAGACTGTCTCTATGGAAGCGTATAAAGGAAAAACCTTGCTAATAGTAAACACAGCCAGCAAATGCGGACTGACTCCTCAGTTCAGGGGACTGGAAAAACTTTACGAGGACTATAAAGAAAAAGGCCTTGTTATTTTAGGATTTCCGTGTAATCAGTTTGCCAACCAGGAGCCGGGAGATGAAAAATCTATCGCAGAAGGTTGCCTGTTGAACTACGGAGTCACATTTCCTATGTTTTCAAAAATTGATGTAAACGGTGATAACGCACATCCGATATATAAATACCTTAAAAAAGAGCTGGGAGGAGCTTTAGGGAGCAAAATAAGATGGAATTTTACCAAGTTCCTGGTTGATCAGAATGGAAAACCGATAAAAAGATTTTCGCCCACTACCACCCCTGAGAAAATTGAAGAATATCTGAAGAAGATTTTGAATTAACTCAGGGTTAAATAATTAAACAGCCATGAAATATGAACAGCTGAAACTGGAGAATCAATTGTGTTTTCCGGTATATGCAGCATCAAGACTTATTATCAGGGAGTATCAACCATATCTTGATAAACTGGGGATCACTTACCCCCAGTACCTTGTGCTGATGGTATTATGGGAATCAGACGGGATATCCGTAAATGAAATCTCCCGTAAGCTGATTCTTAACACCAACACTGTAACACCTTTATTAAAGAGGATGGAAATGATGGGCATTATTGAAAGGCATCGCTCCATGGGGGATGAGCGAAAAGTCAATGTTCATCTCACCGCAAAGGGGAAGAAACTTCGGACAGCTGCTTCAACAATACCGGAGAATTTATTGTCTGACCTAAGCTCCGGAACAATGAAGGCCGGAGATCTGACCGACCTGAAGGATAAGCTCAACGATATAATTAACTACCTGCTGGAAAAAGGTCAGAAGAAAAGTGATCGTTAAGGTTATTTCACGACAGGTATTTTACTACTCAGTAAGCAGATCAGCCAGCTGGTGTTCCAGCTCGTCGTAAGCAGCGTCAGGCTTGGCTCCCAGGGCATCAAACTTCAAATATTTCAGCGGGACTTCGGCTGGCATTGTCTGCACAACACTTCTGTTCATTCATTTGTTTTATCAGCCAGAACATAATTCTTCATTGTTGAAAAGAAGTCGGATAAAATCTTTTCCGAATCAAAGTTCTCCCAGACAATAATTTTCCGGACATTATCTGGCTGTTCTTTCCACTTATTATCAATCATTACCGGGCAGGGCATAGTATCCGGAACAGCCCATCCGGCATTCTTGACTATAGCTACAGCGGCCATATCAAATAAGGCTCGCGATGGCGGATCGCCGTAAAAATGTGCATTTTTAAACAAATCAACTGAATAGTCGCCAAAGTTGTAAAATTCGCCTCCGTGACGACCGGTTACGGGTTGCTTAATCACCGGCCCCAGTCCAGCCATTTTTAAAGGGACTTCAGCCTGTGTAACGCGTACAGCATCGGTTCCCGATGGTTTTCCATACCGCACAGTCACTATCTCAAAAGGAATTTCAGTTTGCAGCAGATAGTTCACAGAGGGGATATCGTTTTCCAGGTTATATTCGCCAGGCTCAGGATAATTAGATCCCAGCCAGACCAACCTGATATTGTCAATAATTGACGGTTCCTTCTTTACGGCCAGTGCTATATTGGTCAGTTTACCGACCGCAATGAGAACGAGCTTTTCATTCGTATGCCTCTTTGCCTGTTCAATTATAAAGTTTACTGCTTTGTCACCGTCGAATGCCGGATTGTCCAAATGGTCTTTGATAGCCTCGAAATTACCGCCAGCACCTTTAAATATGGGTATTTTATCAGCCAGGCCCAGCAATTTTACAACACGCTCAGCTTCGGCATACTGCTGGTCAATGTTACCTCCATTGTAAGTGGCATTAACAGTAATACCTTCTACATTAAAATTGTTGCCGTTGCATAAAAGGTAAGCGACAGCATGCTGGTCGTCAAGTTCGTTATTTGTATCCGTATCAAGAATAACTGACAATTTGTTCATCGCAGCGTTTTTTTCAAACTGTTTTTGAATTCCAAAAATAGAAAGACAACCTGTAATTAAAACTCCAGCAATTATTGATTTCATGTTAATTATTTTTATTGCGAATTTCTTCCAGTCTGGCTTGTGCGCCAGGGTCAATCGCAAAGTGCCTTTTAAGTTTTTCACATGCATAATCGCTGCAATATGCACAATTTACCACTTTTTTCCGCATAGCACATTTTCTGATCTCACAGTCGATGCAACCGGTAAACAGTCTTCCATCAGTTGCTTTACAACCATCACAGTCAGTAATAATCTCTGGTTTCGGAGTTGTCTTATAGATCCTGGCAAGCTGTTCCGCAATCTCAATTCTCATTTTGGTTTTTACAGAATTATTCTTTTCAAGTGTTGCCAGATGAATTGGGCAGGTTTCACATGCCAGGCCACAATATGCTACTGCAATTTCCATTGTGTCAGTATTTAATTAATAATGTGCGTTGGCCTTTTACTTATTTAATTGTAATTAATGTCACGATTTTTGGTATAAATACAATCAGTCCTATTAAGATAGCAGTTATTGCACTTATTAACACCGCTGCCGCGGCAAGATCTTTTACTTCTTTTATTGAGCCTCGCTTTTCAGGTGATACAAAATCAGAGAGTTTTTCAATAGATGTATTTATCGCTTCAGAGGAAAAAACCAGTCCTATTGCTATTATTACAGCTATCCATTCTGTTGCGGATATTCTGAAAGCAATTCCGGATATTATTACTAATAAGGCTGCAATGAAGTGTAACCAGGAATTGTGTCCATTAACAAATAGTGTCCTGATACCATCGAAAGCGTACTTAAAGCTTTCCAGTCTGGCTCTTATTTTAAACTTTTCCTGTTTCATTTTAATAGGTGTCTGTAATGCAGACTAATGTTTGGCGGAACCGGGGCCGACTCGCTGCATATGCCAGCCTGTTATGTGCAGTATTTTTTAATAAATTTTGAACTCTACATATAAGTGTTGTACTACCATCATGTTTCCTATATTGACAGTAATTGAACTCTTATCAACTGCTTGTTCAGTTACTTCTAACATTTTAGCGTTAGGTTCAGGCTGAACCTCACTTTTTGATATTTCAAAATTGCTTACCTGCGTAATAATTTTGTTCTTCTCCGGAAGTTGGGAAAGAATTTGCTCTGCTAGTTTATTCGCATTTTCCAGAGCATTCAAATAAGCAACTCCGTTAATGCTGTCCATCTTGCTATGGCTATATGACAAAGAGCCAATAGTTAGCTTTTCGTTACTTAGAAGCTTTGAATATAATTCATCCATAATTTTCAGGTCACGTACTTTTACAGATGTCGTAGTAGAAGCTCTATAGCCATTGAATACTTCAGAATTATTACTCCAGATATAATCTTTACTCAAATTTACATCGGTCGTTAATATGTCTTCTTTCTGAATACCGAAACTGGTCAGATCATCATTAAGGTTCGAAGTAATATCAATTAAGCAGACTTTGGCTTGCTTGATATCCATATTGACGCAACTTGCATTCAATATTATACTTGCTTCATTAGGGGCGATTTCGACAGATCCACTTGTTTTGAGAAAGATTGTTTTGTAATCATTCCTGGGATTGCAGCTAATAAGCATAAGAACGGTTAGAATTAGAGATAGACTTTTCATATTGTAGGTTATTAATTCAATTATAATATGGCAAAAAACATCTACATAAACATAATGAATATATCCTCAAATACCAGCAAGCTGGCAGCATTTCATTTATCCTGCGAAATATAGTTAACAAACACAATTAATTTAAAAACAGAATGTTAGCTATTCCTTTTTCTCCCTCTTTCGCAGGTAGAAGAATAATAGGTAAAATATGAAAAGCGAGAAAATATTTGCCACAAGAATGGCTATGAATCCACTACCATACACAAACATTACTGATAAAAGGAGAAAAATAGTATTTGCAATCAATGCCCTGAAGAATGCCCTAAAGCGAAATGAATCAAGGCCTTCAGTTTCATTTCTTTCTTTTGTGAACACGATCAGGGTCAGGCCACTGATGAGCAATAACAAGGTAAGCTCATCAAAAAAATTTGTTTTGAAGGATGTAAAATATTTTGTTGCAAGGAATGAGGAGTAGACGGCAAACACCCGTATCTTAAATGTATAATCGAAGAATATATAAATAATTGCTGAAATAGCTCCGGCAAAAGCAAGAACCATCCCGACAATCTTAAAGCGATATGGTAACAGCCTAGTTTTCAGCACTGGTATAAATAGGGAACGTAACATCCGTTTGATCATCGAACGTTACTTTAACACCCACCAATCCGAATTTATGATTTGCGACAAAGGTGTATTTATCAACACCCCCGCTTTTCAGGTTAATCGGATCCATTTCAACCTGGATGGTTTTGATCAGGAAAAAGCCATACGGATAGTCATCCTCCCCGGTTTTGCTTACAACGGTCCTGACCTTTCCTGTACTACCAATCGGGTAGGTGTCGCCAACCGATGAAGCGTACTTGACCAAAATACCTGCACCGGGCCCGGTCAGGCTTCTAATTCCTTCTTTGGTTTGTTGAATTTCCATACCGGTAATTGAAACCTCGTCTCCATTAATAGTCACACCGGGGAAATTGGACACCAGATTTTTTAATAGTGCGTTGGTAACAGTAGCCGAGGCAGAGTAAGTAGAAATACCACCTTCCAGCTTGGTAACAGTGGCATTAAAATTACTTGCCCCTGCAATTTCGGCCGAGCTCGAGGATACGGTAACCCCGACCTCTCCCATTGGCGACTGATCGCCGTTTAATATTGTATCTTTTTCCTTTTCACAGGAATAGCATAACAACAGGAGTGATATGCTGACGAAAAGAGTTAAAAAATTCTTCATAAGAGCAGATTTTTGGTTTGCATGATTTTTTTTTTGATTAAAGAAAGCAGTAGAAAAGATTAACCGGCCTGTTCGATCCGTAACAATGTTACGAAGAGTTTTTTGAATTTCCAAGCAGGAATTACTTTTTTCCCCACCTTGTTTCAATCTATCAATAAGCTTTTTAAATTTTAAAATTTGAGGTAAACATTAAAACCCGGTTAGATTGACAGTGTGAGTGACATTTATATTTCTTTATATTTGCCCAAATGTTATGTAAATGTTTGAATCTTTCAGACCGGCGAAAAGTACTTGTTTATGGCCTCAATAAGCTTTTTATATTTTCTGGATATCTTACTGGATTTCACCCATGTTTTCCTCGTACTTTTCATTTTGTTCGGGTGGCTTTACCCGCGCTTTCGGAAAGTGCACCTTGTTGTTTTACTGCTCACCGGTTTCTCATGGCTGATATTCAGCAAGGGCGATACGTTTGGCCATTGTATACTCACCGACTGGCACTGGCATATCCTCAGAGAGCTTGGAGAAACCAACCTTCCGGAAACGTACACCCAATATCTATTTGAACGAATGACAGGAATGCCTGTTCCGAAAGCTACTGCATTGACCATCACCCGTTCATTATGGCTATTGTCATTAATCTTGTCGTCGGTCCTGGTATTCAGGAAATACATCTGCGAACGCAGACTTAAAGTCACTGATTGATATCAAATCCTGTGTGCCGGAAGCCCCAGCTTAATCCAAACGGCCCGGCAATAGGCCGAGCGTTTAGAAACAGCCCGGTGAGCTGTATTCAGACCCGTAGTGAGCCGCGGAACCCCCTAACACCATAGTATGATTCTGCACCATTATGATACACGAAGACTTGGCCATAGCGACGATCACAAAAGACTGCACCACCTAGTTTTCTGATCTCAGCAGGTGTCTTCACCCAGCTCGACGTTTTCGTATCGAAATTTCCAAGTTTCTGTAACTCCCGGTATTGTTCTTCAGTTAAAACGTCAATGCCCATTGCAGCTGCCATATCTATGACATTGTTTTCTGGTCTATGTTCTTTCCTTGATTCCAGTCCTTCGCGGTCGTAGCATAAGCTTCTCCGGCCTGCAGGACTTTCCGTTGTAAAATCATAAAAAATATATTCGCCTGTCTTTTTATCATGACCAACAACATCAGGTTCACCGCCGGTTCTTTCCATTTCATTGAGTGACCACAGTTTTTCAGTACTGGTACCCAGCTTTGCTTGTACTTTAGCCCATTCAAGATCTTCATGACGATTCATGTTTTTCTCAAAACGGGCTTTCAATGCTCTGAGTAGTTCTTCACGTTGTTTTGTTGACAACTCCTTTTTTGTTTCAACGACTGCCATAGTTTTTAGTTCAGTTTATTATATATTCATCTGCGTGTGCAGATTTAATAATCCGGGCGCCTTTGGAGTTTAATACTTGCCAATTAATCATACTTGCATTTAACTTATTGTTAAGATTTTTATCACATTAGTCGTATTATAATGAAATACTCAGCCTGTACAGATTGCAAACAGCTTACCTATAGTGTTCATTTTGGCAGAGCGTTTTTTCTTTTTTTTCAAGGTTATTGTATTGCGACTTCTTCAATTTTAAGAGAATCTCTGTCTACTGAATTTATTCCCATTTTATAATCTCTCATGCCACCCCAGTATTCTACGTGGATCTGGATGAGAGTGTCGTTCAAAATTGTCCATGTTCCGTCATAATTGTCATAAGAAACCGGAGGAGTTGCGCACCATCCGGAAATATTCCTTTCAACCAATGTGCCATCAGAGTTAAACCTATAACAATGATTATCCGAAAAATCCAAACTCCTGGTATAAATACTCATATTATTATGATAACCAGTATAATCCCATGTTCCAATTAAAAGGTTATCAGGGTCAATTTTAATCTCCTCTTTGGTACATGACAGTAGCAAAGAGCAAAGAACAAGTGTCAATATATGATATATTTTCATTTCATTTCAAGAGTTAAAAAGTTTATTGTTAAATTACCTCAAAAGTAATGCCGAAGAATAATGATTATAAAACGAAATTGTACGGGTCATTGCCTGTGCCGACCTGTCGGGCCAGGTTGTTTTATTTGATTTCTATCGATGGCTTCCTCTCTTTAAGTAGTTTAAGAAATTGCTCCTGGTTTTGAGGACTTATGGAGATTGATTTATTGTCACTGTAATTAATAACAATGCATTTCCATGATAGAGCTGGCTTAATTACCCCTTCAATTGCATTTTGATTTAGTCTAATTGATTTAATTTCCTGGATTAGAATTGTCCAATGAAATGGGCCAGATATTATCTTCAGTGCTTCATATTCAACGATATAGTATGTAGTTGACCAGAGCCAAATAAAAAGTATGATCACAATAAAGATGAATGGGGTTCCAATAACGATAGAAGGAATAGTAAGATTTTTCAAAAGCAGTGGCAAACCAAAGATTAGGAATAGGAGCAGTAGGCTAACTACAATAAGCAATGCACCAAAACTGTTGGATTTAACCGATTTAAATAATTCGTTCATTAAATTTGATATGTTAACCTGATACAATTCAATAAACTTTCACCTGCGGACGAGCTCAACAAATCATCGCAGATAGCGAGGCTTCGTTAATTGCATATACCGACCTGTTAGGCAACGTGTTATTATCTTTTATTTACACCTGATAGAAATGCGTGATCCCATTCCCCAATTTTCTCGTTTTGGTATTTAAACTCAACTTCATCTATCCAATTACCAGTAAATTCCCTTTGGAGTATTGATTCAATTAGTATAATTGTCGTTTGTTCACCTCCCATTGATCCTTGGAAGAATTCATACCAGCTACGATAATTACCCAAACTATCGGGAATTATGAATCCGGGATTCTCTTTAAGATTGACTAAGAGAGACTTCTTACCTTCAGTGGTTTCAGAAATACTTAGTAATTCAATCTTAAGGTTATGGAAGTTATTTTTTGAGATTGAATCGAGAAGATCACCAACTTTCCTTTCCAGTGATTGATTTTTAGGTATGGTAATCAATCGTTCGACTGAAGGGATCAACTTGTAGGATTCACTTAAAGAATCGAATATCTCGGTCGTTGTAAATAGTGCAAACTCATCAACTTCTTTTGGAACAACATGTGATTTGCATCCATAAGCTAAGATGATAGTAAGTGCACTGAGCTTGAAAATTTGATTAGTGATGTTCATATATTTCAATATGTTACGTAAAGGTGCGGAGGTATAATTATGTAAGTGTTACTCGACGAAGCATCCGTGCAGAGTCCTTGTACTTTAGCCGGTAAGCTGCCAGTATAAGGATCTCTCATCTGTCCATCCAGTTTTTAAAATCTGACACACGTTCTCTACTTACCAAAATTTCATCTTTTTCTGTCCAGTTAGTAAGAACAATCTTTAATCTATTCGAAGAATAAACAACGATATCATGAATTGCTGAAAAATTAATTAAGAAGTTTCTACTTACCCTGAAAAACATTTTTGAATCAATCATTTGTTCTATTTTATCAAGCGAATGGTCAACTGCGTAGTTTTTCCCTTTGTCAACATTTATAAAGTTGCATCGCTCTTTAATATAAAAACAGTTAATATCTGATACCTGCACAGACCTGTAGTGCTCTCCTATTTTTATAAAAAAACGCTCTTTTGTTTTGGGTTGTAGCTGGTTTATAATAGTCTCGATTTTTGTGAAATCTGCTTTTGGGGAATGAACACTCTTAAATTTCTCAATTGCATTTTTAAGCTCATTCGGCACTATTGGTTTTAAGAGATAATCAACACTGTTAACCTTAAAGGCTTTCAATGAAAATTCATCGTACGCAGTTGTGAAAACTATAGGTGTTTTAATGGAGCAATTTTCAAAGATTTCAAAACATGTCCCGTCCTGCAGCTGTATATCCATAAATATCAAATCAGGATGCGGATTGTGAAGTAGCCAGTTAGTTGCTTCCTCTACTGACTCAATAATATCTACAACTACAATACATGCATCAATCTCCTCAAGCAAACGAATAAGTTTTTGAGAAGCAGGTCGCTCATCTTCTATTATCAGTACTTTCATTCGAGGAGTCGGCTTATTGGGATCTTAACTACAAACTGGTTTGTTTCTTTATTGACAATCAATTCCCTGCCCATAATCAGACTTACTCTCTCTTTCAAATTTGATAGTCCTGTATGGGCTGAGCTTTCCAATATGTTCTTTCTTTGTATTGTATTTGAAACTACAATATAGTCATCGTTTTTGAAAATTTTTATTTCCAATGGTTTTTCTATCGACATTGAATTATGCTTTAATGCATTCTCAACTAACAACTGTAGTGATACAGGGATAATTTTATATTCTGCCGTTTCCGGGACATCAATTTCCAGAGATATCGTTCCATTAATGCGTTCCTTTTGGAGGTTAAAGTATTGATTAACAAATTCAAGTTCTTTATTCAGGGAAATTAAATCAGTCTCTTCATTTTCTAAAATATACCTGTAAATGCCGGAAAGTTTTTGGATGTAATTATCAGCTTTTTTAGCATCGACATAAACAAGTTCGGAGAGTGTATTAAGACTGTTAAAGAGAAAATGCGGGTTTACCTGAGATTTTAAAGTCTGATATCTGTTTTTCAAGTTTTCTTCGCGCAGGCTTTGTTCTTTCTGAGCTGATTTTCTCCAAAGAATATAAAAGAAACCTATAGAAAAAAACATAAGCCAGAAAAACAGATTTCTATCTGCATATCTTAATTCATATTTAAAAAGATTAGAAAGAAATCCATTCAAATCCAAGCCATTTACTATATACCAGATGAATACCCCAAGGCTTACAACAAGGTTTGAGATCACAAATACTGATGCTAAAAAAATTATGAAAAAAGGAACAATTATTTTTCTTAGCTCTGAATGCGATAATCTGGCTGCACGGTTCACTAAATAAATAGCTAAATAACCACCTAATGCAGACAATGTAAAAATAGTAGCTGCAGCCAGAATAGTTTCAGGAACAAAGGCATTCCCTGTCTGTTTATACTTCATTATCATTGCACTGAATATGCTAAGAAGCAATATTCCGACATGATACCATAACCAAAATGTTAATTTCTTATTCTTTTTCATCCTTTGTGTTTTTTTGATTAATTGTCAACAAAGTAAATGGATGAAAATATTACAAATAAATCTTTGTTGCAGAGCTGCTATTTTTAATTGCAGAATTGCCAATATTATGACCTGAGTTGTACGATGGATAAAAAAGCATGTGTTTGCATTTGTTTGTATGTTTTGCGGGATGTGGTTTACAGCGATGGGTTCTGCAAGTATGTTAAAATGCCTATGTCATTTCTTGTTTTTTTCAAATCTGATAATTCTGAATTATATTAATCAATTTACTTGCCTCTGTATTTAAGAAGATAAACTTGTATTATGATTCCGTTTTTAACCTTGTTGTCGCTTACAGTATCTGTTTTTATAATTTCCGATTCTGATAAAACGAGATCAAGATTTTCTTTATTCAATTCCAGATTGTGAAATCTAACTGCACAAAAAGCTTCTCCAGGCTCTAGAAATTCTCCGGGCTGATTGTATTGATGTACCTCCGGGAAGGCATCAACGTTCGACATTTTCGCCTTAAGCCAATAATGACTTAATCCCGAAGTACCGCTGTATTCTACCATTGGGCCAGCAGTTACCTCGGTAATGTGCAAGATTTTCTTAATTTCAGGATAAGTGGTGGATATATATTCGATGGTTTGTTTATAGGGCCCATATGAAAAATAGAAATTGGAAATAGAAATCCGCATACCCAGGAATAAGATAACCGATATTAAAATAATCTTCAGCCATTTTATCTTCATCTGAATTAAAAGAATAGTAGGAGGGATAACTAGCATTGTAACTATTGTCATTACATACCTGGTGGATAAAATTGGTTGTGAAAACAAGGAAATAATCGTAACAACAAGTAGTGTCCCCAGGAAAATAAACAGCGACAGCCATAAAGCTAACCGATACTCAGAATGCGATTTTGTAAAACTTATGAAAAAGGTAAAAACAATAAGGCTATAAATCAAAATAGTCAATGAAATGGAATAATTGGTTGTCCAGAATTGTTCGGTGAATGGAATTGTAATACAAGAAAGAATAGCATTGAGACTAACTTCAGGAGCCCAAAAAGCATGTTGAACTTTCTTAACTTGAATAATAAACATAAAGAGCCATGGGAGAAAAAGTATGGTTGCTAACAGTAATGAAAATAAATGAGGAAGCCACTTTTTATTTTTAGTTAGAAGCAGGTGAAGGAAAACAAACATATTTGCCACAAACGCAGCAGCCATGCTATAATAGTGGGTATACATGGCTAACACAGTGAAAACAAAAAGAAGGACCAAATCTCGGTTTTTCCCCGTTCTCATGAATAAGTAAGAATAGATAAATACTCCTGTAACTGAAAATGCAGCCCAAGTGTACATTCTGGCCTGGTGCGAGTAAGCTGCCAGCATTGGAACTGAAATCAGCATCAGACAAAAATATAGTGCACCTTGTTTGCCAAAAACACGTTGTCCGGCAAAATACCCCAGTAATATTGTTGATAATACCCCCAGAACTGAAAATAGCCGTAATGATATAGCATTTAAACCGAACAAACCGGTAAACAGTCTTAATCCCAGGTAATATAAAGGTGGGTGTAAATCGTTTTTGAACTTAACGAAAAAGTCCGATAAGGAACCACCCAACATTGATTTAGTATATATCTCATCACTCCACAAATCACTGAACCCAATTTTGAACAAGTAGAAAACTGTAGCAATAGCAAAAATCAGTAAGAATATTAACAATTTATTCTTGGTAAGCTTCTTCAAAATATTTTCCATATTTTAAAATTGAAAAAATGAATACACAAATATTTCTTCCCTTTACAATTGTTTTAATTTAATGCATTATAGCTCTTTATAAAACGAGTCCGCCGAAGCGCGTTGTTAAGAGGGGACCGGTGTAAAAGTTGGGTCTCAGCTTACTGTTGATTGAATATATCGACCGAGATTTCCACTGCCGTTGTCGTTCCTCTATTCTCAAGCCAGTGTGTGGTGTTCTTATCCTCGGGCCAGCCCACTCCTGGCCCATACTCCTTAGCCACTCCATTTCGATGGTCAGTTATCGTTCCTTGCATAATGTAGACCACGCCCGGCCTGTCTTTATGGTTATGAATCGGGCCGATGACGCCTCCAGGTTCGAGTGTCACGATACGCATTCGAAGTTGGCGCCCTGCCATGCCCTCTATTTCAGGGCCAAGGTCAATCGCTGCAAGCTCCTTCACCATAACACCTTTCGTCTCAGGTGCCGCTTGTTCAGTTCTCATGGTTATCTCCTTTCTTTTGTTTATTATTATTTATTTTACACATAGTATTTTACTTTTTTAAAATTAGTAAATGTTGCTCCAATTACTAATTTGCCTTGGGTGTAGGAGCAAAAGCATGAGCGAGTGCCTCGCGGGAGCGGGGCCATCCCACACCAGGCCGCACAAATCTGTCGTGCTGGTTACAAAGTTGTCCTGGTGTGGAAGGCAATTGCATATACCGACCTGTCAGCAACAGTGCATTTTAGTATATCAATGGTATTATTCGCTTAGTGTTTTTTTGATAATTAATGTATTCTGATCCAAATTGTTGAAGCATCAGCTTTTCTTCAACCTTAATTCTGTACAAAAAGGATATGAGTATTGGTATGAAAATAACGACAAGACTTAACCAATTGTTGAAAGAAACTCCCAATCCGACGAAGGAAAGGAGTGATCCAGTATAGGAAGGATGACGAATAAACTTATAAAGTCCTTTTTTTATTAATTGATGATCATTATGGATAGCTAAGTTCACTGTAAAGAAGTTGCCAAGAGTTCGGATAGCTGCAATTCTGATAACAACCCCAGATATAATGAGAAATAATCCTAAGTAAGCAATCACAAAAGATCTTGATATGGGAAATGGAGCAATTATCATCAAGATAACTCCTAAGGAGATAGATGCACAGATAGTTATCCACATTATTCTCAACGAGCTTTTATCCCAATCTTTTGTATTAGGAGATTTTGCCCTTAAGAAACGGGATAGCAATATTTCAGAAATGAACCAGGAGGCCCAAATGATAATGAAAATGAACATATTAGATGGTAATCAAGAGAAGTAATAAAAATATAAGTAAGAAAGAGTGAAATTTACCTTTTATAAAGAACCCTTAACGCTCTCATAATGGATGATGGAATACACGACTGGTGTGTTTCGTCAGGAAAAACATGAGTTTCAATTGTCAGTCCAGAATAATTTCGGGACTTCAACAGGATAGCCATTTTACTCATATTGGATATCATCAGAGAATCTTCAGACCCACCAACGCTCATGAAAAGCTTTGCATTCAGATCTTTATGTGAAGATGCATACTCTTTTTCAAAATTAAAAATAACACCTTTATCATGACCGATGGCAGGACTTCCTGCATAATAAATGTTAAATAATTCCGGTTGTTTGAATAAAACGTATAGAGAAAACAATCCACCATAAGAGTAACCTCCTATACCTCTGTTTGCTGGAGAAATACGATAGTTAGACTCAACAAATGGGAAAACCTCTTTGATAATAAAATCCAGAAATATTTCAGCTCCGCCGGTTTTTATCTCAAATTGTCTACCTGTGAGAACTGATAACATTTTTGCCCAGCCCGAGTCCACAGCAGGAACGTTTGTAGGAGTAAGATCTCTTGTCCTCCAGGCAGCCCAATCGCCCATGTCCTTTATTTTATATCCAATCCCGATAACTAAAATTTCTGGCTCTGCAATGGTCGGTACCTCGAAAAGGCTTACCATATTTGCCACCATTGGAAATGTCCGGTTAGCATCAGTAATATACCATGCCTGATAAATCTTTTGAGGATTAGTATAATAGCTGACCGGAAGTTTAATGTAAATGTTCATTTCCTGGTTCAGGATTGTTGAATGTAAAGTCCTCATTTCAGTGTCAGGAATTGATACCACAGGATAATCTTCAGCCTTAGGTTGTGTTTTGTCCTGTGAAGCCACATCTGATAAAGCTGCCAACAATAATAACATTAGAAGAAAGAACTGTTTTCCAGACCGGAGAGATAAATGGGTTTTCATAGACACGATTTTTTTGATTAAGGACACTAATTACTTATATTTGATCAGATCCTTCCTTTCCTTTTCCAATATTCCCTTGCTTCTGTTTCTAATTTTGCTAATCTTGTATAATAATCAGGAAACTCCTTTAAATGTGCCCAGGCAATTTTTCCCGTCAAATTTTTGTCATTATTTGTAACATTAGCTTCCGGATATTTTGTCCCATGTTCTATCTCAACTCTTACACCTTTTGTGAATTCCTCCAGTTTTACCTCCTTCCAATTGATGCCGAGATCATCACCAATCACTTTTGCGTCCTTTGAATTTAATTTTTTCATATATATATTGTTAGAAATAGATTAGAGTGTCCTGTAACGTCACTTTGCTTTTTTTTGAGTTGGAACTTTTAATCCAGCTTCCTTTGCTTCGCTTATTCCACATATTTTGTCTTTTTTACCATGCATAATTAAAGTTGGGTGCTTATTCGCTAGATCAGCTCTCAGGTCTGTATCGCGCAGAGCGATTAAACATTGAGCCGTTGCATAAGAAGAAGCGCTCTTTTTCTATAACTTTTCCCATTACTATCAGTATTAAATCATTGTTAGTGCATCAGGATTCACGATTCCAGAAACGATGATTGGCGATACACCTGATAAATTTATCTGCATTGCCATCGGTAATCACTCCTGCTTCTTCCATATTCAGATTTTTTAATTTGATCTCTTTTACAAAAGTTCCTTTCAAAAAGGCAACACCATCCGCTCCTGTTGCGATTGCTTTACAATGCTTGTAGGCTTCATTTACAAAATGTATTGAATTCTTTAAAAACAATCGATTGGACTTTCGGGCATTTTACTAAGCTGATTTACTTTTTTTAGTACTTAAACTTGCTTTAAGCATATCCATTAAATTGTCACTTTGCCTGTGTATTACTTTCATTTTAGGAACGAATATCTTTTTACCCTTGGATTTCTCCTTAATAATTTTTAAAAGTTTGGCGGTATAAGTGTCCTTGTATTTTCCAATGTTGAATTTTTCTGTTAGCTGGTCAACTAATTTATTGGCCATATCCATTTCTTTCGTTTTAGTTTTTGAAACAGGTGGTAATTTTAATTCAGAAGGTTCTCTTATTTCCTGTGAAAAACGAATACGATTTAGAACAATTACGTTTTTATATGGCTTGAGAA
>Ga0207931_1000148_pt1 | contig 26546 bp, 25 predicted proteins | sample NGESurdeep092012_2_FD_184478 | JGI IMG/M metagenome (GOLD analysis project Ga0207931, IMG submission 184478) | Arctic peat soil microbial communities from Barrow, Alaska - NGEE Surface sample 415-1 deep-092012 (SPAdes) | ecosystem: Environmental > Terrestrial > Soil > Wetlands > Peat ...
AAGCGCTGGCGAAAGCTCGGTCTTAAGCCTAACACTGTCACCTAGCTCTTCAAGCTCGACGAATCGAGGTTTTCGACCGATATAGGTTCGAAGTTCAATTGGCTCCCGCAAAGGGTCGATCGCTGGGTTTGTTACCTGACAAGCATCAAGAAGCAGATTGTCGAAGATGACACGTTCGTGGAGTTCGTTTCCAGTGCTCGCTAGGAGTATGGCGCCTGTTCTCGACTGCGTGAAAACGTCCCTCCGAGCGTTCTCGGTCCAAATGGGGTGGGCACTCATCACCGAGGGCATTCGACGAAGCGCTATAGCATCTTCAGGGCACATACTAACGCATCTCTGGCACGCAACGCATCGATCGTCAAACGCCTTGACTTTGTTGTCTCGCCATTCTAGTGCGCCGAACGAGCAATTCTCGATGCACCTTTTGCACAGCCTGCACGCTTGCCTGTCAATGACAACCCTGAACTCAGGAACGGAACTATACATCTCCATTCACCATCGCGACTGTCGGTTCTCCCGCGCGTGGCGCCCACACGTTGTCTGGATTCTTGCAAACAGCCTTAATCGCACTCTCCTCGCTCGCCATAAACGTCGTGTCATTTTTTCGAGCGCAGATGAGTGGCCGCAACTTGATTCGGTCCGAGAGCCCCACCATAGTACCATTGCCCGCAACTCCGGTGAGCCCCGAACCGTTTGCAATCACAATGCCAAACGGCCCGTTGACCATTGCGGGACCGTAGGTCATTCTCAGCGCCTCTATGATCCGCCTCCTCTCAGGCGGCATTCGCTCGATCTGTTCCCAGAACGGAGGAGCTAGTACCTCGGATGCAAGTTCGATGGGCAGTTTGTGTCGTCTGACCAAAAGATCCCACAAATAAGCCAAAACTTCAGAATCGGTGAAATAGCTGCACTTATACCCGTACGACTCAAGGAACCGTTTGTTAGTTCCGTAACTGGTAATCTCTCCGTTATGCACAATGCTATTATCTAAGATGCTGAATGGATGTGCCCCGCCCCACCAACCGCGCGTGTTTGTAGGGTATCTCCCGTGTGCTAACCACATATACGCCTTGTAATTCTCAAGCTTGTACAGCTTTGCTACCTCGTCCGGGTAGCCAATAGCTTTGAAAACGCCCATGTTCTTGCCACTCGAGACCACTAAGGCGCCGCCTGTACTGTTAATCTTCATCGCAAGATCAATGATATAGTTGTCTGCATCGTTTGTGTACCGTTCAGGCACGTCGACAAAGAAGCGCCAGGGGGTGTAATCTTGTGGTATGCGTTCCACGTTGCGCGTTTCAATTTCTTCGTCTTTATAAATATTGACGTAGTCCTTCAGCATCTCAGTTACTTGATCCTTCAGTTCAACATCCTTCAGAAGGATATGTAGGGCGTAGTAGTCTTTGTATTCGGGATATAGACCATAAGCTGCGAATCCTCCTCCCAACCCGTTGCATCGCTCATTCATCAGGCTGATTCCCTCAATAATGTAATTTGCAGAAAAAAGCTTGCCGTTTTCGTTTACGATGCCTAATATGCTACACAAATTTACTACCGCCCTACTCTTTTTTATTTTTTCATTTTTATAAAACGGTTGTGCTTCCAACGTCTGCTATACCAGCACAGAAATAGACCCTCACCACTAGTGCAATCTATTTGACCTGCAAAATTGTTTTAGGAGCGCTCCGTTCTCTTTCAGCTCTGCCAACGGAGAAAACGACTTTTGTGGAAACACAGTTCCTATTATTCATATATATACCTATTGTGAAATATAATTTATGTTTACAGCGGCGAAGACGACAGTCGAGCACCCTCAAAAAGACTTTTTTTGCCGCAAGAATTTGAACAAGGAAAAGCATGCGGGGCATCTTTCCCTTCTCTCACTTGCAACATAGACAGCGGAGAACTTCGCGGTTTTTAAGGCTACTCGCAGTTCTAGACTAAAGACACGCATGATCGAGCGCTGGCTCAAACGGTTTCGCGGCTCAACCAGCGCTAGTCTCGGTGCCTTTAACAGGTGAGCTTTTTTATGTGAAGCGTACTTTCTACTAGTTAAACGCGCAATGTCTAGAGGGATTCTATGGTCGAAACTAAAAGCATTTTGATCGTCGACGACGATGAGACAATCCTAGCAGTCTTGAAAGAGATTTTACGGCTAGACGGCTACATAGTAGAAACAGCTTCTACCGGCAAAGAAGCTATTGAAAGGTCGGATGCTGCCTTTTTCAACTTATGCCTGTTAGACATCAAGCTACCAGACATGGAGGGCACTGAGCTTATCACTGAACTGCACAAGACTAATCCACAAATGATAAAGATAATCATCACCGGGTTCCCGAGTTTCGAGAATGCGGTAAAGTCCCTCAACCTCGGAGCGGACGCGTACATTATGAAACCCGTAAATTCCAAGGAATTGCTTGAGCTAGTGTCAGAGAAAATTAGGGAGCAGCAAGAGGCAAACCAAATGAGCGAGGATAGAGTCTCCGATTGGGTGAAAGATAGAACTCGCCAGATTGAGCGAGAACAAGATAAAGATTGAGACTTTGAGTAGGGGCCCGCTGCGAGGTTAGCTCAACCCTTCTAAGCGAGCGAGATATGTCGCAGCAAGCCTGCGCTGCATATGGTCTTTGATTGGAAGTTTCCGGAGCCATGTCATCTCATAGTAACCGTAAGAGTGCGGGGATCAAGAAAGCCAAAAACCTGTCACCGACTGAAGAAGAGATCGAGCAACTAATGACGGTGTTATCAGAAGTGCAGAACCCACAAACAAGGATGAGGGCGGCGGAAGCACTAGGCAAAATTGGGGAGCCAGCGATTAAGCCTCTGGCCTCAGCGCTAACGGAAGAGAGATGGGAAGTGCGCAGTAACGTTATTTTGGCGCTTGAGAAGATAGGACAGCCCGCAACACACGTATTCCAAGAGGCAACGACCGATCAAGATTGGTTCGTGCGGGCAACTGCAGTGAAAGCACTCGGCCAAATCAAGGATCCTCGAGCCGTCAAGAGCCTTATACGTGTCTTGAGCGATAAAGACTGGTTCGTTCGTGAGCGCGCAGCCGAAGCGTTAAGCAAAATCGGAGAGCCCGCGATTGACCCGCTGATTGTAGCTCTGAAGGATCGAAACGGCCTTGTTCGTGAGCGCGCAGCCGAAGTTCTCGGCAAAGTCGGTGACGCGACCAGTATAAAACCTTTGATGGAAGCTTTTCACGACGATGAGCTTTATGTCAGGGCTAAAGCTGTTCTGGCATTTGAAACTGTGAAAAGAAGGATTGCCGCAGGCGCCGCGCGCTAGGGCCCTCGCAAACGATAGCAATCGCGTCTCGGACCTACCCTACCCCTTAAGGTGCAGGAATAGCTTAGTCCGTTCATTGAGATCGTACGCGTCTTAAGGCCGGGTCTTCATACGAGCGAGATTGCTAGCTTGGTTCCTCACTTATAAGAATCAAGGAGCCTCAAAAAATACTCGTGGAATCTCAAATCATTGCCTAATTCAGGATGAAACGCCAGTGCCAGCTTGTTTCCTTGTTGCGCAGCAACACCATACTTCTCGAAACGAGCTAATATGTCAGTTGCGTCTCCGGCCTGCGTAATCGCAGGAGCTCGAATAAATATACCATCAAACGGAGAATTGAAAACGGTCACTGTCAATGGTACCTGAAAAGACTCCGCTTGCCTCCCAAACGCGTTTCGCGTGACCTGCACGTCTATAAGTCCTAAACCTTCCACATGCTCGTTTTTGTAATCAGACATGATGATTAAGCCAGCGCAAGTCCCCATCATAGGGATGCCCTTGTTCTCAAGTATCTCCTTATCAATCCCTTCAAAACGCAATATCCTTGAAATGGTGGTGCTTTCGCCGCCGGGAATTATCAAACCGTCACACTGTGGGACTACGCCTGCCCGCTTTATGGTCACTATCTTGCAGTCCAAATCCTTCGAGGACTTTTCTAGAGCCGTTATATGCTCTGAAACAGCACCCTGAATGGCAACTACGCCAATAGTTAACATTAGATGATTCCCTCATGACGGGTCGCATGCGGTGCCAAAAACGCCCACTGCGACCATTTTGTGTATGGCTTATGATATAACGACTATGAAAAGATCTGCAGCAGCGACTGCGCACGTTCGCAAGAAGCACTGTAATGAGTAGCATAAGGCGCATGATATAAAAGAATCGGAGGCAATGCGAACGTTTGAGCTGAGCAAAAACTGTCACTCACTGGCAATTATCAGCATTTGAACGCAGCAATTGATGAAATCGATAGGTATTTAGTCCAAAATGTTTTACGTTTTACATAATGGCCAAGGACAAGATTTTCAACATTAGAGTCTCAGAAGATGACTATGCCAAGCTGAAACAACTGGGCAGCATTCGGGCACGCGAGATTTTGCTCGATGCCGTGAACGATCAACTTTTTGAGCAGGTTCCGAAAAGCGAGATGGAGAGACTCATTTATAAGTACGACAAGCTTGATACAGCTTTGGCCAACCTTGAACAAAAGGTCCACATCATTGAGCAAAAGGCTCTTTCCAAATTGATTGACGATGATTACGCACAAGCTGCACTCAGTGATTTTGAGGACCTTTTTCAGCGCGTGGATCGGTCCGTTACAAATCTCAACAGAGAGAGGTTCGAACTCCTGAAGGTGAGGCGGGGCGGAGCACGCTATGTTTATACCGGTGTCAGGGAACTCGCGATTAAGCACGGACTGAACGACCTGCTTGACAGCCCAGACCCAGAATTGTACAACGAGTTAGCTTCGAGACAATTGATCGATAACAAAGACAAGTACAAGAAAAACATCAGCGAACTTGTCAAGAGCATTCAGGATAGAATCAAAGAAGAAGAGCTACTCTTGAACTCGCTGAGAGCGATGAGCCCGTACATCATAATGAGAGAGAACATTCAAAGCCAGGTCGACGCTTTGCAGGAAGAAATGAAAGACGTGCTTTATGTTATCGAACACATAAAAGCTCTCGAAAAAAGATACGTGCGAAACTTCTTAGAAAGCTTGAAGTTTAGCGGCGACAACGAAAAGCCTTCAGCAGCCAAACTCTTAGAAAACGAGGAATTCATGGTGCGTTTTTATGACTTAGGTCTCTCCTTGTACGAAAAATTCGAAAAGTATCTTATTTGTTGCGGGGTCGATGAAGCTCGAGCTAAAGCAATAGTGAAAAAGCACATGACGTGAACCCCTTAGGCACCCATCTGACTCGAAAAACAGGAAAAAGAGCAAAGCACTCAGAAACTATGGACTCGACGGGAATCGAACCCGTGGCATCCACGTTTTTCTCCTAAGATGCGAACGTGGCACTCTACCCCTGAGTTACGAGCCCCGAACGCTAAATGATGCCGGGCTTTAAATAATTTGCCAACTCTCGCAGATGTTCGTGCTAGATCGAAGTCCACAGTTATGTTAGCAGAAAAAATACAGAGAAGGAGCTGCCTCAGAATAGGATCTCAATATCCAGCTCCTCCGCCAGTTCTTTGTAACGATTTCTAATTGTTACTTCGGTTACACCGGCAACGTCAGCCACCTCTCGTTGCGTACGCCTGTCACCGCAGATGACCGAAGCTATGTAGATAGCTGCTGCGGCGACCCCTGTCGGGCCCCGCCCGCTCGTTAGTTCTTTTTCCGCTGCTTGTCTCAGTATTTCGACCGCCTTGGATTGAACTTCACCCTTAAGCTTCAGGCCCGAACAAAATCTCGGTACATAGTCTATCGGCGATGTCGGGGTCAGTTTCAGATCAAGTTCCCGTGAAATGAATCTATAAGTTCTTCCGATCTCTTTTCGACTCACCCGCGAAACCTCTGCAATTTCGTCGAGAGTTCTTGGAACTGAACACTGACGGCACGCGGCGTATAGCGCCGCAGCCGCAACGCCTTCGATGCTTCTTCCTCGAATAAGATTCTTGTCGACTGCTTTTCGATACACGACAGCAGCCGTTTCCCTCACATTTCTTGATAATCCAAGCGCTGACGCCATTCGGTCAAGCTCAGACAAGGCAAACGCTAAGTTTCTTTCGGTAGCATTTGACACGCGAATTCGTCGCTGCCATTTGCGTAATCGATAGAGTTGCGCCCTGTTCTTGGAAGAGATAGATCGACCGTACGAATCTCTGTTTCGCCAGTCTATCATCGTGGACAATCCCTTGTCGTGGATCGTATACGTCATAGGAGCGCCCACACGGCTCCTTTTCATGCGTTGATCGTGATCAAATGCCCGCCATTCAGGACCCATGTCCATGAAATCTTCATCAATAACCAAACCGCATTTGTCGCACACAAGCTCCGCTCTTTCGTAGTCTTGGACTAGCTGTCTCGAACCGCATTCGGGGCAGACAGCTTTCGATTCCTCGTACTCTCCAAGCTCTTTCTGGCGCTCTTTCGTAACTTCTCGCGCTTTTGCGCGCTCTATTATCCGCTCTTTTTCTACTTCAACCATATATTCACCTTTGAGCTCAGATGTAGACCTTCTCGCCACGGAGTTCTCGCAAGTCAGCGAGAGCAAGGTTCTTAAACGGCTTCACAGAAACATATGGCGACGCTACTGGACCAAATACATCATGTACCGTGCCAATTCTCTTCATTCGCTTCGTTACTACCGGAGAATCAATCGTTGGGAAGAATTCAGCTTTAAGAATAATATAGCCGTGATTCGATACGTGAACTACAGTACCTACCCTTCTCAAATCCTGACCTCAAACGTTACGTATATATATGATATACCAAACTATTTAAAGTTTTGGGAAAACCTATAAAATTTTGTTGAGAAGAGACGTAGCGTTTCGACGAATTACGCGCAACGCTTGGTCTTCGTTCAAACCAGCCCCACGTGCGATCTGTTCAGCCTGCGCATTCGTTATCAACTCAGTGCCGTGGCAGTCTGAGTTTACGAGGAGGTTCGAGGCAATCTTAGCCACGTGGCCGTTAGTGACGTTGTGGCCGCATCGGGCTGTAAGCTCCAGATAGATTCCATTCTGATCCGCAAGCTCTACATCTTCCTCGCTCACAAGGCCCGGATGCGCAATGATGTTGACATCGCTAACAGCTGCAGCCGCCTTATTTGTTCCTAGCGCCACCGGCTCAGTGATAGTCTCACCGTGTACGATTACTAGTTGTGCACCTAACGATTTCGCTTTCCCAACAAGCTTGGGAATTTTTTCTGGCACAACGTGCGTAATCTCGGCTCCAACGAGAACTTCGATCCCGCTGGTTCCCTCCGCTGCTCGCTTTGTCGCACGTATCACTGAATCGATGTTAGAGAAGTCTACGTGATCTGTAATCGCAATGGCCTCGTGATCTGCCACGTACGCCCGTCTTATGAGTTCACTCGGCAGAAGCGCACCGTCGCTAAGAATGGTATGCGTGTGAAATTCTATTCGCTTGTTCATTTATCTTCAAGAATCGTGCGGAGCTCGCGATGCTTTTATCGCGCGCGCAATTTGCCGTATCGCCTCTCGCTTTGCACCATTGACGTCTATGAGCAACCGGCCTTTGTGTTCCCACCAAAGCCGTGGATACGCTTTTTCATCTTCATAAGTGGGACTCAATCCTAGTTCCTGCGCTGCGCGAATGATCTCCTTGATATCTGGCGCTCCTACCGAATCTCCCTTGGCTAAGATTCGTCCTTCTTTTCGCGTTTTGTGCGCGTCGATGTAGACTGGCCAAACGACCTTTTTTGTAGTCCTCTCCATTGTTTGATAGCACCCCGCGTTACAGATATTTTAATATTGTCAAAACAGACATTAAAGACTATGCACAAACTGGAGATCGAGGTAGGCAGAGATATTCTTAAAAAGAATAAGGAGGAGGCAAATCATAACTTAACGGTTCTCAAACGATATAACATCCGGGCGTTCGACATACTGGGGTCAATCGGCTCAGGAAAGACGTCAATTATCGAGAAGGTTGCCCCAATCTTGGAGCGTCAAGGATTACAGATCGGAGCGATTGCAGGCGACGTTGCTGGCGAGGATGATTTTCTTCGAATGAAGGCGCTAAATATCCCGGTTGTTAACCTAAACACCGGAACAGAATGTCACCTCGATGCACATCTTGTTAGCCACGCCATTGAAAGACTGCCTCTCAAAAAGCTGGACATTCTGTTTATCGAAAACGTCGGAAACATGGTGTGTCCCACGGACTTTGAACTTGGGACTGACGCGAGAATCGTAGTTGTAAGTGTCACCGAGGGGGATGACGTCGTGAACAAACACCCCATGATCTTCAGGGTCAGCGATATTGGGGTTATCAACAAAATCGACTTAGCGGAGGCAGTCGGGGCGAGCGTCGCGCGTATGAAAAATGATATGAAGCGAATTGCCCCGCAGGTCAAACAAATCTCAATGAGCGTAAGAACGGGAGAGGGGATAAGTCAGCTTGTCGACGATCTTCTGAACTACTAGCATCTCTTCTCGTTTCGGATGAACAGCTACTGTTCTGCAAGGAGAATCGCGTTGATTGATCCGTCCTGACCAGGTCGGTTGGTGACTTTCGCTTTGCCTAAGGTTGTTTGAACAACTGCGCCTTTCGTGATTATGTTACGCCTCACGTAGTTCCTATTTGCACCGTTAAGTTCGACCGTGTCAATATCCGCTTTGCTCGTCTTGCCTGTCGACGCATCAGTCACATTCACGTGAGCGCCTTTGAGAAGCCGGATCTTTGAGTTGCCGCCGAATCCCGAAACTTGCTTCTTTCTGGTCTCTCCAAGCTGCGTAAGCGTCGACTCTCTGCCCATCTCATGTTTCCTCTTGCCGGCAGAGTGCTTGACTCTGCCCCCGGTGCTGCGGCGCACAGATTTTCCTTGCCACTTCATGTGTTAGCCCGTTGCTTAATGTTTAATAAGGGCTGTTATAGCAGATTCCTTATTTCAAGCTTTCGTATAGCTGATTTTCGCGTCGCTGCTTCTGAAAGTTTTACTTATCTTCGCGAGCAACAAGTCGACCTACCGCCACTCTGGGTGACGCTCATCGCATTTAATACATCGAGCATTCAAGCGCCGAGGCCGACCTAGGACTCGAATTAAACGTCGCCAGTGCGGGAACCCATGAGAACCGGATCACTGTCTCTCTTCCAAAAAAGACTTACACAATCTGTCGGGGCAGCAGCTTCAGAAGCACTTCGCGTTATGTGGAGGTTCGCTGATTTTTCTGACTCAGAAGCACGAATTCTGCTATGAGGGCCTCTAGTTGTATCCTTTCGTCGGCCCCTTCGCTGAGTCGAAAATCAATCTCCCCAACACTGTTAATGAGCTGCACTTTTGTCTGGTCAGAGATATCGAGGTCTAACAGCGCTTTGTGGATTTGTACCACAATTTCGCTTCCAGAAAAACCTTGTTCCAGAAGAAGAGCGTCGAGCGACGACAGCGCAAGCTTAAGCTTGCCCGCTATGGAAGCGCATAGAAGGTCCTTAATTGCTTGCGGATCGGGAGTCGCCGTAATTTGATAGATTGTTTCCTGATTAATCTCAGCTTTTATCGAAGCTGCCGATTGCAGCGTGTTAATGGCTCGACGCAGATCCCCCGCAGCCACGTAACTTATTGCGCTCAAAGCTTCGTCGCTTATTTCTAACTGCTCTTTCGTGGCAATGTATCTCAACTGCGCTGAAAGCTCGGTTTCCCCTAGTGGTTTAAAACGATAAACAGCGCATCTGGATTGTATTGGTTCAATTATTTTGCTCGAATAGTTACACGACAAAATGAAACGACAGGACATGCTGAAGCTCTCCATAGTCCTCCGCAAAGCCGATTGCGCGTCAGGTGTCAACGAATCAGCCTCATCCAAAAAAATAATCTTGAAGGGCGCACTAACAGGAGCGGTTCTGGCAAAGTTCTTGATTTTGTTGCGAACAACGTCAATGCCACGTTCATCGGAAGCATTGAGCTCAGTGAAGTTGCTCCTCCAATCATCTCTGTACAGTTCGTGTGCCAAGGCGATTGCCGCACTGGTTTTTCCCGTGCCGGCTGCTCCTGCAAACATCAAATGCGGCATATTCTCTAATTTGACGTACGATTGCAGTCTTTTAACGACTTGATCTTGTCCAACAACTTGGCTTAGCTTGCGCGGACGGTATTTCTCAATCCATATTTCTTCGATATCGATCGCCCCCCCCCCGTTATTTGCTCGCAGGCACTGCGCAATAACGCAGTTTGCTGATAATTAGCGGTTTGCGCTTTGTTCTTCTGCTACTAAGCTATGCGAACACTTAACGACTTCCGTACTCTAAGCAGGAGACGCAAAGCTTATGAAACGTCTGCAGAAGACGACTTTGCTCGCGAGCCGACCGTTCAGCCGCTCGCTATCTGGGCGTCATCGTATTTGACGTTTGTTCGACTATCCGTTCTGGCAATATTCGCGTTCGCATTATTCCACGCTCTCAAACCTACCCTCAAGCTTTCTGAGCACTTTGGGGAGAGTCGTGTACTCCATCTCCTGAAGTGGCAGCCTATGGGGCTCAAAAGGTCCGTGTCGCCTCATATAATTGGCGATCAGATTTGCTTCGTCGCGCGCGGCATCGTACGCAGGATCGTTGAAAAGATCGACAGGTCCAACAAACTTCCCGTTAGCTATTTGAAATCCCGCTGCGACGGCACGTGGAGGGCCATCAAAGCGAGTGCACTTTGCGTTTTCAAACGCGACCGGCATGACAGGGCCATTATGACTACCTCGCATCCAGCCACTGACGAGATGTGGGAACGTCCAGGGTTCCAGCACCTCGCCGAGGGCTGGCAATCCAGACTGAGACCGCACAAGCGCCACTGGATCGTCTTTACCCACGTATTCGCCCGCGATTTCAAACAGCTTTTCGGTGCTCACTGCTGCGACCGGTTCGTCGGACGGCAATTTGCCCCCTTCTTTTGGGAATACCCGCTTTATGACGTAGCGGCTCTTTGCGCCGATTAGTGCGAGCATATCATACATCTCAGCCGGACAATCCATGAAAACGCGCGTGTGATCTTTAATATCCCATATCTCGAATCTGAAGCCCTGATGCATACTAGGATCGATCACAAGTCCTGCAGTGTTGAACGGATCGGCAAACATCTTATAAACCGGAAGGTTGAAAGCACCAGGCTCGGTTTTGTCCATCATGAAAGCGACGAGGGGCTCGCCCGTTCGTTCTGTGAACTCCATTTCAGTAGCACCCGGGCCCATTCCGCGTATGTTCCCTGAAAAAGAGTCTTTCAATAAGTCCTGGCCGGCCCCATACAGCTTCAAGACTTTTGCAACGTCTGTGCAAGTAGTAAAAATCTTCCAGGCGAGTTCGTGCACTTCTGCATGATTTTCGCCTTTAGAGTGTCCCATAAGAAGCTCAAGGTCATCGCCCACACCCATAACCCTGAAATCCAAAATCGTGCCTGTTTGCACGGCTTCTCTAAGAGTCTCCTCTGCCTTTTGGCAGAGGTGTGGGTGAACAGTCGCGTGTCCTGGAAACCCTCCAACGTCCGCTTTTATCAAGCTTATTGTTACCTTAGCCATATTGACCACCGATGCTGATTTGAAAAATGTTGTCAGCCAAACTTTAATATACGTCCCGCATATTTAACATTCGCGAAAGCAAACAGTCTGTTATTCCCCTCAAGCGCCTGTGCGCGGATGAGGAAAGGTTTAAATTGAGCGAGCCTATATTAAGAGCGGTGAGGTTTTCCTATCGCTAATTGTGAAATGGTAGTTGGCCTGTTAGAGTACAATATCGGCCTGTTAGAGTGCAATATCCAAATATGCAGAGGGCTCGTAGCTCAGTTAGGCAGAGCACCTGGCTTTTAACCCGGAATCTAAGGAGAGATACCAGGCGGTCAAGGGTTCAACTCCCTTCGAGCCCGCCTTCTATTGCAGCTAAATGACAAACGCAGCAAATCTCGAAGTAGCCGATAACAGAACAGATTGAACGACGCTTGGAGAGTAAAGATCTGCTTGTAGAATTTCGAATCGATTCATCCTTTGTCCCTCTAGAATGCAGTTTGGTGGTGCGCATGAAAAACCTGAATGTTATAAAGCATCAAATGGTACCTGAGCACTTCATCATGTCTGACGAAGAAGTGCAGGAGTTGCTCGCGCGATACGGCATCGAGCTTAAGCAACTGCCCAAAATATCGGTAACAGATCCCGCGTGCAAAGAAATTGCAGCGAAAAAAGATAATGTAATAAGAATAAAACGCCGGAGTCTGACGGCGGACGAAGCGGTATACTACCGCCTCGTGATCGACACAAAAATGGGGTGAGAATTTGATAGACAGACAGGTAATATCCAGAAGCTACTTCACACGAGATAAGATTGCGCAGCATCATATCAACTCTTTTGACGACTTTATCGAGCTAGGGTTACAGAAAATCATTGATGAGCAGACAGTAATCGAAACCGACGTTCCAGGCCTTCTCGTCAAACTTGGCCGTATTCGGGTTGATACGCCAAAAGTGCGCGAAGCAGACGGCTCGCTCGAGGAGCTTTACCCCACGGAAGCTCGACTTCGAAACATTACGTATGCCGCACCCATTTTTCTCGAAATGACCCTCATACAAGGAGACATCGAAAAAGAACCTGAGGAAGTCGCAGTCGGACTAATGCCGATAATGGTGGGTTCCACGGCGTGCAACCTCTCCAAACTCTCCGACGCTCAGATGGTTAAGCTGGGCGAAGATCCGGCGGATCCCGGCGGATACTTCATTGTCAGCGGATCAGAACGGGTAATAATAACCCTCGAGGATCTCGCACCGAACAAGATCTTTGCTGAGTATGATGAGCGCTATGGCGGACGAATAGAGGTCGCCAAAGTTTTTTCGCAGCGCAGAGGGTACAAAGCGCTGGTCATGGTAGAAAGGGGGCGTGACTCGATTCTGGAGGTCTCATTTCCCTCGGTTTCCGGGCGAATCAACTACATAATGCTTGTCAGAGCGCTTGGTCTGGTGACTGATCAAGACATTGTCCAATCAGTATCCGACGATCCGGAAGTCATCAAATTCATGTTAGAGAATATCGAGGAGGCAGAAGACTTTCCGCAAGACGCAGAGGAGTTGCTTGAACCATACCACCTAAGAATTCAGGAATCAGCAATGAAAAGACTCGGCGAGAAAGTTGCTGCTGGCCAAGCTACCGAATATCAGGCGAAACGGTCTAATTATGTTGTCGATCGCTATCTCCTGCCCCACTTAAATGATCCGCTTCTCTCCGAGGAAGAAACGCGACTAGTCAAAGCACACTTTCTCGGAAGAATGGCGGAAGCGTGCTTCAAACTTGCTCTGCGCAAACGCGGAGAAGATGATAAAGACCACTACGCTAACAAGCGTTTGAAACTCGCTGGCGACCTGATGGAAGATCTCTTTCGTGTGTCGTTTAGTCGACTTACAAGAGACATTAAGTACCAACTTGAGCGAGCGGACATGAGAAATCGCGAGCTCAATGTGTTGACTGCGGTGAGGGCAGACGTCCTAACAGAGAGGCTCACCCACCCCCTTGCCACTGGGAACTGGGTCGGAGGGCGAACAGGGGTGTCGCAGCTCCTTGACCGAACCGACTACATGGCGATGTTGTCGCACTTGAGAAGGGTGATTTCACCGCTTTCTCGAGCGCAGCCTCACTTTGAGGCCCGTGATCTGCACCCAACTCAATGGGGCCGCATCTGTCCGAGTGAGACACCTGAAGGCCCAAACTGTGGTCTCGTAAAGAACTTTGCTCAGCAGGTCGAACTTTCAACCGCTCTCGAGGACGAGACTACTGTGCTATCGACACTTGAAGAGCTTGGCTATACGCCCATCGGACGCGAAGTCGTGTCGGAGGTTGAAGCTGATGACCGAAGCTAGGATTTACCTTGATGGCGCCCTAAAGGGAACGCACAGCAATCCAAAGCAATTTGTTGATCAATTTCGAACAAAGCGAAGACGCGGCGAGCTTCCGCATCTGATAAATATTGCTTATCACGAAGACACGAACGAAATCAATATCAACACGGATTCCGGAAGAGCCCGTAGGCCGCTTATAATTGTCGAGAGAGGGGCACCGCTCATTACCGAAGAGCACATCCTGAAGCTCGAGCAAGGAGAGTTTTCTTTTGACGATTTGATAGAAAACGGACTCGTTGAGTACATCGATGCCGAAGAGGAAGAGAATATCTACGTTGCTGTCGCGCCTGAAGATCTCACGAGCGAACATACACACCTCGAGATCGATCCATCGCTCATTTTGGGGATAGCTACGGGATTGGTCCCTTACCCAGAGCATAATGCCTCGCCGCGCAACACAATGGGGGCGGGTATGGTCAAGCAGTCGTTAGGCGCTTCGTGCGCCAACTGGAAGCTGAGGCCTGATACTCGTTCGCACTATTTACATTATCCGCAGCTCGGGATCGTAAAAACCAACACAATGGAAGCGGTGGGCTTTGACGACAGGCTTTCAGGACAGAACTTCGTTGTCGCCGTCCAATCCTACGAGGGCTACAACATTGAAGATGCTCTCATTATCAACAAGAACTCGATCGAGCGAGGACTCGGCAGAAGCCACTTTTTCCGCACCTACGAAGCTGAAGAACGCCGATACCCGGGGGGGCAAGAAGATAAATTTGAGATACCTGACGCGGAAGTTCGCGGCGCGCGGGGCCCGGAAGTCTATGTAAACCTAGACGAGGACGGTTTCGTCAATCCGGAGGCCGAAGTGCAGCCCAATGATGTGCTCGTAGGAAAGACTAGCCCGCCAAGATTTCTCGAAGAGCCCACGGAGCTCGGTGGCATCACCACCCAAAAAAGGCGTGAAACTTCTGTCACGATGCGTTCGAATGAGAGTGGCGTTGTGGACGCAGTCATCATTACGGAAGGTGAGAACGGATCCAGATTAGTCAAAGCCAGAACTAGGGATCAAAGAGTACCAGAACTAGGAGACAAGTTCGCTTCTAGACACGGGCAGAAAGGTGTGATCGGGCTCATCGTGCCGCAAGAAGACATGCCATTTACCGAAGACGGGATCGTTCCTGATTTGATCATCAATCCTCACGCGATCCCATCGCGAATGACCGTCGGCCACGTTTTGGAAATGATAGGCGGAAAAGTCGGAAGTCTCGAAGGAAGGCGGATAGACGGTACGGCATTTTCTGGCGAACCTGAGGCCACTTTGAGGCGGGCGTTGAAAAGAAATGGATTCTCGCACACAGGAAAGGAGGTGCTGTACGACGGGATCACAGGCGAAAGGCTGGCCGCCGACATGTTTGTCGGGGTGATCCTTTACCAAAAGCTGCACCACATGGTGTCAGAGAAACTGCACGCGCGATCGCGGGGACCCGTCCAAGTGCTAACGCATCAACCGACCGAAGGTCGAGCGCGCGAAGGAGGATTACGATTCGGCGAGATGGAGCGTGATGTAATGATTGGCCACGGCGCAGCTTTGGCGTTGAAAGAACGACTCGTCGACGAATCGGACAAAGTTGAAGAGTATGTATGTACTGCGTGCGGGATGATAGCCACTTTTGATAAACGTCGTAACGTAGTCTATTGCCCTAATTGCGGAGCAGATACCGATATCTACAAAGTTGAAATGAGCTACGCTTTCAAATTGTTGCTAGATGAGATGAAGGCTCTTGGTATTGCCCCCCGCATTGAATTGGAAGACGCGGTCTAATCGGGAGGATCACATGAGCAGCCCTAAGCGAATCGGAAAAATCAAATTTGGATTGCTGTCACCAAAAGAATATCGAAAGATGAGTGTAACGAAAGTAATTACTGCGGACACTTATGATGATGACGGTTTCCCCATTGAAATGGGTCTTATGGACCCGCGGCTAGGAGTCATAGACCCAGGCCTTCGATGCAAGACCTGCGCACAGCGTGCGGGCGAATGCCCTGGCCACTTCGGCCACATCGAACTTGCCGCCCCCGTAGTCCACGTTGGATTTGCAAAGCTTATACGGAAGATACTTAGAGCCACGTGTCGCCGCTGCGGACACCTGTTGCTCGATGAGATGCAGCAGCACGAATTCCTTCTCAAAATGCACGAGCTGAAGGACAAGAATTACTCTACTGAAGACACTGTCAAAAACGTCATCAAAGAAGCGCGAAAAGCTACCACGTGCCCCTACTGTGCGGAACAGCAGAAGGAGATAAAGTACGAAAAGCCGACTCGCTACGTTGAAGATAGTCACAAATTGATGCCGGCAGATATCCGCGATAGATTTGAGCGGATACCAGATAGCGACACTGAGCTGCTCGGTCTCGACGCCACTAACGTACGTCCGGAATGGATGATACTAACAGTCTTGCCTGTGCCGCCTGTAACTACACGACCCTCGATCACGCTTGAAAACGGCCAAAGATCCGAAGATGACCTAACGCACAAGCTTGTAGACATCATCAGAATAAACCAGAGATTTCAAGAAAATCGTGAGGCAGGCGCACCGCAACTTATTATCGAAGACCTGTGGGAACTCTTGCAGTATCACGTCACCACATTCCTTGACAACGAAGTGTCAGGAGTGCCCCCTGCAAGACATCGTAGCGGGAGGCCTTTGAAAACGCTCTCGCAAAGACTCAAAGGCAAAGACGGGCGATTCAGAGGGAGCCTCTCGGGTAAAAGAGTGAACTTCTCGGCGCGAACTGTCATTTCCCCTGACCCCAACCTCAGTGTGAATGACGTGGGCGTTCCTGAAGCTATCGCCCGCGAGATGACCGTGCCCATTATTGTGACCCCGCGGAATATTGGAGCGTTGCAGGAATATATTAAGCGCGGCCCGCTTAACCACCCCGGGGCGAACTACGTAAAACGACCTGACGGGAGACGCGTAAAGATTACAGAAAAGAACGGAGACGAGATCGCGGAGACAGTTGAAAACGCATGGGTCGTCGAAAGACAGCTAGAGGACGGTGATATTGTCCTTTTCAACCGACAGCCATCCCTACATCGAATGAGCATCATGGCTCATAGAGTCAGAGTGATGCCTTTCAAGACTTTTCGACTAAACCCCGCCGTATGCCCACCGTACAACGCCGATTTCGACGGGGACGAAATGAACCTGCACGTGCCGCAAACCGAAGAAGCGCGCGCCGAAGCGCGCATCCTTATGCTAGTGGAGGAAAACATCCTCTCCCCAAGGTTCGGCGGCCCGATTATTGGCGGGATACACGACCATATCTCCGGGCTCTTTTTGCTTACCCAAAAAGGTTCTAAATTTACAAAAGGCGAAGTCTACGAGCTTCTCAAGAAGTGCACCGTTGAAAAACCGCTCCCTGAACCTGCAATCCTAGAAGAGGACGTAGCCTTTTACAGCGGCAAGCAGGTGTTCAGTCAAATACTCCCAGAGCGGCTGAATCTGACACTAAAAGCCAAGAAATGCGTCATGCACGGAGTATGCCTCAAAACTGAGTGTGAAATAGATGCATACGTCAAGATTGAAGCAGGCAACTTGATTTGTGGCATAATTGACGAAAAATCAATTGGGGCCTTTAGCGGCGCAATACTGGCTGGCATAATCAGGGAATACCATGATACTGGTTTTGCAGAGGCGTCGCGATTTCTGGATAACGCGACTAAACTTGCGATACGAAGCATCATGAAGTTCGGGTTCAGCTTCGGAATTGATGACGAAGACGTTTCTCAGCAGGCACAGTTGGAAATAGAAGAAATCATAGAAAAAGCGGAAGAGCGCGTCGGAGCGCTAATAAATGCTTATGAATTCGGAGAGCTTGAATCCATGCCTGGTCGGACGCTCAACGAAACTCTAGAGATGAAAATAATGCAAGAACTCGGTCGCGCAAGAGATAAGGCAGGAGAAATTGCGGGGAAGAACCTCGGATTTGCAGGCGAGCTAGCACTTGACAATTCGGCTGTCGTGATGGCTGTTTCCGGAGCGCGCGGATCAATGTTGAACCTTACGCAGATGGCCGGCAGCGTAGGCCAACAGTCAGTGAGAGGTGAGCGGATCAGCCGAGGATACTACGATAGGACGCTGCCTCATTTTCGAAAAGGCGATCTTGGCGCTGATGCGCGCGGCTTCGTCAGGTCGAGCTACAAGAAGGGCCTGACGCCGACAGAATTCTTCTTTCACGCTATTGGAGGAAGAGAGGGGCTTGTCGACACGGCTGTTAGGACGTCTCAGTCTGGATACCTCCAAAGACGGCTCATAAACGCGCTCCAAGACTTAGAAGTGCAATATGACGGGACAGTGCGATCCGGAGAGAAAGTTGCTCAGTTCGTTTACGGGGAAGACGGTATTGACCCCACTAAAAGTGACTATGGCAAATCTGTCGACGTGCAGAAAATCGTACAGAGCGTCATTGAAAAACACAGAAGCGGGTGAGTTCTATGGATCTTCAAGAAGCAATAAGTGGACTCAAATTGCCTTTGAACGTAAGAAACGATCTATTTGCGGAATTAAATAGCTTGCAGCTGTCCGAAAACGAAATCACTGAGATACTTCAGACGACGCAAGACGTGTACGCAAGATCAAAAGTGGAACCGTGCGAGGCCGTCGGAACGATCGCAGCCCAGTCAATCGGAGAACCCGGAACGCAAATGACAATGAGGACTTTTCACTATGCAGGGGTAGCTGACATCAATGTTACGCTTGGACTTCCGAGGCTCATAGAAATAGTCGACGCTCGAAAAGTACCTGATACACCGATGATGACGATATATCTCGATGCCGAGAGCGCGAATGACCGAGACAAAGCCTTGGAACTTGGCTGGGAGATTGAGGCGACGCGAGTAAGCGACATTGCAGATATCCTTACTGATACGGATGAGATGCAGATTTATATAGAATTTGATGACCGGGTTCTGCAACAGCGGCGTGTCGATTTGGACGCCGTTGTGACTAAACTTCAGGCGCTTCAGGATGTCGATATTCGCGTAGATGGATCTAACGTCGTATTGAGCCCTTCAGTCAAGCGCTACAGGGCGCTGCTTCAAATCGTAGAAAAAGTTAGGACAATGGTCATTAAAGGCATCGACGATATTAAGCGGGTCGTCGTGCGAAAAGAACACGAGGAGTACGTTCTCTACACAGAGGGTTCGTCTTTAAAAAAGGTGACACCGCTAGCGCACATTGACGCGACCCGAACGAAGACAAATAACATCAACGAGATGGCTGAGGTTTTCGGTATCGAAGCAGCCCGGAACTCCATCATTGACGAGGCAATGAGCACGTTGCGTGAGCAAGGACTGACAGTTGATGTTAGGCATATAATGCTTGTGGCAGATATGATGACGATTGATGGCGAAGTGAAACAGATTGGGCGGCACGGTATTGCAGGAGAAAAAACGAGTGTGCTGTCGCGAGCTGCTTTTGAAGTCACCGTAAATCACTTGCTCGATGCCGCCGTCCGCGGCGAGATAGACGAGCTTGCAGGGGTCACCGAAAACGTGATTGTGGGTCAACCTATTCTACTCGGAACTGGCGACGTTCGGTTAATCGCAAAAACGAGCAAAGTATAAATTCTGAGGAAAAAATGGAGCTAGATATCGCTAAATCCTTAAGAACGGCAATAAGAGACGGAACGGTCTCGGTAGGCGCAAAGAATACTCTTAAATCAATCCAGAAAGGCGACGCCCAGTTGGTTATCCTGGCCTCTAACTGTCCGCAAAGGTTTCGCGATATAATATTATCAAGCAGTGTGCCTACGGCGAGTCTCGAGGTCAACAGCGTAGAATTAGGATCAGTTTGTGGAAAGCCGTTCACGATATCCGCCCTTTCGATCGTAGATCCAGGATCTTCTGACATTATGTCTCTTAGGGAAAAGGAGATAAATAATGACAGAAGTTAAGCTCACAACAGAAGGGATACGCTACATAGCCTTGTTTGAGAGTTTAACCGGAGCAATCGCCCGTGATTGCTATGTCGACGACGAGAACGATCGCGTGATATTCGTCGTCAAGGAAGGGGATATGGGCCTCGCGATCGGCAAGAATGGCAACAACATAAACAGAGTGAAAAAATCAATAGGGAAGCACATCGAAATAGTCGAGTACTCCAATGAAGTCGACGAGTTCGTTGCCAATGCACTTCAACCCGTTTTCGTTAAAAAAGTTCAAGTCGTTGTAAAAGAGAACAGGAAACTTGCCTACGTTGAAGTCATGTCCAAGGATCGTGGAATAGCGATTGGAAAAAACGGCAGAAACATTCAAAAAGCAAAAGTGCTTGGGCAAAGGCACTACGGCATAGAAGACGTGATTATTAAGTAATTCTTCAAACGAGGAGTCATCATGGGAAGGGGCATCTATTCGGCACGCAAACTGAAAAAAGACCACCAAGCGCTTCGATGGAGCGACAAAAACTTCAGCCGTCGCGTACTCCATCTGAACGAAAAAGCGGACCCGTTAGAAGGCGCACCGCAAGCACGAGGAATCGTGCTTGAAAAAGTCGGCGTAGAAGCGAAGCAGCCAAATTCAGCTATACGCAAGTGCGTCAGAATCCAACTGATCAAAAACGGACGACAGGTAACCGCCTTCTGTCCCGGGGTAGCAGCTGTGAACTTCATCGACGAGCACGACGAGGTAACCGTGGAAGGGATTGGCGGCAGAATGGGTGGCTCAATGGGAGATATCCCAGGCGTGCGGTTTAAGGTCATAAAGGTGAACAACGTTTCTCTTGAAGAAATGGTCCGCGGCAGAAAAGAAAAACCAGTAAGGTAGAGAACATGCCAAACGATAACAATAGCTTACTGTTCGGCAAGTGGGAGATTGCCGACATTCACGTTGAAGACCCAGGTGTAAAGCGCTACGTTCACTTTGAATCACCAGCAATTCTCACCGGCGGAAGACACACGCGCCAGCAATTCAACAAGTCAAACTTATCTATCGTCGAGCGGCTAACCAACAAACTCATGCGCGGACAAGGCAACACGGGAAAGAAAATCAAAGCGTATGGCACTATAAAAAAGTCATTCGAAACAATAAACAAGCGTACAACGGAGAACCCGGTGAAGTTGCTCATTCAAGCCGTCGAAAATGCAGGACCTCGAGAGGAGACAGTGCGGTTGAAATACGGCGGTATATCGGTCCCAAAAGCTGTCGACACTGCGTCTCAGCGGCGTGTCGATTTAGCGCTTATGTACATCGCGCAAGGCGCTAAAAAGACTGCATTTAAAAGTAAACGCACTTTTGATGATTGCCTTGCATCAGAGATCATAGCTGCCGCAAAGAATGACGTACATAGCTTCTCGATAAGCAAGAAAGAAGAAAAAGAACGAGTGGCTAAGGCAGCGCGATAGTGCAGTATTTTCGGGGAAGCACATGGTAAGCAGGCAAAAAATGGTTGAGCGTGTCACGACGCTCATGGACCGACCCGAAAATATACGCAACATAGGGATTGTAGCGCATATAGATCACGGCAAGACTACGCTTTCTGACAACCTGCTCGCCGGAGCAGGCATGATTTCAAAGGAACTGGCCGGCACACAACTGTTCATGGACTTTGACGAAGAAGAACAAGCGAGAGGTATCACAATCAACGCAGCGAACGTATCGATGGTTCACGAGTTTCTTGGCAACGAGTACTTAATCAACCTCATCGATACGCCGGGGCACGTCGATTTCGGGGGAGACGTCACACGGGCCATGCGAGCGGTTGACGGAGCAGTCGTCGTAGTCGATGCCGTTGAAGGGACGATGCCTCAAACAGAAACAGTCTTGCGACAAGCGATAAAGGAAAATGTCAAACCAATTCTCTTCATTAACAAAGTCGATAGACTTGTCAACGAGCTCAAATTAGATCCGCAGGCTATGATGGGCAAGTTCATTAATCTAATCAATCACGTGAACAAACTGATCAAGGGGATGAGCGAGAAGAAGTTCAATGAGGGCTGGAAAGTTAAGGTCGACGATGGTTCTGTTGCGTTCGGATCCGCACTGTACAACTGGGCCTTAAGCGTCCCTCAAATGGAAAAAACGAAAATCACCTTCAAAGATGTATTTGAATACTGTGCAAATAACAAGCAAAAAGATCTTGCAGACCGCAGCCCGCTTCATGAAATAGTGCTAAACATGGTTATCACGCACCTCCCGAATCCGCTGCAAGCGCAAAAGCAGCGTGTTCCTGTGATATGGCACGGAGACAAGAACTCGGATGAGGGCAAAGCGATGCTGAGTTGCGACCAACACGGTCCGGTACAGTTCATGGTTACCGACATCTCTATCGACCCTCACGCAGGCGAAGTCGCGACAGGGCGACTTTTCTCGGGGTCGCTAGAACGCGGACAAGAGCTTGCAATTTCAGGCATGCCAAACAAAAATCGAATTCAACAGGTAGGCATATTTATGGGCGCAGAGCGGATCGAAGTTGAGCGAATTCCAGCAGGTAACATCGCGGCCGTCACCGGACTGCGAGACGCGATGGTGGGCTCGACCGTTTCTTCTCTAAAAGGCGTTGCTCCTTTTGAAAGCATTAAACACGCAAGTGAGCCAGTAGTTACTGTTGCGGTCGAAGCCAAGAACATGAGAGACCTGCCTAAGCTCGTTGAAGTCCTGCGACAAGTCTCTAAGGAGGACCCAACGCTGCGGGTGACGATCAATGAAGAGACTGGAGAACACTTGATATCTGGCATGGGCGAACTGCACCTCGAGATAATTGCCCACAAAATTGAGAGAGATAAAAACGTAGAAATCACCACGTCAGAACCGATTGTGGTGTATAGAGAGACAGTTCAAGGCCGCGCGGGACCCGTCGAGGGCAAGTCTCCGAACCGCCATAACCGGTTCTACTTCGAAGTGGAAGCTTTGCCGCACGATGTGACTGCTTTGCTAAAGGAGGGCGCCATCAACATGAACGCCCCGGAAACTGAACGGCGAGCGATCTTAATGGAAGCTGGCCTCGAAAAAGATGAAGCGCGAAACATCGCCGATGTCTTCGAATCAAACCTTCTCCTCGACCTGACCAAAGGCATCCAATATCTGCGTGAAACGATGGAACTGATCATAGAGGGATTCGGGGAAGCAATGAAGACCGGGCCATTAACAAGAGAACCCTGTGAGGGCATAAAAGTGAAACTGGTCGATGTCACCCTACACGAAGACGCAGTCCATCGAGGTCCTGCGCAAGTCATACCTGCCGTTAGATCGGCGATATTCGCGGCCATCCTGATGGCCAAGGACGTGGTACTTGAACCGATGCAGAAGGTTTTTATCAGTGTCCCCCAAAGCCTAATGGGAAGCGCGACGCAACAGATACAAGGAAGGCGCGGTCAAATACTGGATATCGACTCCGAAGGCGACACAGTAGTAGTAGTTGGTAAAACCCCAGTCGCCGAAATGTTTGGTTTTGCCGGAGATTTGCGATCTGCGACAGAAGGACGGGCTATATGGAGCACGGAATTCCTGGGATTTGAGGTGTTGCCGCAAAGCTTACAACCAGAGATAGTAAAAGAGATAAGGCAGAGAAAAGGCCTAAAAGCTGAGCTGCCAAAACCACACGACTTCATAGGCTGAAAGGAGGAAAGAATAAAAATGGCTGCAAAGCCCCATCTGAATTTAGCAATGATAGGTCACGTTGACCACGGCAAGAGCACGTTAGTTGGAAGGCTGTTGTTCGAGACGGGCAATGTAGGTGCGCACATAATTGAGTCCTACAAGAAAGAAGCAGAGGCAAAGGGCAAAGGATCCTTTGAGTTTGCCTGGGTAATGGACTCGCTCAAGGAAGAGCGCGAACGCGGCGTCACGATCGACATAGCACACCAACGATTCGACACCGAAAACTACTACTTCACTATCGTCGACTGTCCCGGTCACCGTGACTTCGTAAAGAATATGATCACCGGAGCATCACAGGCTGATGCTGCAATATTAGTGGTTGCAGCGCCTGATAGTGTAATGGCTCAAACAAAAGAGCACGTCTTCCTTGCACGGACACTCGGAATCAATCAGCTAATCGTAGCGATCAACAAGATGGATGCTTCAAATTATAGCGAGAAGCGGTTCAATGAGGTCAAAGACGAAGTAGGAAAGCTACTGAAAACAGTCGGGTATAAAGAAGAAGACGTTCAATATGTCCCAGTTTCGGCGTTTAAAGGCGATAACATAACCAAACTTAGCGACAACATGTCGTGGTACAGCGGTGAGACACTGTTACAGGAGATCGACAAGTTCAAAGTTCCTGAAAAACCGGTGAAGTTGCCTCTCAGATTACCCATACAGGATGTATATACGATCTCAGGTATCGGAACGGTGCCCGTTGGCAGAGTCGAAACGGGCACAATGAAGCGGGGAGACAAGGTAATATTCGAGCCCGCAAATGTCCGAGGGGAAATTAAATCAATAGAAATGCATCACGAAGAGATCCCAGAGGCCACTCCAGGGGATAACGTAGGTTTCAACGTCCGGGGCGTTGCTAAGAAGGATATTAAGCGCGGCGATGTCACCGGTCATCAAGACACGCCACCAAGTGTCGCAAAGGAATTTACGGCCCAGATCGTCGTTTTGCAGCATCCAAGTGCGATAACTGCGGGCTACACGCCCGTGTTCCATGCGCACACTGCGCAGGTCGCATGCACTTTCACGGAAATCAAGGCAAAGCTTGATCCCAAAACCGGTCAAGTAAAACAGGCCAACCCAGACTTCATCAAAACAGGCGATGCAGCCATCATCCAAGTCCGGCCGACAAAGCCCTTGGTGATAGAGAAGGTAAAAGAGATACCGCAATTGGGTCGCTTTGCCATTCGGGACATGGGACAAACTATCGCAGCGGGCATGTGCATCGACATAGTCCCCCGGTAACGTCACGTGATTGAATGCAAAAAGCAAGAATAAGGCTTTCAGGAACGAGCCCGGAAATGCTTGATCACGTTTGTGAACAAGTTAAGAGCATAGCCGACAGGACGGGAGTCAACCTGTCCGGGCCAGTGCCTCTTCCCACGAAAAAGCTTAGAGTACCGACGCGAAAAAGTCCCGACGGCGAAGGGACTGCTACGTGGGAGCACTGGGAAATGCGCGTCCACAAGCGACTTATCGATCTTGATGCTGATGAGCGCGCGCTTCGGCAACTCATGAGAATACAAGTCCCGAAAGATATCAACATCGAAATAGTACTGGAAGGCTAAGGGTCTCGCCCGTTCAGGATGATTTTGCTTGAAAAACGTGCGAGCCGAAGCAATTGTAGTGGACGAGTTGACGGCCGAGGTAGCCAAGTGGACTACGGCGCCAGCCTTGAGCGTTCCTCTTAGGTTCAATGAGAGCTGGTGAGGCTTTCGCCTCGCAGGGGTTCAAATCCCTTCCTCGGCGCTCCTATTTTGTAATGTGTTTTCCCCACGGCTTAATGATGCACAGCTGCTTGTTCGTTTCATCCACGTTAACGATCGAGTAACTTATGCCTCGCCTGTCGAGGAAATCAATGAAAAAGTGCTCGAAGTAAGCGGATTTATCCTCATCAAACCTGGTAGCCGCAAGCACGAATGCCATCATATTCTGACAAAAGCGCGAAGCGAGCCAGTAGTAGTCGTCATCCGCAATGTGGTACTTTGCTGGTGGTTTCTCTTTCGCCGACTTGGGTCTGCGCAACAACATGATTGTAGCCTGGCAAGTCTCTGTACTTACCACCATATTCAGCCGTTAAAAATGTTCTTCTCGATTGCGCGAGAAACCTGGCATGTAGCACGTGCAAAGAGCCTAAACGGCCCATTTGCCTCATTATGCACACTGCTGAAGTGTGAGTTGCCACCCTCAAGCAAAAGCCGCCGAGTCCGCAAAGCACTTTTCTTAGCGTCGAATCACCGGCGAAGCCCTAGCTAAACCCAAACCAGCGGCATAGGTTGCGAGGCAACCTCCAATGAATTTTAAATACCAAAGATTCATAGTTAATTCAAATGAGTGATGAAATTAAGTTTGTGATACCCAAGGGCAGCTTGGAGGAACAAACGATCAAGTTCTTGAAGCTGGCAGACCTAGAAGTTATTCGAAAAAGCCCGAGGGACTACAATCCGAAGATCAAAGATTTCAGAATAAGTAGCGTAAAAGTACTGAGGCCTCAAGAAATCCCTCAATATGTTGCGGCAGCTTATTTTGATCTCGGTATAACTGGATTGGATTGGGTACGCGAGACCGGGAGTGACGTACGTATCATCGCAGAGCTGCCCTATAGCAAAACCGCGTCTGAAAAGGTCAAGATCGTGCTCGCAGTCCACGAACAATCGACGGCAAATTCTCCGTTTGATTTGAAGCGAGGCAGTAGGATTTCGACAGAATATCCGCGTCTAGCTAAGCAATATTTCGAGCAGAAGGGAATTTCGGTTGACATATTCTTGTCGTACGGCGCCACAGAAGCGAAAGTCCCGGATATTATGGATGGCATAGTAGAGTTAACCGAGACAGGCGAGACCCTTAAGAGGAGCGGTCTCAAGGTGATCGACGTTATTCTCGAATCATCAACTGTGCTTATTGCCAACGAAGCAAGCTACGAAGCAAAGCGGCGCTCCATTGACGATATCAAAACGCTCATTCTAGGTGCCATAGACGCCCAGAACAGGGCTCTGATTAAGATGAACGTCCCCGAAAACAAGCTCGAAGAAATCATCAAGATCTTGCCCACAATGAAGGCACCTAGCGTCGCCAAATTATATAACGCAGACTACTACGCCGTGGAATC
>Ga0207931_1000158_pt1 | contig 25826 bp, 23 predicted proteins | sample NGESurdeep092012_2_FD_184478 | JGI IMG/M metagenome (GOLD analysis project Ga0207931, IMG submission 184478) | Arctic peat soil microbial communities from Barrow, Alaska - NGEE Surface sample 415-1 deep-092012 (SPAdes) | ecosystem: Environmental > Terrestrial > Soil > Wetlands > Peat ...
AGCTGCTGGCCGCGGACGCGAGGTAGCCGCGTTCGGTGCCGCCCAGCAGATCGGCATCGCAGCGGTGACGTCAGCAGCGGACTTGGGGCAGAAGGGACCACGATGGGCGACGGATCGGACGCTGACGGCCGATCCCGCGCGTTCTGGGACCGCGCCGCCCGCGAGGACGCCCGGTGGCACATCGCGACCGCCGCGGCGGCCGACCCCGCCGAGTTCGCGGCATCGGGCCGGTGGGAGACGGACATGTTCCTGGCCCACGCCGGGCTGGTGCCAGATCGCTCACTGACCGTGCTGGAGATCGGCTGTGGCATCGGCCGGATGACGGCGCGACTGGCCGAGGTCTACGGCCGCGTCCTCGCCCTGGACGTCTCGCAGGTGATGCTGGACCAGGCCGCCCAGGCGCTGGCCGGGCTGGACAACGTCACTTACGTGCTCGGCTCCGGCTCCGACCTGGCGGGTATCGACTCGGCGTCGGTGGACGTGGTTTTCTCCTACATCGTGCTGCAGCACGTGCCGACGGTGGCGGGCCAGCTGGAGTACTTCAGGGAGACCCGCCGGGTGCTCCGGCCGGGCGGGGCTGCGGCCATCCAGATCCGGTCGAACACCCCGACCGCGGTGGCGCTGGATTGGGGTGGCCACATCGCGCACCGGGTGAGTGGTCACCGCACGCTGTCCCGGGCCTGGCGCGGGTCACGGATTCCGCGGACCGAGCTGCTCGCGGCGGCATCCGGGGTTTGGGCGAACGGGCACTCCGGTGCTGGGCCGCGGGCCAGGGTCGAGCTCCGCGCGTTCGGTCAGCGACACACCTGGGTCGTGATGCACCGGGAGGCCGGCTGATGGCGGACCCCCGGGTGATCCGGGCGGTGCCGATCACCGTCGTGCTGACGATCGTCGTCGTTGCGCTCATCATGATCGCACTGGCGCACTGGCGGCGCGGCGCGATCGGGCTGGGGCTCGCGATGCTGGTGGCCGGTCTGCTCCGGGCGATGCTCAGCGACCGGACCATCGGGGTGCTGGCCGTGCGCGGCAAGCGGTTCGACGTGTCCTTCTACGTCCTGTGCGCTGCGGTGATGATCGCACTCCCCGTCGGGACGGTCTGAGCGGGATCCGTCGCCGAAGGGTCCGGACGGGGCTCCCGGCCGTTCCGGGGTGCGACTGGTGGCCCGCGGAAATGACGCCCCCAGCCTGTCGGCCCGCGACTGTGCGCAGCTCAGCGAAGGGATGCGGGCCCGCGGGCCGCGCCGTCCCTGCGGCGGTGGGCGACCTGGGCGGGCGTCCGGTGACCCGACACGCCGAGGTCTCGGAGCAGGCCCCCGCCGTCGCGGCCGGCGTTGCCGTCCGCCGTGACGGCCCGATCGCCGTCCGGACCAGAGGCCTGGCCACCGACGCGATCGCCCCCCTCGAGGCGAGCGAACACCGCGGCGAGCACGGTGGCCTCTTGATCGCTGATCTGAGACGTGAACTCCCGCTCGATCCCGGCGATGTGCACGACCGAGGCCCGGCGCAGGGCCGCTCGCCCTGTCCGGGTGATGTGCACGATGACCCCTCGGCCGTCAGCCGGATCGTGCAATCGCTCGACCAGCTTCTCGGCTTCCATCTTGGCGACCTTGCGGGACAGCCCGGGCTGCGAGAGCACCACCCGGTTGACCAGTTCCTTGAGCCGGAGCCTGCCGTTGTTCTCCGACAGCTGGACGAGCACGTCGTAGCTGCCGAGCGAGATCAGGTTCGCGTCGTCCAGATCAGCGGACAGCCGGGTGACCATTCGCGCATGCGCATGAAGGAGGGCCGTCCACGCGGCCTTCCTGTCGCCTTCGAAAAGACCTGCCCCCATGTTTCCCCCTGGCAATGACCGAGCGTGACCGGGCGCGGCCCAGCCCCGACCCGCCGCATCCCGCAGTCGTGCACTGACGGTACGGTGCGCGGAGATCGTGCACCAGTGGGGACCCCCCAGGCAATGCGGTCACCTGCAACGACGCAGAGTGCCCGACTGCCCCTCGAGAGGAGACATGCCACTTATGGCGAAGATTGCGGTGACGGGCACCGTCGTCGAGCTGGACGGCGATGAGATGACCAGGATCATCTGGCAGTTCATCAAGGACAAACTGATCCTGCCCTACCTCGATATCAACCTGGACTATTACGACCTCGGCATCGAGACCCGCGACGCGACGTCCGATCAGATCACCATCGACGCCGCCCACGCCATCCAAAAGCACGGCGTCGGGGTGAAATGCGCGACCATCACCCCCGACGAGGCGCGGGTCGAGGAATTCGGCCTGAAGAAGATGTGGCGATCACCCAACGGCACCATCCGCAACATTCTCGGCGGCGTCATCTTCCGCGAGCCGATCATCATCTCGAACATCCCACGGCTGGTCCCCGGCTGGACCAAGCCGATCATCGTCGGGCGTCACGCCTACGGAGATCAGTACCGGGCCACCGACTTCCGGTTCCCCGGTCCGGGCACGCTGACGATCACGTTCACCCCGACCGACGGTTCGGCGCCCATCGAACACGAGGTCTTCCAGGCCCCCAGCGCGGGCGTGTCGCTGTCGATGTACAACCTGGACGACTCGATCCGCGACTTCGCCAAGGCCTCACTCAACTACGGCCTGGCCCGCAATTACCCGGTGTACCTGTCCACCAAGAACACCATTCTCAAGGCCTATGACGGCCGGTTCAAGGACATCTTCCAGGAGGTGTTCGACGCCGAATTTGCCATCGCCTACAAAGAGGCCGGCCTGACCTACGAGCACCGGCTGATCGACGACATGGTGGCGGCCGCGCTGAAGTGGTCCGGCGGCTATGTCTGGGCCTGCAAGAACTACGACGGCGACGTGCAGTCCGACATCGTTGCCCAGGGCTTCGGCTCGCTGGGCCTGATGACCTCGGTGCTCTCCACCCCGGACGGCAAGATCGTCGAGGCTGAGGCCGCGCACGGCACCGTCACCAGGCACTACCGCCAGCATCAAGCGGGAAAGCCCACCTCGACCAACCCGATCGCCTCGATCTACGCGTGGACGGGCGGGCTCAAACACCGCGGCAAGCTGGATTCCACTCCCGAGGTGATCGGTTTTGCCGAGGCGCTGGAGGACGTGATCATCAAGACGGTCGAAGGCGGCAAGATGACCAAGGACCTTGCCGGCCTGGTCGGGCCGGACCAGGAGTGGTTGACCACCGAACAGTTCCTCAACACGCTGGACCAGAACCTGGCGACACGGCTGAACGTCTGACGTGACGACCTTGGTGGCGCGGATCAACTTCCTCGGCGGGGCTGAACGTGCCGGTTGTGGGACGTGTGTGACACGAGTCGACTACTTCATCCGCGCGACGGTGGCATCCCGGTTGACGGTCTGAGCTGATGGCGTGAGTTGGGCTCCGCTGCGCCCGGTGGGACGCTCCCGCCGGGCGCAGGCGCGCAGTGGCGCATTTCTCGAGCAGTGGAACCTGATCGTCCGCTACCATTCAGCGGAACCAGTCGGCAGCCGCGATTCGTGAACACCGTTCGCCGACGCAGTGCCGCTATTTCTCGAGGAAAGCAGGGTCCGTGACCGACGCCGAGATCGTGAATCCCGGTGTTCGCACGCCTGCCTACCCCGGCCATTCTGACGGTCACCATTCCCTGCGAGGCCACTCCCGGCGGCACGTCGACCTGGCCCGCGTCGCCAGCGCCCTGTGTTGCGGCTGACCCGCTGATCCCTGGCGCCGCGCGCCTGTGGTGACTCGAGGTTCCTCCTCGGTCAACCGCGCGCGCACTGATCCTCCGGCTGCTGCCACCCGAGCCGCCCGATCCGTCGATCCGGTGATCAGCGAACCTCTGCGTCCGCTGCCCACTCCCAGCGCACCCTGGGTCCACCGAACGGAATGCGATGGCTGCCGTCCATCCAGCACCAACGACTGTGCGCCCCCTCGTCTCCGCCCGACCCGTCGATTCCGCTGCGATCGACATCCATCAGCACCTCTGGCCCGACGAACTCATCGAGGCGCTGCGCGCGCGCCGCGAGGCTCCGCGGCTCGACGGCTGGACCCTCGTCCTCGCCGGCGAACCGCCCTACGAGGTACGGCCCGCCGATCACGACCCGGTCGAGCGGCGGGCCAAGGACAGCGGACGGGTTGTCCTCGGGCTGTCCAGTCCGCTGGGCATCGAGGACCTGCCCGTCGCCGAGGGTGCGCCATTGCTGGACGCCTGGCACCAGGGTGTCGCCCGGCTGGGCGGGCAGTTCGACGCCTGGGCATCCGTCAGCCACGCTGAGCCCGATCTCGACGACCTGCGGGATCGGCTGGCCGCCGGGTTCGTCGGTCTGCAGATCTCCGCCGTCCAGCTCGCCACCCCGCGCACGCTGGAACGAACGGCCGCGATCCTGCGGGTCTGCGAGGCCGCCGGCCAGCCGGTGTTCGTGCATCCCGGGCCGGCCGCCGGTCGGGCCGGGGACGGCGCGGGCGCGAAGACCGAGCTGCTGCCGTCCTGGTGGGCTGCCGTGGTCGACTATCCGAGTCAGCTGCAAGCGGCGTGGTGGTCCTGGCAGTCAGTCGGCCGCCAGTTGCTGCCCGACCTGCGGATCTGTTTCGCGGCAGGCGCCGGCCTCGGGCCCGTGCATCACGAGCGGTTCCTGGCTCGGGGTGGCCGCCCGCTCGTCATCGATCAAGGGGTGTTCGTCGACACCTCGTCCTACTCACGGCAGGGCCTGGACAGCTTGATCCGGGTGCTGGGGATCGATCCGATCGTGATCGGCAGCGACCGCCCCTATGGCGAAGCCGCCGAACCCGACCTTGGGGACGCGGCCGCCCTCGCCCTGCGCCACACCAACCCGCTCCGACTCCTGGAAGGAACACGCTCATGACCGCACCCGCTGATCACCTCGTCACCACCGGCCGGCCCGTCGTCACCGACGTTGCATCCCAGGACGCCGTGGAGTGCGACCCGGTCGCCGACATCGCCGGTCGGGTGGGTGACGACGCCGTTCCCGCCCGCAGCGCCGTGGACATCGCGGACGTCCGGCCGACGGTCACCCTGTCATCCCTTCCGGTACGCGACCTCGACCAGTCCGAACTGCTCGACCTGGTCGCGTCCGTCGCCGGGCAGCAGGAACTGCTGGCGCCGCACATCGCGTTCAGCGACGACAAGCGGCATTACGTCAGCCTGCACCGGGATACCCATGTCGATGTCTGGCTGCTCTGCTGGACGCCGCAGAACGACACCGGCTGGCACGATCACGACATCTCCTCCGGCGCGGTCGCGGTCACCCGAGGGGCGCTCACCGAACACAACCTGGCGATCGGTGCGGCGAGCGTCCGGACCGACATGCAGGCGGGGTCGGCCTTCAGCTTCGGGCCCGACCACATCCATCGGCTGACCGGGCGCGACCCGGGAAGTGTGTCGGTGCATGCCTACTCGCCGCCGCTGTGGCGGATGGGCCAGTACACCCTCGGCCCGAGCGGAGTGCTCCGCCGGCGTTCGGTGTCCTACGCCGACGAACTCCGGCCGCTGGACGACATGGCGTGAGCCCGGGGGTCCCGCGACTAGCATCAACGTCCGTGGACCCCCCGCCTGACAGGCGCTCGGCTCGGGCGGCCTCGCGCCCGGAGGCGGCCAGGTGAACGAGCTGCTGGGGGAGATCGCGCTCGTCCTGCTGTTCATCGCGATCGGCGGCCTGTTCAACGCCGCGGAGATCTCGATGATCTCGTTGCGGGAAAGTCAGGTGGTCCGACTCGCGCACACCGGGGGCAAGCGCGGCCAGCGCCTGGCCAAGCTGGTATCCGACCCCAACCGGTTCCTGGCCGCGGTGCAGATCGGTGTCACCGTCGCGACCATGCTGTCGTCCGCGTTCGGCGCCGCGACGGTGTCCGAGCGGGTCGCCGATTGGCTTGTCGAGGAGGGGATGAACCCCACCTGGGCGGTGCCCGTCGCCCTGGTCGGCGTCACGCTGATCATCTCGTTCTGCTCGTTGGTGCTCGCCGAGCTCGCCCCGAAGAGGTTGGGACTGCAGCGCAGCGAGAGCATCGCGCTGTTCGCGGCGGGGCCGTTGTCGTTGCTGGCCAGGCTGTTCCGGCCGGTCGTCTGGCTGTTGGGCAAATGCTCGGACGCCGTCATCCGGGTGTTCGGCGGTGACCCGAAATCCAGCCGCGAGGTGATGGGCCCCGAGGAGTTGCGTGCGCTGGTGCTGGCGCACGAATCGCTCAGCTCGGCGGAACGGAAGATGATCGTCGACGTCTTCGACGCCGAGACCACCCGGGTCAGGGAGGTCATGGTGCCGCGGCCCGATGTGGAATTCCTGCCGGCCGCGATGACGATCAGCCGTGCGGCGCGGTTGGCGCTGACCCACCCGCACTCGAGGTTCCCGGTCATCGGTCACGACGCCGACGAGGTGATCGGGGTCGTGCACATGCGGGACCTGCTGGTGCCGACGCATCCGCTGGGCAGAGCGGCTTGCGTCAAGGACGTCTGTACGCCGATCACCGTGCTGCCAGGCAGCAAGGTCGTTCTCGACGCCCTGCACGACATGCGGGAGTCCGGGCAGCATCTTGCGGTCGTTGTCGACGAGTACGGCGGCACCGACGGGATCGTCACGCTCGAGGATCTGGTCTCCGAGATCGTCGGCGAGATGACCGCCGGTCAGCAGTGCAGTGTGTCGCCGGCCGGTCCGCTGAACGGCCGCGCGACCCAGGTCGACGGCCGGCTGAACCTGGACGACTTCGCGGAGATGACCGGGATCGAGCTTCCTGCCGGCCCGTACGACACCGCCGCAGGCTTCCTGATGGCCGGGCTCGGCCGGCTGGCCGAGCCCGGTGATGCGGTGATGTGGGACGACCGCACGCTGACCGTCGCGGCGATGGACGGTCGGCGGATCGCCCGGATCGACATCAGCCCGCGCGCCGACGCCGACCACCGGGATCGCTGAAGACGCTCCGTGGCCGGAGGGGCCCTGGCCAGGATGGCAAGATCGCGTTCATGAGTTCCGCCACCGCCGCCGTCCGGCCGCCTCGCGTCTTGTCGGGCATCCAGCCGACCGCGGATTCGTTCCATGTCGGCAACTACCTCGGCGCCCTGCGCCAGTGGGTCGACCTGCAGGCCACGCATCAAACCTTCTACTCGATCGTCGACCTGCACGCGATCACGGCCGACTGGGATCCCCCCCTGCTGCGCAAGCGCACCAGGGTCGCCGCGGCTCAGTTGCTGGCGCTGGGCATCGACCCGGAACGCTCCACCCTGTTCGTTCAATCGCAGGTGCCCGCGCACACGCAGCTGACCTGGGTGCTGGAGTGCCTGACCGGTTTCGGGGAGGCCGGTCGGATGACCCAGTTCAAGGACAAGTCACAGAAGGGCGGCGCCGACCGGTCCAGCGTCGGGCTGTTCACCTACCCGATCCTGCAGGCCGCCGACATCCTGGCCTACCAGGCCGACGCCGTCCCTGTTGGTGAGGACCAGCGTCAGCACCTGGAACTGACCCGGAACCTGGCGCAACGCTTCAACTCGCGGTTCGGGCCCACCCTCACGGTGCCGGAGCCCTACATCTTGAAGACCACCGCGAAGATCTACGACCTGTCCGAACCGAGCGCCAAGATGAGCAAGTCGTCGCCGGGAGGAACGCTGGATCTGTTGGCGCCGGTGGCCACCTCCTTGAAGAAGATCAAGTCGGCGGTCACCGACACCGGACGCGAGGTCCGCTACGACGAGGCGGAGAAGCCGGGGGTGTCCAACCTGCTCTCGCTGCTCTCGGTGTTCACCGACACGTCGGTTCCCGACCTGGAGGTGCAGTATCAGGGCCGCGGTTACGGGGACCTCAAGAAGGATCTCGCCGAGGCTTTCGCGGCCTTCGTCACCCCGCTGCAGAAGCAGGTTGCGGTTTACCTGGACGACCCCAGGGAACTGGACAGGGTGTTGGCGGCGGGTGCGGCGCGGGCACGCGACGTAGCGGACGAGACCGTCACCGCGGTGTACGACAAGGTGGGGCTGCTGCAAGGCTGACGCTGATCGGCTGGGTTTCTCGTCACCGATCTGCGATGAGTTCCAGTCGATCCGCGCCGTTCCGGATACGTTCCACCGCGCATTCCGGCAACCACCCGCAGACCGGGCCCGAGCACCACCGTGCTCGCCGGCACCACCGAGGGAGCCAGCATGACACCTTCGACCAGAACCCCGCCGGTTCAAGCGTTGCCGGCCGAGCGCTCGTTCGCCAGCAGAATGGTGTTGCGGGGCAAGCGCATCGCGTCGAAGAAGAGCGTCAAGCACCTGATCCGCGCCGTCACCCGGTACGGCGACCGGCTGGGCAGCCAGTTCGCCGGGGCCATGACGTACTTCTCGTTCCTGTCCCTGGTGCCGATCTTGATGGTTGGGTTCGCGGTCGCCGGCATCGTGCTGGCCAACAACAAATCGCTGCTCACCCAGTTGGAAAAGCAGATCACCGAAATCCTGGGGACCGAACTGGCAGCGAAGATCACCCCGCTGATCCAAAACGTGGTGGACAATCCACTGGTCATTGGCATCCCCGGTCTGCTGATCGCGTTGTATGCCGGTATCGGCTGGATGGGCAACCTGCGCAAGGCGACGAGGGCGATCTGGCGTCCCGAGTTCGAGGAGAACAAGGCCGAGGTCGACAACATCGTCATCGCGACGCTGAAGGACCTGGGATCGCTGGCCGGGCTGGCCGTCGCGATCACCGTTTCGCTGGGGCTGAGCACGCTGGGGGGGCGGTTCCGGACGACACTGCTGAACCTGCTGGGCCTAGGCGATCATGAATGGCTGACAACGGTTGTCGCGATCACCACGATCCTGATCGCGATGGCGGCAGACATCCTGATCTTTCTGTGGGTGTACACCGTGCTGCCCGGCAGGGCCTTGCGGTCGCCGTTGAAGGCGCGGCTGCGTGGGTCGATTTTGGCGGCAATCGGGTTCGAGGTGCTGAAGTACGCCTTGTTGAACATCTTGCCGAACGTCACCGGCGGGTCGTTGACGGCGCAGGTCTTCGGTCCGGTCATCGGGTTGCTGTTCTTCTTCAATCTGGTCGCTCAGCTGGTGCTGTTCGTCGCGGCCTGGATCGCCACAGCGGAGGGCGGCCCAGAACTCGACGACGGCCCGCTGGAGGAGGTACCGGAAGCCACCGTCGTTGTCCGGAAGGACATCTCGCCGTCCATGGTCGCCGCGCTGGTCGGGGTGGGCGCAGCAGTCGGCTGGGGCGCGGCGCGTCGGCGACGGTGACGTCAGGCCGGCGGAGCCGGGGGTGGATTCCCGGGTGTGCCGCCACCGCCGGGTGCCTGGTTGTCCTCGGGTGAGTAGCCCGCGTCGAGGGTCGGGGGGTCCGCGGGCGGATTCCCGGGTGTGCTGCCAGCGCCAGGTGCCTGGTTGTCTTCGGGTGAGGAGCCCGCGTCGAGGGTAGGGGGGTCCGAGGGCGGTGGCTCAACGGGCGGCGTGCTCCCCTCGGGAGCGACAGGCCCGCCGGCTGTGGGGGCCGGGTCATCGCCTGTGCCGATTGCCCTGGAATCGCCCTCCGCTGCGGGTGTCGCGGTGGTCTCCGACGAGCCCTCATCGGCGGCGCCGTCCGAGCGGGCGGGCACTGCCACCTCCTCCTGGACCGGCTCGGCGTCCCCGGCGGAGGCCGCGCGCCTGTTCAGATACCGGCGCCTGACCAGCAGGCCCACCCCCAGGATGAGGACGAGCACCCCGATCCCGGCGAGAACGATCACCGCCGTGGGTAATCCACCGGTGGTCGGCGTTGTCGTGGCAGTTGGCTGCGCGTCACCGCTGACCGCCGCGGGGTCGGCAGCGCCGGTCCCCGCTGAGCCGGTGGCGCCGGTCGCCCCCGACGCGGTCGGCGGCCCGGTGCTGGGGGTCGGCGACGGTGCGCCGTTCGCCTCGGCCAACGACCCGATGAGCCGGCCGACCGGCGGTGTGGTCGCGGGCAGCGCGAAGCCCCAATCCAGCAGCGAGGCAGCCTGCATCCACTGCCGCCGTGGCACGTGGTTGCCGTTCATCATGGTCACCACGAGGCGTCGGCCGTTCCGCCCGGCCATGCCGACGTAGGTGTTGCCGGCGTCGTCGGTGAAACCGGTCTTGCCGCCCAGCGCGCCCGGGTACTGGTAGAGCAGCTGATTGTCGTTCGCGGCGATGTACCCCTCGTTGCCGGAGCCAGGGACACGGACGTCCTGCGCCGAGATCATGTCCGGGAAGGGCGGTGTCGCCATGTCCTTGCGGGCGAACAGCGCCAGGTCGTACGACGACGTCGACTGACCGGGTCCGTCAAGACCGGACGGCGTTGCCGCCCTGGTGTCCAGCGCACCCAGCGCCACCGCGGTCGCATTCATGTCGGCGACCGTCTTGTCGTAGCCGCCGTTCGTCCTGGCCAACGCGTTGGCGGCGTCGTTGCCCGAGATCATCACCAGGTAAGACAGCAGCTGGCGGACGGTGTAAACCCCGCCGGCTTCCAGGCCGACCCTGGTGCCGTCCTGCGCGGTGTCGGCCTGAGCCCCCTCGACGGTCTGGTCGAGGTTGGTGAGGTTCTTCAGCATCACCTGGGCGGTGAGCAGTTTGAGGGTGCTTGCCGGGCGGTAGCGGCCGTGCGGGTCCTTGGCGGCCAAGATCTCGCCGGTGTCCAGGTCCGCGACCGTCCAGGAGCCGGCCGAGATGTCCGAGGGCAGCGGCGGCACTCCACCCGGGACGATCACCCCGCATTCGCCCATTCGTCCGCCACCGACCGGCGTGGCAGGCACCGGCAGCGGGGTAGGAGGCGTGGCGCCGGGGGGAACATCCTCGGACGTGTCGACCGCGGGCGGGGGCTGGCTTCGGTGTGCGCAGTCGTCGGTGGAGGGGGTCTGTACGGTCTCGCTCGGTGGCACGTACGGATCGCCCGGCGCGGCCAGCGCAGTGCCCGCGGCGCCGACCATCGCCGCGGCGAGCAGCGCGGCGGTGAGCAACGACGCGACCGATCGGCCCGCGTGAAGACGCGGGCCGACCCGGTGGAGCGGTGGTTTGTCCGTTGTGCGAGGGAAGATCATCGAGACCTACCGTAACGTGACGGCGGTACCGCTCCGTTCACAATGGCTTCGTGATCAGCGACGGATCGGCGATCGATCGCTCACCGCCAGCTCAGGCCAGCGACAGGAACAGCTTCTCCATCGCTTGGGTGTCCAGGTTCTCGACGCCGCCCGACTCGGCCAGGCACTGTTTCAACCCGGTCGCGATGATGGCGAAACCCGCCCGGTCAAGAGCGCGGCTGACCGCGGCCAGTTGGGTCACGACGTCCTTGCAATCGCGGCCGTCCTCGATCATTCGCAAGACCCCGGCCAGCTGGCCCTGCGCCCGTCGGAGTCTGTTGACGACCGAACCCATTTGCTCGGGCGGGAGCTCTACCATCGATCAGCCCGCCGTGGAGGCAGCAGCAACCTTCGCGCGCACCTCTTCCATATCGAGCTCTCGGACCGCGTCGATCACCTGGTCCAGCGCCTGCGGGGGCAGTGCACCTGGCTGGGAGAACACCAGGATCCCGTCCCTGAACGCCATCAGCGTCGGGATCGAACGGATACCGGCGGCGCCCGCGAACTGCTGCTCCGCCTCCGTGTCCACCTTGCCGAACACGATGTCAGGGTTTGCCGTGGAAGCCTTCTCGAAGACCGGTGCGAACCGCTGGCACGGGCCACACCAGTCCGCCCAGAAGTCGACGAGGACGATCCCGTCACCCTCGACGGTCGGCCCGAATGTTGCGGCTGTCAGTGCTGTCGTCGCCATATCAGCGTCATCCTTTCGCGGTCTCGCCATACCTACCGGGGTATCAACGCCGGGCAGGTGCAGCGTATTCCACGCGCCGACGTGGGTTGACGGTGCCGCCTGAGCGGGCGGGGCAGACGAGCGCCATGGGGGTGCCGAAGTCGCGTGTCGGTGTGTACGCGGCCGAGCACGCCTACGACGAGTCCTACCCATACCGGTGACCGCATCGCCCTGCGGTTCCAACGCCACGCCTATGTCTATGTCCCCGGGCCGATTCCTCAGACTGAGCGCCGGTTTTAGGGTCTGGGCGCCGGAATAGAGCGGCGCCGAGTGCTGGAAAGCGGAGCCCAGATGAGGGTTTTGGGGGCGGCCAATGGGGTTTCTTGCGGGCTGCGCCGATGGAACCCGAGGGCTGCGCCGATGGAACCCGAGGGCTGCGCGCCCCTGCGCCGGAACGCATCACAGCCCATGCGAGCCACGTCGCGCCGTGCGGCGCCGGCGAACGTCGCGCCGTGCGGCGCCGGCGGCCGTCGCGTTGCGCCTGTCCGAGTCACCCCTCCTCCCACTCGGCGCCGGTTTTGAGCCCTCGGCGCCAACATAGGGCGGCGCCGAGTGCTAGAAAGTGGAGCCGAGTGCGGTACGCGCGCCGGGTCAGCCCGCTCGCCGTGCTCGGCCGCGCCCAGATCTCGGATCAGGCGGCGCGCGCCGGGGATCCGGCGGCGCTCTTCCTCGCCGGCGTCGCTGGATGCACTGAGCGCCGGTCTTGGGGTCTGGGCTCCGGCATGTTCCGGCGCCGAGTGCTGGAAAGCGGAGCCCAGTGAGGAAAGCGGAGCCAGGTCGGTCCGCGGCACAGGCGGTGGTGGCCGGCGCCGAGTGCTGGAAGCGGAGCCCAGTGAGGAAAGCGGAGCCAGGTCGGTCCGCGGCACAGGCGGTGGTGGCCGGCGCCGAGTGCTGGAAAGCGGGGCCCAGTGAGGAAAGCGGAGTCAGGTCGGTCCGCGGCACTGGGGTGGTGGCCGGCGCGAACCGCTGGCTATGTGTGGCGCGGACCCGCGACTGCGGCGGACCCCCTCAGGCTGCGCCCCCCGCCGCGGCCGCCGTGCCCGGCATCGGTCACCCGGTCGGCTGCGGCCGCCGCGCCCGCCGCAAGAACCTCAGATCCGCCGGAACATCAAGGCGCGCTTGACTTCCTGGATGGCCTTGGTGACCTGGATGCCGCGCGGGCAGGCTTCGGTGCAGTTGAAGGTGGTGCGGCAGCGCCACACGCCTTCGGCGTCGGACAGGATCTCCAGCCGCTCGCGGCCGCCCTCGTCGCGGGAGTCGAAGATGAACCGGTGGGCGTTGACGATCGCGGCGGGCCCGACGTACGCGTCCTCGGACCAGTAGACCGGGCAGGACGTGGTGCACGCCGCGCACAGGATGCACTTGGTGGTGTCGTCGAACCGGGCGCGGTCGGCGGGGGACTGGACGTGTTCCCGGGTGGGTTCGGCGCTGTAGGTGATCATGTAGGGCTTGACGGCACGGTAGGCGTCGAAGAACGGCTCCATGTCGACGACCAGGTCCTTGAGCAGCGGCAGGCCTTTGATCGGTTCGACGGTCACCTCGTTCTTCTTGTCGCCGATCAGGTCCTTGACCAACACCTTGCAGCACAACCGGTTTCGGCCGTTGATCCGCATCGCGTCGGACCCGCAGACGCCGTGCGCGCAGGACCGGCGGAAGGTCAGCGTGCCGTCGATGTACCACTTGATGTAGTGCAGGACGTTGAGCAGCCGATCACCGGGAAGCGCAGGCACTCGGTACGACTCGGTGTGCGGCGCGTCGTCCAGTTCGGGGTTGAACCGCTGGATGTGCACGGTCAGCATCACTGAGCCTTTGGGCACGGGCGGCAAGTCGGCGGGCAGTCCGGTGCCGCCGGCGGTCGCCACTTGAGTGGAATCGTCGACCGTTGTTGCCATCAGTACTTACGCTCCATCGGCTGGTAGCGGGTCTGGACCACCGGTTTGTAGTCCAGCCGGATGTCGGCGGACAGTCCAAGGCCCTGCTTGTAGGCCATGGTGTGCCGCATCCAGTTCGCGTCGTCGCGGGTGGGGTAGTCCTCCCTGGCGTGCCCGCCGCGGGATTCGGTGCGGACCAGCGCGCCGACCGCGAGGACCTCGGCCAGTTCCAGCAGGAACCCCAGTTCTACGGCTTCGAGCAGGTCGGTGTTGTACCGGTGCCCCTTGTCCTGGATCGCGACTCGGGTGTAGCGGTCCTTGAGCAGCCGCACGTCGTCCAGCGCCTGCTTGAGGCTGGCCTCGGTCCGGTACACCGCGGCGTTGAGGTCCATCGAGGACTGCAGCGCGCTGCGGATCTCGGCGACCCGCTCGGAGCCGGTGGAATTGCGCAGTCCCTCGACCATGTCGATCACGGTGCCGGCCGGTTCGTCGGGCAGCAGCACGAAATCGGAGTCGTTGGCGTGCGCGGCGGCGGCCAGCCCGGCCCGGCGGCCGAACACGTTGATGTCCAGCAGCGAGTTGGTTCCCAGCCGGTTGGAGCCGTGCACCGACACGCACGCGCATTCCCCGGCGGCGTACAGCCCGGGCACCACATCGGTGTTGTTGCTCAATACCTCGGCATCGATGGTCGTCGGGATACCGCCCATCACGTAGTGGCAGGTCGGGAACACCGGCACCGGCTCGTCCAGCGGCTCCACGCCCAGGTAGGTGCGCGAGAACTCCGTGATGTCAGGGAGTTTCGTCTCCAGCACCTCGGCACCCAGGTGGGTGACGTCCAGCAGCACGTAGTCCTTGTTCGGTCCGGCGCCACGGCCCTCGCGGACCTCCAGGACCATCGAGCGGGCCACGATGTCCCGGGGGGCGAGGTCCTTGATGGTCGGGGCGTAGCGCTCCATGAACCGCTCACCGTCGGCGTTGCGCAGGATCCCGCCCTCGCCGCGGACGGCCTCGGAGATCAGGATCCCCAGGCCGGCCAGCCCGGTCGGGTGGAACTGGAAGAACTCCATGTCCTCCAACGGAAGTCCCTTGCGCAGCACGATGCCAAGCCCGTCGCCGGTCAGCGTGTGTGCGTTGGAAGTGGTCTTGAAGATCTTCCCGGCGCCGCCGGTGGCCAGCACCACCGACTTGGCCTGGAAGACGTGGATTTCGCCGGTGGCCAGTTCGTAGGCCACCGCGCCGGTGCACGTCTCGCCGTCGTCGGTCTTGGTGAGCATCAGGTCCAGCACGTAGAACTCGTTGTAGAACTCCACGCCCAGCTTGACGCAGTTCTGGTAGAGCGTCTGAAGGATCATGTGGCCGGTGCGGTCCGCGGCGTAACAGGCGCGGCGGACGGCGGCTTCGCCGTGGTTGCGGGTGTGCCCGCCGAACCGGCGCTGGTCGATCCGGCCCTCCGGAGTCCGGTTGAACGGCAGGCCCATCTTCTCCAGGTCGAGGACGGCGTCGATGGCCTCCTTGCACATCACCTCTGCGGCGTCCTGGTCGACCAGGTAGTCACCGCCTTTGACGGTGTCGAAGGTGTGCCACTCCCAGTTGTCGTCCTCGACGTTGGCCAGCGCGGCGCACATTCCGCCCTGTGCGGCGCCGGTGTGCGACCGCGTCGGGTACAGCTTGGTCAGCACGGCGGTGCGGGCCCGGCTGCCGGACTCGATCGCCGCCCGCATCCCGGCACCGCCGGCGCCGACGATGATCACGTCATAGCGATGGAACTGCATGTCAGTCCTTCCCAGGACGGGGGAGACCGGCTTCGCCGGGCTGATCGCGCATGTCAGTCCTTCCCATCAGTCCTATCCAGGACGAGGGAGACCGGCTGCGCCGGACTGCCACATCCTGGACGGGGGAGACCGGCTACGCCGGGCTGATCCTGCATGTCAGTCCTTCGCAGGACGGGGGAGACCGGCTTCGCCGGGCTAATGATTGGCACCGTGCTCCTGTCAGCTCATGTTCGGATCGAAGGTGAAGATCACCAGGGTGCCCACGCTCATCACCAGCACGACAGAGGCCGCCAGCATCAGCTGCAGCCAGAAACGGGTGCCGTCCCGGCGGGTGTAGTCGTTGATGATCACGCGCAGCCCGTTGGCGCCGTGGATCTCGGCGAGCCAGAGCATCATCAGGTCCCAGATCTGCCAGAATGGGCTCGACCAGCGGCCGGCCACGAAGCCCCAGTTGATCCGGTGCACGCCGCCGTCCAGCACGTTCATGATCAGCAGGTGGCCGAGAACCAGGATGATCAGCACGATCCCGGACGACCGCATGAACAGCCAGGCGTACATCTCGAAGTTGGTGCCGCGGCGGCCACCCACCCGACGTTTGGGCGCCCGGGGCGCCTCGATGCCACGAGTGGCGGGAGGGTCGAAGGCGGCGGTCATGACGCGTTCCCGAACATCACGGACACCGTGCGCTGCAGCATGAAATAGACGCCGGGGATCATCAGGACCAACCAGATGCCGACAACGACCCACAGCATCACCCGCTGGTAGCGGGCGCCGTTCGCCCAGAAATCGACCAGCATGACGCGGATCCCGTTGAGCGCGTGGAACAACACGGCGCCGACCAAGCCGACCTCGAACAGGTTGACCAGCGGGTTCTTGTAGGTCTCGATGATCTTGTTGTAGGCCTCCGGGGATACCCGCACCAATGCGGTATCCAGCACGTGGGCGAACAGGAAGAAGAAGGTCAGCACGCCCGTGATGCGATGGGCGACCCAGGACCACATCCCGACATCGCCCCGGTACACAGACCCGCGTCGCGGTCGTGGCACCCGCTTTCCGCTGGCGAAGGCGGTGGGGTTGGACATGATCGTTTTCAACCTCCGGCGTAAGGGGGGGCATGCTGTGAAGCAGCTGCAGAAACGGCGGCGCGACCGCCCGGCCACCAGACGGCGATCTTCAGCGATGCTAACCCTCTGCTGATATTCGTAGCGACCGGGTCGGATGTGACGTTGATATCGGTGGTCGGAATGCCGTGCCGCGCCCACGCAGCGGGCCGGCGTGCTACGCGCTCGGGAGCAACGTCGCCCTCCGGGCATCCGCAACGTCGCCCTCCGGGCATCCGCAACGTCGCCCCGGGGCACGGGCGGGCGACCGCGGGCAGAGCGGTCCGGCACCGAGTGGGATTGCGCAGAGCGACGGCTCGTCGCCTCGTGCCATCATCCAATCGGAGGAATTGCCGGATACGATCATCGATTTGACAATATTCTGTGGTGTTTGCGGAGAATCCGGTGATTTCCGGGCACGATTCGGTTACGGAGCGCGTTCGCCGCTCGTTCTTTCGGCCTACCGGGCGGTAACGTCCCTCTGATCCCCGTCCCGGCGGCAATCCGTGCCACTGGGACTCCTGCCCGACCGGGGCGACATGCAGTGAAGAAGAGGAGATCAACGTGCGTCGAGCTCGAAGCCTGAAGCTCATCGCCGGACTGATGGCGGGCGCCCTCGCGCTGGCTGCCTGTTCGTCCGGCGGCAGTTCGTCATCCAGCAGTTCCAGCGCCGCGAGCAGTGCCGCGGGTTCGGCGGCCGGGTCGTCCGGCGCATCCGGGTCGGCGGCCGCCTCCGGCTCCGCTGCAGCGGGAGCTGAGATGACCGGAGATCCGGCGTCGGTGAAGCTGGGCCTGGCCTATGACGTCGGCGGCCGCGGGGACCAGTCGTTCAACGACCTGGCCGCCGCCAGCCTGGACAGGGCCAAGGCTGCCGGCGTCACCATCGTCAACGAGCTGACGGCCGCGCCGGGCGAACCGGAGTCGGCGAAGACCGACCGGCTCAACCAGCTGATCGACAGCGGCGCCACCGACATCATCGGCGTCGGTTTCGCCTACGCCACCGCTCTCAAGGAGGTGGCCGCGGCGAACCCCGAGGTCAACTTCGCGATCGTCGACGACAACTCGCTGGCCGCCGTGCCGAACGTCGCGTCGCTGACCTTCGCCGAGGAGCAGGGCTCCTACCTGGTCGGCGTCGCCGCCGGCAAGAAGACCACGACCAACAAGGTGGGCTTCATCGGCGGCGTCAACACCCCGCTGATCCAGAAGTTCCAGGCCGGGTACGAGGCGGGCGTCAAGGCCGCCAACCCCAGCGCCACGGTGACCGCCAAGTACATCACCGAGCCGCCGGACTTCGCCGGGTTCAACTCCCCGCAGCAGGGCGAGACCATCGCCACCGGCATGTACAACGACGGCATCGACATCATCTACGCCGCCGCCGGCGGCTCGGGTGCCGGTGTTTTCAAGGCCGCCAAGGCGACCGGCAACCTCGGCATCGGCGTCGACTCCGACCAGTACAAGTCCCCGACCCTGGCGGATGTCAAGGACGTCATCATGACCTCGATGCTGAAGAAGGTCGACGTCGCCACGTACGACTTCATCACCAGCGCGGTGAACGGCGAGGTCCTCACCGGTGAGCACAAGTACAACCTGAGCAACGACGGCGTCGGCTACGCCACCTCGGGTGGCCAGGTCGACGACATCGTCGCTGACCTGGACAAGGCCAAGCAGGAGATCATCGACGGGACCGTCACTGTCCCCTCGACCACCAGCTGATCCAGGTGAGCTGATCAACGCGGCCCCGGCGGGTCCTGACCCGCCGGGGCCGCGTTGTTTCTGCTAAGACTGCATGATCGCTGAGGCGCTCCTTCCGGAATGGGAGAGGACCGATGACAACGGATCCGAATGCACCCGAGGGCGTTCCAGTGGCCGATGCGACCGGACCACCTGCCGTCGAATTGCGCGGTATCACCAAACGGTTTCCCGGTGTGGTGGCGAACTCCGACATCAACATCACCGTCCGGCGCGGCACCGTGCATGCCCTGGTGGGGGAGAACGGTGCCGGCAAATCCACGCTGATGAAGACCCTCTACGGCATGCACCAGCCGGACGAGGGCAGCATCACGGTCAACGGCACCCGGGTCACCTTCCACTCGCCGGCCGACGCGATCGCGGTCGGGATCGGCATGGTGCACCAGCACTTCATGCTCGCCGACAATCTGACCGTCTGGGAGAACATCGTCCTCGGCGCCGAGCAGATGGGCTCCGGCGGGCGGCTGGACGTCAAGGGCTCCCGGGCGAAGATCGACGACCTGGCCCGCCGCTACGGACTTGTCGTCGATTCGGGCGCGTTGGTCGAGATCCTGGGCGTCGGGGCACGGCAGCGGGTGGAGATCCTCAAGGTCCTGTACCGAGGAGCCAAGATCCTCATCCTGGACGAACCGACAGCGGTGCTGGTGCCGCAGGAGGTCGACGAGCTGTTCGACAACCTGCGGGAACTCAAGTCCGAGGGTCTGACGATCATCTTCATCTCGCACAAGCTCGACGAGGTCCGGCACATCGCCGACGAGATCACCGTCATCCGCCGCGGTACCACCGTCGGCACCGCCGATCCCAAGACCGTCACCAACCGGCAGCTGGCCGAGATGATGGTCGGCTCCGCGTTGCCGGTGCCGGAACTGCGGGAATCGACGGTCACCGACCGGGTCGTGCTGCAGCTGTCCGGGGTCAGGGTCGCCGGGGGCGTGATCGGCGGCCGAGATGTGTTGTCCGACATCGACATGACCATCCACGCCGGTGAGGTGCTGGGCATCGCCGGGGTGGAGGGCAACGGCCAGGCCGAGCTGGTCGACACCATCATGGGCATCCGCCCGCTGGCCGGCGGTGCCGTCGAACTGGCCGGCAAGGACATCGGGCGGTTCTCCACCGCGAGCAGGCGGGAGGCCGGGGTCGGCTTCATCCCGGAGGACCGGCAGCGACAGGGGCTGATCCTGGAGGGCTCGCTCTGGGAGAACCGCATTCTCGGGCACCAGACCAGGCGGCCGTCCTCGCGGGGTTTCCTGCTGGACCGGTCGGCCGCGAAGGCCGACACCAGGCGGATCGTCGAGGAGTTCGACGTCCGGACGCCCAGCATCGACGTCACCGCGGCGTCGCTGTCCGGCGGCAACCAGCAGAAGCTGATCGTGGGCCGGGAAATGAGCGAGAACCCGGTGCTGCTGATCGCCTCCCATCCCACCCGCGGCGTCGATGTCGGTGCGCAGGCGGCGATTTGGGATCAGCTGCGCACCGCAAGGGCGGCCGGCCTTGCGGTGCTGCTGATCTCGGCCGACCTCGAGGAGCTGATCGGCATGTCCGATCGGCTCACGGTGATCCTGCGGGGCCGGCTCACCGGCACCTACGATCCGCGAACGGTCACCACGCAGCAGCTCGGTGCGGCGATGACCGGTGCCGATGACGATCATGTCGGAGAGGTGGCCTGATGACCGGCTCCCGGACGCGCAGGATCCTGCTCGGCGCCGCCGCCCCGGTGGGCGCGCTGCTGGCAGCTTTCCTCATCACCTCGGTGCTGCTGCTGCTGACCGGCAGCAATCCCATCGACGCCTTCGGGGCGATGGCGTCCGCCTTCGGCCGGACGAGGATCATTCTCGGGACGATCAACCAGACCGCGGTGTACTACCTGGCCGCGGTGGCCGTGGCCATCGGCTTCAAGATGAACCTGTTCAACATCGGCGTCGACGGCCAGTACCGGCTGGCGGCGATGCTGGCGGCCGCCGTTGCCGGAGCCTCCTTCATGAGCAACCTGCCGGGGCCGCTGCGAATCGCGATCACCCTGATCGTGGCGATGGCGGTCGGTGCGTTCTGGGCCGGCATCGCGGCGCTGCTCAAGGTCACCCGCGGGGTCAGCGAGGTGATCAGCACGATCATGTTGAACTCGATCGCGACCTTCATCGTGGCGTACCTGCTCACGCCGCAGATGCTGGCTGTGCTGGAGGGCAACAACATCAGCACCCCCAAGATCACCGACGGTGGGCAACTCCCGGTGATCACCTTCCCTGGCTCCACCACCCCGCTCTACAGCTTGAGCATCCTGGCCGTGATCGTCGGGGTCCTCTACTCGCTGGTGTTGTCCCGCACCGTGTTCGGCTTCTCCATCAAGGCCACCGGGCTGTCGGAGTCGGCGGCGGTGGCCAGCGGTATCTCGGTCAGCAGGATGATCGTCTCGGCGATGCTGCTCTCCGGGGCGGTGGCCGGCTTGATCGGCATGCCCGAGCTGCTGAACGGTTCCGCGGCGTCGTACTCGCTGAACTTCCCGACCGGGATCGGGTTCACCGGGATCGCGGTTGCCCTGCTGGGCCGGAACAACGCGGTCGGCATGGTCTTTTCCGCCCTGCTGTGGGCGGCGCTGGATTCCTCTGCCAACGCCCTGCAGGGTGTCGGGGTCGCGCGCGAGCTGGTGACGATCATGCAGGGCGTGATCGTGCTGTCCGTCGTGGTGGCCTACGAGTTCGTCCGCCGGTACCGATTGGTGCTCGAGGCCAGGGACGTCGCCAGAGCCCTCGCGGTGCAGACGCCCGAGGCGGTGGCGGCATGAGCGGCATCGATTCCGACGTCGCCACCGCGCCGCAGGCGTACCGGGCGCCGCGCAAGCTCACCCCGGCCGCTTGGCTCGGCGTCGTCGCCGCCGGGATCGCGGTGGTCTCGCTGGTCAGGATCGTCACCGGCGCGAACAACCTCGATTCCTCCGGCGCCATCCAGGCGGCCATCACCGCGGCGGTTCCCATTGCACTGGCAGGTTTGTCGGGCCTGTGGTCGGAGCGCGCCGGGGTGGTGAACATCGGCATCGAGGGCATGATGGTGCTCGGCACCTTCGGCGCCGGCTACGCCGGCTACCAGTGGGGACCGTGGGCCGGGGTGTTCTTCGGCATCGTCTGCGGCCTGCTCGGTGGCCTGTTGCACGGCCTGGTGACGATCACGGTCGGTGTGGACCACATCATCTCCGGCGTCGCGATCAACATCCTGGCGCCCGGTCTGGCGCTCTACCTGTCCCGGCTGGTGTTCACCGACGCCCCCGGCGGCGGTCAGCGGCAATCCCCGCCGGTGCCGGACGTCGGGCGGATCACCCTGCCGTGGCTGTCCGACTGGCTGGGCGAGATCGAGGCCAAGGGCTGGTTCTTCATCTCCGACGTGGCCAGCATCATCCGCGGGTTCTGCACGAACCTGTCGCTGCTCTCGGTGCTGGCCGCGGTGTTGATCGCGCTCTCCGGTTGGCTGCTCTGGCGGACCAGGCTCGGGCTGCGGCTGCGGTCCGTGGGCGAGGCGCCCTACGCGGCGGAATCGTTGGGCGTCAACGTCTATTGGTACAAGTACATCGCGGTGATGATCTCCGGCGGGTTGGCCGGCCTGGCCGGTGCGTTCCTGGTGGTTGGCCTGAAGTACCAGGACGGGCAGACCGGCGGGCGCGGTTTCATCGGGCTGGCCGCGATGATCTTCGGCAACTGGCGGCCCGGCGGGATGGCGATGGGCGCCGGGTTGTTCGGCTACACCGACGGCGTCCAGCAGTACGACTCGTCCGGTTCGGCGATGCACGCGTTCCTGCTGCTGGTGACGATCGCCCTGCTGGTCGTGGCCCTGCTGCAGTACCGCTCGGGGCATCCGGTCGTCGCCTATGTCGCCCTCGGTATCGCCGCGCTGTGCCTGTGGTGGTTCCTGTCCACCGACGAGCTGCCGCAGCAGTTGATCAAGGCCGCGCCCTACGCGATCACCTTGCTGGTGATGGCGTTGGCCTCGCAGAACCTGCGGATGCCCAAGGCCGACGGGCTGATCTACCGCAAGGGCGGCGGCTGATGCAACCCGACCGGGTGGATTGGGACGCGTTGCGCCGTCTCGCCGTCGAAGCGGCGGCCGCCGCGTACTGCCCGTACAGCGGATTGCAGGTGGGCGCCGCCGCGCTCGTCGATGACGGCCGGGTCGTCATCGGCTGCAACGTCGAGAACGCCTCGTACGGTTTGGGTTTGTGCGCGGAGTGCACCCTGGTCGGGCAGCTCCGGCTGACCGGCGGCGGCCGGCTGGTCGCGCTGGCCTGCCGGTCGGGAACGGGCGAGCTGCTCATGCCGTGCGGCCGCTGCCGTCAGGTGATCTACGAGTTCGGCGGATCGGAACTGCTGGTGGACACCCCCACCGGCCCGGAGACCATGACCTGGGTGCTGCCGGCCGCCTTCGGTCCCGAACACCTCCCGGCCGAGAGGAAGAACCTGTGAGCGGTTTCGCCGCGGTGGATGTCATCACCGCCAAACGCGACCGCGGAGAGTTGTCCGGCGAGCAGATCGACTGGGTGATCGGCGCCTACACCCGTGGCGAGGTGGCCGAGGAGCAGATGTCGGCCCTGCTGATGGCGATCCTGCTGAACGGGATGACCGGCGCCGAGATCGCCCACTGGACCACTGCGATGATCAACTCCGGGATCCGGATGGATCTCTCGCGGGTCGGCCGGCCGACGGTGGACAAGCATTCGACAGGCGGTGTGGGGGACAAGATCTCGCTGCCGCTGGCGCCGCTGGTCGCGGCCTGCGGGGCGGCCGTTCCGCAGCTGTCCGGTCGGGGCCTCGGGCACACCGGCGGGACGCTGGACAAGATGGAGTCGATCGCCGGCTGGCGGGCGACGATGAGCCCCGCCGAGATGATCGCGCAGCTCTCCTCGGTGGGCGCGGTGATCTGCGCCGCGTCCGCCGACCTGGCGCCGGCGGACCGCAAGCTCTACGCGCTGCGTGACGTCACCGGCACGGTGGAGTCCATCCCGATGATCGCCGCGTCGATCATGAGCAAGAAGATCGCCGAGGGCACCGCTTCGCTGGTGCTCGACGTGAAGGTGGGGTCGGGCGCGTTCATGAAGGACGCCGGCCGGGCCGCGGAGCTGGCCAGGACCATGGTCGAACTCGGTGCGCGGGCGGGCGTCCGCACCTCGGCGCTGCTCACCGACATGTCCACCCCGCTGGGCCGCGCGGTGGGAAACGCGGTCGAGGTCGCCGAGTCGGTCGAGGTGCTCGCCGGCGGTGGGCCCACCGACGTCGTCGAGCTGACGGTGGCACTGGCCCGCGAGATGGTCGCGCTGGCCGGGCTGGACGCCGATCCGGCGGCGGTGCTCGCCTCCGGCCGTGCCATGGACAGCTGGCGGGCCATGGTGGCCGCCCAGGGCGGCGATCCCGACGCCGCGCTGCCGACGCCCCGCTACACCGAACAGGTGGCGGCCGACGAGGCCGGTGTGATCCAGCGGGTCGATGCGCTGGCGGTGGGCGTCGCCGCGTGGCGGCTGGGTGCCGGGCGGGAGCGTCGCGAGCACGACGTCCAGGCGGCGGCAGGAATCCTCTGCCTGGTCACACCGGGCGACACCGTCACGGTCGGGCAGCCGCTGTTCGAGCTGCACACCGACACCGCGGACCGGTTTCCCGCCGCCCTTGCCGACCTGGCCGGCGCGGTCGTGGTCGGGCGGCCTGGCGCCGTCGTCCAGCGACCGCCGCTGGTGATGGACGTCATCCGTCAGGGCTGACGCCCGCCGCCGGCCTCGCTGCCCTGTGTCGCTGCCGGTCGCGCCGGCCGGCCCGGGTTCCCGACGCGCTGTTCACCGGGGCCGGGTAACGTCCGCGCGATGGCTGTCCCGATTTCCGCGCCGCTCCCGGAACCGCGCTCCGTGCGGCCTGCCGAACCGGTTCCCGCACCGCTGTCCGCCGACGCCATCGTCACCGCCCCGAAGGTCCTGTTGCACGACCATCTCGACGGTGGGCTGCGCCCGGCGACGTTGATCGACCTCGCCGAGCGGATCGGTTACCGATCGCTGCCCAGCGGCGACGCGCGCGGCCTGGCCAGCTGGTTCGCAGAGTCGGCGTACTCCGGGTCGCTGGAGCGCTACCTGGAGACGTTCACCCACACCCTGGCGGTGATGCAGATCCGAGAGTCGTTGGTGCGGGTGGCTTCCGAGTGTGCGCAGGACCTGGCTGCTGACGGCGTCGTCTATGCCGAGGTGCGCTTCGCGCCCGAACTGCACACCGAGCAGGACCTGACCTTGGACGAAGTGGTGCAGGCGGTGCTCGACGGTTTCGCGGCGGGTTCACTGGCCGCCGCGGAGGGCGGTCACCAGATCCGGGTCCGTGCGCTGCTGACTGCCATGCGGCACGCCGCTCGCTCGCGGGAGATCGCCGAGCTCAGCATCGCCTTCCGGGACCGCGGGGTGGCCGGCTTCGACATCGCCGGTGCGGAAGCAGGTTTCCCGCCCACCAGGCACCTGGACGCGTTCGAGTACCTGCGCCGGGAGAGCGCGCATTTCACCATCCACGCGGGGGAGGGATTCGGGCTGCCCTCCATCTGGGAGGCGATCCAGTGGTGCGGCGCCGACCGGCTCGGGCACGGCGTCCGCATCGTGGATGACATCGAGGTCGGCCGGGACGGCCGGGCACACCTCGGGCGGCTCGCCGAGTATGTGCGGGACAAGCGGATCCCGCTGGAGATGGCACCGACGTCGAACGTGCAGACCGGGGCCGCCCAGTCCATCGCCGAGCACCCCATCGGGTTGCTGGCCGAGCTGAAGTTCCGGGTGACCGTCAACACCGACAACCGGTTGATGTCCGGCTGCTCGATGACCAGCGAGATGACCGCGCTGAGCGAGGCCTTCGGCTACGGCTGGGACACCCTGCAGTGGTTCACGGTGAACGCGATGAAGTCGGCGTTCCTGCCGTTCGACGAGCGACTGGAGATCATCGAGCAGGTGATCAAGCCCGGGTACGACCGGCTACGGAGTTCAGCAGTCGCCGGCGGCACGTCCGTCGCGTCCGTCACGGCCGCCGGCACTACCTGACCGACGCGCGTGCTCGACCACCCGGTCGAGCGCCGAGGCGATGGTGCGCAGCTCCCGCGCGCTGAGCAGGTCGGCGAAATGTGCGCGGATGACGCCGAGATAGACCGGCGCGGCGCCACGCATTGCGGTCCGACCCTGCGCGGTGAGCACGGCGTAGGCCGACCGCCGATCATCGGGGTTGGCCTCGCGGATGACCAGTCCGGCGGCGCCCAACTCGTCGACCAGCCGACTCACCCGGGTGCGGCTGAGTGTGACCTGCGCGCCCAGGTCGCTCATCCGCAGCCGCCGGCCCGACGCGGAATTCAGTTCCAGCAGCACGTCGTACCAGGCCAGCGGTAACTGCCTGGCGGCCTGGAGTTCCCGGTCGAGCATCGGCACCACGGCAGCGTGCACCCGCAGCAGGGCGCCCCAGGCGTCCGCCCCGAGGTGTGGGCGTTCGCCCTGCTGGGGTTTGTCGTTGGGTTGGTCGTCGGGTTTGTCGTCGGGTTGGTCGTCGGGTTGGTCGTCGGGTTTGTCGTCGGGTTTGTCGTCGGGTTTGTCGTC
>Ga0207931_1000162_pt1 | contig 25642 bp, 20 predicted proteins | sample NGESurdeep092012_2_FD_184478 | JGI IMG/M metagenome (GOLD analysis project Ga0207931, IMG submission 184478) | Arctic peat soil microbial communities from Barrow, Alaska - NGEE Surface sample 415-1 deep-092012 (SPAdes) | ecosystem: Environmental > Terrestrial > Soil > Wetlands > Peat ...
CCCGGCGGTCACCGATCTCCCGGATCTGCACGTGCCGGGCTTCGGCGAACCGACGGGCGCCGTCGAGCACCTGCCGCCGGATCTCCGCCGCGTCCTCGGACCGCGGGTTGTCGTCGGTGACGATCACCAGGTCGGCGCGCCGGGCGGTTTCGGCGCCCATCATCGGACGCTTGCCCGGATCGCGGGCTCCGCCGGCCCCGATGACGACGATCAACCGGCCGGTGAGGCCCTCGGAGATGGCGTCGAGCACCGCGGCCAGCGCGGCCGGTTTGTGCGCGTAGTCGACAACGGCCAGGTAGTCCTGCCCGGCCACCACCCGCTCCATCCGACCGGGCACGGCAATGCTCGCCATCGCCTTCGCCGCCCGCTGAACGTCCCGGCCCAGCGCATCCACGCAGGCCAGTGCCAGCGCTGCGTTGGCCACGTTGAACGCGCCGGGCAGCGCGAGATCCAGCGTCACCTGCCGGCCGCCCGGGCCCTGCAGGGTCACGTGTTGCACTCCCCCGGCTCGCTGCTCGACATCCAGCACGGACCAGTCGGCGGCCCGGTCGGTGCCGGAATCGGTGCTGGAAACGGTCAGCGCGTCCGGGTGGGCGGCGGCAAGCCGGCGGCCCCAGACGTCGTCGACCATGATCACGTGTCGCGCCGCCCGACCGTCGAACAGCATCGACTTCGCGGCGAAGTAGTCCTCCATGTCGTGATGGAAGTCCAGGTGATCCTGCGACAGATTGCTGAAGGCGCCCACCGCGTAGGACGTCCCGGCCACCCTGCCCAGCGACAGCGCGTGCGAGGAGACCTCCATCGCGACCGCCCGCACCCCGCGTTCCAGCATCAGCGCGAACAGCGCCTGCAGGTCAGGTGCCTCGGGCGTGGTCAGCGCGCTCGGCGCCACCTCGCCGCCGATCCGGGTTTCCACGGTGCCGATCAGCCCGGTCGTCGAGCCGTCCGCCGCCAGCGCCGCCTCGAGCAGGTAGCAGGTGGTCGTCTTGCCCGCGGTGCCGGTGACCCCGACCACGCCCAGGTGCCGGCTCGGGTCGCCGTAGACGGTTGCGGCCACCGAACCCAACACGGCACGCGGATGGTCAACCACCAGCACCGGGGTGTCCTTCGGTGGGTCCTGCGTTGTTCGGCCGGTTTCGCTGTCCGGGGGCCCGCCGAGGGTCTCCTGGATGACCGCGGCCCCCGCCGGGTCGGTGAGCACCGCCACGGCACCGGCCCGCACGGCGTCCGCGGCGTAGCGCGATCCGTGCACCCGCGACCCCGGCAGTGCCGCGAACAGATCCCCGGGGCGGACATCCTGCGCGCGAAGGGTGATGCCGGTGATCCTCAGGTCCGAAAAAGCCGATACAGCACCCGACAGCTGACCCGACACCGATCGCGCCGCAGCACCCGCGCAGTCGGCGACCTCGCCGAGCCTGACCCCGACGGGATGCCTGGGCCGCAGCGACGACGCAGGCAGAGCGGAAGGGGTCACGGCGGGCAAGATTACCCGCCCTAGCTGACGTACAGGTCGTAGATCGGTGCCTCGGAGGTGGATGGAGGCACGTCCGCCGCCCGCAGGGCGTAGGCCGCGACGTCGTGGAACAGCGGGGCGCAACTGGTCGTGCCGGCCGGCGAGTTGCCCTTCGGGTCGTCGAGCATGATCGCCACCACGTACTTGGGGTTGTCCGCGGGCACCACACCGGCGAAGGTCGAGGTGATGGCGGTCTGGGAGTAGTCGTTGGTGTCGGGATCGACCTTCTGCGCGGTCCCGGTCTTGCCGGCCACCTGGTACCCGGTGATCGCCGCCTTGGGCGCGGTGCCGCGGTGGTTGCCGTCGCCGGCCTGGATCGTCCCGCGCAGCATGCCCAGCAGCGTATGGGCATTGTCCGGGCTCATCACCTGGGTGGTCGCGCCCGCCGGCGCCGGCGTCGTCCGGCCGTCGACGCCGGTGCTCGCCACCATGCTGGGCGTCACTCGGACACCGTTGTTGGCGATGGCCTGGTACATCCCGGCCAGCTGCAGCAGGGTGATCGACACGCCCTGCCCGATGGGCAGGTTGCCGAACGTGCTGGCCGACCAGGTCGACTGCGCGGGCAGCACACCGGAGGATTCGGCGGGCAGCTGGATGCCGGTCCTGGTGCCCTGGCCGAGCTTCTTGGCCTCGTCCTCGAACGCATCCGGACCCACCTGCTGGGCGATCATCAGAGTGCCGACGTTGGACGACTTGCCCAGGATGCCGGTCGCCGTCATGTCCACTGGACCGTGCGCCCAGGCGTCATGCACGGTGATGCCGCCGACGTCGATCGACCCGTCCACGTTCAGTACGGTGTCCGGCTTGATCAGGCCCTTCTCCAACGCGGCCGCGAAGGTGACGACCTTGTTCACCGACCCCGGCTCGATGGAGTCGGTGACAGCACGGTTGCCGGTCTCCCTGGTGGTCTCGCCGGGCTGGTAGCAGGCCATCGCCGACACCTGGGCCTGCGCCACTGTCATCACGACCACGCAGCCGGACTTCGCCTGCGACAGATCGACGTACTTGCTGAGCATGTTCAGCGTCGTGTACTGCAGGTCGGAATCGATCGTCAGGTTGACGTCCATGCCGTCCCTGGCGTCGACCTGATCTCGGGCACTGCCCGGGATGATCATGTGCCGGGCATCGACATCGACGACCCGACTGCCGTCCTTGCCGGCCAGCTTGGTGTCGAACTTGGACTCGACGCCGGACAGCCCGTTGCCGTCGTAGTCCGTGCCGCCGACCAGCGCCGCGGACGCCGAGCCGTCCGGGTACTGGCGCAGGTCCTGCCGTTCGGTGACAACCGCGTTGCGATGGTCGGTGTCGAACAGTGGGGCGACCTTCTCCATGATCGCGTCCGCCTGCGCGGGCATCAGGTTGCGGACCAAATAGACGTAGGTCTTTCCTGATGTCAGCTTGGCCATGACGTCATCGACGGTGAGGGTGCCGCCGGCACCGGCGACGCCGGCGACCAGGATCGTCGCGACCTGGCGGCGCTGGGAGTCATCGGTGAACAGCGCAGGACGGGCGGCCACCGCCCTGCCCTCCACCGTGAAGGCAAGCGGATTGCCCTTGCTGTCGGCGATGGTGCCGCGCTGGGCAAGCAGCGGGATTGTCCGGGTGCGCTGGGCCTCGCTCTTCGCTGCGTAGTCAGCGGTGTCGATGCCCTGGATGGTGATCAGCTTGACCAGCGCCACCGCCAGCATCGCCAGCAGCACGACGAGGGCGACCCTGCTCCGCCTGCGGAGATTGGCATTGGCGGCGCCGGGACGGCCCTGCCGCCGACCGCGCACCGACGCGGGCTTGCGGGCGGGGCGGGCCGGACGCTCGGCCGACTGGGTCCTCACCGCCCGGCGCTGGCCCTGCCCGTTCGGCCCGGTCCGCGGTCGCGGTCCCGTCGGGGTGCCGGGCATCGGTGCGGGACTCCCGGCCCGGCCGCTCGGTCGGCGGCGCTCGCCGGTGCCGGCAGCCTTGGCGGTGGACCGGGATCCGGCGGCCCTGGCGGTGCCGGTCGGGTCGCCGGCTGAGCCTGATCTCATTGCTGCGCTCCCTGGGCCGGTGCGGCGGGGTCGGACGTGGCAGCCGCGGCCCCCGCGGCAGGGGCTCCTGCAGCTGGGTCTCCGGCGGCCGGAGCCGCTGCGGCGGCTACCTCCGGGGCCGGGACCGGGACCGGGACCGGGACCGGGACCGGGACCGGGGTGGATGGCGCTGCGGCCGCTGCGGCCGCCGCGGCAGGATCGACAGGCGGAGCCGCTGCCGCAGCGTCAGCGTGCGGTGCCGCCGGTGCCGCCGGTGCCGCCGGTGCCGGTGCTGCTGTCGCAGCGGGTGTCGCCGGCGCTGCAGGAGCGGGCGCGGCCGCCGCGTCGGGAGCGGGTGTCACAGCAGGAGTCACTGCAGCGGGCGGTGGTGGTCCGGGCACCGCCGAGGGCGTTCCGATCACGGAGCCCGCGCCCGTGCCGTCGATGACCAGCATGGCGGCATCACCGACCGGCACCATGCCGAGGGCTGCGGCGTCGTCCGCGATCCGCGGGGTGGAGTCGAGGTTGGCCACGTCGCGCTGCAGGGCCTCGATCGTCAACCGCAGGTCGGTGGACGAATTCCGGGCGGTTGACGTTCGCATGCCGGCCTCGTCGGTCAGCGTGTTCAGCCACAGCACGGCGGCGATCCCACCGCCGAGAATGGCGATCAGCACCACCACGAACGGTGCCCGGTTCAGGGCAGAAGCCACCGGCTTGCCCGGCGTGACCATCCGGGGAGCGGACATCTTCTCGCGGCGCTTCTGCCGTCTGGCGTACGCCCGGCGCGACGAGGCCGTCGACGCCGGCGCGGCAGGCTCGGGAGCCCCGGCGCCGGTCACCGCACCTGTCCCCGAGCCGCCGGGGGCCCTGTCGCCGGACGGCCTGTCGAGGGTCTGCTCGGTGGTCACGATGCCGCCTCCCTGATGCGCTGCGCAGCCCGCAGACGGGCGGATGCCGCGCGCGGGTTCGCCTGGATCTCCTGCTCGCCGGGGAGTTCTGCTCCCCTGGTGAGCCATGCAAATTCCGGTTCGTGTCCGGCGAGTTCGACCGGGAGGTCGAGCGGGCTGGTGGACACCGTCAGCGGTGCGATGGCCCGCTTGACGATCCGGTCCTCCAACGACTGGTAGGACATCACGACGATCCGTCCGGCCACCGACAAATGTTGCAGCGCAACAGGAATTGCCCGCCGCAGGGCACCGAGCTCGTCGTTGACCTCGATCCGCAGCGCCTGGAAGGTGCGTTTGGCGGGGTTGCCACCGGTGCGCCGGGTGGCCGCGGGAATCGCGGCCCGGACGAGCTGCACGAGCCGCGCGCTGGTGGTGAACGGCTGGCGGGCACGTTCGGCGACGACGGCGGAGGCGATGCGGCTCGCGAACCGTTCCTCGCCGTACTCCCGCAGGATCCGGGTGAGCTCGGCGCCGGGATAGGTGTTCACGACCTCGGCCGCGGAGATGCCCACGGTCGGGTCCATCCGCATGTCCAGTGGCGCGTCGTGAGCGTAGGAGAACCCACGGTCCGCGACGTCCAGTTGGACCGAGGAGACCCCGAGGTCGAACAGCACGGCCCGGACCAGGCCGGAGCTGACGCGTTCGGCGATCACGTCACCGATCCGGTCGTAGACGGCGTGCACCAGTTCAACCCGGTCGGTCATCCCGGCCGCCTGCAGCCGGTCGGCGGCAATCCGCAGGGCCTCGGGATCCCGGTCGATGCCGATCACCCGCAGCCCGGGATGGGCGCAGAGCAGGGCAAGGGTGTGCCCGCCCATCCCGAGCGTGGCGTCGACCAGCACGACGTCGCGGGCGCCGGAGGCGGTGGCGGCTTCGATCGCGGGGGCGAGCAGTTCGTCGACCCGCCGGACCAGGACTGGCACATGACCGGCGAACTCGCTGTCGTCGGTCTGCTGCCCGCCCATCGGCACCCCCATCCTTCTGATTCCGCTGGCTGATCTGTCTGGTCCGGGTCTGGGTGGCAGCTGGTCGTGTCTCGTGGCTGGGGAATCGTGGCTGGGGAATCGTGGCGAGAACTGGCGGTGCCTTTCGGTGCCTTTCGGTGCCTTTCGGTGCCTTTCCTGCAGGTTGGTCTGGGATCGACGGGAACCACGTCGCAACGGGCGGGCGACCGGTTCTCCGGTGTTCGTGCTTCCTGGTCCCCACCCGCGTCGGTCCTGGCACGGGGGAAGTCGTGTCAGGGCCGATGCGGATGTGGGCCGGGCAGCAGGAACGCCCGCGGCCGTTGGCTGCAGTTGGCTGTCGCCCGCGGGGTCCGGTCCGTCAGTTGAGCAGCCCCCTCTCGGGTTCGGCGTAGGCAGCTTCCTGACGGGCCTCGTAGGCCTGCCACTCGGCTGCGTCCCAGATCTCCATCCGCAGCCCGATGCCGGTGATCACGATGTCCTTGGACAGCTGCGCGTACTCGCGCATCCGCGCCGGGATGGAGATCCGCCCCTGGCTGTCTGGTTCCTGCTCGTCGGTGTTGGCCAACATGTACCGCTGGAACCCCCGCGCGTGCTCATCGGTGATGGACGCGTTGATCGCCGCAGCGGCGAACTCGGTGAACCCGTCCGGAGTGAAGACGTACAGACAGTGGTCCTGTCCCCGGACCAACATCACGCCTCCGGCGAACTCCTTGCGGTATCGGGCCGGCAACGTCACCCGCCCCTTGTCGTCCATGCGTGGCGTGTAGGTGCCGAAGAAGCCCTGGAGCATCTCCCCACCTCCAGCCCGGTCGGAATTGCCGTACTGATCTGTGCATGGTTCGCGGCTTCCCGTCCTGCCAGGTAGGTGTCCGGCGTTCCAAGTAGCGCCACAGTACCCCACTTTCTGCCACCAAGCGCCACCGCCATCGCTAGATATGCGGGTGTCGCGACGTTTCCGCACGTCATATCGGTGGGGCACGGTGGGTGCGTCTGCGCGGCGGTCCCCCCGACCCGGGGCGTTTCCGCGTCCGAGAGCGGCAGTCTGATTGCCGACCGCACCCGCCAACACCTCGGGAAGCAGTGTATTTCCGCAGCTCAGCCGATTTGACAAGACAAACTCGGCGCTGACCCGCCGGTGGGCTGGTGGGGCGTGGTGGGGAACGCGAGCCGGTGATCACCTGGACCGAGGTGCGATAGCACCGGTTCGGCGGGCACGACCCCGGGTCGCGCCATCCGCCGATGATCGCTGGAACCGGCTCTGACCAGCGCTGATACCGGGCCGTTCCGCGTGCCGGTCACTATTGGGGATCCGCGCCGACGCCGGCCCCTGGCAGACTGTGAGAGGCGCACGTGAAGATGGCGCCCGTCGGGAGGATCACCAGTGACACAGCACGTCGAACTGGAACGATCGGACGGTCCGGGTTCGATTACAGCCACCACGGATCGGAGGCCCACCGAGCTGGCACAGGTGGCCGAGGTCGGCGGCCGGATCGCGGGTGCGATCTCTCAGGTGCTGCTCGGCAAGGCCGAGGTGATCAGGCTCGCCATCGTCGCGGTGCTCTCCGAGGGGCACCTGCTGATCGAGGACGTCCCGGGGACCGGCAAGACCGTGCTGGCCAAGGCGCTGGCCAAGACCGTCGATTCGACGGTGAGCCGGGTGCAGTTCACCCCGGACCTGATGCCGAGCGACGTCACCGGGGTGAGCGTCTACGACCGTCAGACGTCCCGCTTCGAGTTTCGGGCCGGCCCGATCTTCGCGAACATCGTCGTGGCCGATGAGATCAACCGGGCGTCGCCCAAGACACAGTCCGCATTGCTGGAATGCATGGAGGAACGACAGGTCACGGTGGACGGCACCAGCTACCACCTTGCTCGGCCGTTCCTGGTGCTGGCCACCCAGAACCCGGTCGAGATGGAGGGCACCTACCCGCTGCCGGAGGCCCAGCGGGACAGGTTCCTGGCGCGGCTGTCCATCGGGTACCCGGACCGCAACGCGGAGATCGGCATGCTGGCCGACCGGGATCGCACCAATCCCCTTGACCTGCTGCGGCCGGTGACCGATGCGGCCACCGTGTCCGGCCTCATTTCCGCGGTACAGACCGTGCACCTGGCGCCCGCCCTTCGCCAATACGTCGTGGAGATCGTCGGGACCACCCGCAGCGTCCCCGAGGTCAGGCTGGGCGCTTCGCCCCGGGCGGTGCTGCATCTGGCCCGCGCAGCCAAGGCGGCCGCGGCACTGGACGGGCGGGCCTTCGTCGTCCCCGATGACGTGCAGCGACTGGCCGTTCCGGTGCTCGCGCACCGATTGTTGCTGACCGTCGAGGCGCACGCCGCGCACCGGTCCGCCGAGGAGATCGTCTCCGTGGTGCTGAGTCGGATCAGGGTGCCGCGGGGTGGCTGATCGATCGTCCCGATCATCCCGGCCGTCAGAGTCGCCACAGCCGTCCCGGCGGCCAGGGTTGCCGTGGCGTCCAGCAGACCGGTCCCGATCCCGCGGGCTGACCACCCGCGGCCGGTGTCTGCTGGCCGGCGGACTGGCCGCGGCGGTGTGTTCCCTGGTGCTCGACGAACGGGACCTCCTGCGGGTAGGTATCTTCGCAGCCCTGCTGCCGCTGATCGCCCTCGTCGTCGGGTCGGTGCGCCGGCTGCGCCTCTCCGCGTCCCACATGGTGATGCCCCCGCGGCTGGACCCTGGCACGGTCGGCCGCGTCATGCTGTCGGTGACGAACAACGGGTCGTCCCGCACCTCGACCCTGGAGGTGTCGGAACCGGCCACCGCCGACCTGACGCGCGGCCTCCGGTGCCTGGTGCCGCCGCTGAAGCCCGGCCGTCAGGCCGTCACCAACTACCAGCTGACCGCCACCCGCCGCGGCCGGTTCCTGCTGGGCCCACCGACGGTCCGGATCGGCGATCCGTTCGGCCTCTGGGAGGAGCACCGCACCCTTCCGGCTCGCAGCGAAGTACTCGTGGTGCCTGCCGTGGTCAGGCTGGCCGGGATGCCGGTGAGCACCGGCTCACGGTCGGCGGCAGCGGACCGTGCGGCCGCGGGCACGATCGGCGGCGACCCCGACGTCGGAATCCGCCAATACCGCAGCGGCGACGACATCCGCACCATCCATTGGCGCGCATCCGCCAGGCACGACGAGTTGATGGTGCGGCTCGAGGAACCGGTCTCGCACGGCGGCGCCACCGTGATGCTCGACCACCGAGCGACCGCGCACCGCGGCGAGGGCACCGGTTCGAGCCTGGAGACGGCGGTGACGCTCACCGCCTCGATCAGCCTGCATCTGCTGGAGGCCGACCACCAGATCCGGGTCACCACGCACACCGGTGCGGTGCTGGCCAGCGGACGCGACATCACCGACGACGTGCTGGCATCGTTGGCCGTCATCGAACCGGACCCGGCGACGACGATGGCACACACCGCGGTGACCGGATCGGGGCTGATCGTGGCGATCCTGGCCGAGATCGATCCGCCCGCGGCGCGGATCCTCGCCGCGGCGCGCCGACGCGGAACCAACGGCGTGGCGATGGTGCTGGACACCGCCGACTGGGGTGCACACGGGCCGTCAGCGCGCTCGACCGGCATCGGCATCCTGCAGGCGGCCGGCTGGCGGGTGGTGCCCGTGCGTGCCGCCGAGCCGCTGGCGCTGGCCTGGAACCGGGCCTGTTCCGGCTCGCCCGCCTACCAGCGCACCGGCGATCGCGAGGTTCCGATGCCGGCGGCACGATGAGCACCGGGATGAGCAGCACGTCATGACGGTCGCACCGCCGATCCATCGGCCACCTTCCGGCGAAGGACCAGGTCCTGGCCCCGGTGCCGGCGGTGGCCGTGGGCAGGCGGGGACCGCCGCCGCAGCCACGCCGTCGCCGTCCACCGACATCTACTTCTGGTCCACCCTGCTCGGTGCGCTGGCCGTGCTGGCCTCGATGACCGCGATACCGCCGATGGTCAGCGGCGACTCCTGGTTGTGGCCGACGATCGAGGTGGTCGCGGTGATCTGGCTGGTCGGCGTCGGGGCTCGGCTGGCTCGGCTGCCCGCCGCGGTCGTCGTGCTACTACAGCTGGCGGCCGCGGCCGTGGCCCTGACCGCCCTGTTCACCACCGGCGGTTACGGCGGGGTGATTCCCAACGCCGCCGCGGTGGCCGATGCCGGTGACCTGCTCGACGGCGCGTGGGAACAGATCCGGACCTCGGTGTCGCCGGCGGCGTCGTCGACGGAACTGGCGTTCCTGATCGCGCTGGCCGTCGGTCTGACCGCACTCATCGTCGACATGCTGATCGCGGTGTGCCGGGCGCCGGCGCTGGTCGCCCTTCCCCTGCTGTGCATGTACTCGGTGCCGGCGTCGATCGACCTGGGGATGCTGCCCTGGCAGGCGTTCGCCGGGCCGGCCGTGCTGTACGCGCTGCTGCTCGCCGTCGACGGGCTCAGCGGGCGGCGGACGGACGGCGCCGCCACCGCGACGATCCTCAGCGGGATCGTGCTGGCGGCCGTGGCTGTGGTGGTCGCGCTGCTGGTGTCCTCCTCGGTCACCGGCATCGGTACCGCCGGCCGGCTCCCCAGGGGCGGGAACTCCGCAGCCAGCGGGATCGGCTTGGCCCCCTTCGCGTCCCTCGAGGGCAACTTGCAGCAGACCGACCCGGTGCCGCTGTTGAGTGTCACCGGAATGGATCAACCCGATTATCTCCGGACGATCGGCCTGCAGAAGTGGACGCCCGACGAGGGATGGTCGGTGGACACCCTGGCGAACGGAGATCTACCGACGGCACCGCAATCGGCCCCCGGGGTCGCGATCCCGCGGCGCGTCACCGTCACCTCGGTGAACTACCGCGACCAGTTCCTCCCGATCTACGACGGCACGAGTTCGCTCGCGGGATTGGGCAGCGGTTGGTTCTACGACGCCGCGCTGGAATCCGTGCACCGGGCCGACCCGGTCAAACCCGATCCGTACGAAATCTCCCTGTCCACCGTCCGCCGCGGCGCGGACCAACTGCGGGCGGACACGGTCACCGCCGGCGGCACTCTCACCGACACCGGAACCCTGTCGGACGATGTGATCGCCTTGACGGCGCAGGTGACCGCCGGCGCCACCACCGCCTTCGACAAGGCGGAAGCCTTACGCACCTGGTTCACCGACCCCGCCAACGGCTTCACCTATTCGCTCGATGTCCCGCGCGGTGACAGCGGCGACAAGTTGGTCGACTTCCTGAACAACAGAACGGGATTCTGCGAGCAGTACGCCTCGGCGATGGCCATCATGCTGCGTGCTGCGGGGGTACCTGCCAGGGTCGCGATCGGATTCACCCAGGGTGTCAAACAACCGGACGGCACCTATCTGATCAGCAGCAACGATGCCCACGCCTGGGTGGAGGTGCTGTTCGACAACGCGGGATGGGTGCGATTCGATCCGACGCCGCTCGGCGGCGGCCAAGGAGGTCAGCAGGGCTTTTCCGACGGAGCTCAGACGACGGCAGCAACCCCGTCGACGTCGGGTGCGGCCAGCACCGGGGCGGCGCCGTCGGGCGGTCTCAAACCCGACGACGGGGAGATCGACGGCCCGACGGCGGCGGGATCCACCGCGGCAGCTCCGCTCCACGCGGACCAGCCGAGAGTTTCGACGACCTTGTGGTGGCTGCTGGCGATCGCGCTGGTGCTTGCCGCCGCTGCGGCCGGACCGACCGTCGTCAGGAGACGCCGACGAATGCGGCGCCGATCGATGGCCGAGGCCGGGGGACCAGGGGCGGCGGCTGCGGTGTGGAACGAGGTCGAGGATCTCGCGGTCGACCACGGGATCGCCCTGAACCCGGCGGAGTCCGCCCGTGCGGTGGCAAACCGCCTGGCGCGCGCGACGCATCTGCCGGACCAGGAGCGGGCGACGCTGCGCAGACTCGTCATGCAGGTCGAGAGCGGTTGGTACGCGCAGCCAGGGGCGCAGCACGCCGGGCAGCACGTCGGGACCTCGGGGGCGGACGCGCCGCCGACCGCGGCTGCACCCACCGACATCGGTCAACCAACGCCGCAACAGCAGCCCGCCGGGCCCCACGCCGTGACCATGACGGCCACTGTGCCGCCCGGCAGCGAGTCATTGTGGCCGGCGGCCACCGCCATCGCCGAGGCGCTGGACCGCAACGCCCCGTTGTCCCTGATCGAGCGATCGGTACCGAGATCGGTGCGGCCGGCCTGGTGGCGGGAATAGCGCGGGGCGTGTTGCCCGGCGTTGCGCGGGCTGGTGGCGGGCGTAGCGAGCGCCCGGTGGCAGGATCGACACAGCAAGGCACATCGTCCGAACCAGCGGGCGTTGCCGGGGCATCAGCGCTCAGTCAGGACAGCGCAAACCAGCGCACAGCGATCGCGGAAACGTGAGAGTTACTGACCGGGCTCGTCGAAACGACGCCGAAACCGCTCTTCCATTCGGTTGCCCAGCGAAGACCCGGACTTCGAGGAACCCTTCTCCACGCCCTTGGCCGCACGCGCTCCAGGTTGGCCGAAGACGAACAGTCCTACGCCACCGACCATCGTCAGGAAGCCGATCACGCTCACCACAACGCCGACCGCGAGCAAACTCTGCGTCGCGATGACGCCGACGACGAGAGCGACAAGACCGGCAACGAACAGACAGCCCGCGACGATGGGACGACGTCGACGAATGCGGCTGACATTGACGCTGGTCGCAAACTTAGGGTCGTCCTCATAGAGCGCTCGCTCGATCTCGTCGAGCATCCGCTGTTCGTGCTCGGAGAGCGGCATGGGTCCCCTCCTCCGGCACCTGACCTACGCTGGTGGGTCACATCTTACGGCCGTCAATCAACGGCCTGACACCACAATACGAGTAGTCTGCGCGGTCCACTAGCGGGCGAGGAAATCTGGGTCGTTTTCACACCCTCGGGACGACCAGTCAGGACCGTTCGGGCCGTTCCACCAGCGCGGCAGGACGTATCGCCGACGCTCCGAAGCGCGCCACCGCCCGATCCACGGCGGTTTCCGCCTCGCGCCATCCTGGTCGCGGATCCTGCGCCCCCAGCTCCAACTGCTCGACGACCTCGTCGGCGGCCACCAGACCCTCCAACCGAACGCCAAGGAGCCGCACCCGTCCCGCACCGGCGGCCCTGAGCTTCGACAGCAGATCGTGGGCCGTGAAGTACACCGCGTGCGACACGTCGGTCGGCGTGGCCAGCGTCACCGCCCTGGTCACGGTGGTGAAATCCGCGTACCGCACCTTGATCGACACCGTCCGGCCGCGCACACCCGCCAGGCGCGCGCGCCGCGCGGTCTTGTCGGCCAGCGCCAGCAGTTCTCGCGCCAGCACGTTCGGGTCCGCCGAATCGACCGCGAAGGTGGTTTCCGCGCCGATCGAGGATTCGGCCGCGGCCGAATCCGCCACCCGACGGTCGTCCCGGCCCCAGGCGAGCTCGTGCAACCGAGTGCCGGTGGCCTTACCCAACTCGCCGATCAACGTCGGTACATCCACCGCGGCGACCTCGCCGACGGTGGTCAGCCCCATCGAGGCCAACCTGGTGGCGGTCTTCGGGCCCACACCCCACAACGCCCGCACCGGCAAGGGATGCAGCACCTCCAGCACCCGGGACGGCGGAACCAGCAGCAGCCCGTCGGGTTTGGCGAGGCCAGAGGCCAGCTTGGCGATGAATTTGGTCGACGCTCCGCCCACCGTGGCGGTCAACCCGAGCTCGCGCCGGATCCGGTCACGCAGGGTGGCAGCGATGAATCCGGGACGCCCGTAGCGCCGGCGGGCCCCGGCGACGTCCAGGAACGCCTCGTCCACGGACAGCGGCTCGACCAACGGGGTCACGTCGGCGAAAAGCTGCATCACCTCCCGGGAAGCCTCCGCGTAGGCGCTCTGGTCGGGCGGGACGACAACAATGCCCGGGCACAACCTGATCGCCGCCGAGGTGGGCATGGCCGAGCGCACACCGGACACCCTGGCCTCGTAGGTGGCCGACAGCACCACGCCCCGGCCATCCCCCGCCCCGGCGACCATCATCGGCACGCCGCGCAACTCCGGGCGACGACGCACCTCGACCATCGCGAAGAACGCGTCCATGTCGACGTGCAGAATCGTGCAGTCGGCATCGTCGACCGCCGAGGGGTCCTCGCTCACCTGCCGGGGCGTGCCGGTCCGATGGCTCATGTCGTGCCAGACCGCCCGGCCGTCACCCGACGGATTCCGGCCGACGGGCAAGCAGGTGCAGCTCGGGCGCCAGATCGCGCAGCGTGCGGTGTGCCGACGCGAGATCCTCCAGCGCGGCCAGCTCGCTGTCCGTTCCGGCCGACGACGACCGGCCGCCACCGGCGACCAGCCCGGCGACGACGCCGATGCCGACCACGGCTTCGACCTGGAGGCCGACGTGAGTGAGCAGGTCGGCCACGCCGACAGGTTCGAATCGACGACGCAACGGGTCGGACGGCCCCAGCCGGCCGTCGGGATCGGTCAGGATCGACCGCGCGGCTACGTACCGGCCGGCAAGGATCTGCCGCAGCACGGCGCCGAGCCGGCTGGTCACCAGGACGGAGACCAGCCCGCCCGGTCGGACGACGGACGCCAGCGCGGTCACCACCGCGGTGGGATCGTCGACAGTCTCCAGCAGGTGGTGGCAGAGCGCCAGGTCCGCCCGGCCGGGCGGAACGACGGTGCCGAGTTGGTCCGCGTCGGCCTGGATTCCGGTGACCAATTCATCGACCCCGGCGTCCTGGGCGCGGCGGTGCAGGATTGCCAGCGCGTTCACCGAGGAATCGACGACCGTCACCCGACAACCAAGGCAGGCCAACGGAACCGCCCTCGTGCCGCTTCCCCCACCAACGTCGACGACCAGCGCGCCGGGCATGCTCGACACGAGGTCCGCCAGCACTGCGTCGATCGGATCGCCGGTGACCGGCCGGCGCACGTCGCTCATCGCACTCCTTTCCGGGCTGTCAGTGCGCCGCCGCGACCGTAGTCGGGCCCGCAGCGCCGCGCCCGACGGCGGTGGCGCAGCAATCCGGGCGCGCTCACCGCAGCGTATCCGGGGGCCGTTCGAGTCCCTGCGATCATCCCAGGATTCGCCGCTGACGCCCTGTACGGTTGGCCGATGCTCGTGGCCAGTGTGTTGAGCCTCAAGGGCGGCGTCGGGAAGACGACGGTCACCCTCGGTCTCGTTTCAGCGGCTCTGCACCGCGGGGTGGACACCCTGCTGGTCGATCTCGACCCCCAGATGAACGCAACCACGACCGTCGATCCTGAGTCCGACCCCGACAACCCCGGGTCCAACGGATCCCGCCAAGTGTCGATCGCGGAGGTGCTGGATACACCGACCGCGAAAGTCGTCGCCAAGGCCGTGCGGACCTCGCAGTGGGGTGAGCATCTCCGGCTGCTACCCGGCAGTGAACGCACCGAGGCGCACAATCATCCTGATCCGGGATCGAAGAAGCTGTTCCGGCTGGCCGGCGCCCTGGGCAAGGTCTCGCCGGCGCCGGAGTTGGTACTCATCGACTGCCCGCCGTCGCTCGGGCAGCTCACCAGGAGCGCCCTCACCGCCGCCAATCGCGCGGTCTTGGTGACCGAGCCCTCGTTGTTCGCCGTGACCGGCGTCCAGCGCGCCCTCGAGGCGGTGCAGTCGGAGCGCACCGCGCACCGGCCCACACTTCAACCGCTTGGCGTGGTGATCAACCGCTTTCGGCCGCGGGTCACCGAGCACGAATACCGGCTTGCCGAACTCAAGGACCTGTTCGGACCGCTGGTGCTCTCGCCCGTACTCCCAGACCGTTCGGCGGTGCAGCAGGCGCAGGGCGCGGGGGTGCCGATTCACCAATGGCCCACGGCCGGGGCGCGGGAAATCGCGCAGAGCTTCGATGCCCTGCTTGATCGGTTGATGCGGGCCGGGCGGCTTAAGGTCCGGCGTTGATTCAGCGCCATTGATTCAGCGCCATTGATTCATCGGCGTTGATCATCGACGTGATTCATCGCGCGGTGCCATGGCCGCGGACATCACGACGCCGACCCGCGAGCCAGCCAGTCCTCGACCAGGTCGAGGAAGGTCGACGCCTGGCGGACCATGTCGTCGGCTTCACGAGCAGATACCAATCGATGGATGCCGGCCTCGGCCGCCTGGCGCTTCGCGGACCCGGCCGCGAAGAACGCCGCCCACTCCGAGAACTCCGGCGCCACCTTCGACATCAGCTCCCAAGCACTCCCCCGGCGTCCGCGGACCGGACGGGCACGCGCCGCCAATACGGCCGCCGCTGCCCGCAGGGCGGCGAGATGCGCGGCCGCGTAACGATCGGCCGCGTCGGTCGCCCGAATGGCCCGGCCCAGCCCTCGGCCGGCATCGGCCAGCAGGTCGCGGGCGGCCTGCGGAACCGGCGCCGTCGCGTCGATCCGGCGGGAACGACGCGAAGTTCGGCTCGAATCGCTCGACAGGCCGGCGGGAAACATCGACTGCTCACCCGCAAGCCCGACGGCAGCCCCACGCCGACCGCGGTAGTCCGCAAGCACCTTCACTGTCATCTCCGCTCCCCGCTGTTCGAACTTGTGTTCGATAGTACACCTGTTCGTTCCGTGCTACCAGATCCACCCTACGAACGGGGTCCGACAGCCTTCGTCGGGCACTGCAGCGGAGCCGCGGCTCGGCGGCGCGATCCCGGTGATCCCGGACATCGAACGACCTCAGAGAGCGATGTGTGGGCTGCGGTGACGTGAGTCGGGGGCAGGGCGTCCCCGCACGCCGGATGTGCGTCGCCGCTGGGCAGAGCACCGCCAAGCCGACAAACCGGTCGTCGTTGTCGGCACTGGGCCGGGGCGCCGCCCGGCGAACCACCGGCCGTGATCTGATACGCGAATGCATCGCCCGCTTCAGCATGCCCTCGGGAACGGGCACCCGGGATCAAGCCCGACTCCCGGTTCGGCGCCAACCACGGTGCCGTCCACTGCACCTGCCACGATGCCACCTACTGCACCATCTACCGACCAGAGCCCCGCCACCATCACCTTCTTGGACCCGGCCGGGTTCCGGGCCAGGGTGACGGAACTGATCAGTGTCTACGTCTCGGCCATGCAGTATCCGGCCGACATTGTCGGGGCGCGCGGCGTGCTGTGGGAGGAGCACAGCCTGCGCGCGGGGTTCTCCTGCGTGGTGGCGATCGACGCCGACGACCGCATCCGGGGACTCGCCTACGGCTATCGCGGGCAGCCCGGGCAGTGGTGGTACTCCGAGGTCAGGCGCGGACTGGGAAGTCAAGGAGCAGAACAACTCTCGGACTTCTTCGAGCTCACCGAACTGCACATCCGGCCCGACTCCCAAGGCCGCGGCCTCGGTGAGTCGCTGCTGCGGACACTGGCCACCGACCGGCCCGAGCGACGCATACTGCTGTCCACGCCCGAGGGCGAGAATCGGGCATGGCGGCTCTACCGGCGCCTTGGCTTCACCGACCTGCTGCGGGACTACCGGTTCTCCGGCGACCCGAGAGCCTTCGGCATCCTCGGCCGCGACCTGCCGCTGGATCCGCGCAGCACGTCGGGTTGATCCGCGTCGCTACCGAGGCCCACCCGAACGCCGAGGGGATCGCCGGCATCGCACCGCCGGCTCAGAGCGTGGCCAGCCGTTCGGCAAGCGGGTCGAGGCCCATGCCACCCATGTTGAGCCCGGCCATGTGAAAAGCCTTGAGGTCGAACTGATCTCCGTGCCGGCGACGAGCGTTGTCGCGGCCGGCCAGCCACACCCGCTCGCCGATCTTGTAGGAGGGCGCCTGCCCCGGCCAGCCCAGATACCGGTCGATCTCGTCGCGGCAATGCGCCGGGTCGCTGATCGTGCGGGTGAGCAGGAATTCCAGACCGAGTTTCCCGGTCCACCGCTCCCCCTCGTGGAAGCCGGTTCCGGGCGGGATCTCCAGCTCGAGGTGCATGCCGATATCGACGATCACCCGGGCGGCGCGGAACAGCTGGGAGTCCAGCATCCCCAGCAACACACCGTCGTCGTCCAGGTAGCCCAGCTCACGGACCAGTCGTTCGGCGTACAGCGCCCAGCCCTCGCTGTAGCCGGAGGTGTCGGACAGCAGCCGTTGGAAGTCGTTGAGGCTGTCCTTCCGGATGACGGCCGTGCCGATCTGCAGATGATGGCCGGGCACGCCCTCGTGGTAGACCACGGTCGTTTCCCGCCAGGTGGAGAACACCTCCCGGCCCGGCTCCACCGCCCACCACATCCGACCCGGCCGGGTCAGGTCGTCACTGGGCCCGGTGTAGTAGGCGCCCACGCTCCCGCCGGGCGGTGCGATCTTGCATTCCAGGGTGCGGAGTTCCTGCGGGATGTCGAAGTGCGTCTCTGCCAGGTCGGCGACGGCCCCGTCGGACAGTCCCTGCATCCAGGCTTGCAGCCCGTCCAGCCCGCTGACGTGGTACTTCGGGTCCGCGTCCAGCGCCGCTGCGGCGCCGGCCGGCCCGGCACCAGGGGCGATGCGCCCGGCGACCTCGATCAACTCGGCCTCGACGGCGAGGAACTCCGCCCAGCCCCAGGCGTAGGTCTCCTCGAGATCGATGGCCGCCCCCAGGAACTCCCTGGACGCGAGCACGTACCGCTCCCGCCCGACGGCGTCCTTGGTCGGCGCGCGCTGCAGCAGCCGGGTGCGCAGCTTCTCGGCAAGCTCCGCGTATGCCGCGTCCGCCGCGCTCGCGGCCTCGGTGAGCTGCGAGCTCAGCTCGGGCCCGCGGGTTCCGTCTGGGTTCACTGACGCCGCGAGCGCGGTGAAGAAACCCTGCTCGTCACCGCTGCCGGCGTAGGTGTCGCACTGTGCCGCGCATTTCTCGATCTGCCGGACGGCGGCCACCTGGCCGCGGTCGGCGGCCCACTCGAGGCTCTGCCAGTACCCGGCCAGCGCGCCGGGCACGGCGGCCATCCGCGTGGCCAGGACGGCAACCTCCTCGTCGGAATCGGTCGGCATCAGGTCGAAGACCATCCGGACGTTCTGCAGCGGAGAGGCGATGACGTTCAGGTCCGCATGCCGCCATCCCGAGTCATACAGGTCGCGCTCCACCTGGAGGCGTTCGGCGAGGACCTCACGGGCCATCTCGTCGGCGACGCCGGTGGACTCGGCCGACGCAAGTCGACCGAGCGTGGACGTCACCAGATCATGGCTCTTGGCCAGCCCGGTCGGCGACAGGTCGTCCAGTGCGGATTCGTCACCGGGGAGTCCGAGATAGGTGGCCATCATCGGGCTGATGCGGGCGAGGTCGGCGACGTAAGCGTTGGAAATCTCGTTGATGGCAGACATTCCGCCGACGCTACCGCGCCTCGTCCGGGTCGACATCGGGGTTTCCTCGCGCGTTCTCATCGGCCACCGCCTGTGCCATCTGCGCCGGTCCACCGTCGGCCGCGGGCTTGTCGTCGATGGTCACCGACCCGACCTCGAAGGACCCCGCCGTCGGCGAACCGGCCCCGGCCGAACCGGCGTCGGCGGTGCCCGGCGGTCGCGCGACCGTCGTGGCGCCTGCGGGATCGGCTGCCCCGACAACGTCCTGGTCGTCGGTGGCATGTCGATAGGCCACCCGGACCGTCAGATGCGCGGACACCGGCGCGGTGACGAACTGCAGCACCACGATCAGCACCAGCATCCCGATGACGGCCGGCGACCCCAGCCGCAGCCCCACCCCCAGCATCAACAGCATGATGCCCAGCACCTGCGGTTTGGTGGCGGCGTGGATCCGACTCATGGTGTCCGGAAAGCGCAGCACCGCGATGCCCGCCAGCAGCGACATCAATGCGCCGAGGACCAGCGCGACGGAGGCGATGAGATCGACGGTGCTCATCGGGCGGCTACCCGTGCGGGTCCGGTTGTCGTGGTCACGGGCGCGGTCATCGGCGATCCCGTGGCAGCAGCTTGGCCAGCCCGGCCGACCCGATGAAGCCCAGCAGCGACACGACGACGGCAATGACCAGGGTGATCGAGCTGTCGGACACCGCGGCCAGCAGCACGATCACACCCACCACGATCGCCAGCATGACGTCCAGCGCCACGGCGCGGTCGATCTGGGTGGGGCCGCGCACCAGCCGCACCGCGGCGCAGGCCGCTCCCCCGGCGAACAGCAGGCCGGCGATCAGCAGCGTGAGCATCATCGGCGCGGCCCTTGTCGGCGATCCGGCACCGTGGTGCGGTCAGAGGATTCGTCGTCGTCGTAGTCACCAAGGGCCAGTCGGATGCGGTGCTCCTGAGCCCGCACCTGACCGGCGAACGACTCCATGGTCTGCTTCCCCGGATCGAGCACATGGATCGTCAGCGTCCGATCTTCCGAGTCGGCGTCGATGATCAGACTGCCCGGCACCAGCGACACCGCCAACGCGGTCAGCGCCTCGAGCAGATCCGAATCCGACGCCAGTCTCACCGTGGTGACCTCCGGCTGCGGCAGCCGCGGACGGATCGCCAGCCAAGACACCTGGACGCTGGCCACCACCACGTCCCAGAGGAACCGGACCAGCAGCACCAGCATCCGCCAGGGATGAATCCCGAACCGGAAGTACATGGTGGGCAACGGGAACAGCAGCAGGATCAGCGCACCGACAGCGATGCCGAGCAGGATGACGATCAATGATGCTGAACCCCAGAGCGCCATCCAGACCAGCGTCAACATCGTCAGGGTGATGACGTACGCGCGCCAGCCACCACCCTCGGGACCGGCGTTGCCGCGGATCTCAACGGCCCGCTGATGCAGCCTGCGCACGCCCGTCACGGCCCACTTCCCTGCCCCGAGGCCCCCGGCGGCGCCGGTATGCCGGCGTCGAGGACCGCGTCGACGTAGACGCTGCGGTCCATCAGGTTCGCGGCTGCCTGGTCGGTCAGCGCGTAGATCGGGCCCGCCGCGAAGGTCAGCAGCAGCCCGATCGCGACGATGGCGGTGGTTGCGCCGACCATCCCGATCGGCAGTCGCGCCGCCTCCTCGGACGCCACCCTGCGCCTGGCCTCCTGCTGCGCCCGCCGTCGCACGGCCAGCGGGCGACCGGACTCGGTCTGCAGCGCATCACGCTCGTCCTCGGGATCCATGACCTCCGGAACCGGCCGCCAGAACGCCCGGCCCCACACCCGGACGATCGCGTACAGGGTGAGCAGGCTGGTCAGCGCACCACCGGCCACCAGGATCAGTGCCAGCACCCGGCCGTCCTGCACCCCCGCCTCGAACAACCCGACCTTGCCCAGGAAACCGGACAGCGGCGGCACCCCGGCCAGGTTCATCGCCGGGATGAAGAACAGGATCGCCAGCACCGGGGCCGCCGCGGCCAATCCGCCGACCCTGGCCAGCACCGTCGTGCCCGCGACCCGCTCGATCATGCCCGCGCCCAGGAACAGCGCGGCCTGCACCAGGATGTGGTGCGCCACGTAGTAGATCGCCGCGCCCAGACCGGTCTCCGACGCGAGCGCGATGCCGAACAGCATGTACCCGATGTGCGAGACCAGGGTGAAGGACAGGATCCGTTTGATCCCCGACTGGGCGATCGCGCCCAGGATGCCGACCAGCATGGTGAGCAGGGCCGCGATCATCAGCAGCGTGCCGAACGACCCGGGTGGGAACAGCAGCGTCTGCACCCGGATGATCGCGTAGATGCCGACCTTGGTCAGCAACCCGGCGAACACCGCCGTCGCCGGGGCGGGTGCGCTCGGATAGGAGTCGGGCAGCCAGGCGGACATCGGGAACACCGCGGCCTTCACCCCGAACGCCACCAGCAGCATGGCCTGCAACGTCGCCACGATGCCCGGCGCGACCTGCGGCAGCTTCACCGACAGGTCGGCCATGTTCACCGTCCCGGTCGCGGCGTAGATCATCGCGATGGCCGCCAGGAAGATCAGCGAGGACAACAGCGACACCACGATGTACGGCGCGCCGGCCCGCAGCCGTTCCCGCGTCCCGCCGATGGTGAGCAGCACATAGCTTGCGGTGAGCAGGATCTCGAAGCTGACGAACAGGTTGAACAGATCCCCGGCCAGGAACGCGTTGGTGACGCCGGTGGCCAGGATCAGGAACGTCGGGTGGAAGATCGAGACCGGGGTCTCCGGGGTTTCCGATTCGTCCGCCATGCCCTGCGAGATGGCGTAGATCAGCACGGTCAGCGCCACGATGCTGGACACCACCAGCATGAAGGCGGCCAGCTCGTCGGCGACCAGCGTGATTCCGAACGGCGCCGTCCAGCCGCCGACGTGCATCACCATCGTCCCGTTCGCGGTGACCTGCAGCAGCATGGTCAGCTCGACCAGCAACTGCGTCGCCAGCACGCCGACGGAGATGACCCGCTGCACCCGGGGGCGGCGGGAGGCGACGAGCGTCACGCCCGCTCCGGCCAGCGGCAGGATGACGGCCAGCGGCAGCAGCCAGGTCATTCGTCACCTCCACTGGGATCGGATCCGGCGTATTCGGAGTCCTCGAGTTCCTCGGGAATCTCCGGCTCCTTGGTCACCTGGTAGTTGCGGTAGGCCATGGCCAGCAGGAACGTCGACACGGCCAAACCGATGACGATCGAGGTGAGGATCAGCGCCTGCGGGATCGGGTCGGCCATCGCCTCGCCGTCCTTGGCCTGGCCGACGATCGGCGGCACCCCGCCGGTGCCGGACGCGAGCAGCAGCAGGTTGACGGCATGCCCGGCCAGCAGGAACCCGAGCAGCACCCGGATCAGGTTGCGGGAGAGCATCAGGTAGATCCCGCAGGCGAACAGCGCGCCGATGGTCAGCGCCAGCACCAGGTTGCTCGTCATCGGCGGGTCCCCTGCCGTGACGTCCGCGCCGTCGTCCTGGCGCGATCGGACCCCTCGCGCCGCGAGCTCTTGCCAGCCGAACCACCCGAATCGCTTGAGCTGCTCGAGTGCACGGGCTCGGCGCGCTCCAGCACTCCCTGCCGATCCAGCTCGGCGCCCAGTGACCGAAGCACGTCCAGCACCAGGCCGATCACGATGAGGTAGACCCCGATGTCGAAGAACGAGGAGGTGACGAACTTCAGATCGCCCAGCACCGGGACCGTGCCGGACAGGATCGTGGACTGCAGCGCGTCCCCGCCGGCGAGCAGCCCGTACACGGCGGTCACCGACGAGATCAACAACCCGATCCCCATCAGGATCCCCGGGTCCACCGGCGCTGCCTCACCCAGCTCGAACGCTCCGCCCGCGATGTACCGCAGGGTCAGCGCCAGCCCGACGATGAGGCCGGCGGCGAATCCGCCGCCCGGAGCGTCGTGACCGACGAACAGCACGTACACCGAGAACACCACGATGACGTGGAAGATCATCCGGGTGACGACCTCGAGGAGCAGCGACCGCCGCGGCACCCAGTTGGTGGCCAGCCACGGCGAGGGCTGGCGCGGCTGCTGGGGGTTCTTCAGCACGGTCGGTCGGCGCGGTGTGCGCCCGGTGCGCCTGACGATGAAGATCAGCGACGCCACCCCGGTCGCCGCCGCGATCAGCACGGTGACCTCGCCGTAGGTGTCCCAGGCGCGGACGTCGACCAGAATGATGTTGACGATGTTCTTCCCGCCGCCGAACTCGACGGCCGGGCCGGCCAGATCCGCGGACACCGGGGTGGCCACCCTGGTGCCGGGGATGATCAAGGCCAGGGACGTCATCAAGGCCCCGGCCGCGAGGGCGATCGCCAGCCGGAACCCGTTGCCGCCGTGCGTTGAGAACATCGCCGTGTCCGGCAGCCTGGTCAGCACCAACAGCGCCGCGATGAGCGTCACGGTCTCGACCAGGATCTGCGTGAGGGCCAGATCCGGCGCCCCGCGCAGGATGAACAGCACGGAGATCGCGTACCCCACCCCGCCGACCAACATCACCGCGGTCAACCCCCGCCGCACCCGTGAGGTGGCGATCGCGAGGCCGATGATCACCAGGGACAGCACGAGTTCGGCGGGTTGGCCGAGCACCTCGAGATCCGCCGGCCCGGTGTCCGCGCGGATCAACATGGTGCCCGGGAACGCCACCAGAACGAGCAGGATCGCGCCCACCGAGACCGGCAACGACCCGCGCTGGGTGACCGCCGTTGTCCCTACGGCCAGCTTGTTGACGCCCCTGAGCGTGGCGCGGTATCCAGCGCCCGGTTCCCCGCCGGGGCGGGCGATCTCACTGCGCCGTTCCTGGGCGCGTTGTGCGGCGAACACCGCGGCACCCACCAGCCAGCCGGCCACCGACAGCGCGAGCGGCAGGTTGACCCCGTGCCAGACGGCCATCGCACCCTCGTGCGTCGGTCCGGCGGTCTGCGCGTAGGACTGCAGCAGCGGTTCCAGCAGGGCCGGCCAGACGCCCAGCACCAGCCCGAGGATGACCAGCAGAAGCGTGGGGCCCGTCATCCAGGGGGAGGTGGGGTTCGGCCTGGTCGACGCCATCGTGCCGGGGACGGAAGAGGTCCGTCGCTCACCGGGCGCGTCCGACTGGGCGATCTGCTTGTCGCCGAACGCGCCCCACAGGAACCTGGCGCTGTAGGCCACCGTCAGCGCCGAGCCGATCGCCATCACCGCCGTTCCGATGGCGCCGGCAGCACCGCCGTCCAGCAGGCCGGCGTACCCGGCTTCCTTGGCCGCGAACCCGATCATCGGCGGTATCCCCGCCATTGAAATAGCAGCAAGGCCGGCCATCACCGCGATCACCGGCATCGTCCGGCTCAACCCGGACAGCTTGGTGAGATCCCTTGTCCCGCAGGAGGTGTCAATGATCCCGACGACGAAGAACAACGGCGCCTTGAACGTCGCGTGGGCGATCAGCATGGCCATCCCGCCGAGCAGCGCATCCGGGTTGCCGCAGCCGATCAGCAACGTCATCAGTCCGAGTTGGGACACCGTGCCGTAGGCGAGCAGCAGCTTCAGGTCGCGCTGGCGCAGCGCGATGACCGCGCCGAACACCATGGTGCCGCCGCCCAGCGTCATCAACAGCGGCTGCCACAGCGGCAGGATGGCGAACGCCGGCGCGAGCCGGGCGAACAGGTAGATGCCGGCCTTGACCATGGTGGCGGCGTGCAGGTAAGCGCTCGCCGGGGTGGGCGCGGCCATCGCCCCCGGAAGCCAGAATTGGAACGGGATGATCGCCGACTTGCTGATCCCGCCGACGATCATCAGCACGATCGCGGTGGTGATCAGCGGCCCGGACGGCGGGGTCGCGATGATCTCCGACAGGGTGAACGTGCCTGCGGTGACACCCAGCATGACGACCCCGACCAGCATCGCCAGGCCGCCGGCGGTGGTCACCATCAGCGCCTGCGACGCGGACATCCGGGCGGCCCTGCTGCCCGTCCGGTGCGCGATCAGGACGTAGGACAGCAGCCCTGTGAGCTCCCAGAAGATCACCAACAGGATGAGGTTGTCCGCCCAGACCAGGCCGAGCATCGCGCCGGCGAACGCGATCAGCGACCCCGCGTAGCGGCCGGCGCCGTCGTCACCGGGCGGGAAGTATCGGGCGGAGTACAGCAGCACCAGCGTCCCGATGCCGGCGATGACCAACGTCATGATCATCGCCAGCGCGTCCAGCCGCAGGTCGATGTCCAGCGACAGCGCGGGCACCCAGCGCACGCTGGCCGACTCGGCGCCGCCGTCCAGCACCTGCGGGATCTGCGCGCCCGCCCACACCGTGGTCGCGGCGGGCAGCGCGGCGGAGGCGATCAAGGCGTTGCGGCCCCACAGTCGGGTCAGCGACGGGGCGATCAGCGCGAGCGCGATGTAGGCGACGAGCAACCATGGGGCGAGCGCGAACCCGGTGCCGGTCACCGGCCCGCCAGAGGCTCGTCAGGGGCTTCACGCGCCCGCGACGGACCGGGCCTGACGGTCGAGCGCACGGGTCTCCCGGGTGTTCGGTGGGGTCTGCGGTCACCCTACCGAGGTGGATCACTGCATCAGGAGGGACTACCCCTCACCACCCGCCGGCCGCCGGCGGGTGACCCGCCCGGCTGATTCCACCTTCGGCGCGTACCCCCTTTGCGGCGCGGATCAAGTTCGTCAGCGCGGCTGAAGCGGGCGGTTGTGGGACTGATGGTGCGCGAGTCAACCATTTCATCCGCGCCGGGCGGGTTGCGGGACCCCGCCCGCCACCAGACTCCCCTGACACGCCACAGGCGGCGACGAACGTGTGGCCTCGGCGGGCCGGGCGCGCCCGCTGGAAGATCACGGCCTCTGGCCCTGATCCGAAAATGAAGGTGACCACGGCACCTGTCAACGGCGGCCGGGCTTGAGCACACGGTCGGGAGCATTGTGCGTGGTCGGTTTGTGGGTTTAGGC
>Ga0207931_1000164_pt1 | contig 25500 bp, 24 predicted proteins | sample NGESurdeep092012_2_FD_184478 | JGI IMG/M metagenome (GOLD analysis project Ga0207931, IMG submission 184478) | Arctic peat soil microbial communities from Barrow, Alaska - NGEE Surface sample 415-1 deep-092012 (SPAdes) | ecosystem: Environmental > Terrestrial > Soil > Wetlands > Peat ...
TCGCGTCTTCCATATCTTCACTACGCACACCCAGGGCGACGGTAAGGGCGACGGATCTGCCGGCATAGGACCTCAGCGCCGGACGCGCCGACAACTGCGATTCCGGAATCTCCAGCGACGACTCGCCGAATTCGAGCCGAAGACCACCAGGGGCATCGACGACTCGGGCCAAAGCCAGGTTCATCGGCGGGGAACCCACGAACTGCGCGACAACGATGTTCTTCGGGAAGTCATAGCAATCGCCCGGAGTTCCCAGCTGCTGCAGCACGCCGGCCTTCATGATCGCCATCCGATCGCCATCGTCATGGCCTCGATCTGGTCGTGCGTGACATACAGCGTTGTCGTGTTCAATGACCGGACGACCTCGGAGATCTCCGCCCGCATCTGCACTCGGAGTTTGGCGTCCAAATTCGACAGTGGTTCATCCATCAGGAACACCTGCGCTTCCCGGACGATCGAACGGCCCATCGCTACGCGCTGCCGCTGACCGCCGGACAGCCGCTTGGGCTTCCGATCCAGCAGCGGGGTCAGCTCCAACATGTCGGCGGCCTTGGCGATCCGCGCGTTGATCTGGTCCTTCGGCATCTTGTGGAGCTTGAGGCCGTACGCAATGTTGTCGCGCACGCTCATGTGCGGGTACAGCGCGTACGCGCTGGAACACCATCGCGATGTCGCGGCCCTGCGGGTCGACCTCATTGACTCGCCTGCCGCCGATCCGCAGCTCTCCGGTCGAGATGTCCTCGAGGCCGGCGACCATGCGCAGGCGGTTGACTTGCCACAACCCGACGGACCGACCAGGACCAGGAATTCACCGTCGGCGACGTCGATCTTCAGATCCTTGACCGCGTGGAAGCCGTTTTCGTACAGCTTGTTGATATTGTCCAGCTCGACGCCAGCCATTGTTGGTACCTTTGACGTGAGATTCTCGGCCGGAACAAATTGTCATCGATGCTGACATCGGTTCTGCGGTGTCAGCCCTTGACAGCGCCGGCCGTCAGCCCGGTCACCAGAGATTTCTGCGTGAACAGGAAGACGATCACCAGCGGAATCGCCATGATCAAGCCGCCGGCGGCCATCAGACCCCACTGCTGGATCAGCGGATTCGACACCACAGGAAGACCAAGCCTGGAATCAGATATTTCAGCGGCAGCGAGCGCTTCGCGAAGTAGACGACATTGACCGCCACGAGAACGATCCCGAAGAAACCGACAGCCAACCACCACTTCGAGCTGACCGCCGTGACGAGCGCAAGGATCAACAGGACATCGATCAGCCCGACCAGAATCACTTTGGTGATGAGGTTTGCGCCCCCGGGGAGCGGGAGGCTTTCGCCTCCCGCTCCTGCTCCGCCGTGGCGGTATCGGTCACGACCCGGCGATCTGCTTGTTGATCGACGCTTGGGCCTCGGTCATTGTCGCGGTCGGGTTAGCACCGGACGCGATCTTGTACTCGGCAAGACCGAGATCGGTGAACACGAAAGCCATCTGCTGGATGGCCGGAATCGGTTCGCCCAGCTTGCCGTAGTCGCCGAAGGCCTTGATGTACGGATCCGACGCGGCCTTGTCGTGGGACGCGATCCATGCCGGCGGCCGCGGATCGACAGCGAACATCCCGTCCATGAACTCGGTGGTCATCACCTCGTCGTTGAGGAAGGTCGACGCGGGCACCGCGTTCTTTCCCTTCGCCGGCTGCATGAAGGTTCGGACACCCATGTCCGGCTGGGCCTGGAAGGAGCTGCCCGCCCAGTTCGGCACCGGGCACACCATCAGGTTGGCACCGAGCGCGGCTATCTGATCTGGGATCTGCCACGGGCCGGTGATGAAGTACGGGGAAGTCCCCTTGGAGAACGACTCCTTGGCGATGTCATAGCTGACCGATGCCTTCAGGATCCCGTCGTTGACCAGTTGCTGCAGGCGCACACCGGCAGCGATGCTCCCCTCCTTGCCGACACCCATGTCACTGGTGTCGTACGAGCCGTCAGCGCCCTGCTTGAAGGTGTAACCGCCGTCGGCGGTGTACAGCGGGTTCCAGTGGTAGGCATCGCCGGTCTCACCGATCTGCATGGCGATGCCGAGTCCGCTGGTGACAGTGGCGGCCGCGATCAATGTCTTGGCATTCGCGACCGCATCGTCCAGCGTCGCGGGGCAAATCGGCGAGAGCGCCTTGTCGGTGAGCAGGGAGATGTTTTCCACTGCCCATGGCACCCCGTAGGTGCTGCCGTTGAGCGTCACGGCCTTGACGGCGATGTCCTGGAACTTGCTCTTGTTCGAGGCCAGGTCGACGGGGGCCAGGATGCCGTTCGTGATCAGCTGGCCGATGGTGTCGTGCGGGGCCCTCGAAGAGGTCAGGGACGTCACCGGTGCTATTGCCCGCGATGAGCGCCTTTTTCAGATCGTCGCCACCGTTGAACTTCTTGACCGTGCAGGTCACGCCGTTGTCTGCGGCCCACTTCAAACATAGGGGCTCGATGGCCTTCGCGGTATTCGCCGAGTTGTCGGCCCAGATGACCAGGTCGCTCGCACCGCCGCCCCCGGAGGTGGCGCCGGTGGCGGCGCCGGAGCTCGCAGCCGCGCTGCCGCCGGAGGCGGCCGCCGAGGTACTGCTGCTGCTGGAGCTGGAACTACCGCCGCAGGCGGCCGCGGCGAGCGCGACGATTCCCATCAGGGCGGCCATGTGAGTCTTGCGTAGACGCGTTGTGCTGACTCCTCAACACTGTCATAGGGATGGAGGGTCTGTGGGGCCTATTCCTGGTCAGCGGGCGGGTCCTGGTCGAGACCCTCCGTCCGCGTGCTGAAGCGGGTTAGCCAGAGGGGCCTTGGTGGTGTCAACCCCGCTGTCTCCGTGTGGTCACAGACCATCCGGGAGTGATCCGCAACCGCAGGAACATGCGGAAGTGCCGTTTCCGACCGCGGCTGTCAGGATCGTTATGCCGATGTGACGGCTGAATCGAGAGAGGAACGGCGGGAGGGATCGTGCGCTAACCGCATTCAGTCCCTGGCCGCAAGTCAATGCGGACGATTCGACATGACCAGATTGTGACCTTGCCGTGCGGGGTGGCAGCATGACCTCGGATCACGACCAGTGTGCGAACCGGAGGACCGATGACGGCGGACGGCGGGTGACCTCTCCCCGGGTCACCTTGATGGACGTCGCCAAGCGCGCCGGAGTCTCCCGCACCACCGCCTCGTTCGTGATGACCGGCCGCCGGGACATGCGAATCTCCACCGATGCCGAAGAGCGCGTCCGGAGGGCGGCGCGTGAACTCAACTACCGTCCCAGCCTGCTCGCCAGGAGCCTGCGCACCAACCTCTCCCAGACGATCGGACTGCTGTCCGACGTCATCGCGACCGAGGTGTTCGCCGGCGAGATGATCAGGGGCAGTCTGTCCACCGCCCTGCTGCGTGATCATCTGATGTTCATCGGCGAGACCGAGGGCGATCCGGAAGTCGAAAAGCGTTTGATTCAAAGCATGCTCGACCGCGGGGTCGGCGGGTTCGTCTATGCGTCGATGTACACGCGTCGGGTCGCGCTGTCCAAGACGCTGCGCGCGCACCCGGTCGTGCTGCTCAACTGCATGGCCAGGCTCCGCGGCATCCCGACGGTCATTCCGGACGAGCGGGAGGCGGGACGGACCGCCGTGCGGGCGTTGCTGCGTCAGGGTCACCGGGACGGCATCGTGCTGGTCGGCGAAAAGGCGCCACATGTGGTCGCCGCCGCCGAACGGCTGGCAGGCGTCGAGGAAGTCCTGGCCCAGCAGGGCACGGAGCTGGCGGACTCCATCGACACCTTGTGGTGGCCGGACTCGAGCTACCGGGCCGTCCGCAGCTATCTCGACGCCGGCAATCAGCCGTCCGCGTTGATCTGTCTCAACGACCGGATTGCCATGGGCGCCTACCAAGCAGCACAGGAAGCGGGTCTCGTCATCCCTGAAGACCTGTCCGTGATCTCCTTCGATGACTCCGACATGGCATCCTGGCTGCAGCCTCAGTTGAGCAGCGTCGCCATTCCGCATTTCGAGCTGGGCCGGCGCGCGGTGGAGATCCTGCTGATGGACAACCGGCCGACCGACATCCAGCGGGTGCCGATGCCATTGCGGGAGCGCGGCTCGATAGGGCCTCCCGCGGTCCGCAAACGTACTCGCCGTGCCCGCGCCCGCTGATCAACCCCAGACCCGCTGATCGACTCCCGCACCACGGCGCCGCATCGCACGCCCTCGGCCGCGCGGATCAACTTCCGGGGCGCGGATGAAATCGTGCACTCGCGTCACTCCAGTCCCATAACCGTGACGATAATCCGCGCTGGCGAAGTTGATCCGCGCCATCAACGGGGGCGGGGATCCGGCTCAAGCTCCGGCAGGGGCGGCGGTTCCCATCGCACTCGCCGGACGCCGCTGAAGTGGCAGGGCCACTGTGCCGGCGGTGGGCGCAGGACCGGCGGTGCGGCCCTGACGTAACAGCGACCGCCAGAGGTTCTGGTCGTACACCGACGGAGCGGTCGTCCGAACGAAGTCGGTCAGGATGCTCGCAAAGCGATCCGGGAATTCCTCGTGCGGGAAGTGCCCTGCCGCAGGCAGCAGCTCGACGCGGGCGCTCGGCATCGCCCGCCGCGCCGCGTCGGCATGCGTCACAGGAATGACCGTGTCCTTCCCACCCCACATCACGCAGGTCGGCATGTTGGCCGTCAGGTAGGCGCGGTCGTTCATGGTGACGACCTGGCCGCGCCAATCCACCACGGCACGCAGCACATGCAGGAACGCGTCCCGCTCGGCCGCGTCGTGCTTGCCGGCCAGAACGGATAGCGCGCCGAGCAGATCCGAAGCGCCGGGCACCTTGGCGGCGCTGGCTCGGCCGCCGACGAAGTTGGCGAGCGCGAGCACGGGCGGTGACGCGGCGACGGCAAGGGCATGGCTTGCGCCGGGCAGGGTCAGTGCGCGCAACACGGGGTTGACCTCACGCCCCAACCCGCCGGGAGCGACCAACATCAGCCGCTCGGTGTACTGCGGGAACTGGTAGGCGAACTGCATCGCGATGCCACCGCCGAAACTGTGCCCGACCACTGTGGCCCGCTCGATGGACAGCAGCGCGAGCAGGTCACGCATGCCGTTCGCGTAACCGCCAAGGCTGTAGTCCGCGCGCGGTTTGTCGGAGCCGCCGTGCCCCAGCAGGTCGGGTGCGATGACGGTGAACCGGCGGGCCAACCGCTTGATCACCGGCGACCAGGTGGTGTGATCGCAGCCCAAACCGTGCAGCAGCAACAGCGCGGGACCTCGGCCGGCAATGACGTACGCGCGCCGATGCCCGTGCACCACCCTGATCTGCGGGCGGGATTCGTGGCGACGGGTCACCAGGGCCTCCGGAGTCGACAACATTGTCTAGACAGCTGGTCGTCACGATAACCCTCGTTCACTTTATTGTCCCGAAAAGTGCACTACGAGGGCGAAGACGCCGGGGACAATAGGCGGGATGTACCGCGAGAGCGCCTCTCGCGTCCCCGGGGCGCGGCTGTGGAGCAGGGAGCCCGTCGGCGAGGTCGACCGCAACCAAGCCATCCTGCCCGACGGCTGCGTCGACGTGATCTGGCTGAACGGCGAACTGCTGGTGGCAGGACCGGACACCGTGGCCCAGCAGACGACGATTCGTGCCATCAGTCGGTACCGTGCCATCAGGCTGCCGCCGGGAATGGGTCCGGCGGTTCTCGGTGTTCCCGCCCACGAAATCCGTGACGCCCGTCCGCTGCTGGCGGAGCTGTGGCCCCCGGACACGGTGCGTCGGTGGGCCGACCAGCTGTTCGCTGCCTCGGCAGGCGAGCAGTACCTGCTGCTGGAACGTTTGGTTGCCGAGCGGCTGGCACAGAACCCGGTGCCGGCGGCGACGTCGGCGATTGCCACGGCCATCACCGGTGCCGTGGCCGTGGCCGACATCGCGGAGTGCATCGGGTGGAACGAACGGCGGCTGCTCCGGCACTGTCGCGGTGCCTTCGGCTACGGACCGCAGACGTTGCGCCGGATCCTGCGCTTCGATCGGGCCGTTCGCGCGGCCCGCTCCGGCACGCCGCTGGCGGACGTCGCCGCCGCGACCGGCTACGCCGACCAGGCACACCTGGCCAGGGAAGCAAGAACCTTCGGCGGGGCACCGCTCTCGAGGATCATCGGTCCGGCCGCGCGCGCTCGGCCCGCTCGCGGCTCAGCCCGGTAAGGCGGCAAAAAGATCCACGGTGTGCCCATCCGGGTCGTGCACCACGGCGTACCGCTGTCCCCAGAACGCGTCCCACGGCGGCAGATGACCGTGATACCCGGCAGCCATCAGCTCCTGGTACGTGTCGTCCACGCCCTGCGGGCTGTCGGCCAGAAATGCCAGCGACGTGCCGCCGGGAGTCAGGGTGAACTCCGGGTCGAAGGAGGCAATGACCTCGACGGTGTCGAACGTCAGGCGCAGTCCTCCGGCGAGCGCTACCTCGGCGTGCGGCGCCGAGTCCGCCTCCGCGGGAATGTCCAGGCCGAGCCGGCGGTAGAAGGCCAGCGTGGCCGCCATGTCCGTGACAACCAGGCCGACCACATCAAGAGTCACTGTCATGACCCGACGGTAGGCCGGGCACGACCGACCTGGATTGAACGGATCGGACATCTGAAGGCCACACCGTGTCGCAATCGAGGGTGCGGGCGGGTTCGCGGACGAAGTCGCTATCGGGCCGGCTCGTCTCCCGACTCATGGGCGCGCGTTGTCGGCTCCTTCGGCGGTCGCGCCGCGGAAGTGCCCGATTCGGTCGCGGGTTCGGTATCGGGCTCGGTCGTGGGTCGAGTCTCTTCGTCCTTGAGGTAGGCCGGTCGCAGGTGCACCGGTTCGGCCTCCGGTACGTGCCGCCGCCTGGCCTGCACCGCCTGGTACCTCAGGTTGAGCGCCTCGACCAGGATCGCGAAGGCGATCGGCCCGTAGACGTAGCCCTTCGGGATGTGGAAGTCCAAGCCCTCACCGATCAGGCTGGCCCCGATCAGCACCAGGAAGGCCAGCGCCAGCATCTTGACCGAGGGATGCTTGTTGACGAAGTCGCTGATCCATTTCGAGGCGACCAACATGATCCCGACGGCGACCACGACCGCAGCGACCATGATCGCCAACTCGCTGACCATGCCCACCGCGGTGATCACCGAGTCGAGCGAGAACACGATGTCCAGCACCAGGATCTGCGCGATCACGCCGGCGAAAGACGCCGTTGCGGCGGACGCCGAGTCGGGATGCGCCTCCTCGCCCTCCAACCGCTCGTGGATCTCCGATACCGCCTTGGCCACCAGGAAGGCACCGCCCAGCAAGAGGATGAGGTCGCGGCCGGAAATCTCCATGCCGGACGCGCTGAACAACGGCGCGGTCAGCCCGATCACCCAGGACAGCGAGAAGAGCAACGCGACGCGCATGATCAACGCCAGCGACAGGCCGGTGATCCGGGCCCGGTCGCGCTGCTCCTCCGGCAGCTTGCCGGACAGGATCGAGATGAAGATGACATTGTCGACACCGAGGACCACTTCCAGGACCAGCAGCGTCAGGAAGGCGACCCAGGCGTCGGGGCTGAGCAGGAGATCCATCACGTCACTGTAAGCGGGCCCACACCCGCCACTCCGGCAATCGGCTCAGCCCAGGCGGAACGGGGTTGCGGCGCGCGACGGCCACGGTGAGGGCGGTCGCGAACCCGCACCACGCCGGGTAGGGCGCCATCGCGATGCCGGCTCGGCGATCGACCGAACCGACCCGCCGCACCAGATCAGCCGAACTCGCGGTCAGCACGGCACATTCCGCTGCCGCGACCCAGGGGCGGTGGTATCGGAAGAAGAGCCACGACCAACCCGCGTTCAAAGCCAGGTTGACGCCGAGTGCGCCGATCAGGCGGCGGCGCTGCTGGACCCGGCCCTCCTCGTTCAGCCGGTTGATCACGTGCCCGGACGCCAGTGCGATGTCCGCGTACAACGGCGTCCAGACCAGGCCGTAGACGGGCGGGGGCGGCTGCCAGGAGGGCTTGCGCAGATTGCGGTAGTAGGCGGAATCCGGGTCGGTCGCCAGACCACCGGCCACCGCCGTCGCGGCAACAGCGAGCACGGAGCCCGCCAGCGTGAGGAGCTTCATGGCTCCTTCATAGCAACGTTTGACAGCCTGCTTCCGTGTCGCCCGCCCGCGAGAAGCGCCGGGAACGCCCGAAACACGGGCATTCGCGGACACTTTTCATCAATGGGGATCAATCAGAGAAATCAGGAAATCCGCGGATCACTCGAACCTTTCCGCGGTGCTCAGCGAGTAATTCTCAGGAGAGACATCCATCTCCTGCCGGCCGCATCTCCGCCACCGACAGCCCCTGGAGGCTCCACATGACCCCTGTCCCCCGCACTCTTCCCCGCCGTACCGTGCTCGCTGCCTCGGGTACGGCGGTGCTGGCAGTGGCCGCTGCCTGCTCGTCCGATCCGGCGCCCGCACCGAGCAACACCTCCGCGGCCACCAGCGCCTCCGCGGCCAAGAGCAGCTCATCCGCCGCCGGTTCCAGTTCGGCGGCCCCAAGCGCCCCCACCGCAGCCCCCACCACCGCCGCCGCCCCGACGAGCGCCGCCCCGGCGAGCACGGCTGCACTCGCCCCGGCCGGTACCCCGGTGGCATCTGTCGCGGACGTGGAAGCCGCCGGCTCCATCGTCGTCGGTACCGACAAGCCGATCCTGCTGTGCGCCGCCAACGGCACGGTCGTCGGGCACACCGCGATCTGCACCCACCAGGGCTGCACCGTGGCGGCCGGCGGCGCGGACGCCAACTGCCCCTGCCACGGATCGAAGTTCAACGCCGCCACTGGCGCGGTCCTCAACGGGCCGGCCGTGTCGCCGCTGGCCGTGGTGGCAGTGACCGTTGCCAACGGGCAGGTGTACGCGACCTGACATAGGCATCCGGGGCCGGATGTCAGGCCCGGGCGTCCGGCAGGAAGGCCGGGCAGATCCCGCACAGGAAGCGCACAGGTAGCGCCTATGCTCAGCACACAGCAAGCGCTCAGGATCAGGTCATGAGCATGAGTATGAGCCCCCAACTGGCCGTCGCCGGATCGTCCCCCGTCCACCACTCCGCGCTGCGCGGACCGGAGGGTCGGCCCATCCGGGTGCTGGTGGTCGACGACGAGCAGACCTTGTCCGAACTCGTCGGCCTGGCGTTGCGGTACGAGGGTTGGGACGTCCGCACGGCGGCCGACGGGCTGTCCGCGATCGCGGCGGCCCGGGAGTTCCGGCCCGATCTCGTGGTACTGGACGTGATGCTGCCCGACATCGACGGTCTGGAGGTGCTGCGGCGTCTGCGGGCGGACATCGAGCGGATGCCGGTGCTGTTCCTGACGGCGAAGGACGACGTCAGCGATCGCATCGCCGGTCTCACCGCCGGCGGTGACGACTACGTGACGAAGCCGTTCTCGATCGAGGAACTGGTGCTCCGGCTGCGGGCACTGCTGCGCCGCTCCCACCTGGCGCTGACCAGCGACTCCTCCACCATCGTCGTCGGTGACCTGGTGCTCGACGAGGACTCCCGCGAGGTGCGGCGCGGCAACGACCTGATCATGCTCACCGCCACCGAGTTCGAGCTGCTGCGCTTCCTGATGCGGAACCCGAAGCGGGTGATGTCCAAGGCGCAGATCCTGGATCGGGTGTGGAACTACGATTTCGGCGGGCAGGCGAATATCGTCGAACTCTACATTTCGTACCTGCGGAAGAAGATCGACGCCGGACGGGAACCGATGATCCACACCATGAGGGGCTTCGGTTATGTCCTCAAGCCCGCCACCTGAGGACGAGCGGACCGCATTCATCCCACCCCGCCCAAGGCGACGACCGCTCACCCTGCGCGCCAAACTCGTGATCAGCATCGTGGGCCTGATCACCGCCGTGTGTGTGGTGGTCGGCGTGGCCACGGAGATCTTCCTCAGCCAGTACCTGGTCAGCAAGCTCGACAGTCAGGTGATGCAGGTCAATCAGGCCGGCAACAACGGCGACGGCCGGCGTGACGGTGACGATCTTGGACTGCTGCTGCCGTGCGCGGTCCCGAGCAGACCCGCAGGGGAGTACGGCCAGCCCTCCGGGCTCGGGCTGGACAATCTGACCGCGGCGATCGTCGGCAACCAGGTGGTGTCGGCCGGGATCATCAACCCCAAGGCCACCGGCGGGTGCAGCACCGTGCCGTCCACTGCTGACGACGCGTTGCTCGCTCTGCCGACCGACGGCAGCGTCCAGACCGTGTCGATTCCCGGCTACGGCGACTACCGGGCAGCCGCGTCCAACCGCAGCGGAGTCACCGTGATCACCGGCATGCCGCTCGCACCGGTGCGGGCATCGCTGGTTCAGCTCGGCCTGATCATGGCGATCGTCACCGGTCTCGCGTTGATCGCGGGTGCCGTGGTGGTGATCTGGATCGTTCGGCGGTCGCTGCGGCCGCTCGACCGGGTGGCGGCCACCGCCCGTCAGGTGAGCACCCTCCCGCTGGATCGCGGCGAGGTGGAGCTCGGCGTTCGGGTCCCCGACGAGGACACCGACCCTCGCACCGAGGTCGGCCAGGTGGGTGCGGCGCTGAATCAGATGCTCGGCCACGTCTCGAACGCGCTTGCCGCTCGGCAGGAATCGGAGATGCGGGTCCGACAGTTCGTGGCCGACGCCTCGCACGAGCTGCGAACCCCGTTGGCCGCCATCCGCGGCTACGCCGAACTCGCCCGCCGCGAGGAGGACGACACCGAAGGGGTCGCCCACGCATTGCGGCGGGTGGAATCCGAGTCCGCCCGGATGACCACGCTGGTCGACGACCTGCTGTTGCTGGCCCGGTTGGATTCCGGCCGGCCGCTGTCCGCCGACGAGGTCGACCTGACGATGCTCGCGGTGGACGCCGTCTCCGACGCTCGGGTCGCAGGGCCGGGGCACCGCTGGCAACTGGATCTGCCGGAGGAACCGGTCGTGACGATCGGCGACCAGTCGCGGCTGCACCAGGTGCTGGTAAACCTGTTGGCGAACGCCCGCACCCACACTCCGCCCGGAACCACGGTGCTCTGCGGGTTGCGGTCGGACAACGACGGTTCGGTGATCACGGTGACCGACAACGGTCCCGGCATCCCCACGCACCTGCAGCCGGAGATCTTCAACCGGTTCGTCAGGGGCGATTCGTCGCGGTCACGAGCGGCCGGTTCGACCGGGCTGGGCCTGGCGATTGTCGCCGCGGTCACCGCGGCCCACGGCGGCAGTGTGTCGGTGGAGAGCCAGCCGGGCATGACCAGGTTCACCGTTCATTTGCCGCATCGGCCACCGGTGATGCAGGCTCCGCCGTTGGAGGCCGTCCAGGTCGGGCGCGGGTAGCGCCCTCCGCGTGCGGTCCGCCGTCGATCCGCGGTGAGAGGTGCCGGCATCATTCCGCCCGGACACGTTGTTGCACCGCAACAACTACTGGTGGCCAGCGCATTCGGCACGACCCTGTCCGGCACGACCCTGTCCGGCACGACCCTGTCCGGCACGACCCTGTCCGGCAGCACAGAGACACAGCGACCGCCACCCTCGGCTGGGTGGCGGTCGCTGTCGTTCGCTGAGCAGGTGTGCGGTTGTCAGGTGCCGGGATCAGGAGGTCTGGGGCGCCTGGGTGGTCGGTGCGGTGCCTTCCTGCGGAGCGGTTCCGTTCGGAGGCGTACCCCCCGGGACACCCAGCTCGCCCTGGTCACCGGACGCGTCATCCGGGCCGCCGAAGCCGCCTGCGGGCATTCCGCCGAATTCGGACCCCTCGGCAACCGTCACGGCCGTCACCGCGGCGCCGTCGACCGTCGCGATGACGGTCACGGTGTCGCCGACGGCAACGTTGGACACGTCAACACCGGAGCCGACCGTATAGGTCGCCGCGAAGTTGTCCGTGCTGGTCACCGACAGCGAACCGTTGCCCACGGCCGTCACCTTCCCACGTTGCAGGCGCCGGGTTTCGGTTCCGCCGCTGTCGGTGGACACCACGAACTCGCCGTGCAACGCGGACCCGAGCGAGCCGATCCCGCCCCGCCGGCCGGTATCGCCGCCGTCGCCGGGACCGAAGCCCTGCCCGTACCCACCCGCACCGCTCGTCATGGCGCCTGGGCCGCCCTGTCCGGATGACGCGTTCGACGCATTCGCGGCGTTGACGGCCGCGACACCGCCGACCGCCACGACGGCAGCCAGCGCCACACCGCCGGCAACCTTCTTCCACGTGGCGGTGGGCTTGCGGGTTCCGTCAGTGGTCTGCGCGACGCCGGCCGGCGCGCCCCAGGTACCGGATTCAGCGGGCTCGCCGGTTGCGTTCAGCGGCGGCTGGCCGCCGTATTGCGGGCCGCCGTACTGCGGACCGGCGTACCCCTGCTGCGGGCCGTACCCCTGCGGCGGGCCATAGCCCAGCGGCGCGCCCCAGCCCGGCGGTGGGTACGTCCCCGCAGCACCATCGGGCTGGTGGGCGCCGGGTAGCTGCGGAGTGTCAGAGGGCAGAGCCTCGCCCGGGACCGGGGCCGCGGCGGGCGAGCCCGCTGTCGGCTGGGTCGGGTTCGCCGCGCGGACCTGCGGACGACTCTGGTCGTCGGCCGGTGTCCCGGGTGGATACGTGCCCGGACCGTTCTCGTCGTCCTGCTGGGGCATTTCCAGATCTCCTTTTGTTGATCGACCGGTCGACTCCGGCGGAGCACAGTTGCCGTTTACGCTGCCCACGCCTGCTGTCCGGAAGCTGTGCACGCGGCCTCGCGCACCTGTGCACTGCGGCACCGGCCGGGTGTTCCCCAGGCTCCGCGGTGTCGGAAGCGGAACATCCGGCACAGTGGATCCGTGACCGAACACCAGGCGGGGGCGCTGTTCAGCCCTCAGACGGGACCAACGGTCACCAGCGTGTGGGCGGCGGGCCGGCCGGTCGACATCGCCCGCACGCTGTGGCCGCTGCGCCGTGGCGCACTCGATCCGACGCTGCGTACCGATGGCACAGGACTCTGGAGGACCGGCAACACGCCGGAAGGCCCTGCCACGATTCATCTCTCGCTGGTCGACGGCGGTGCGGTGAACTGCCGCGGCTGGGGTTCCGGCGCGGGGTGGGCGGTCGACCAGGTGCCGGAGTTGCTGGGTGCGGACGACGACTGGACGGGACTGGATGCCACCGGCCACCCGCTACTGGCCCGCACCCATCGCGCGACGCCCGGGCTGCGCGTGCCGCGCACCGCCATGGTGTTCGACGTCCTGGTGCCCGCCGTGCTGGAGCAACGGGTGGTGGGCGCGGACGCCAGGCGGTCATGGCTGCAGTTGGTGACGAAATTCGGACTACCTGCGCCGGGACCGGCTCCGGCGGGCATGCGGGTACCCCCGCGGCCCGAGCAATGGGCGGCGATCCCCTCCTGGGAGTGGCATCTGGCCGGGGTGGATCCGGGCCGGGCCCGGACCGTGCTCAACGCCGCACGTGTCGCGGAAGGCCTGCAGCGCACGGTCTTTCGCGGTCGAGGCGGATCGGAGGTGGTCAGTTCGCTGCGCTCGGTGCCCGGCATCGGGGTGTGGACCGCAGCGGAGATCGTGCAACGCGCGCACGGCGACCCGGACACCGTCAGCATCGGCGACTACCACCTGCCCGCCGTGGTGGGCTGGGCGCTGACCGGCCGGTCGGTCGACGACGACGGCATGCTCGAATTGCTGCAACCGTGGATCGGACATCGGCACCGGGTGGTCCGGCTGATCGAATCCAGCGGGTTCCGCAGACCGCGATTCGGCCCCCGCGCTCCCAGGGTGGATCACCGCCGGCGGTGAGTGGTCTGCCTGGTCAGCCGAATCAGACCAACTTCAACGCTGACCGGACGTCACGCCGCCGGTGAATTCATCCATGACGTACTGATCGCCTTCGAAGATCCGTATTTCCACGATTGTGTCGTTCTTGACCCAGTAGACGTTCACCCGCCGGACCTCCACCCGGTGCTCGTCGTCGCCCAGCTTCTCCGGCAACATCAACTCGACATGCACGTCCCCGACGAGCATGTCGAGCAGTTCGACGGAGACATTGCCCCTGGTGTGCGCAATGACGTCGCGGATGTAGCCCTCGACCGCCGCGCGCCCCCGTCGTTGCCCGGCCAACGACGAGCGCCCGGGCACATCACCGACAACGTCGACGGCGAAATAGCCGAAACCCGACTCGAAATCCCCGCTGCTCATCGCCGCCATGTAGTTCGTCATCACCTCGACCGCCGTCATCGCTCGACTGTGGACCCATCGGGGGCCGACGGTCAACGAGTGATCCACACGCCCGGCGATCACGGGATGCAGCGCGCCAAGCGCGGGCGGCCAAACCCGCACAGCAAGACCACAGCGAGACCCTGCAGGCCGCACAGCGCGAGTGCCGATGGTGAGTCTCATGAGCGCGGACACCCTCCCGAACACCGCCGGCGACGAGATCGGTCCGCGGCCGGCCACGACATCCGATTCCCTGGTGACCGTCGCACTGGACGTTGTCGTTCCCGTGTACAACGAGCAGGCCGACCTGGAACCGGCCGTGCGCCGGCTGCACGACTATCTGTCGAGCAGCGTGCCGCTGACCTTCCGCATCACCATCGCCGACAACGCCTCCACGGACCGGACGGCGGAGATCGCCGACCGACTGGCCGCCGAACTTCCGGCGGTGACGGCTGTGCACCTTTCCGAAAAGGGGCGCGGACGGGCGCTGAACCTCGTCTGGAGCCACTCCGACGCGGGCGTGCTGGCCTACATGGACGTCGACCTGTCCACCGATCTGGCCGCGCTCCTTCCGCTGGTCGCCCCGCTGATCTCCGGACACTCGGATGTGGCGATCGGGACCAGGCTGCACCGGGGCAGCCGGGTCGTCAGAGGGACCAAGCGGGAAATGATTTCCCGGTGCTACAACCTGTTGCTGCGGGGCACTCTGGCGGCCCGGTTCTCCGACGCCCAGTGCGGGTTCAAGGCCATCCGCGCCGATGTCGCCCGGGAGCTGCTGCCGCTGGTGCAGGACACCGGCTGGTTCTTCGACACCGAGCTGCTGATCCTGGCCGAGCGCAGCGGACTGCGGATCCACGAGGTCCCGGTCGACTGGGTGGACGACCCCGATTCCCGGGTCAACATCGTGCAGACCGCGAAGGACGACCTCAAGGGCGTCGCCCGGGTGGGCCGGGCGCTGGCATCCGGCGAACTGCCGCTCGCCGAGATCCGCCGGCAGCTGGGGCGGGCACCGCTGGATCCGGCGCCGTCGGGAGTACCGGTCGGGATGACCAGGCAGGTCGTCCGGTTCGCAGCGGTCGGCGTGGTCAGCACACTGGCCTACCTGGTGCTGTTCATCGTGCTGCGGCCGGTCGCCGGCGCGCAGATCGCCAACTTCCTGGCGCTGGCGATCACCGCGGTCGCCAACACCACTGCCAACCGGCGGCTGACCTTCGGTGTGCGCGGGCGCAAAGACGTTGTCCGACATCAATTCCAGGGCTTCGGCGTGTTCCTGCTGGGACTGGCGATCACCAGCGGATCGCTGGTGGTGCTGCACGGGATGTCCCCAGAGCCGAGCAACCTGGTGGAGATCATCGTGCTGGTGATCGCGAACCTGTTCGCCACCGTGGTGCGGTTCCTGCTGTTGCGCAGCTGGGTGTTTCGCCGCCGCGCGGCCACCGCATTGCCGGAGTCCATTACTCCGCAAGGCATCTCACGAATCTGATCAACCCGGACACAGCGCGTCAGCGCCACGGACACAGCGACACCGTTTCTCCCCCTCGATCCTCGATAGCGAAGACCACCAGCGGAAGCGAAACCACCATGACCGGAACGATCACCACCGACGTCCCCCTCTCGCCTGGGCAGACTCCCCCACCACCGCGCCCGGGTGGGTACGGACCACCACCGTCGGGATCCATGGAACCACCGCGACCACGCGGCAGGGCCGCCCGGATCTTCCTGGGCCCAACGGACGACCCGCGATGGGCGAGGCCTGCGCTGTGGGCGCTGCTGCTCGCCACCGCCGCGCTGTACCTGTGGAACCTGTCCGCGTCCGGGTACGCCAACGACTACTACGCCGCGGCGGTGAAGTCCGGTACCGAGTCGTGGAAGGCGTGGCTGTTCGGGTCGCTGGACTCCGGGAACTCGATCACCGTCGACAAGCCGCCGGCATCGCTGTGGGTGATGGTGCTCTTCACCCGGATCCTCGGCTTCAGCTCCTTTGCCATGCTGCTGCCGCAGGCCCTGATGGGCGTCGGCACCGTCGCGCTGCTGTACGCCTCGGTCCGGCGCTGGTCCGGACCGGCCGCCGGTCTGGTCGCCGGTGGGTTGCTGGCCGCGACCCCGGTCGCCGCGTTGATGTTCCGGTTCAACAATCCGGACGCCCTGCTGACTTTGCTGGTGACCGCGGCCAGCTACTTCGTCATCCGCGCCATCGAGACCGCGGTTGGCCGAAAGGCGTTGCGCTGGTTGCTGTTCGCCGGGGTCGCCATCGGGTTCGCGTTCCTGACGAAGATGATGCAGGGCCTGCTGGTGCTGCCTGCCTTCGCGTTGGCCTACCTGTGGGCCGGGCGGTCCGGGCTGTGGACCAGGATCTGGCACCTGCTGGCGGCGGGCGCAGCGGTGGTGGTCGCCGCCGGGTGGTACGTCGCGCTGGTCGCGCTCTGGCCGGCGGACTCCCGCCCCTACATCGGCGGCAGTGAGACCAACTCCCTCTGGGAACTGGCGATCGGCTACAACGGCCTCGGCCGTATCTTCGGCAACTCCGGCGGCGGCGGAACGGGCGGCGCAGGCGGCGCGGGCGCCGCAGGCGGCGGAGGCCCGGGCGGCATCGGCGGCGGCGGCGGCTTCGGCGGGTCCACCGGCATCGGCCGCATGTTCAACACCGCGTTCGGCACCGAGATCTCCTGGCTGATCCCGGCCGCGCTGATCGGGTTGGTCGCCGGTCTATGGTTCACCCGACGCTTCCCGCGCACCGACAGAATCCGGGCGGCCCTGCTGCTCTGGGGCGCGTCGATGATCGTCACCGCGCTGGTGTTCTCGTTCATGGAGGGCACCATCCATCCCTACTACGCCGTCGCCCTTGCGCCGCCCATCGCGGCCGTGGTGGCGATCTCCGGCCGCGAGTTGTGGCGGGGACGCTCCACCACCCTCGTCCGCGGCCTGCTGGCGGCGATGATCGTCGTCACCGGTGCCTGGTCGTTCATCCTGCTGGGCCGGGATACCACCTGGTTGCCGTGGCTCCGCTGGCTGGTCCTGATCGGATCCGTGGCGGGCGCGGTGCTGCTGGCCATCTCGACGCAGAAGCTGCGCAGGCTCGCCGTCGTCGGGCTGCTGGTCGGATCGTTGACGGCGCTGAGCGGCACCACCGCCTACACGCTGGCCACCGCCGCGACCCCGCACTCCGGTTCCATCCCGACCTCAGGACCGACCGGCTCCGCCATGGGAGGCCCGGGCGGCGCTGCCGCCGGCGGGTTCACCCGGAACGGCAGGACCGACGGCACAGCGTCAGGTTCCACCGGTACCGCGACAGCGCCCGACGGCACCGCGGGTCAGGCGCCCGGCGCGACCGGCTCGACGATTCCAGGAGCGAGCGGCGGGACGGTTCCCGGTGCGACCGGCACCGGCGGCGGCCCCGGCGGCGGATCCACGACCACCAACAGCGAGCTGGTCGCGCTGCTGGAGGCGACCACCACCCGCTGGGCCGCCGCGACCACCGGCGCGCAGTCCGCGGCCGGGTACATCCTCGGCACGGACAAGGCGATCATGGGCATCGGCGGCTTCTCCGGAAGCGACCCGGCACCGACCCTCGTCGAGTTCCAGCAGTACGTCGCGGACGGTGACATCTCCTACTTCATCGCCGGTGGCGGCATGGGTGGCGGAGGCGGTCCCGGTGGCGGATCCGGCTCCGGTTCCGAGATCGCTGCGTGGGTCGAGGCCAACTTCACCTCGACCACCGTCGGCGGGACAACGGTGTACGACCTGACCAGCGCACAGACGTCCTGACGCTCGACGCGCCAGGCCCGTCCCACGGCGCGTCGACTGAACGCAGACGGAACCCAGTGCCGCCGCCTCGCCCCGAGGTGGCGGCGCGGAGTTCGCCATCTGTCGATCCGGATCCTGAAGGGATCTGAAGGGTTTGAGAGATTGTTGCTTGACCCTGACGTAACGTCAGGCTTCATGCTCGTTGGTGTCCGGGTCGACCGGCCCGGACATCCACAGGAGATCGCCAGAGGAATTGATGAGCTACACGGTCGGACAGGTTGCCAACCTGGCCGGTGTGACGGTCCGGACGTTGCACCACTACGGCCAGATCGGGCTGCTCGAGCCGCAGGACCGCAGCGGAGCCGGCTACCGCCGGTATTCCGACGAGGACCTGCAACGGCTGCAGCACATCATGTTCTACCGGGAGCTCGGATTCCCGCTGGACGAGATCGCGACCATTCTCGCCGACCCGGGCGCGAACACCGGAGCACACCTGCGCCGCCAGCGCGAGTTGCTGAACAACCGGATGGCCCGGCTGGCCGCGATGGTGGCCGCCGTCGAGAAGGAACTGGAGGCGTACACCATGGGGATCCAACTGACCCCCGAAGAGAAGTTCGAGATCTTCGGGCCGGACTACGGCGAGGACTACGAGACCGAGGCGGAGCAGCGCTGGGGCGACACCGATGCCTGGGCACAGTCCCAGCAGCGGACCAGCAAGCTGACCAAGCAGCAGTGGATCGAGATCAAGGAAGCCGGTGACGACCTGAACCGCCGGCTTGCTGCGGCCATGCAGGGCGGCGCCGCCCCGGACAGCACCGAGGCCATGGATCTGGCCGAGGAGCACCGGCTGGGCATCCAGACGTTCTACGACTGCCCGCCGGAGATGCACCGCGGACTCGGCGAGATGTATGTCGCCGACGAGCGTTTCACCCGGACCTACGAGGATGTCGCCCCCGGGCTGGCGGCGTGGCTGCGTGACGCCATCAACGCCAACGCCGACCGGGCGAAGGCCGCGCGGGCCTGATGACAACGACGGTTGAAACGAAAGGCCCCCGCTCATCGAGCGGGGGCCTTTCGGCAAGAGCGGCCGGCAACTGCGCCTACGGAGCGGTGGCCGCGACCGGGGGCAGGCCCTGAAACTGAGCGAGCACCGCGGGATCCTGCAGCTCCATCCAGGCAATGACGTCCTGGTAGGTCGCGCAGTAGGTGTCGGGTTGCCCGCATTTCTCCTTCATGAAATCCATGGCAGGCGGGTTGAAGGAATCGCCGTTCCACTTGTTGAAGTGATTGGCGATCAGCACCGGCGCACGGTTGCCGTTATAGGCCTGGTCGTACATGTAGTCATAGGTCTTCTTGACGATGTCGCGGAGCTCCGGAGCGGTGTCCGGCTCTTCCTTGTTGTTGTTGAACTTCGCCCAGAAGTTGTAGTCCATCGCCGTGGTCATGCTGTCGAAGCCCGGCGAATAGACCTGCGGCATGTAGAACTCCCAGATCCCGTCGACCTTCTCCGGCCAGAAGATCCCGTTCTTCGGCGCCGGAATCGACGAGTCGTAGGTCATGTTGTGCGCTTTCCAGGCCGGAATCAGTTGATCGAGAGTGCCGGTGAGGCAGGGAGTCCGGCCGCCCTTGATGGAGTCGGCCGGTACCTGCAGGTCGGGCGCGTCGGTGTAGCCATTGAGCGTCTTCCAGTCGTTCACGAAGTGGAAGAACTGGTCCAACTCATTGTTCCAGTCGGCGGTGTTCCATTGGTTGCCGCCGGGCAGATTGTCGTCGCAGAAGTGGCCGTTGTAGTGCGTGCCGATCTCCATGCCCTTGGAGTAGGCCTCGTTGAGATCGTTGACCTCGGTGACGATCTCGTCCTCGGGTCCGCCGTAGCCGATGGAAGACTTACCGGGGGCGTGGCCGGGGCCGGTGTACACGTCGGCATTCTTGGCGGTATCGCCCAGCAGGTAGATACCGGACAGGAAGCCGGTGAACCGCGAATTCGTCGGGGCCGCTGCGTCCATGAAATCGTGCCAGCGCTGATGGGAGCCCGCGCCGTCGAAGGAGAAGATGATGAATTGCGGTGGCTTGTCGCCGGGGTTCAGTTTCGTCATCGGCACGTTCGTCGGCGGCCGTTCCCCGACCTGAGCGGTCGTCACCGGCCCGGTGGAGGTGTCCGCGTCCCGGCCGTAGGGATCGGACGTCGTCGCACCCGCGACTGTGGTGGTCTGCAGGACGGTCAGCGGTCCCCCGTTGCCTGCGGTGAGGGTTTGGTTGCCCTGATAGATCAGCACCCCGGTCACCGCGGCCAGCGCCACGACCAATCCGATGACCAGATATCGCGCTCGCATGCACTCCTCGTTTCGTATCGCCGTTCGTCCAGCCGTCTGTTCTCACGCGCTGTCGTTCCCGGGTTGTTCGAGGGCGCGATCCCGCCCCTCCCGGCCCGTCCGACAATCCCTGCACCACAGGCCCCCTGCACCACCGGATTACTCGGCGCACAACCTCACGCCTGGACCCTTGCGATGGACGCTCGACCGATCAGGAGGTTGCCGCACGACCCTGGTGGCTCCCGTCTACAGGGTGGCACGGGGGCACGTCGAGTTCGGGCAGATTCGGGCTCATGTCATGGGGCAATCCACGACCGCCGGTGTGCCTTCGATGCCGTCATGGCCGGGGCGCCCGGCCGGGGTACGCGTCGGTCCGACGTCAGCCGGTGGGCAACGCCTCCGACGTCGGGGCGTCGGTCGCTCCCGACGTTTCGAGCACGTCGTGACAGGCGTTCACCCCGCCGTTGCGGCCGAGGGTGAACCACTGCACCCGCTGGAACGGGTCACCGTGATCGGCCGAGCTGGTCCAGGCCATCTCGTCGGCGAGCGCGCTCAGCGAGCTGACCATCTCCTTCTCGTCACCATCCTCGATGGTCAGCGTGCCGTCCGCGGCGGCCCCGAACAGGGCCGCGGCACCGAGGCAGTCGGCCTGCAGTTCATCGCCCTGGGCGACCAGGCTCGGGTCGAGCCGTTCCTGGATGGCATGACCCCACTCGTGGGCGATCACCAGGTACACCCAGGTGTCACCGATGACATCGGCACCGCGGACCATCAGGTTGACGTCCCACGCCACGAAATCCTCCGGGGCGCAGTACGAGGCGTTGTACGCCTCCAGCGGCGTCCCGCCGCAGGTCGGGGTCTCGTTGGCGACCGTCCCGTCGTAGAGCCCCAGCACCGTGGGTGGCTCGTAGGTTCCGGTGTAGAAGTCCGACCAGTGCTTGGCCCAGTAGCCGTCGACGATGTCCTGGGCGCCCTGCATGTCCTTCTTGAGTTCCTCGAGGGTCACCCCACTGGCCAGGGTGATGTCCGCGCTGGAGGTGTCAGCGCTGTCGGTGCCGCTTGATGTCGCAGGCGAAGATGTCGACGACCGGGATGTGCCGGACGCTGTGGACTGCGTCGAGGCAGCGGACGTCGGACCGAACCCGGTGGAACCCACGGCAGGAGTCCCTGAGACCCCGGTCGAGCAGCCTGCGAGGGCGGCCAACATCGCTAACGCGCAGGTCAGGTGGGCAGTTCTGCGCATGGCGTTGCTCCGGTGACTGGGGGACGACATCCGTCCGGCGAGTCAACGATCCGTCCACGGCACCGGACGCGTCAAGATCCCATGTGAGTCGTCGTCGGCCGAAGGGCATTCGCTCCGACACCATTCCCTGCCCGGTCGGGAATCGTCCCCGCCTGCAGGTCCTTGACCAGTTCACGTTTGAGGATCTTCCCGCTCGGGCCGAGGGGCAGCGCCGGGACGAACTCGATCCGCCGCGGGACCTTGTGGCCGCCGAGCCGCTCCTTGGACCAGGCGATCAGCGTCTCCTGATCCAGGTTCTCGCCCTCGGGCGCGCGCACCACGACGGCGCAGATCTCCTCGCCATAGGTTTCGTCGGGGAAAGCCAGAACGGCCACCTGGGCGATGCCCGGATGGCCGGCCAGCACCTCCTCGACCTCCCGCGGGTACACGTTGAAACCGCCGCGGATGATCAGGTCCTTCTTGCGGTCGACGATGGACAGGAAGCCGTCGGCGTCCTTGCGGCCCAGGTCACCCGACCGGAACCAGCCGTCCACCAGGACCGCCGCGGTGGCCTCCGGATCGCCGAGATAGCCGGCGAAGATGTGGTGACCGCGCATCACCACCTCGCCGATCTCGCCGGTGGGCAGCAACTCGATGCGGTCCTCGATCTCGGGGGCCGCGATCTCCGCGTCGGTGCCCCAGATCGGCCGGCCCACCGTGCCCGGTTTCCGGCCGAACACCCGCTGGTTGAACGTGGCCACGGGCGAGGTCTCGGACAGCCCGTAGCCCTCGTAGATGTCCGCATCGAAGGTCTGGGCGAACCTGTCGATCACCGCGACCGGCAGGCTCGCGCCGCCGGAGACCGCGATCCGCAAGGTGGGGCGGCGCTCGTCGGCACGCGCGGCGGTGAGCAGGCCGACGTACATGGTGGGCACGCCCATGAACACGTTGACGTTCTCGGTGACGATGGTCTCCAACGCGGCCGCGCCGTCGAAGCGAGGCAGCAGCACCAGCGCCGATCCGGCGAAGAATCCGGCGTTCATCGCGCACGTCTGGCCGAAGGAATGGAACAGCGGCAGGCAGCCGAGGATCACGTCGGCGGCGGACAGGTAGATGACGGAGTTGGCAGTCACCATCGCGTTCATCACCATGTTGAGCTGGGTGAGGATGGCACCCTTCGGCGAGCCGGTGGTGCCGGAGGTGTACAGGATGATGGCCTCGTCGGACGGTTCGCGCGAGACGTAGGTGGAGATCGGTTCGATCTCAGCGGCCCGGAGATCCAGCCGGTCAACCCCCTCGCCGCCCATCACTGCGAGCAGCTTGACCCCGGCCTGTTCCGCGGCAGGTGCGCCCTGGGCGAGCAGCGGAGCGGCGGCGATCAGCATGGTCGCCTGCGAATCGGTCAGCACGAACCCGATCTCCCTGGCCACCAGCAGGGCGTGCACCGGCACCACCACGGCACCAAGGGACAGCGCCGCGTAGTAGACGCGCGGAAAGTCGGGGACGTTCGGCATCAGCAGCGCGATCCGGTCGCCGGGGCCGACGCCCTCCTGCGCCAGCACCGCTGCGTAGCGCCTGGTCTGCTCCCACAACTGCGCATAACTGATCCGCTGCGGGCCGATCACCACCGCGTCCCGCGCCGGGTACCGCTCCGCGGACTCCGCCAGGATCGAGGCGAGGGACAGGCTCATGGGCGATGCGCTCCCTTTCGTCGCGGCAATGGGTCCCGGCCTGCAGGCTGGTGTCCTGGCCCGGCCCGCTCTCGGGCTGGTGATCCGCACCACGTGCGGAGCGCGAATGCGACTGCGGTGTCTGACCTGATGGCCGCGGCACGAAGGCCGGGACCTTTGTGAACGGCATATTACTGCCGCGACCGCCTCCGCCGGGTTTCGCCTGCGCCGGACCCGGTCGCAGGGCCGTGGAATCGACGAGCCTTGACGGCCAGTAACCTCGTGATGTCACCAGGGCCGAGTTTGTCCAGGCGTCCGGAGGGGACGTTCCAGCCGCTGAGGTCCCGTGTTGTCATGACAACGAGAGGCGAACCGAATGTCCGAGGTCACTGATACCGCCGAGTCGCCAGCCGTCGCAACCGGGACGGTCGAATCCACGGCCGGCTCATCTCCCACCCAGGCCGCAGGCCCGAGCGCAGCAGCTGGGAGCGCCGCAGCTGAGAGCCCGGTGACGCTCGAGGCTCACTCGCCGGACCATCCGGGTGCGCTGATCGAATACAACGGGGCCAAACTCGACCTCAAGATCATTCCCGCGACCGACGGGTCGTCCGGGGTGGATATCTCCAAACTGCTGACCACCCTCGGGGTGATCACCCTGGACCCCGGCTTCACCAACACCGGCTCGACCACCTCCGCCGTCACCTACATCGACGGCGACGCCGGCATCCTGCGCTATCGCGGGTACCCGATCGAGCAGCTCGCCAAGTCATCGAACTTCATCGAGACCAGCTACCTGCTGATCAATGGGGAACTGCCGACCTCGGACGAACTGGACACGTTCACCCGGCGGATCAGCCGGCACACCATGCTGCACGAGGACCTGAAGCGATTCTTCGACGGCTTCCCGCGGGACGCGCACCCGATGCCGGTGCTGTCCAGCGCGGTCAGCGCGTTGTCGACCTTCTACCAGGACTCGCTCGACCCCTTCAATCCCGAACAGGTCGAGCTGTCCACCATTCGGCTACTGGCCAAACTGCCGACGATCGCGGCCTACGCGTACAAGAAGTCCGTCGGGCAGCCCCTGCTGTACCCGGACAACTCGCTCGGCCTGGTGGAGAACTTCCTGCGCATGTCGTTCGGTTTCCCCGCCGAGCCCTACGAGGTCAACCCGAAGCTGGTGCACGCCCTGGACCAGCTGCTGATCCTGCACGCCGACCACGAGCAGAACTGTTCGACGTCCACGGTCCGGCTCGTGGGCTCGTCCAACGCCAACCTGTTCGCGTCGATCTCCGCGGGCATCAACGCGCTGTTCGGGCCGCTGCACGGCGGCGCCAACCAGGCCGTACTGGAGATGCTGGAAGGGATCCGGCGGGACGGCGACGACATCGCCACGTTCGTCAGGCGGGTCAAGGACAAGGAGCCCGGCGTCAAGCTGATGGGCTTCGGGCACCGGGTCTACAAGAATTACGATCCGCGTGCCGCCCTGGTGAAGGGCACCGCCCACGAGGTGCTCGACAGCCTCGGCGCCGCCGACGAGTTGCTCGAACTCGCCCAGGAACTCGAGGCGGTTGCGCTGTCCGACGATTACTTCGTCTCTCGGCAGCTGTACCCGAACGTCGACTTCTACACCGGGCTGATCTACAAGGCGATGGGCTTCCCCACCAAGATGTTCACCGTGCTGTTCGCGCTGGGCCGGTTGCCCGGCTGGATCGCACAGTGGCGCGAGATGATCAACGACCCGGCGACCAAGATCGGCCGCCCGCGTCAGGTCTACACCGGCTACACCGAGCGCGACTACGTCCAGCTGGGCGCCCGCGAAGAGGTCTGATCGCTCGACGGCCGGTGACGGGCCGTGCTGTGCATGATGTGGCATGACGACTCCGACGGTGTTGTGGTTCCGACGGGACCTGCGGCTGGCCGATCATGCCGCTCTGCTGGCGGCCGTTGATGGTGGTCCTGGTAGCCCTGGCGGCGACGTGCTGGGTGTCTTCGTCGCGGACGACCGCCTGCTCAGGCCGTCCGGCGCTCCCCGCAGGGCCTTCCTGGCCGGGTGCCTGACGCGGCTGTCCGAGTCGACGGGCGGGAAGCTGCTGATCGTCAAGGGATCGCCGGATTCGGTCGTCCCCCGGATCGCCGCCGCGGCGGGCGCGGCGGCCGTGCACGTCTCGGCCGATTTCATGCCGTACGGCCGTCGGCGTGACGAGCTCGTCGCGGAGGCCTTGCGCGCCAAGGATATCGAGCTGGTCGCGACCGGCTCGCCGTACGCGGTCGCGCCCGGGCGGGTGCGCAAGCCGGACGGCAGCAGGTATGCGGTGTTCACCCCGTACTTCCGCGGCTGGACCGAGCACGGCTGGCGGGCGCCCGCCG
>Ga0207931_1000167_pt1 | contig 25329 bp, 21 predicted proteins | sample NGESurdeep092012_2_FD_184478 | JGI IMG/M metagenome (GOLD analysis project Ga0207931, IMG submission 184478) | Arctic peat soil microbial communities from Barrow, Alaska - NGEE Surface sample 415-1 deep-092012 (SPAdes) | ecosystem: Environmental > Terrestrial > Soil > Wetlands > Peat ...
GGGGGCGGGCCAGCGCCGAAGCGACGGGAAAACCGAGGGCCAGGGACAGGACAACGGTCACTGCGGCGTAGCCGAGGGAGTTACCAATCGCCTCGAAAGGCGGCACGTAGAAAATCGAGTCACTCCGGTTAATAAACAGTTCAGTGTAGTAATCGCCGGTGATGCCATAACGGACCTGGCCGCGCTGACCACGGTCTGCTTCCAGGCGGGTCAAAGAGCGCAGTGGCAGGGAAACCAGCGGCAGGAGGAACAATGCCAGTAACAGCAAGACCATTCCTCCGAGGAAGAGTTTCTGGCGAAACGTGCGAGCCTTACGGAGGTTGGTTTCAGCGGCACGCGGCACGCTGGTCACGGCATTACGACTCACGATGCGGCTGTACAGGATGGAAAACGCCAGCGTGCAGAGCAACTGGATGAGCGAGAGCAGTCCCGCCAGCGGCAGGTTGAAAATCTGCATGGCCTGCTTGTAAATCTCCACTTCCAGCGTGGAGAAACCCGGCCCGCCCAGAAGCAGGATGACGCCGAACGAGGTAAAGTCGAAGATGAAAACCAGCACTGACGCCGCCAAAATGGAAGGGCGCAGCAGCGGCAATGTGACGCGGTTAAGGATCCGAGGCGGGTCCGCACCCAGAGTTCGGGCGGCCTGCTCGAGGCGCGGGTCGAGGTGCGAGAGAGCATTCCCGACCAGCCGGATGACAATGGTTGTATTATAAAAAACGTGTGCCAGCAGGATCACACCGAGCGTCCCGACGATGGAGATGGGCGCAGATTGAAGATGGAATAGGTCCATCAAGCCAAGGTTGACCCAGCCGCGTGGACCGAGGAGGGCGTTGAAACCTGCCGCGACCACCACTGTCGGCAGCATAAATGGGATGGCCGTCAGGACACGCAGGAGGGACTTCCCGTGGAAATCATAGTGGGCAAACAGGAAGGCAGCAGGCAGGCCAAGAATAAGAGTGAGGATGGTAGATAGGGCGGCCTGGTAAAAAGTAAAAAGGAACGAGTGGAAAGCAAGAAGGAGGGAAGCGAGGTCGAGGGTTTTGAGCGCAGCGGGGTTCAGCCCCAGCCAGAGGATGCGGGCGATTGGATAGAAGAAGAACAGGCCCAGGAAAATGGAGACACCCAGCCAGGGCAGAACGGGCCTTAACCACGAAGACACAAAGACTCTGAACTTCGTGATTCTTTCTGTCTGTGTGTCTTCGTGGTAGATGGACATGGTTAGACGGTCTTCACTTCTTCAGAGTTAATGTAACACCGCCGCGGTCCAGTCGGCAATCCACTTATCGCGGTTGGCAGCAATCACTGTCGGATCAAGAGTGGCAGGCTGAGGAGCAGTCTGGGCATACTGGGCGAATTCCTGCGGCAGGCTCGCATCCGTGTTGACCGGGTACATGAACATCTGGAGAGGAATGTCCTCCTGGAACGGCTGGCCAAGCATAAAGTCCACGAATTTTTGGGCCAGGTCGAGCTGCTTGGTCCCTTTCAGGATGCCGACAAACTCAATTTGACGAAAGCAGGTATCCGGTCCGAGCATTGAAGCGGTGGGAGCGTCCTTTAGCGGCGAACTGGCATAGATCACTTCCGCCGCCGGACTGGAGCTGTACGTGACCACCAGCGGCTGCGGGCCGTGACCGGACGAAGCGCTGAAATTGGTGTAGTAAGCCGTTTCCCAACCGTCCACCACCACCACGCCATTGGTACGCAGGGAACGCCAATAATCGAGGTAGCCATCCGGGCCGAAGTGCTTGACCGTTGCCAGCAGGAAGCCCAGACCGGGCGAAGAGGTGGCCGGATTCTCGATGACCAACAGGCTCTTGTACTCAGGTTTGAGCAAGTCTTCGAGCGTGGCCGGGACCGGGAGATTGTGCGCGGCGAAATAAGCCTTATCATAGTTGATGCAGATATCGCCGTAATCTACCGGCAGGGCACGGTTCTGCGGGTCGAGTTGGAACTCGGCGGGAATTTTCGCCAGGAGCGGCGAGGCATACGGTTCATAAATCCCGGCATCGAGGGCGCGGGAGAGAAAAGTGTTGTCCACCCCGTAGAACACGTCAGCCAGCGGGGCATCCTTGCTGAGGATGGCCTTGTTGAGCGCTGCCCCGGCATCGCCGCTTTTCAGGAAGACAACTTTGACATTGTGGGCTTGTTCGAAAGCAGTGATGACCGACTCGCTGGCGGCAAAGGAGTCGTGAGTCATGATGGTTAACGTGACGGGGCCTTTGGGAGAGCACGCGGAAAGCAGCGTGGCAGTAAGCAGGGAGACAATAAGCAGGATACGTTTCATAGGAACCTCCAACAGATCAAGATTGCCGATTGCGGCTGTGAATGACGAGCAGCAAACCGGATTTCAGGGAGACGGATGCCGTCTCGCCGAGTAACTCATTACTGATGCCGCGCGTCTGGTACGGATAGAGTGTCTCGCCCTGCAGCGGCCAGCGCAGCCCGACGGTGGTAACGCCTATGACTTCCCCGCCCCACGGGATCAGCGAGACAAGATCACCGGGGCGTCCCTCGACCTGGGCCTGTGTGCGGACAAAATAGGCTCGCTCCACCCCGTCGTCCACCCGGACATCCAATCCAACCAGGAACGGGGCGGTCAGCAGGCCAAGGTTTCCCAGGGTCTGGTCCAAGCGGTCCCCCAGCGCGGCGATAATGATGATTTCGCGGTATCCGGCATCGACGGCATAGCGCAGTGCCAGTTCGAAATCGGTCTCGTTTTTATCGCGGGGATACTGGCGGATTTCGGTACCGGCGGCGTCCAGCTCGCGGCGGTGCTCGTCGGTCAGCGAATCCAGGTCGCCGATGATGACGGAGGGCGGCAGTCCGAGCGCCAGGGCAAGACGCGTGCCGCCGTCGGCGGCAAGGAGGGTATCGCCGGGGCTGATCAACCGGCGGACCAGCTCGAGGTCCGGGATGCGGCCATTCACAAAAATGACAGCGCGTGACATAAAAAAAAACATCCTCGCCGGGGAGGATAGTTGGTTGCAAGCTAAAATCCCTCCGCCGGTATGATCCGGATCAGGTTCTGCGGGTCGAGGCTCATGGCCTCCTCTCAGCCCGGAACACGGGCTCCCCGTTCAATTATTTATTGAATTGAGTATACGGCGACGCAGGCCGCCTGTCAAGACAAAAATTCGCTATCCGGTTTTTTCGCGTCGGAAGTCCACGAAACGGTAGCCGACGCCGCGCTCGGTCAGGATGTACCTGGGGTCGGCAGGATCTTTTTCCAGTTTTTGGCGGAGATAGTTGATGTAAAGCCGGACATAGTGCGGCTCGTCGCGGTACTCATAGCCCCAGACTTTGGAGAGCAACTGATCATGGGAAATAACCCACCCGGCGTTCTGCACCAGGTGATAAAGCAGACGATATTCGGTGGGCCGCAATTTTACGATCTTCCCTTCCAGCCAGATTTCGCGGCGGTCAAAATCAATCTTCAAGCGTTCGTCAATTTCGATCAGGCCGTGCATCCCGCCGCTGGCTCCTTCAGTACGGCGCAGGACAGCCTTGATGCGGCTGACCAGCTCGCGCGGACTGAATGGTTTGGTAATGTAATCGTCGGCACCCTTCTCCAAACCATGGACACGGTCGTCTTCTTCGCCCTTGGCGGTGAGCATGATGACCGGTACGCTGCTGATCTCACGAATCATCTCCAACACTTCAAAACCATTCAGGTCTGGCATCATCACGTCGAGCAGGATCAGGTCAGGGGTTGCGTCGCGCAGGCGCTGGAGGGCCTGTTTCCCATTGAAAGCTTCGATCACGACAAAGCCATCATGTTCCAGGTTCAGGCGGATGAAGCGCACCATGCGCTCTTCATCATCTACCACCAGTATCTTGCGCCGTTTCAGGGAATCCTCATCCATACTCATTCCCTCACAAAGCCAATAATGCGTTCTTCGCCCTCGCTGGGCATTACTTCTATAAAAGCAATTTGATTAATGGGCCAGATGACCGTGATAACATCGTTGGATAAATAGTGGATATCTTTGCCGTCACGGCGACGAGGGTTGTGGATGGTTACAATAGTATCGCCGGTTGCAGGAAGCTGATCCAATTCGCCGCATATAGGATCTTCGTTTGAAATATGGATGATAACCGTATGGGCCATTCGAACCGACCTTTTCTACTCAATCAGCACTTGAATTTTAAGCTTGCCTAGTAAAATAACATCCCCATGAACCACCGGCGTTTCAATATAGGGCGGTAGCCGACTTCCGTTCAAGTAAGTACCGTTGGAAGAACCCAAATCCATGATAACAATTTGATCCTGGAGCAATTTCAGGACCGCGTGGAGGCGTGAAACGCCTTTGGCGTAAGCCTTATACGGCGACAGATCCACATCCGGGACAATGGGCTGGCCTTCCGCCGAACGTCCCAGGGTAAACTCAGTACGGTCAGCCAGAGGCAGGATTTGACCGCTTTCAATCATATTCAGGGAAATCCAGGATTGTACATGCACAGGTGAGAGTGGCTTGATCCGGGCGGTGTCGCGCTTGGCTTCCTGACGAGTTTCAGCAGTGTTAATTTTTTGGGTCGTGACAGTCATATTTATCAGTTGTGCTCCGCATTTACTGCAATAGATGGCGCCGCTAATCTCTTTGTGCTGACAATTCGGACAAATGATCATAGGTCTTCAGAACTCCTCCCTGACATCAACAGGGCCCGTGTCCCATATTTTATCTCTTTTCGGCCTTGTTGTGAAAAGGATTTATTCTTCTGAATGTTCTCGGCCTCTAATAGCGCTAAACGCGCCAGGTCGCTCTCGCCCTGGGCAAGCAGGTGCGTCGCCAGACGATGCAAATGCTCAGAAGCCTGGTCATACTCGCCAGCCGTGACTTCCAAACGCGCCTGCTCCTGAAGACGATAAAGCCTCAAGCGCGAAAGCGCCTCCATGATCTCGGTGGATGGAATATCTGTGCTTGCTTCGTCAGTAACAGGACGAATCAAGCGGATGGGAATCGGTCCTGCAGGTAAGTGTTCATCCGTCAGAGTAACTGATATTTTTCCGTCAAAAAGTGTAACAGCCTTTTGCTGAACGTTCTGAGGCTGAACTACAAATTCCATCAGGATCCTGAGGCTGGTCTCACGGACAATCGGTCCCAGCATCATCGGGCTTTCAAAAGAGAGCACACCAGCCTCTGGTTGAATACGAAAAGCATAGCGTAACTCAATTCCTTCAGGTATTTTAAAATCCAGGCGGGTTTCTTCGGCATAGGCACTGCCAAGCCGGGTGAATTTGTCGAGCAGGGTCTTCTGGATGTCTTGAGGACGAGAGACAAACATGCTGCTGCCCCCCGTACAAGATGCCAGGTCATCCAAAAAATTATCATTCCATTCAGAACCAATGCCCAGACCGCTAATTCCAACGCCTTGTTCTGAAGCACGGTGGGCAAGGTTAATACATTTATCTTCGTCACCGTAAGTACGCCCGTCGGTAAGCAAAATGATATGGTTAACCTGGGCATGATTTACGTTTCGGATAATTTCATTGTATCCCATTTCGAGCCCAGAGAAAATCTCCGTCCCACCGGAGGGTTGCAGCATATGTATGCGGGATTCCAGTTTACTCAGTTCTGTGCTGCGGCTGGCCGAAATGATCGCCTCGGCCCGGTCGCTGAAGGCAACCACCGAGAAAAAATCCTTTGGCTTTATCTTGCGCATTATCTGGATGGCCGTGGCCTTGACCATTTCCATATTGACACCCTGCATAGAAGTCGAGCGGTCGAGCACCAGGCATAAGTTCAGGGAGGGTGCAGGCGGAGCCTGTAAATTGGTCGGATTGGAAAACTCCATAAAGACATAAATCAGTTGCGGTTCCGCCAAACGTATCACACTCTGGCGACTGAAAAGCACACGCTGGTCCAACAGATTATCAGGTGGTTTCTCAGGCGTCAAAGTCGAATCATACTTGACACGTTTTTTGTGATTCGAAAGAACTTCGTATGCTTCCTGTATATCGAGGAAGAATTTCGTATCACCCGGTGCGGTGTTTTTATCGGGGTGAAGACGCCGCGCAGCTTCGAAATATGCCTGGCGAATATCTTCCGCGGAGGCGTTACGCATCAATCCAAGAAGTTTGTAGAAATCCTGTTCTTTTGTCATTAACCTATCAATTGTACCAAAATGGCACTGATGTTATCCGGTCCCCCTGCATCGTTAGCAGCAGCGACCAGGCTCTGACACGCGCCAAGAACATTGGGCGCAGCGGTAACAAGATTGTAAAGGTTATCATCGGGAAGCACGCTCCATAACCCATCACTGCATAGGAGCAAAAATCCCGGCTGTGGGAAAGGAGTCGTAAAGATATCCGGTTCCAGCACTTCCCCCTGACCGAGAGCGCGATAGAGGACATTTCGCTGCGGGTGGGCGGCTGTTTCTTCAGAAGAGATCTGGCCGAGTTCCTCCAGGCGTTTGACCAAGGAGTGATCACGCGTCAAAGCCTCAATACGTCCATCTGTGCAGAGGGCATAGGCACGGCTGTCACCGACATGGCCAATGGTCATTTGCTGGCCAAGCACCAGCGCGGCCGTCAGAGTAGTACCACTGCCAGGAGCAGCCTGGGTTACAGCCCGCTGTGCTTCGGTGATGCCAGCACGCATCATTTCCTGGAGTGGTTCTTCCATCCCTTCAGATGGATTGATCAGGTAGGTATGAAAACGCTTCAGCAGGTAATTAGCCATCGTCCGTACAGCAGTAGAACTGGCTACTTCGCCATACTGATGCCCGCCCATACCGTCCGCGACAATATACAATCCCAGAGGGGCACTATTGGCTTCGCCACCCATTGTGGCTGAAAAGGCGAATAGACAATCTTCGTTATGGTCACGCTGTTTGCCGATTGACTGTCCGCAACCAGAAATTAATTGCTGAGGCTCAATACGCGAACTGCGTGTGGAGTCCATCCCAATGGACTCGCCCGATAGGGGAATAGTACTCACATGAGCTTGTGCAGACAGAGGCTTGGTCTTTTTGGCACGGAACCGATCAAAGAAGGATTTCACGATAATCTCCTTGGACAAAGGCCTTTATGCAAGTAGAGTGTATAGAAAGTGGTCAGTAGAGCCGACGTAAACAATATCATCATAAACCTGGGGGGAGCCGGTGATCGGACCTTTTGTGGCAAATTTCCAGCGCAAGCGACCGGTATGGGCTTCGATGCAGTAGATGTTCCCGTCCGCCGATCCACAGTAGAGGGCGTCTTTGTAAACAACAGGCGAACTACTTACCTGATGCTCCGTCTTGAAACGCCAGACTTCCTTGGATGTATGAGTGTCAATAGCATAGATATTTCCGTCGGCAGAGCCAATGAAAACCAGCCCGTCCGCTGTATTAGGCGAAGCTATGGAACCTTTGCTCATGCGGAAGCGCCAGATGACCCAACCCGCGCGTGCATCCAGAGCATAAAAACTGCTGTCAAGTGAACCGAAATAAACCACGCCATCCGCTTCACATGGGGAGGATGTTACAGCCATTTTGGCCTTGTAATGCCACTTCATCTCGCCGCGGAAATCCACACAATAAAAATCGCCGTTCTCACAGCCGGCAAAGACAGAATCATGTGCCACACAAGGAGTGGAACGCACCGGTGCGGCTGTTTCGAAACGCCATGCGGCCCGTCCGCTCAACAGATTAACAGCATGAATATGCTGGTCATCAGAACCGAAGAAAACATGCCCTTCCGCAATGCGCGGCGATGAATGTACCCGTCCTTCAGTGTAATATGTCCAGTTAACTTTGCCGGTGCGGGCGCTGATAACATGCAAACGCTGATCCTCAGAGCCGATGAATATATCGCCCTCAAAAACCGCCGGGCGGGTGACAACACCGCCATCGGTGGCATACTTCCAATTCAATTTACCATCGGCAGCATTCAGGGAGTATAGATTATGATCATAAGACCCAATATAGACAGCACCTTGATGGTACAGCGGTGCACCACGAACCTCATCCTCACATTGAAAAACCCATAAGGGTTTAATCCCGACCGACGATTGGATACTGGAAGTCGCGCTGCTGATGCGATTTAAGATCCCAGTCTTGCGTCCCGCAGCCACCAGGGCCTCTTTCATCGCTTCGGCGCTATGGAACCGGTCGTCAGGGTTATATTGGAGCGCAGTATTGATGATAGCTTCCAACTCCGCAGAGATGGCCGGGTTAATCTTGCGCAGGGGACGTTCGCCAAAGGAAAATGGCGGCTCTAGGCGCGGGTCACGGCGGGAGAGGGCGTGATGAACGGTAGCGCCCAAGGCATAGATGTCGGCCAAAGGTCCGGCCTCGCCCCGATATTGCTCAGGCGGAGAATACCCTTCTGTGCCGATCATCGTCCCTTTTTGCCCGACCTGGAATGGTTTGGCAATCCCGAAATCCACCAGGATGATTTGGTCGGTCGGATTGACCATAACATTGGATGGCTTCATATCCCGGAAAATAATCGGATCGGGCTTGTGGGAATGGAGGAAGGAGAGCACGTCGCACAGGTCGATGGCCCAGCCCAGGACGCGTTCCTCCGTCAGGAAGCCGCCCGTTTCATTGATAACGGCTTCCAGGTCTTTGCCATGGATGAATTCCAGGACCAGGTAAGAACGATTGTCCTCACTAAAATAATCATAAATCCGGGGAATGGAAGGGTGGTTGAGGGTTGCCAGGATATTGGCTTCCCGCTCAAAGTTCTGGACAATGGTTTTTCTGACCAGCGGGTCAGGGGCGCGGTTGATCATCTCTTTCACAGCTACCAGTTTGACCACGCTTGGAAAATGCAGGTCACGGGCGCGATAAACCGAACCCATGCCTCCCACGCCGATAACTTCCTGGATCACATAGCGTTTAACGAGCGTTATTCCCGAAGTTAGTTGTGCGTTTAATTCGCCTTCTCGTGACTCGTTCTCAAATGGCGTTGTGATCTTATTGGTCTCCAGAGCAACCTCCTGAGAAATGTTATCCTGAATGAATTATAGCATCCCTGTCAGGATTAGCAACCTATCTGACCAGTTCCCTGGGAATCGCGGTGGTGATGGGGGTGTTGGATGGGCATAGCCCGCCTAATACTCCTTAGCTTGTCCGTCTGGAACGGGAATTATCAAAAATCATTCGGCCTTGCGCGGAATTAAACTTTAGGGCACAATACAATTGGAGCAGCCCTTGAAAATATTGGCCGTTAGTGATGTAGTGGTTGACCGTTTGTACTCTGCACAGATCGCAGAGCATTTCCGCGACATAGACATGATACTCGGCTGCGGCGACCTGCCATATGAGTATCTTGAATTTCTGGTCTCAGTGCTGAATGTGCCCCTGCTTTACGTCCCCGGTAATCACGACCCGCAATATAACGAGCAAAACCCGGCCGCCCGGGCGGACGGCTGTGATCTTCTCGATCAGCGCGTGGCACGGGTCAAGGGTCTAAACCTGGCTGGCCTGGGCGGGAGCATCCGCTACAAACCCGTCCCCCCCAACCAGTATACCCAGAAAGAGATGTACTTGCGCGTCATTTCGTTCCTGCCTAGGCTCATCAGACAGCGGGTCCAAGCTGGCCGTGTTTTGGATATCATGATCGCCCATTCGCCGCCGCGCGGCATCCACGATGACAATGATCCAGCCCATGTCGGTTTTTTGGCTTTTCGGGATTTCATCCGGTTTTTCAAACCGCGCTATTTCCTGCATGGACACACACAGGTTTACAAGAGCAATCTCTTGCCTCCGGTGACACAGATGGGGGCTACGACCGTTATCAACGTATACCCTTACAGACTGCTTGAGGTGGAACCGTATGTTCGATGATATCGCTGGTCGCGTTAAGACCGACTTTGTTCATGCCCGTTTCAAAGCCTTTTGGAACCGCATCCTCAGCATCTTGGGCGGACAGCCGACTACGTTGCTTTCTTACGATGATGTCAAAGAGAAATTACACATCGGCGGGCCAATTTACCGCGGCGTTCGGTCGGTGGAAGTAAAGAAAATCGTCGGCAGCCTGAACCGCTACCACCAGTTCGACCGCGCCTTTTTACCCCTCGAAGACCAGATCGCCAACCGCTGGCAAAGCATTGACCGCGCCTTCTACCAGGAGGTCAACCTTCCCCCGGTTGTTCTGTATAAAGTCGGTGAGGTATATTTTGTAGTGGATGGTCATCACCGCGTCTCGGTGGCGCGCGAACAGGGGCAGTTGGACATTGATGCCGAAGTACGTGAGTGCTCAACCAAGGTCAATATTACTCCCGATCTCAAGCCGGAAGACCTGGAAATCCTCGGTGAAAAAGTGGACTTCCTCGAACGCACCGGGCTGGACCGCATCCGCCCGAAAGCCAAAATCAAATTGACCATTCCAGACGGGTTCGACCGCATGCTCGAGCACATTGCCGTCCACCGTTACTTCATGGGATTGGATTTACAACGTGATATTTCGGATGAAGAGGCCGTGGCGCACTGGTACGATAAAGTCTACAAGCCCATCGTCATTAACATCCGGCGCAGTGGCATCCTGAAAGAGTTCCCCGGCAAGACCGAAGGCGACCTGTACCTGTGGGTGCTCGACCGTCAGCGTTATCTGCACGCCGAGGGCCAAAAACTCGTCTCACCCCAGAAGGCCGCAAAAGATTTCCTAGAAGAGGTCAAATAATGCATCCCCTGGCTGGTGTGTTTACTGCGGCTGTTACCCCGCTGAAAGCTGACTTTTCTCCGGACCTGGAGGCTGTTCCGTCCCTGCTGGGCTTCCTCGCCGGGCGCGGCTGCCACGGCATTTTGTTGTTGGGAACGACCGGCGAAGGGCCGTCCTTTTCACCGGAGGAGCGCCTCGGGATTTTACGCGCCGCAATCCAGGTCCGTGAAATGCACCGAGCGACTCAGGGCGGGACGTGTAAACTGCTCGCCGGGACCGGGACGCCCAGTCTCACCGAAACCATCTCGCTGACCCATTCCGCTTTCGACCTGGGCTACGATGGCGTCGTTGTCCTGCCCCCCTATTACTTCCGCAAAGCCACGGACGAAGGCCTGTTCTCCTATTTCCGCGAACTCATCCAAAAGGCTGTCCCCGCGGACGGGTTCCTGCTCGGCTACCACTTCCCCGGTGTAGCCGGGATCGGTTTCTCGCCCGACCTGTTGGCCCGGCTCAAAGACGCCTTCCCGCACCAATTCGCCGGCGTTAAGGATTCCTCGCACGATGCCGATTTCGCCCGCTGGTTGGGAAAACGTTTCGGCTCCGACCTGCTGGTATTGACCGGTACCGATTCTTACCTGCAACTGGCGCTGGAGAACCAGGCCGGGGGCTGTATCACCGCTCCGGCCAATCTGATCTCGCCTGATCTGCGCCGGATCTGGGATGCCTTCCAGCGCGGCGAGGAGGTGTCTGCACTCCAGGCCCGCGTTACGGAAATACGCCATATTCTGGAGAAATATCCGCCGTTCCCGCCCACGCTGAAAGCGCTGCTGGCGAGACAGCATAGCTTCCCGCGCTGGCCCGTCCGCCCGCCGCTGGAGGAGGCCCTGCCCGAGACTGTGGAAAAGGTGGCAGAAGAATTCATGGCGGCGTCCGGATGAAAGTCTGGCGCTTGCTCATCACCCCTCCCGCCCGCGGCGCATGGAACATGGCCGTGGACGAAGCCATCCTCGAAGCCGTGGGCCGCGGCGGCTCGCTCCCTACCCTGCGCCTGTACGCCTGGGAACCGGCCTGTCTCTCGCTCGGATATGCCCAACCCCTTACCGATGTGGACATTCCCCGCCTGCAAGCGCGCGGCTGGGATCTGGTGCGACGTCCCACCGGCGGGCGGGCCGTACTCCACACCGACGAAATAACTTACTCTGTTATCGCTCCACTCGATGAGCCGCGCGTGGCCGGGACAGTACTCGAATCCTACAGTCGTCTGGCGGCAGCTTTGGTGGAGGCATTACACCTGCTCAGGCTGCCGGTGGAGGTACAGGAATGTGCCGAGACGAGCGTTAAGACTTCTGACCCGGTCTGTTTCGAAGTCCCGTCTACATCTGAGATTACGACGGGAGGGCAGAAACTGGTCGGCTCGGCGCAGGCGCGGCGCAAGGAGGGTATACTCCAACACGGTTCCTTGCCGCTGTCCGGTGACCTGACCCGCATCCTCCAGGTTCTTGCCTTCCGCGACGAGGAGGCCCGCACCCGCGCCGCCAGCCATCTGTTGCAACGGGCAACGACAGTGGAGACTGCCCTGGGGCGGGTTGTCTCCTGGAACGAGGCGGCGCAGGCTTATACCGCCGCTTTCCGGTCGGTGCTCTCCCTGGACCTCCAAACGGGCGCTATGACCCCGGCGGAGGAGACCCGTGCCGGGGAATTGTCCGCGACCAAATATGCGCACCCGGAAGGAACGCAAAAATAAAAGAGTTGAAGACGGTGGCCTTCAACTCTTTTCATGACCAAAAGTTCATTCCTTACGGTATCGGGGCGACAAAATTTATCTGTTTATATCCCAGGGTTTCGAAGAACCAGCGCAAATAGGTTTGGGCGTTGGTGGTCGCCTGGTCGAGGATCCCTTCTGCAGTGGCGGCCTTGAGAATCTCCTGCTCGGCCACCTGCCGGACTTGGGTTTCGAGGGTCGGGTCACCCTGGGTGAACAGGCCCGTCACCCGGTCGTAAACATACGACTTGTCGTTGTCAAGCGTCGCCACCAGCACTTCCGTTTTCGGCAAGCGGACATTGAGCATCTCGCCTGCGAGCCACATGTCTTCCACCTTGATCTTGCTCATGTCGATCCCAGCGATGACATAACCGTGAGCCACGAACAGCAACCGGTCGCCGAAAAGCGGACCCAGCACACCCTGGTTGACTTCCGCCGTAACCACTTTCTCGACCGTATAACGGATCGTTTCCAGTCGGGCAAGCGATTGAACTTCGTTGATAATTGTTACCGGGTCCGGAATGATCGTGGGCGTGGGGTGCAACAGGTTGGCAACCTGGGTACCCAGTACATGGTTCATCTGTTGTAAAGGATTAAGGGTGTTGTTGATTCTGTTGTTGACCAGATTCACCAGGAACCAGATGGCTGCAATACCCACCAGGATCAGGATGATCTTGATGATAGATTTGGAAGAATCCGAAGGTTTTATATTGGACACATCCTGATTATACTGTCATTATGAGACTTGTCACTTGCTATATTTGTTAATTGGAATAAATCGATCCACATGCACCACTGAAACCCGTTTCCCCGCCGGAAACGAGTTTTTTTGTTTTCTGCAGATCGCCGTGGTGATGGGGATTCCCCAAAGACCCTTTCTTTTTTGCATGGTAGAATACCGCCTGTGTTCAAACGTATCGTCAAGATGCTCCTGAAAATCCTTTTTGTTCTCGCTGTTCTCGGACTTCTCATTCTGATCCTCTCACGTCTGGTGACCGGGTTGTATGCGCGTCCGAAAACGTATACCGCCGCGGATGTCCCGGCCCACCGCGTGGCGATCGTCTTCGGCGCGGGGCTGTGGCGAAACGGCACCGCCACCCCGGTCCTGCAAGACCGCGTCCAGACCGCCGCCAATTTATTTTTCGCCGGGAAAGTCGAGAAACTCCTCATGAGCGGCGACAACCGCTTTGTGGACTACAACGAACCGGTGGTGATGCGCGAGGTGGCATTATCACTCGGCATCCCGGAGGATGCCATCGTGCTCGATTATGCCGGCCGGCGTACCTACGACACTTGTTACCGGGCGAAGGCCATCTTCGGCGTGACCGAGGCCATTCTGGTGACGCAGACCTTTCACCTGCCGCGCGCCATCTACCTGTGCAGCCAACTCGGCATTGACTCGGTCGGTGTGGCAGCCGACCTGCGAGTCTACCGAAAGTCTTCCATGCTATACTGGAACATGCGCGAACTGCTTGCCACTGTTGCCGCCCTGTGGGATGTGAACATCAGCCACCCCGTCCCCGTGCTGGGTGACCCGGAGCCGATTTTTCCATGATGCACTGAGGAGACTATGACCCGCGACGAAGCCCTTGCCCTTGTCCGTGAATACGTCAAGAACGACAACCTCGTCAAGCACATGCTCTCGGTGGAAGCCGCCATGCGCTTCTACGCCGAGAAATCTGGCGAGGATGTGGAAAAGTGGGCCGTCACCGCCCTGCTGCACGACTTCGATTGGGAGATCCATCCCACCCTCGAAGGCCATCCGCTGGCGGGTGAACCCATCCTGCGCCAGCGCGGCGTGCCCGAAGATATCATCCGGGCCGTGATGAGCCACGCCGACCATACCGGTGTGCCGCGTCAGACTCGCATGGAGAAGGCGCTCTACGCTTGCGATGAAGTGACCGGACTGGTCACCGCCGTGGCTCTCGTCCGCCCGTCCCGCTCCCTGCTGGACCTGGAGCCATCGTCCGTCAAAAAGAAGTGGAAGGACAAGGCCTTCGCGGCTGGCGCCAACCGGGACGAGATCCAAAAAGCCGCTGCCGAGTTCGGCATCGAACTCTGGGAGCACGTCGGTAATGTCATCCTGGCAATGCGCCGCATCGCACCGGAATTGGGGTTGGTGGGAAATGTGCAGGCCTAAAAAACGGACTGCGTTCCGGGATGATCATCTCCTGCCAGATTTTTTACCTTGTCTTCGAGCGCCCCTGCCCGGTTTTTTATTGTATACACTTGTATCCCGTTTCCCCGGATGGGACGCATGCCCGTGCCGACCATACCCTTCATCCTCGACGATATACTCATCCCAATAGAGCGGGGACAGGCCGACATCGACGCGCTGGATTTCTGGTGTGATTATGACCAATTCCTGGTTATGAAGCGAGAAAGATCATGAATCTATCCCCCGAAGACGCCAAACTTTTTTTCGATCTGATGTGGGGCTTGCAGCGTTACGTAAACCAACAGCGAGGGATTCTCAAGGATATTCCATCACCTGAAGAATATGCCAAGTTGCCGACCGAGAAGAAACTCAAAGTACGCGATGCCCTTTGGAAATCTCCTGACTTGATTGACGCTTACGTGGAGGCCAATCCCGAAGCGCTCTCTTCCGAAGAAGTGGAAATCGTCCGAACTTGGAGGAGGTCCATCAAGGATAATTTTTTTATCTTTCGTCACCTGAAGAAATATTCAATTTTCATCGGTAACAAAGACCAGGTCTACGGTGTGCTTGGCCTGTTTGACAGCCTCGAAGAAATTGTACCGACCTATGCTCTGCCTCGCATGGTGGATGCAGTCCTTCTTCCCTTCAAGGGATGGATTGTTTACGATGGATTGCTGCAAGGCTATAGCATTTCCTTCGGCGGCGGCATCCGCTCCAATTTGAACCATGCTTATATGACCGCCAAACAAAAAGAGCGGATCATTACAACATTGGAGCCGGAAACTTCTCAAACCAAACCAGCTATTCGTAAAATTTCCAAAACCTGGCTGCCTCAACTCGAAGAGATCGCGTTATCAGCCTCGAAACTCAAGGGGGAAACCGCGCTCCAAAATGCGGCCTTCACCCTCCTGCGCGCCAGCATCGAAATGGCAAAATGCGCAGAAAACGCCCCTGGCGATCTGGATGTTTTATTCGCCGGGGAACGCAAAGTCCGAAAAGCAATGACCCGCCTTTCCAAGGTATTGGATATTGAGATTGAAGATTGAAACTTTATGTGGCGCACCTGCCAGGCACGTTGCACATTGAATTACTTCTTCTTTGCCGCGGTTTTCTTCATCTCTTCCTTCTTCCCCGCCACCACAAATCGCTCCACCGCCCAGCCTTCGGTCAGCCCTAGCAGTGCGTCCCCTGCCTTGACCTCCACCACGACCTCGCCGCGCACGGCGGAACGCTTGCGCAAAGGTGCCTCGTCGAGCCGCGCCATCTTTGGGGCAGCCTTGAGCAGGTGCAGGGTCACGATGGCGTTCGGCTTGCCCATCCCCAGCCCGGCCAGCTTGACGCCGCGCGGCAGTTCCCAGGCGATCACGCCCTTGCCATAGCGTCCCTGCGCCGGGAAGTCCTTCACCTCCACCCGTTTGCCCTTGCCGTCCGAGGCGATCAGGAAGATGTCACCAGGCTGCGGCAGGACTTGCAACCCGATGACTTCATCCGACACCCCCAACTTGACGCCGTTGACTCCCGCCGCGGCCAGCCCCATCGGGCGGACGTCCCCCTCACTGAAGCGGATTGCCATGCCGAGGGCAGTCGCCAGCAAAACTTCCTTCTTTCCATCGGTCAGCGCAACCCAGCCCAGGCTGTCGCCGTCGTTGACGTTGGTCAGCCGGAAACTCTGCGCCGAGGGCCCGGGCAGTTCGCTGACGAGGCTCTTCTTAACCATCCCGCCGCGTGTGACCGTCAGGAGGGTGGTTTCTTCGGAGAGTTCGGATTTCCTGGCAGGCAGGGAAAACGCCGCCACCGGCATCTCGTCCACCTGGAGTGGAGACTGTTTGTTGAACGGATTGCCGTCGGCCAGCTTTTCGGCTTCCGGCAGGGTATGCACAGCCACCGCAGCCGCCAATCCGCGCTCGCAGACTAGGTAGAGCGTATCGGTCGCGTTGGCTTTAACCAGCAGTTTGGGCGCTTCGGAGCCGGAGAGACGCGGCGGCTTGTCGTTTCGCGTGCGGGCAAGCATCCCGTCGGCAGTCATACCGATCCAGACCACCTGCTCCCTGACCAGTTCGGCAGCGGTCAGCGGGGCTTTCCTGGCTTTGCGGCCTTTCATACTGACGATCTGTGTCCGGCGGCGGTCGGCGTAGGCGGCCTTAACCTTGAGCAATTCCTCGGCGGCCACGCCGCGCATCTTCCTGGGGGACTTAAGCAACCCTTCCAATTCTTTGATGAGGACGAGAGTTTCCTTGTACTCGGTCTCAATTTTCTTGCGTTCCAGCGCCGCCAGGCGGCGTAATTGCATTTCCAATATGGCATTGGCCTGGAGTTCCGACAACTTGTAGCGTTTCATCAAGCGCGTGCGGGCTGTCTCCACATCCGGCGAGTTTTTGATGAGGGCGATGATCTCATCCAGGTGTTTGAGTGCCACCATCAGGCCTTCGAGGATGTGCGCCCGGGCGCGCGCCTTTTGCAAGTCGAACTCGGTTCGGCGCTTGATGACTACCAGCCGGTGTTCGAGGTAGACTCGCAGGGCCTGTTTCAGATTCAGCAGGCGCGGCTCGTTGTCCACCAGCGCCAGCAGGTTGATGCTGAAGGTGGACTGCATCGGCGTGCGCTTGTACAAGGCGGCCAGGACCTTCTCCGGCTCGACGTTTTTGGTCAGTTCGATGACAATGCGCAGACCCTGGCGGTCGGACTCGTCCCGCAGGTCGGTGATACCCTCCAACTGCCCGTCACGCACCAGTTCTGCGATCCGCTCGATCAGGCTGGACTTGTTGACCTGGTAGGGTAATTCGGTGACGATGATGCGGCTCTTACCGCGCTCCATCTCCTCGATGTGGGCATTGGCCTGGATCGTGACCCGACCGCGGCCCTTGCCGTAGGCAGCCTCGATGCCTTCCTCGCCCTTCTGTTCGATGATGATGCCGCCGGTGGGGAAATCCGGCCCTTCGACAAATTCCATCAAATCTTCCACGTTGACATCGTCAAGTTTTTCCCACTTTTCGAGCATATAGACACAGGCGTCCGCGATCTCGCCAAGGTTGTGGGGCGGGATGTTGGTGGCCATGCCAACCGCAATACCCGTAGCCCCGTTGACCAGCAGGTTCGGGATGGCGGAAGGGAGCACGGTCGGCTCGGTGAGGGTGCCGTCGAAGTTGTCAGTGTAGTCAACCGTGTTCTTGCCGATGTCTGCCAGCAGGTCCAGGGCCGGAGCGGCAAGACGGGCTTCGGTGTAGCGCATGGCTGCCGGTGGATCGCCATCCACCGAGCCGAAATTGCCCTGTCCATCCACAAGTATGGTCCGCATGGAGAAGTCCTGGGCCATGCGCGCCATGGCTTCATAGACGGACTGGTCGCCGTGCGGGTGGTATTTGCCGAGCACTTCGCCGACGATGCGGGCGGACTTGCGATAGGGGCTGTCGGTGCGGATGCCCATATCGTACATGGCATACAGGATGCGGCGCTGAACCGGCTTGAGGCCATCGCGGGCGTCCGGCAGGGCCCGCGCCACGATGACGCTCATGGCGTAGTCGAGGTACGCCTGCTGCATCTCCTGGTCAATGTCAATTTTGCGGACGAGGCCGAGTTCCATAAAGGCTCCTTAGATTCACCACTAAGGACACAAAGGGTCACAAACGAAGATCTTCGTGCTCCGGCGTGTCCTTCGTGGTGAATGAATGTTCTATCTTTGGTTTATCTTACGGGGAAAGGGGGAAAGCGTCAAGGAGAAAAAGAACGGGGCGGCCTTGTGGCCGCCCCGTGAGAACTTACAGGGTATGAGGAGATCACTTATCCTTCGGATAAAATGTCTTCGCTGCCCCCCAAGAACAGGGGAGGATGTCCCCACGCGGGGATGATATTGCAACGACAGGGATCTAATCTGATGACCCGACATCCGGGATTTCTGTCCATTGCGAGGAACCAGCTTGTGCAAGTGCCTTTTCGACAGCCTGGAAGCGTCCATGGACAAAACCGGTCCCGGCCGGGATCAGCTTGCCAATGATGACGTTCTCCTTCAACCCATAGAGCGGGTCGGTGGAAGAACCGATGGCCGCGCCGGCCAACACCTTGATGGTGTGCTGGAACGAGGAGGCCGAGAGGAATGAATCGGTACTGAGGGAGGCTTTGGTCACACCCAGCAGCAGTTCATGGAACTTGGCCGGAGTCTTCCCTTCGGACAGCAGTTGTTCATTGACTCTCTGGACTTCCAGCCGTTCCACGGCGTCGCCCGGCAGGTAACGGGTGTCACCGGGACGAAAGACTTGCACCTTGCTCAGCATCTTGCGGATGATGACCTCGAAGTGCTTGTCATGGATGTTCTGGCCTTGCGAGCGATACACCTTCTGGATTTCGGTCATAAGGTACATCTGGCAGGCTTCCCGTCCCTGGACGCGCAGGATGCGGTGCGGGTTCAGCGAACCCTCGGTCAGCGGTTGGCCGTCCTCGACGTGATCGCCGTCCTTGACCAGCAGGCGCAGGGTAGTCGGGATTTCGTGCTCGATCTCTTCACGCTGTTCGCGCGACACATACACCTTGCGCTTCTCGATGCGGACCTTTCCGCCGTGTTCCGCGGCGATGGTGGCATCCTCCAAAGTGGCGATAATATCGCCTGCCTTGATTTCGGCTTCATCCTTGACCTGGATCTTCCACTCTTTAGGCACATCGAACTCATCATGAATCATTTCACTTTGTTCGACGCGGACGAGGCGCATATCAGCATACTTGTCCGACTGGATAATGCGCACCGTGCCCTTGATCTCGGCGACGACTGCTTCACCCTTCGGTTGTCTGCGAGATTCGAAAAGTTCTTCCACCCGCGGCAGACCTGTGGTGATGTCACCGCCAGCGGCTACACCGCCGGTATGGAAGGTGCGCAGGGTCAACTGCGTGCCAGGCTCACCAATGGACTGGGCAGCCACAATACCGACAGCCGACCCCATTTCGACCATTGTGCCACGGGCCAGGTCGATGCCATAACATTTGGCACAGATACCGTGAGTCAGTTCACAGGTCAGCGCCGAACGGACCTTTACTTCCGCCACATCGGCCACGGCAATCTTGCGCGCCAAGTCTCGGTCGAGGATATCGTCCGGCTCGGCCAGGACTTCACCCGTCTTCGGGTCGAGGATACGTTCGGCAACCAGGCGTCCATACAACCGTGACGCCATGGATTGGCCGGCCACATCGTCCTTCCTGCGAATCCAGACACCCTGGTGAGTGCCACAGTCGGGTTCGTTGATGATGATATCCTGGGCAATGTCCACCAAGCGGCGGGTCAGATAACCGGCGTCAGCGGTACGTAAGGCGGTATCGGCCAGACCCTTGCGCGCGCCATGCGTCGAGATAAAGTATTCCTGAGCTGTCAGACCCTCGCGGAAGTTCGAGCGGATTGGCATCGGAATGATACGTCCAGACGGGTCAGCCATCAGACCACGCATACCGGCCAGTTGCGAAATGGGACCGAAGCCACCTTTGGTCGCGCCAGAGTTGGCCATGGTGGACAGGTTACCGTCTGGGTCCAGGGCGTCGCGAACTGATTTGGCGACATCGGTTGTGGTTTGCTGCCAGATCTGGATGATGCGTTCGTTCTGTTCCTGCTCGGTCAACAGACCACGCCGGAAGTCACGCTGCACCAGCTCCACTTCCTTGAGCGCCTTTTCTATGATTTCCTGTTTCTGCGGCGGGACGGTAATATCGGAGACCGCGATGGTAGTACCGGAACGCATGGCATATTCGAAGCCAATGCGCTTGATTCCATCGGCGGTTTCAGTCGTCACATCCTGACCGTAAATTTCGTACACTTCGGCAACCAGGTCCTTCACGCCGCCTTTTTCCAACTGCCGGTTGATGAACTGGACTTTTTCCGGCAGGATGCGGTTGAAGATGACGCGCCCAACAGTGGTGTCAATCAAGCGGATCTCCGCCTCAGGCAAGCGATTGTTCTTCTCATCGTACCAAGTGGTTAAACGCGCTTTGATCTTGCTGTGCACATCCACCTGACCCAATTGGTAGGCCAGATCAACATCATCCATATCTGAGAATGTGCGCCCGTCACCCTTATGCGGTTTTGAGTGCAGCATCGTCATGTAGTACACGCCCAGCACCATGTCCTTGGACGGACCGATGATGGGTTCGCCGTCGGCGGGCTTAAGCAGGTTCTTGGAAGCCAGCATCAAACGGCGAGCCTCCTGCACGGCTTTATCAGACAGCGGCACATGCACAGCCATCTGATCGCCGTCGAAGTCAGCGTTGAAGGCGGTACAAACCAGCGGGTGTAATTGTATGGCTGAGCCTTCGATCAGGATCGGCTCAAACGCCTGGATGCCCAAGCGGTGTAACGTAGGAGCACGGTTCAACAGAACCGGGCGGTCCTTGATGACTTCCTCGAGCGCTTCATAGACCTCGGGTCGATTGCGCTCGATGAAGCGCCGCGCGCCCTTGACATTGGCTGCATAGTTATGTGACACCAACCGTGAAATCACAAACGGGCGGAATAGTTCCAGAGCCATGCTCTTCGGCAGACCACACTGATAGAGTTTCAACTGCGGGCCGACCACGATCACCGAACGGCCGGAATAATCCACGCGCTTGCCGAGCAGGTTGCGGCGGAAGCGGCCTTTCTTGCCCTTGAGCATGTCGCTCAGGGAGCGGAGTTCACGCCGGCCGCGGCGGCTGAGCGCCTTGCCGCGCTGGCTGTTGTCAATCAGTGAATCCACCGCTTCCTGCAACATTCGCTTCTCGTTGCGGACGATCACATCTGGCGCGCCAAGTTCAAGCAGGCGCTTGAGACGATTGTTGCGGTTGATGACACGCCGGTACAGATCGTTCAAATCCGACGTGGCAAAGCGGCCGCCATCCAGTTGCACCATCGGGCGCAGGTCCGGTGGGATGACGGGCAGGACGGTCAGGATCATCCACTCCGGGTGATTGCCGGAACGGCGGAAAGCTTCCACCACCTTCAGTCGGGAAGTCGCCTTCTTGCGCTTCTGCTTGGATTTGGTTGTCTTAACTTCGTGCCAGAGTTCTTCAGAGAGTTTATCCAGGTCGAGGCGGCGCAGTATATCGTAAAAGGCCTCGGCGCCCATGTCGGCGCGGAAGACCTGGCCCCAGCGCTGTTTCAGTTCGCGGTAGCGGGTCTCACCCAGGAAGGTGAACGGGCGCAGTTCCATCAGTTCGTCGCGTTGACGGGCGTTCGCGTCGTGACTGGTGGAGGTCTGGTCTTCCAGTTGGCTGCGCAGAGCATTCATCTGCTCGTCGGCCCCCGCCTTGATCGTTGCGGCTTCCATCTTGACAGCTTCCAGGGCGCGCAGTTTCTCATCCTTGAGTTCATTCTCGATGGCTTCCAACCGTCCCTGGACGAACTTCTGCACTTTACCGAGATGTGTCGCGCCGACTTTGATGCCCACATCAACGATCACCGTGCCTGTACTGCCGAAAATGACGGCTTCTTTGATCACCTGGCCTTTATTATCCTGGAGATAGCGTTCCAGCCGTTGGCCTTCCTGAATGATCGGCTCCAGTTTGGCAGCAATTTGCTCATCGTACTGGCGCTCCATCTCAACCTTGCGGGTTTGGAGTTCGGCCTGTTTCTTATCGCGGGCTGTCTTGATTTCAGCAATCTTGGAATTAATGACTGCCGCCTGCTCGCGTTCGGAAATAGAGATTTCATCTTCCAGGCGCTTGAGGGCTTTCTGACGGGCGTCCTCGTCCACATAACTGACGATATATTGGGCGAAGTACAGCACCCGGTCCAGGTTGCGACGGGAGATGTCCAGCAGCATGCCCAGATACGAGGGAATACGCCGCGTGTACCAGATGTGGGCCACGGGCGTCGCCAGCATGATGTGCCCCATGCGCTCGCGGCGCACCGACGAGCGGGTCACTTCCACGCCGCACTTATCGCAGATAATTCCTTTATAGCGGGGGTTTTTATATTTACCGCAGTAGCATTGCCAGTCACGCGTCGGGCCAAAGATAGCCTCGCAGAACAAGCCGTCCTTTTCCGGGCGCAGGCGGCGGTAGTTGATGGTTTCAGGTTTCAGAACTTCGCCATATGACCAGGTAAGGATGGTTTCCGGAGAAGCAAGACTGATGCGTAACGAAATGAGTCCCTTGGTTTCCACTCGACCGTCTCCTCATCTTGCAAACTTGACACCTGCGACTGACCGCCCTTGCTCCAACATTCATATGATGCCAGAAACACACAAAAGCAAGCGCTTCGAAGCCTTGAGCTTCAAGCGCTCGCTGAACGTCGCAGATTATGGTTATCTCTCAATGGAGGTGAATTATACTTGTCCGGTCTAATTACGTCAAGAGATGCGGAGAAAAATCTATGAACTGCCCAGCCCGCCCGATATCATTCAAATTTAAGCAATTGTAGTACATCTTGCAGCGCTGCGTCAAAAACCTCCTGCAGCGTCTCTTGCGGAACCCGGTACCGCCCACCGAAAGACCCGTCTCCGTAAACTTCCCGAGCCGTCTGCGCATCCATGATATCGGATGGCACATGCGGCGGGGTTTTCTCCCCATCTGGCAGGTCGGCCACAATGGTGAAGGGGAAAGCCTCCAGCCAGTTGGCATGGCTTGGTTTGAGCTCATGACGAATGGCGACTTGCTCCACACTGTGGGCCATCCACCAGGCATACCACTGCATTTTAAGACCCGGCAGTTCGTTGGCGAGTTCTGTCAGGCGTGCTTTCAGACCGCTATTACCGCCATGACCGTTGAGGACGAGGATACGCTTGAAACCCTGTCCGTACCCCGAGCGGATGATATCCTCCACGGCGTCCATGAATGTCGAGAGCCGCAGGCTGAACGTACCGGGGTAGGTAAGAAAGTACGGGCTGGAGCCATAGTTCACCGGCGGCGCGACCAGCACCCCGGTCTGTTTCGAGGCGGCGTCCGCCAGAGCCAGCGGGATTTTTACGTCCGAGAGCAGGGACAGATACCCGTGCTGTTCACACGCCCCCACCACCAGCATCAACCGATCGTCGTGCTTGAGATATTCCTCTACATCCATCCAATTCAGATCTTCGATTCGCATAACACTATTATAATCGTCTTGTGTCTGAACCTATCCCCATCCCTCCGCTTTTCCTCGAGCGCATGTCCCGTTTTCTCGGTGACGAGTTTCCCGCCTTCGCCGAATCTCAGACACGTGCCCCCGTGCACGGGCTGCGGGTCAACACGCTGAAGTTGAGCACGGACGAGTTTCGCAAGGTTTCCCCTTTCCCGCTGGGAGACGGCGTGCCATGGTGCCATTCTGCCTTTACCCTCACCCCAGCCCCTCTCCCAGCTGGAAATGGACAAGGGGTGAGGGAACCCGGTAAGCATCCCTATCACCTGGCCGGGTTGTACTACCTGCAAGACCCGTCCGCCATGTCGGCGGCGGAACTGCTCGGCCCACGGCCTGGCGAGCGTGTCCTGGACCTGGCCGCCGCCCCCGGCGGCAAGACCACTCATATCGCCTCCCTGATGCAGGGCCAGGGTCTGCTGGTGGCCAACGAGATCAAGACCAAGCGCCTTAATCATCTGGTGGTCAATGTGGAACGCTGGGGGGCGGACAATGTGGTGGTCACCAACGAGACCCCCGAACGGGTGGCCGACCATTTCGGCGCATTTTTCGACCGGGTGCTCGTGGACGCACCCTGCTCCGGTGAAGGCATGTTCCGCAAGGATATGGGGGCGCGACTCGACTGGTCGGAGGAAATGGTGGCGGGTTGTGCTGTGCGCCAGACGAACATCCTGCGCGTGGCAGCCCACCTGGTCCGCCCGGGTGGCCACCTGCTCTATTCCACCTGCACCTTCGCCCCCGAAGAAGACGAGGCGGTGGTAGCCCGGTTTTTACATGAGCATCCCGATTTCGAAGTGGAAGTCCTGCCGCAAATGCCGGGTTTCATGCCCGGACATCCGGAATGGTTAAGTTCCATTGCAGAGATTAATATAAAGGACACAGCAGCAAATGATTCTCTGCGCGGTGCAGTGCGGCTCTTCCCCCACCGGCTGACCGGCGAGGGACATTTCGCCTGTCTCCTGCAGCGCAAAGACGGTCCCGCGGACGAGTTGACTTTCCCCTGGCGTTCGGCAAAAATCCCAACCCCGGAGTGGCAGGCCTGGCAGGCGTTCCGGGAGGAGACCCTGGGCGTGGATTTCCCCTCCGAGCGCCTGCGCATGCAAGGGGACCGGTTGTATTTCGTACCGGAAGATATGCCGGACTTGAAAGGACTGTGTGTGACCATCCCAGGCATCTGGCTGGGAAACTTCAAAAAAGAGCGCTTCGAGCCGGCCCATTCCCTGGCAGCGTACCTGCGGCCAGGGCAGGCACACAAGGTACTGGCGCTCTCAGCAGACAGCCGCGAGATGGCCGCCTATCTACGCGGCGAAAGCCTGCCCGCTGAGGGCGCACCCGGTTGGACGCTTGTCACTGTGGACGGCTGGCCGCTCGGCTGGGGCAAGCACGTGCAGGGTGTGGTGAAGAACCATTTCCCAAAAGGCTGGCAAATCTACTCATGAGAGGTACGATGCACGAAAAACGTTTTGAAGGTGATATTACCCGCTTGCGCAATCCTGAAAGAATTGGCCGTCTCGAAGTGGAACGGGTCGTTACTTTGTGTCTGGAACAGGCAAAAATCAAGTGTGTGCTGGATATCGGCACCGGGAGCGGGTTATTTGCCGAGGCATTTGCAAAGCGCGGACTGGCTGTCACCGGCGTGGATGTCAATCCAGAAATGCTCACAACTGCGCGGGCATATGTACCGGCCGGTGACTTCCGCGAGTCAACCGCCGAAGCGCTGCCCTTCGCCGATGCCGCTTTTGACCTGGTCTTCATGGGGC
>Ga0207931_1000168_pt1 | contig 25223 bp, 16 predicted proteins | sample NGESurdeep092012_2_FD_184478 | JGI IMG/M metagenome (GOLD analysis project Ga0207931, IMG submission 184478) | Arctic peat soil microbial communities from Barrow, Alaska - NGEE Surface sample 415-1 deep-092012 (SPAdes) | ecosystem: Environmental > Terrestrial > Soil > Wetlands > Peat ...
AATGATATTTTGCTATCAGGGGAATTCTTCTCCCACTCCCGAACGATTTTGAAGAGACCCGAAGGACAGGAGGTGACTGTCGTCTTTTAAATTCGCTTGTCCTGACGAGCTTTGCGACTTTTTCAACAAGGTCCGGATCAAATCCTTCATCGATTATCTGCCGGGGTGATCTCTCGAGGTCAATATATCTGTAAAGGACAGGATCAAGCTGATCGTAAGGGGGAAGTGAATCTGTGTCAAGCTGCCCGGGTCTGAGCTCTGCTGACGGCGGTTTGGTGACGATCCTCACCGGAATTATCTCTCTTTCAGAGTTGATCTCCCTTGCCAGCCTGTATACCTCGGTTTTGTAGATATCTCCCAGCACTGAAAGGCCTCCTATCATATCACCGTAGAGTGTTCCATAACCAGTAGCAGCCTCGCTTTTATTTGAGGTGTTCAGTACCATGTAACCAAATTTGTTAGCGAAAGCCATCAATATCACGGCTCGCAGACGTGCCTGAATGTTCTCTTCGGTCACATCAGGGACTCTGTCTCCAAAAAACGGTTTCAGGGTCTTTTCAAATACCTGCCGTGCTTCTTCGATACTAACTATTTTATGCGGTACCTTAAGGTCCTCAGTCATCTTAATGGCATCCTTCACCGAGTGTTCAGTGGAGTAAACGGAGGGCATGAGTACCGCCAGGGTGTTGTCTGTACCGAGGGCCTCAGTGGCGAGAGCCAGCACTACAGCGGAATCAATGCCACCTGACAGGCCGACGACAGCTTTCTTCAGTCCGCTTTTAGCAAAGAAATCAGAGATGCCTGCCACAAGCGCCCTGTGGATATAACCGATCATATCGCCAGGGAACAGTGCCGGGCATGAATACTTGTTTCTATTCATGCCGGCAGTGGGAATCTCTGTAATCCTGATATCTTCTTTGCAGAAGGCAAGTTTCTCGAGCAGGGTGCCGTCCGCGTCAATGAGCATTGATGAACCGTCAAATATCAGGTCTGTATAACCGCCTGTCTGATTGACTGATATGAGTGGCGTTTTGTATTCAACAGCGTTCTTTATGAAAATCTCTTCCCTTATTTTTATCCTGTTGTGAGAGAATGGATTGGCAGCGATATTTATAATAAGCGAGGGTTTTTCCTTTATCAGCTCATCGAGAGGAGTGACACCATAGAGCCGACAAACGCCCCTGTCTCCGAACGGCTGCTCATCCCATATGTCCTCACATATAGTAATGGCGATCCTCTCACCTTTCAGTTCAACAGTCCGGAATGTGGTTCCGGGTTCAAAATACCTGTTTTCATCAAAGACATCGTAAGTCGGAAGCAGGATTTTATTTATCACAGCCCTGATTTGTCCGTCATGCATGAAAAATGCCGAGTTATGAATGCTTTTCCCGTAGTCACCGGTATTCAGTGACGGCCCTCCGACGATAGCTGCTATGCCGGTGCAATGAGTGGCTATTTCGTTTGCAGCTGCCAGAGATTCATTGATCAGGTCAGTTCTCTGCAACAGATCGAGCGGCGGGTAACCGGTAATAGCAAGTTCAGAGAAAACAATCAGATCTGCACTTTGCGATTGTGCATGATTTACAGCCGATATAATTTTTGCGCTGTTATGCGCTATATCACCGGGAATGTAATTCAGCTGAGCAAGTGCAACTATCATGCTGAATGGGTCAGAACTTATATCCGAATCTGAACCTCACCATATGGATTCTTGACCTGTCTTCAGGCTGAAAGACATCTGTCAGGTCCTTTGTGACATCAAAGAAGTCCTGGTCATAACCCAGACCGGCAATAATTGATGATTCTGTTCCAACCTCATATTCCAGGCCAAAAAGGACATGCCACCCGGCATTTATCCCATATACTTCACTATTGGCGTTTTCATCACTTATTTCATATGCCGGAAGGTCAACGGTCGCTTTGAGCCTCAACCTGATATCGAAACCCAGATCGGTGAAATAAGTCATAGAACCATTCTGATTTGTCTGAAGGCGAGCCCCCAGAGGGATATTAATATAGCGCAGGTTATAAATCATTTCATCTCCCGGAGCAACTTCCTTGGTGAAGTTGCTAAACACCATCGTATGATCTTCAGCAGCGATCTGCCTTCCTCCGGAGGCCAGGAAACTGATACCGGTTGAGGCAGCATAATTTTCGGCAAAGTAATACAGTGCATTAAGCCCTATATTGAAACCCGCTTTTGCGCCTGTGCTTCCATATACAGAATTATCGGACCCCAACCAGGTGATAAGCGGATCAGCATGCAGTATAAATTTCATATTATGATTGAAATCTTGTGCGGTTCCGCGTGAAGTGAAGGTGACAAGCACAATTATGGCCAGTATTCTAACCGGCAACAGGTTTACCATTCTTTTCATCTTCTTATTGTTTGAAAGGTAAATTTATAAATAAATGTCCTTATTTTGTGAAAAAACAAGAATATACCGTTTTATGGTATCCAAATCATCGCTATTCAGGCTGTCATTATCAGTTATTCTTATTGCAGGAATTACAGCCTGCAATCACAATCCTTATAAGGTAAATCTTTCAGGAACAGAGTGTGATCTCGCAGTGAAGGACCTGGGCCGTGAGATTTTTGAAACGCCGCCGAATGAGCTCGATAACAAGGCGGACGAGCTAAGGCTTAAATACGGCAGTGCGCTGAAAACATACAGCGCCGTTGTCGGATTGGGAGATCCTGCAGATGAACAATGGAAAACTGCATTTATTCTTTTTGCCTCTGACCTCCGGAACCTTGCTTTGTGGGATGATGTAAAGAAGGCCTGGCCTGATCAGAAGCCGCTTGAACAGGAGCTTGAGAATGCATTCAGACATTATAAGTATTACTTCCCGGTCAAAGTGGTTCCGGAAATAATAACCTGTATATCAGTCTTTAATAACAGCATCATAGTTGATGATTCACTGCTCATGATAAGCCTTGACCGTTACCTCGGGTCAGATTCAAAGTATTATCCGGCTCTTGGTATTTTCGATTACCAGTCGCGCAAAATGACCCCTGCGTACACCGTCCCTGACTGCATGTATGCATGGGCTTCCACAGAGTGGGACTACCGCGATATGGGTTACGGAACCAGAACATTACTCAATACCATGTTACACGAAGCCAAGCTTGTCTATTTCACAAAAAGGATGATGCCATCCCTGGCTGATACCATTCTTTTTGGATTTACAGAGAAGCAGCTTGATTTCTGCAAGAACAGTGAAGGAAAAATCTGGGAGTATCTTGTCAGTAATGATCTGCTCTTTTCAACTGACAGTTTTATGATACGCAAATTCACCGGTGAGGCGCCATTCACAAGTTATTTCACCGAGGATTCGCCGGGAAGGGCAGTCGTCTGGACCGGTTTCAGGATTATAGAAAGGTTTATGCGCAATAACCCTGCTGTCACGTTGCAGGGGCTTATGACGATGACTGATTGTCAGGAAATACTTACGGGGGCAAAGTATAAACCTGATTAAAAAAAAAGAAGCTGTCTTTTCAGACAGCCTCCGGTCTCTTAAAAGGGAATGCGGTTATGCCGGATGAATTGCCTCAACAGGGCAAACGTCGGCGCAGGCACCACAATCGGTACATATATCAGGGTCGATCTTGTAGATATCACCCTCTGATATAGCCTCAACCGGACACTCATCTATGCAGGTTCCGCAAGCTGTGCAATCATCTGAAATTTTGTAAGCCATTACTAATATTATTTAAAATTACGGGTGTAAAATTATCCTTTATTTTCCTAAGTTCCTAACTGAACAATAAATAAAATTCACCCTCATCAGGCCTTAATCAAATTTAGTGCCAACCATGCCATCATAGCAGTTCCGGCAGACATTGATTTCTCATCCAGATCAAAGGACGGTGTATGCAGCAGTTTCATTTCTTCTCCTTCAGGGGTTATCCCAATCCGGTACAGAAAAGAGGAGTATTTCTCAGCAAAGAAAGAGAAGTCCTCAGAGCCCATCCTGGGAGGTACCTCTCTTACTCCCGTTTCACCTAAAAGTGTTCTGCCCAGCTCTATCGCCCTTAGTGTGAGTGTCTCATTATTCACCAGTACGGGGTAACCTTCGACAATGTTAACATCAATCTGCACACCTCTTCGTGCAGCGATATCTGACGCCGTTTTCCGGATGATCTCTTTTGCTTCCCGGCGCCACTTTTCTTCAAAGGTTCTGAATGTACAGGCGATCTCTACTTTCTCAGGTATGACATTGGTAGCGCCCATACCTGTGATCTTTCCAATGCCAAGAACTGTAGCAGCCTGCCCCTTGCTTTTCTCTGCAATGGTATCTTTAAGGCTGATGACCAGTTCTGAAGCGATGTATATCTGATCAGTGTACTGCGAAGGCTGGGCGGCATGACCGCCTTTGCCGGAGACAGTTATGTAGATCTCGTCACATGATGCCATGGATGCACCCGCGTGAAAGCCCACCGTGCCTGAAGGGAGGTCAGGCAGGACGTGCTGTGCTATGAAGATATCCGGATTATAATTATCGAAAATACCTGTCTCAATCATCATTTTTGCGCCTCCCGGAGCCTTTTCCTCTCCCGGCTGAAACACTAGAATTACTGTCCCTGCAAATTCTTTGCGCATGCTTTTAATAATTGTTGCTGCTCCCAGAAGCATTGCCACGTGCGCATCATGGCCGCAGGCATGCATAAGACCCTCATTTCTGCTTCGGTATTCTGCCCCCTGGACTTCTGTGACGGGCAGTGCATCCATATCTGCCCTTAGTCCGACGGTAAGGCCTCTGCCGGCAGCTTCACCCCTTATGAAACCCACGATACCTGTGCCTGCAATGCCTGTCCGGTGCTCTATACCCAGGATATCAAGCCTCCTGCTTATATAAGCGGCTGTCTCATGCTCGGCATATGACAGTTCAGGGTACTGATGAATATGTCTTCTGATCTCCACTATTTCAGGAAGAAGAGTTGTGGCTTCACGCAGTATGCGTTCTCTCATTGGCATCGCGGTTGTTGCGTTCGATCAGAAATCCAGGCTGAATGAGAGATAAAAGATTGACGGAAGAATATACCCGTTATCTACTCCCCATGCCAGGTCTGCTCTTACAAAATAGCCGAAGATCTGGGCTCTGGCGCCGCCACCGAAGCCTCCGACAAGAGGCTCACGCATTGAATCAAGTGTTACGACTACAGGTCCGTTCCTGTATACCTTATCATCCCAGTAGTTCCCTTCGCCCCAGGGATTCCAACCTGACCATGCCATACCGATATCACCGAAAGCGACGAGCTGAATGCTGTTAAGAAAGTTGGATTTCAGCGGATGACCTGCAAAATATCTTACCACAGGCCAGCGCACCTCGCTGTTTATGAGAGCGAAGTTGCTCCCGTTACGGATATTCTGGGTAAATCCCCGCATGTTTGTTGCCAGTGCCTGAAAGCCGTAATGGACGTTAGGATCTACCGGAATGCTCTGATCAAACATCGGGACATTATTTAAGAATCCCATCCAGTTGTCAACACCGCCAAGGTAATAGATCAGTCTTGACGGACCGAACGAGGTGCTGGCAGCAAAACGGTTAGCCCATATCAGGTCACGATGTATTTTCAGATAATGTCTTATGTCTGCTCCGAACACAAACATGTCATTGTTCTTTTCGGTTACCTGGCTATAATATTCACCGAAAAATTTGAATCTTGTCCCGAAGTAAATATTTATTGAACGTTTGCGGGTATTGTCATATATAAGTTCACCCTTAAGGCCTGCCCAGTGCCGGCCAAAGGATGGAGCTAAAAGGGTTGACTGATCGGTTGACTGAACTACATAGTTGTCAAATCTGTAGGTCAGAGTACCTTTAACTGCAAGAACGGCGCTCAGCGGCTTCCTGAGAGAGAAGTAAGTAGTATAGCTCTTTATCTTGTAATAGCTTGTATCATTATAACTGTCAAATGTCGCCCTGTGGAAAAGGACCTGTTTGTCAAATTTACCTTTCAGGGCCTCAAGGCTGACCAGGTATTCGTTACTGTCAAAATTGCCCGCGAACCTGAAACCTCCTGTGATACGGAAATCCTCGAACAGGTCAAGGGTACCGATCTTGAAAAGGAGGTTAAGTCCGGGATTGAAATAAGGCGCTCCGCCATTATAGGCCTGATATGTGTTGTTCAGGAAGTTGAAGTCTATCTGCGTAGCCGTGTAGTTATTGTAGAAAGCAGTGCGGTAGACCCTTGCTTCAGGCATTTGCATTCTCGATGTGTCAAGGTCGATATCCATGTAATCCTTGCGCCACTGCAACTCATAATAGTTCTCTTTTTCCTTTTCAAAGACATAATTGCGGAAGTCAATAGGTTCATCCGCAGCATAATATTCATAAAGGGGCTTTTTAAGAGTGTCATTCATTCTTGCCCTCTCTTCAAGCAGCCGGTCTCTCAGTTTGTTGATGCTGTCAGCATCATGCAGTGAGGCTGTTTCCTCCTTGCGCCATCTCGTTGATTTTATTTCGTCACTTCTGACCTCCGGTGATGCCTCCGCAGGGCCCGTAAGTAACCTGTACCGGCCGTTCTCCAATATCACTGCTGCATCTGTTCCTCCTTTCCTGTCAAATGCTTCAAGGTTACGCGGAAAATCGGTCATCTGGCGTGATTCTATAAAATACCTGTAATGCATAACCGTATCTATAGAGGCTACGGTGCTGTCTATATCTGCCACGTAGTAATTCACGATGCCATTGCCGTTTCCGAGGAAGCCCGTCGTCCTGGCTGATGGCCCTATGGGATTCTTATAGTCATTCAGTGTCCCTTCATCAAGTCTTGTCAGAGTGCGGTTCCCCGCATTCAAATCATAAGTAAAGAGGTTATAGGTCAGGCCGGTACGTTCCTGCGGATCACCTTTGTTCGTAAGAGAATCCGTCAGACGGTTGGATGAGAAGATAATGGTCTCATCAAGTCCGCTTATGAAGGCGGGGTCCAGGTCATCGGCTACATCAAATGTTATACGTTCACTGGTTCCTGAAATAATAGTATGGACATAAATATCAGTCATCCCGTTAATTACGCCGGAAAGAAGCAGCCTTGTTCCGTCAGGTGAATAGGAGAGTGAGAGTACCTTTTCAAACAAAGGCATAGCACGCTGCTCAAAATTCTTCTGATCAGTACGGTAGAAATAAAGTTGCATTCCTCCCTTTTCCTCATTGACGAATGTGAGTATTTTTCCGCCGGGGTGCCACGCCAGAACCGGGTATGTATAATCGACAGTCTGTTCGTACTTCGGCTCAAATGAGAATATTTTTTTGTTTTTTTTCGTTTGGGTGTCATACAACCAGACTTTGCGCTTCCCCCAGTCATTTGATACCCAGGCTATCATGCGGCCGTCGGGACTGACCTTGACGGAGGTATAATGCTCCCGGGGTTTCGAGTGTTTTATTTCCTTCGGTTTATTATAATTCTCACCCGGTTTTACTTCATAATAATTTTTATAATACTCCCTCCAGTCGCGATAGGTTTCCTTTGTTCTTTTGCCAAGACCGTAAAGAAAACCGTCCTCAATATTCTTATAGATCTTAGAGAGGTATATAATATTAGGGATAATGGCATCGCCATAGACTTCCCCGATATATCTCCAGAATGACTGACCGGCATAAACCGCGTCTTCATATTCAAGGTTCGCCATGTTTTTATAAATGCCGTTTTCAAAGCCATCCCTGACAATGTTGTCAGTCTCACTGTCCCATCCGAAGGCAACATAGTTCACCAGACCCTTGATGTACCATTCGGGAACCTGTATTTCCGAGTTGCTTGTTACTTTGTCGCGCATATCGCCATTGTACAGCATCTCATATACTACAACCTCGGCGATGGCAGAAGCGATCTGCTTGCTGAATTCCTCGTGGTCACCGTTAAAATAGAGCATAATCTTGTTCTTGATGACCCTGGTGTATCCGCCAACATTATAATCATCTTCCGCTGAGATAAGCCCTATATTACTCTGTTTGAAGTCGTTCTTCTTGTTATAGACGATAAGAATGGGTCTTTTATCGAGGGTGTAGTCGAAATAATCCTCGATCTCGTTCAGCTTCTTATCAGCTACAGTACAGGCATATTCGGCCACTTCCCTGCCGAATTCATTATAGTAGCAATCAAAATCTTCAAATCTGAAATAAGTCCAGAAGAAGTCCCTGTACTGAACACGGTTTTTGCCGAAGGTCATTTGCATCCCGTTATAAAACTGTCCAAAGGCCGGTGATACCTGCAGAACGCAAAGAAAAACAAATGCAATTATGAAGAGTTTTTTTCTTCTCATAAGTAAAAACCGGGATATCCTCAACGCTTGTCGCAAAATTTGTTCCAAAAGGGATTATCGGTCAGACAAAACTAATGGTTTAAAAAATAAAAAAGCAGAGACATATTGATTTTTATTATTTTTGACGTTAATTATATGCAACCTCTTTGGTCTGATCTTTGTTATGTGATTGAGAGGATGATAGAAATCCTTAACAATAAAGTAAACAAAAACAGTTAAATATGAAAAGGAGTTTATTTGTATTGATGATGCTGCTGCTTGTCTCAGGGCTTAATGCACAGCCAAAGCTTAATTTTGCAAGTGTGCGCCATGATTACGGGACGATAAAGGAAGAAGCTGGGAAGCAGGAAGCCATTTTTAATTTTACGAACACAGGTGATTCTGTACTTGTGATCACGAAGGTGCAGCCTTCATGCGGATGTACAGCCGCTGATTACACAAAATCGCCGGTTCCTCCGGGAGGCAAGGGTTTTGTCACGGCTGTATTCGATCCGCGCGGTTACAACTCTCATTTTGCTAAGAGTGTTTCAGTATATTCAAATGCCAAGCCTGCTGTGACTGCACTAATCATTGAGGGTACTGTAACTCCTAAGGAGAAATCTGTTGAAGAGCTTTACACATTTGCAGTGGGCCCGGTACGGTTTGAGTCAAATCACATGGCATTCACCACTACAAAAAAGACTGAAAAGAAGATAAGGGTGATGCCGATAATAAACACATCCAGTGAGCCTGCTACCGTCGAGTTCGAAAGTTTGCCTGCCCACCTGACACTTAAGACAAATCCGGTTACGCTTAAACCCGGACAAAAAGGCACTATTGAAGGGACATATGACGCCACTCTTAACAGCAGCAGCTGGGGTAACGTGAATGACCTGGTGCGCCTTAAGGTTAATGGCAAGCCGATGGAGAATATTTATCTGTATGTTTCTGCAAACCTGGTTGAGGATTTTTCCGGTCTGACGAGCCAGGAGCTGGCCAAAGCACCAGTATTCAAGCTTGATACAAACACTGTTGACTTCGGTAAGATAAAGCAAAACTCTTCCGCTGATGTTGAATTCAAGTTCACCAACTTGGGCAAGAGTGACCTCATCATAAGGCATGTAAAGGCCGGATGCGGTTGCACCGCCCTCATGCCGACTGAGAATGTCATCAAACCGGGTGATAAAGGATCAATAAAAGCCAAGTTCAATTCAGGAGGATATAAGGGTAATATTTACAAGAACATCTTTGTATATACCAATGATCCCAAAAACTCGGAAGTGATGCTGATGCTCAAAGGTGAGGTGCTTGTGGAGGGTGAGCCCTCGAAGTAACAGGCATTTGCCTATAAAAATGTAATGAACAGGGGAAAAGGGTCAACCGGAGCGCTTTCGGTTCAGAAGGGTGTTGCACAGCCGCCAAGCATCAACCCCGACATGATGAACCGTCTCAGGAAGAACAGGCGCAAACGGCTCAGTGCAGAGGATTTTGTTGATGGGATACTTCGTGGTGACCGCACAATACTTAGTCAGGCCATAACCCTTGTTGAGAGCTCATTACCTGAACATTATGATGTTGCACAGGCAGTTGTGGAAAAATGCCTTCCTGCCAGCTCACGTTCGGTGAGAATAGGCATAACCGGTGTACCCGGTGTCGGCAAAAGCACTTTTATTGAGACTTTCGGCACAATGCTGACACGTTACTACGGAAGACGCCTTGCTGTCCTTGCAATTGACCCCAGCAGCCAGCAGAATCGCGGCAGCATTATGGGTGACAAGACCCGCATGGAACAGCTGAGTACTGACCCTGACGCATTCATTCGCCCTTCGCCATCTGCAGGCACGTTGGGCGGTGTGGCACGCAAGACCCGCGAATCGATTATTTTATGCGAGGCAGCGGGCTTTGATACTATTATAGTTGAAACGGTAGGTGTCGGTCAGTCTGAGACTGCCGCACATTCCATGGTAGATTTTTTTCTTGTGCTTATGCTCACCGGCGCCGGAGATGAGCTGCAGGGAATTAAAAGGGGTATAATGGAAATGGCTGACACAATAGCCATCAACAAGGCAGACGGCGATAACGTACAGAAAGCAGAAATGGCAAGGATTGAATATAATAATGCTCTGCATCTTTTCCCTCCTTCGCCTTCAAAATGGATACCCAGGGTACTGACATGCTCTTCACGAGAGAACACTGGCATAACTGAAATATGGGAATCGATCCGTGAATACGTAAATCTGACCAAAGGCAACGGCTGGTTCTGGGAAAGAAGGAGGGAGCAGGCAGTCACCCGTATGCACGAAACTATTATTGACTCCCTTAAGTATTCATTTTATAGCCATCCTGAGGTGATAGCCCTTTTACCGGAACTGGAAAAAAAGTTGCGTGAAGGCGAGACAACGTCCTACAAGCCTGCATCAATCCTGCTTGAGAAATATTTCAATACCAAAAGGTAATCGCCAATTATTTATAACTTTGAAAATCCTAAAAACCAGACTAAAAACTGAAAAAATCCCCCGAAATGAAAAAACTGTTTATCCTTTTTGCTGTGCTTGCAATTGCAGTTTCATGTGCAAAAGAGCCAAAATTTATTGTAAGCGGTACAATTAACGGTGCTGAAAACGGAACGGTCCTTCTGCAGAAAATTGGTCCGGAAGGCTATTCGGTAATTGATTCCGCAGTACTCAAAAATGGTACTTTTAAAATAGAGGGTTTTATAGAATACCCGCAAATGGTGGTGCTATCACTTAAAGACAAGCGGGGAGGACTCAATTTCTTTATTGAGAATGCGGAGATCAATATTGTGGGTAATGCCGATTCACTTTATCAGGCATCAGTGACAGGATCAAAAACACAGAGTGAATACGAGACCTACAAAGCTTCATTCAATGAACTGAATGCAGAAAGGCGCAAGGTATTTGACCATTACAGGGAAGCAAGAATGGCAGGAAATGAAGAGTTGGCATCAACTATTGAAAAGGAGATGGAGGCTATGGACGGAAAGCAACTTACGATGAATAAAGAGTTCATCATTAATAACCCCGCCTCATATGTAACACCTACAGTAATAGGCGATCCGCAGATGTTGTACTACCTCGAGGCTGATGAAATGGAGTCTTTACTGGGTAAACTTGACACAACCCTCAATAAAGTTCAGGCAATAGCCGACCTGAAAGAAAGACTTGAACATCTGAAGGCTGTTGATGTCGGGCAGAAAGCTCCGGATTTTACACTCAATGATGTAAACGGAAACCCCGTTTCTCTTTATTCAAAAATAGGAGGCACGACAAAGCTTCTGCTTGTTGATTTCTGGGCATCATGGTGTGGCCCGTGCCGGCGGGAGAACCCCAATGTTGTTAAAGTATGGAAGGAATACAATAAGAAAGGCTTTGATGTCTTTGGCGTATCTTTGGATACAGATGGTGATGCATGGAAAAAGGGTATTGAAGAGGATCATCTTACATGGACCCACGTGTCAGAACTGAATAGATTCAATACTGTGCCGGTTAAGCTTTATGCTGTAATAGCTATACCCGCCAACTTTCTTATTGATGGGAATGGGATTATCGTTGGTCACAATCTGACCGGCGATGATCTTGCAGCAAAGGTAAAGGAGATATTGGGAACGAAATAAAGACGGAATATAATCTTTTGGACATGCCGTTGGAACTGATTTTCCGGCGGTTTTTACTCAATAAGCCAGATTCATGAGCAAAAAAGATGAATTTTTCAGTCAAATTAAAGACGGTTATGCCTGCCAGGGTGATTTCATAGTCCTTGGAGCAGCAATGTTTGATGGAGAAACGATTCCTGACGCACATATCAATGTACCTCTGAAGACACTTAACAGGCATGGTCTCATCGCCGGAGCCACAGGTACCGGTAAAACAAAGACCCTTCAGGTACTCGCTGAACAACTGTCCCTCAAGGGAATACCGTCGCTGGTGATGGACGTCAAGGGCGATCTTAGCGGAGTGGCTATGCCAGGGGAAGAGAAACCATTCATTACCGACAGGCAATCAAAGATAAACCTGCCATATTCAACAATGGGGTTCCCTGTGGAACTTCTCACCATATCAGAACAGAGCGGTGTACGCCTGCGAGCAACTGTATCCGAATTCGGACCGGTGCTTTTCTCGCGCATACTTGACCTGAACGATACACAGGCGGGAGTAATATCTATCATATTCAAGTATTGTGATGATAACAAACTGGGACTGATTGATCTGAAGGATATAAAAAAGGTCATACAGTATCTCCAGGGTGAAGGCCAGGCCGAGCTCGAGCGTGAATACGGCGCCATGTCGCCTGCAACAACAGGTGTCATACTCCGCAAGATTATTGAACTTGAGCAGCAGGGAGCTGAGCTCTTTTTCGGTGAGGAGTCATTTGATATTTTTGACCTGATGCGCAAGGACAGCAACGGCAATGGATATATTAACATCATCCGTCTCACTGACATCCAGGACAAGCCGAAACTGTTCTCCACCTTCATGCTGTCACTGCTTGCAGAGGTTTACAACAAGATGCCTGAGAGGGGAGACCCCCCAAAACCGGAACTTGTGATCTTCATTGATGAGGCTCATCTTATCTTCAATCAGGCCAGCAAAACACTCCTTGAACAGATTGAGACCATCGTCAAGCTTATCCGCTCGAAAGGTGTGGGTGTTTATTTTATTACCCAGAATCCAATGGATGTTCCGTCTTCTGTTCTTGCGCAGCTGGGACTGAAGGTACAGCACGCCCTGAGGGCCTTCACCGCTAACGACCGAAAAGATATCAAGCTGACTGCCGAGAACTTCCCTATTTCGAATTTTTATAATACAGAGGATGTTATTACATCACTGGGAACGGGAGAAGCGCTGGTGACCGCATTGAATGAGAAAGGAATACCGACACCATTGGCAGCTGTCATGATGCGTGCCCCGATGAGCAGGATGGATATCCTTACTGATCAGGAAATATCTTCCATAACTAACTCTTCTCAGCTCGTGAGCAAATATTCGCAGGTGATTGATCCTGAGAGCGCATACGAGTTGCTTGAACGCCGCATAGCCGATTTTGAGCACGACCGGCAAGATGCTGAAGAGAGAAATGCAAGGGAGAAGGAGGCAGATCGCTATGGCCGTACTTCATCTACCCGCAGGAGAACAACTATTAGTCCGGTGATTAAGGTTCTTACGTCGGCGACATTCATACGCGGGATGATGGGCGTACTTACGAGAGCAATCAAGAGGTAAACTTCGTAGCGACGCCCGACCCGGGCGTCGCTTCTGCATCAGAATACGAGCGGAAAGACGAACACAACAATAATCGTCCAAATCATATATACCGGCAGGTATCTTGCCGTGGTCACATTCACCCTCTCGAAGGAGGCGTTACGGAATGTGACCCTGAAAAGGTCAACGGTGATGAGAATAAGATTCCCCAGAATCAACAGGTTCGATCCAAGCACTGCTATACGGTTGGGAGTAATGCCGTACTCGCTCAGGCGGTAAAATATCGCAGAGAGAGCAACAACATCAACCACAAGAGTGACCGCTGAAAGAGCCAGCAGGACTACCTCGCTGACCTTTCTCCGCCTGCCTTCCGAACTCTCTGACACTGAAAAGACAATGAGAGCCATCACTACCAGGAGCATGAGATTGAACAGGATAAGGAAGTCGCGGTCAGTGTATGGGTCTTTGCCCGAAAAAATTACGGCAATAAGATAGATTATCAGTGTGATAAGTACTATCGGACTAAAGAGCGAAGCTATTATCGGAGCGATCTTTTCTGTCAGCCTGGGGTAGTGATGCAGTATGAATTCAGTAATGGCCGGCGCTGCAACGATTCCGCATATTGCTACATAATCCATAACGAATTTCTGGATTTCAATATCAATAGCGGAAAAGAGACCAATGGATAATCCCGCAATTAACATCCCCGACAGCACTATCAGGGCTCCGAGAATAGCCATGTCACCGTTATGCCTGATGAAGGAGACCCTTTTGCCGTTGTCGCGGACATCGAAGCCGGTATATGCTATTCCGTAGATGCACCAGAGAAGTAGCGGCAGGTGAATACAGGCAAGAACGACTGACTGGTCCTTACTGTCCGCCGGAAGAAGGTTAATAAACAAAGCTGAAAGAACGAAGATGCCGACCAGCAGGATAAGCCATTTTTTGTCAGGGTTTTTACGTACCATCAGATTGTAGGCAATAAGCGCTGCGAAAGCTATCAGACCTGCGTTCTTGGCGTAGAACATGCTTCCATAAGGATCAAACCCTGCATATTTCGGAATAAGGACAAGGGCAACTGCAATAAGGCAGATGACCATAATGTTAACCAGGTCCTTCAGGGTGACCGGTGATGAAAGATTTCTTTCATCATCAGGTTTTTTTACTTCCGGATTAAGATTTTCCATAGCTGCTTCTTCTTGAAATTACTCTGTAAGGTACATTTTTTTAATTTTCCGATAAGTCTGCCCTTTTAAGACATACTCTTTTTTTATCTCCGGTTCTTAATTATTTTCAGAATCCTTTCAGGACACTATTGCCTATTGCCTGTTGCCTATTGCCTACTGTTTTAAAATCACCTTCCTCACTCTTTCCCGTGTCTCAGAAGGAGAAGGATTCAGTTCTTCAGTCGAGAACGTCCCCTTATCCGGATGGATACGTTCAAAAACCATCATATACAGGTCGAATATTATCTCAAGGCTGAGCCTGTATCGCGGTTCCAGAAGAGGACAGACTTCATCCATAACTTTTAGAGTGCTTAACCTGTATCCGTCAGCGATCCTGTAATACTCCCTCATCATTTCACGAAATCCGCTAGTGATGGGTGCTCCCTCAGCGATATTTTTCAAGTCAGTTCTGGTGAGTTGATGCCTCGCAATGATATCATCGGCAAAACAGCAGAGATTATTAAGCTGGTCCTTACGAAAATCGCGGATAATGTGCACGAAGTAGCTGAACATTGCACAGGGCGATGCCGTACGTCTTACATTAAACGGAGGATCATAATAAGTGCCCTGGTTCTCTTTCAGCCCTGCAAGATGAACAAATACGGATGCCGGTGCAAGAGAAGCCCCTCCGGCATATTGAACAAAATCACCGATAGTAGCAAACCCGTCGAAATTGACGTCATAAAGCATTGACTCCGCAAACGATTCAAGAGCCCAGACAGGTATCCTGAACCGTTTGACCGTATCAGCCAGTTCAGTGCCGAAAGGTGCCAGATCCTTTCCATCCTTAAGCATATCCATCCACTGCTTTATAATGTCTTTAAAGCGTGTCTTTTCCTCCTCAGCGATACCTCTGTGTTCAGCCTTGTAGTTATCTATCTGGTCATCTAAACTACGCATGAAGCGGTAACAGGTTCGCGCTGCCTGGTAACGCGCGTCATCCCAGAAATTTGCTGCGATAAGTATATTCGGATGATCGATGATTTTCTCAAAGTCGATTGATTCAAAAAGTCTGATGAATTCTTCCCTGGTTTTCATTGCTTCCCCCGATTAACATTTTTCTGTTCGCTTAAGATTCTCTCCGACACAAGTCTTGCTGACAGCAGCACCATGGGAATACCGTTACCCGGATGTGTACTTCCGCCCGTGAAATACAGGTTTCTGTAATATTGATCCCTGTTATGGGGCCTGAAGTACCCCATCTGAAGGATGTTGTGCGCCAGGCTGCCAAAGACAGAGCCCCTGCTGATATTTAAAACTTCTTCCCATTCTGCCGGAGGCACGGTAATCTCAAACTTTATATGATCTTCAATATCATTTATGCCGATCTTCTTCAGTTTCCTTATGACCGCCCTGCGGGCGATATCTGTCAGATGATCCCAGTCCTGCGGATTTTTTTTATCAAGGTGGCCCACGCCCACTGCTATAGAGAACGTATCACATCCAGAAGGTGCTGCTGAAGGATCAGTTCGCACGGGAGCATGTATGTAAAAGCAGGGGTCGTCTCCCATCGATTTGTCCCTGAAGATCCTGTCAAGACCGTTGCGGAAATCGTCCGAAAGAAATGTGCTGTGCTGCCCGATTTGCGGATACTGTTTATCCAGCCCCCAGTGAATCACAAGCGCCGAGCACGAGTATTTCATCCGTTCGAGACGGCGGGATTTAAAGCCGGATGGCAGTAGCTTCCGGTACACATAGGGGAGGTCCGCATTGGCAATAATTACATCTGCCTTTGCCTCCTTACCGTCGCTGAAAACAACTCCGGAGGCTCTGTGTCCTTCAGTGGATATGCGTACCACCGGTTTGCTGAAATGGAACCTGACGCCATGCTCTTCAGCTGTCTCCATCAGTTTTTTCACTACACTGTACATTCCACCGATAGGGAACATAGACCCTTCAGTAAGCTCGGCGGACGGTATCATCGAAAAAAGAGCGGGAGAGGTGAAGGGGCTTTGTCCCACATAAATATTCTGAAAAGTGTAAGCCATCTGCAGGTGCTTTGACCTGAAGAAACGGGCAGTGTAGCGGCTGTGCGTTATATATGTCTTTAACCTGATGAGTAGCAGGGCGTTGGTGAGGTTAAAGAAGTCGAAGAACCTGGTGAAGTTGCGTCCGATAAGCTTTTCAAAGGCTTTCTTATAGAGTGTAAAGCCCGTACTGACATACCTTTCAGCGCTGGCGAAGCTTCCCGGCTCAATTTTCTCAAGCTGCTCCTCCATCCTTTGCTTATTGGTGGTGAAATCCAGCTTGCTGCCATCATCAAACCATACAGAATAAATATTATCAAGAGGTTTAACCTTAAGGTCTTTTTCCAGTGTCAGTCCCAGGGAGTTTAAGACATCGCGATAGACATCGGGCATCAACATCATCGTTGCTCCAATGTCAAAACGATGGCCGTCGCGGATTATCTGTCCGCATCGCCCTCCGGGTGAGTCGTTCTTTTCATACACATCTACCCTGTATCCATTTTTTGCCAGGAAAATTGATGTCGCGATTCCTCCTATCCCGGCACCGATTATCAGCGCCGTCCCGGTATTTGCCATGCGGTTTGAAAGCTAATGTCAGTGTTTAATTTCCTAAACTGTCTTTCATTATCAACAGTAAAGCAAATATATCAATAAACATAAAATGTGAAAGGGATGATGGCGGCAGATGACGGAATTACAGGTGTGAATGGCGGAAAATGCCTCCGCGGTCACAAAATCCGGCTTATCCCGAGCGAGGGAATGGCTTTATTTACTTCCAGACCTGTTGAGCTGATGAGGTCATAACCCAGGTTCAGGCTATATACTTTGATCCTCATGGCAACTATAAGAGAATCATTATCTTTGTTGTAATCATATCCCCATCCAAAACCTATTCCGGTATAAAATCTTGAGAATGAACCTCCAATTTCCGGTCCGGCAACAGCGAAAAAGTTCATCAAATCAGTATTGTAGGATCCGATCAATGAAGCAAAATCATCAAAGTCAACGAAGTAGAAACTCAGAGGGATACCTGGCCTTAACTCAAATAGTTGACGGTCCCGGGACTGATATTTGTCCGGATACAGATCCTCGTCGAGGTACATTGGTGTAAGGGTGACCTTCAGAGGATAGGTGGTTGATTCATTCAGATCTATCTCAACAGGTTTGAACCCGAGGCATTCAACATACAGCTTCATCTCCTTTTCCTGATCAATAACGAGACTGAAGATACCATCCTTGTCAGCCGTTGCGCAGTTACTGGTGTTGGACTGGCAGACAGTGGGGCCTACAATGGGTACCCCGCGCTGATCGGTTATAATTCCGGTAATCTGCCTTCCCTGCGCTGAGAGTTGAAGGGCCGCGAAAGACAAAATGCAAAACAATGCTAAATGCCTCTGCATGTCTCAACGGGATAAATTATATTTTCTCAAAAATATAATTTATAAACAAATGATATACATATATATAAAAATTCCTGTTGTGGTAAAAAATAGGTGCATCCAAGGTACCTGAAAGGATATGAGAAATTCAGAAAGCAAGTCGATTTTTACTTATTTTAACATTTATTATATAACTTACACGAAATTAACCCAAACTATGAAACAATTACTATCTCTTTTGTTCATTTTCGCGCTTTATCTGCAGCCCCTGATGGCTCAGGGACAGATAAAAGGCAAAGTAGTTGATGATCAGAATCTCCCGTTACCTGGTGCATCTGTTCTTGTAAAAGGCACCTTGAGGGGTACAATGACTGACATCAACGGAACCTTCAGCATCGCTGCTTCTCCAGCGGACACACTCGTGATTTCGATGGTTGGCACTACAACGCAATATGTCGGCGTTGGCAACAGAACAACCATCGACGTTAAACTGCTTACTGAAACAACAATGATGGATGAAGTCGTTGTGGTAGGTTATGGTACCCAAAAGGTCAAGGACCTTACCTCCGCGATTTCAACAGTCAAATCTGAAGAGCTTGCGAAAACGCCGTCCGGCCAGGCAATGCAGGCATTGCAGGGTAAAGTGGCAGGCTTGCAGGTGGTCTCCAGCGGGGGTCCGGGTAGTTCACCTACAATCCGCGTCCGCGGTATAGGTTCTTACCCCGGGCAGAACAATGAAGCTCCCCTCTATGTGGTTGACGGGATGTTCTTTGACAACATCGATTTTTTGAATCCCAGTGACATTGCATCGATTTCTGTTTTGAAGGATGCCTCCGCAGCAGCCATTTACGGTGTAAGAGCCGCCAACGGAGTTATACTGATTGAGACAAAATCAGGCAGCTACAACAAGAAAGCTGATATCTCTTATGACGGTTACTACGGAACGCAGATCGCTCAGAATGTGCTGAAAATGGCCAATGCTGCACAGTTTACGACCATGGCGATGGAATCAGGCACGGCAGCCGATGCAAGTTTCATTCTGAATGCCATGCAGCGTTACGGAAGAAGCCGGATCGACCCGAATGTGCCTGACGTAAATACTGACTGGTATAATGAAATTCTTCAACCGGCTCCAATTCAGAACCACAGCCTGAGCCTTTCGGGCGGGGACGATAAGGCTGCCTACTCAATCGGAGCAAACTTCTTTTCCCAGGGCGGTATCCTGAAAATGAAAAACAGCTATGAGCGGTTTAACCTCCGTGCCAAAATTGATTTCAAGGCAACTGACTGGTTAACCGTGGGCGGAAACATGCTCATGAGTAATGCAACCAAGTTCTCTGAAGAAAGCGGTGTATGGAACATGGCCTATCTGGCTGTTCCGATTTTACCCCTTTATGATGAGCAAAATGTTAGCGCATGGCCGAAGCCCTATTCCAATGCACAGGATCTGGGCTACAGGAGCGGACAAAACCCGTTGCCTTTTATGGATCTCGACGAGATCCGTAATCTGATCAAGCAGATGCTCGCCAATTTCTACGTAAAAATTGACCTCATACCTGATAAATTATCATTTAAGACAACCTATAATCACGCTTTTACATCAACTGACGGAAGAAGTACTTACTTACCTTTCTTTATTGGCAACAGTTTTCAGAGGGAGCATGCTCAATTATATAAATCCTCTTCAACTGCTTCTGACCAGATATGGGATAATGTACTGACCTTTACCGACACTTTTGGTAAACATAACATGACAGTTATGGCAGGTACCTCCTTCAGGGACGAAGCTTCCAATTATCTGAATGCATCGGGGCTCGACTTCCCTTATGCTCATGAACAATCATGGTACCTCAGCCAGTCCGGTAGCAAACCTGAGAGCGGTGTCGGGGATGGAGGTCTCAGACAATACGGGCTTTCCTATTTCGGCAGGCTGTCATATAATTACAACGACAGGTATTTGCTCTACGCAACAATGAGGGCTGACGGAAGCTCCAAATATCAGCAGAAATGGGGCTATTTCCCGACTGTCGGTGCCGGCTGGGTAATTTCAGAGGAAGATTTTATGAAGAACAATGGTTTCTTTGACTTCCTTAAAATACGCGGCGGATGGGGAGAGCTGGGTAATGACAAGATACAGGCCAGCGACGGTGCAATCACCACTAATGTTGTCCATACCGCTATTAATGATGTACTTGTTGCCGGTACTCAGACCACAAACACCTTTTCATCCCTTAAATGGGAAGTTACGGCAGAAACAAACATTGGCCTGACTGCCAAGATGTTCAAAAACCGTCTATCACTGGATGCTGACTATTTTCTCCGTAATACCAAGAATGCAGCTATTTATGTGACAATCCCCGGAACAGGAGGCAGTGTCCTGAAAAATGTGGGAGTTATCAGAAACTCCGGAATAGAAGTATTGCTGAACTGGACTGAGAATTTATCAGCAGATTTCATGTATAATGTAGGGTTAAACTTTTCGACGCTTAAAAATGAAGTGCGTGATCTTTACGGACAGCCCTACATCGACGGAGGCTCTGCAGAATTCAGGCAGCGTTCAATGGTAGGTCAACCCCTGCTTGCATTCTTTGGATATGAGGTGCTTGGGGTTTACCAGAATGCAGGTGAGATTGAAGCTGATCCATCGGCTCCTGCCGGTGCTGTTCCGGGTGATTTCAAGTACAAGGACCAGCAGAAGGAAGGACAGGAGGGATATGGTGTCATCAATGATGATGACAGGGTTATTCTTGGTTCCTACTTCCCTACACTTATGTATGGAGGTAACCTTGCAATCTCATGGAAGGGATTTGATCTTTCGGCCAATGTGCTGGGCCAGACGGGTAACAAAATCCTGAACCGCAAACGCGGTGAAGTAATCTGGACAGCAGATCAGAATATGGACGCTGACCTTGCTCTCAACCGCTGGCATGGTGAAGGGACCTCTAATAAATACCCCTCTTCAGCCGGTTTGAGAAGAGGCTGGAACCAGAAAATGAGCGACTATTTAGTTGAAGACGGGTCATTTTTCAGGGTGCAGAACGTACAGCTGTCTTATAATATAAGAGGTGCGAAACTGTTTGGCGCTTCCATGCCTGAGACTAAAATCTCTCTGACGGCCGACAGGCCCGTTACTTTGTTCAAATACAACGGGTTCAATCCTGAAGTGGCCAACGGAATAGATACTCAGACCTATCCTGTTCCTGCAGTCTACACAGTAGGGCTTAATGTCAAATTTTAATGAGTAAAAATTAAGACTATGAAAATATATAAATATTCACTAGCCCTCATCTTCATATCATTGGCAATGCTGGTTCTTTCCGGCTGCCAGAATCTTTTGGATGAGCCTCCGGAAAATGTGTCATATACTGGAGCAACCGATTATACCATTTCAGAAAACATGATTCTTCCTCTGATAGGCATGTATGCAGCCTTTTATGCCATAGAGTGGGATAATTTTCCAATGACCTGTGTCAGGGGTGATGATGTTAATGCAGGTGGCCTTGGTGACCAGCAGGATTTTTCTGAAGAGGACAAATATAATTACAATAAAGATTTTTGGATGTTCAATGCAGTATGGCAGGAAAACTATGCTAGAATCTTTAAGGCTCATTCTGCCATGGATCAGATCGCTCTTTATCAGGCAAATGCTACCAACAAAGCATTGGGTGATCAGTATATTGCGGAAGTAAAGGTAATGCGTGCATGGAATCTTTTCTGGACTTCACGTTTATGGGGTGCCATACTTATCCCTGAAAGTTCTGATCCTTCAGCTCTGCTTGTTGCAAAAGTCAAATCGAAAGATGAGGTAATGCAACATATCTCGGACCAGATGGATGAAGCAATTCCCAAACTGCCTGCTATTCACCCCAATGAGCGGACAGATATAAAAGGTGGTATTACAAGATACGCAGCATTGACAATGAAGGCGCTGGCTAACCTGGAGCTGAAGAATTATCAAGCGGTAGCAGACGCTACTTCTGAGATAATCAGCTCAGACAAGTTTGCTCTTTCGCCTGACTTTTACAATCTCTTCAAGATTCCGGGTAAACTAAATCAGGAGTACATTTTTGAATTTCAGTTCTCCGATTTTGGGCAGGGTTCAGGTGATAACTATTCCTATCTCTACGGCTTTTTCGGTCCTCAGGGCTGGACGCCTAAGGTCACCGGAGCCGGTGACGGATGGGGTTTTTATGAGCCCAGCATGAAGTACATTAAATTCATGCTTGACAGGAATGAAACAGTAAGGCTTGAAACCAGTGTCATCTTCACCAACAGGGGCATTGCAGCAATCAAAACAGATCCCAACTATGCCACCTTGCCTGCCTGGATTACCAACACCACAAGGTCAGGGGACAGGTTCAATGATTATGCACGCGCATTATTCGCCAGCGGCAAGCATTACCTTCCTTCAGATCAGCTGACACCGGGGCGAACTGACTATGGTACCAATAATAACTTTCCTGGTATCCGTTATGCAGAAGTGCTTCTTATGTATGCCGAGGCTCTTAAACAAGGTGCTACAGGCAGTGCCATGACAGCTGAAGCTGCAGTTAATCTTGTAAGGGTAAGGGCCGGTCTGTCATCACTACCAACGGTTACTCTTGACGACGTTATGGATGAAAAATATGCCGAGCTGGCTATGGAATGGGGATCACGGTTCTCTGATATGGTAAGACTTGGGAGAACATCCGAGCTGAGCTACGACGGAAGGACATTCACTGAGGCAAAGGCATTCCTTCCTTATCCACAGGCCCAGGTTGACCTGTTACCACCATTGCGGGGCAAATAAGTCCTTTCAATCGATCATAATTAAAAAAAAGGAATATGAAAGTTTTAAAAAATATTTTGATACTCGCGGTCCTCATCGTTTTTGCAGCAGCATGTAACGAAGGGATTGACCCGATTACATATGTTGCTCCGGGACCAGATGCTGCAGCCCCGGTGGTAAATGTCATCAGCCCGACTGAAGGCTATCAGTGGGATGTAGATTCACTGACGGCTTCAGTAAGAATCCGGGTTGAAGTGACCGATGATATTGAACTGAAGTCGGTTGAATTCCTGATGGATGGGGTTAAAGTGACAGACTTCACGGAATTCAGGGATTACCGTCGTTTTCTGAAGGAATTCATGTACAAAAATGTTACCGTAGGCAATCATGTCCTGTCTGTAAAGGCAACTGACATGGAAGGCAAGGTAACCACTAAGACGGTTAATTTTAAAAGGCCGGTTTACGTTCCACTTTATCCTGGCGAAGTATTCTACATGCCGTTTAACGATGGCTTTATGGAAAAAATCAGCAATACGGAAGCCACAGTAGTTGGTACTCCTGGTTTTACAGGCCAGGCGAATGCACTTAAAGGATCAAATGCATATAAGGGTGCAGTGAATTCATACCTGACTTTTCCAACCACGGGATTAACGGATGGTGAATTCAGCGCCGTATTCTGGTATAAAGTAAATTCATCACCTGACAGGTCCGGTATACTTAATGCCAGTCCGGCAGGCGAAGACCGGACAAAAGGTTTCCGCCTCTTCCGTGAAGGCGGTGCGGCAGTTCAGCGAATAAAGCTGAATGTCGGAACCGGAGCAGGAGAGACATGGAATGACGGTCAGGAAATTACAGCAACAAACGCTGATTGGGTGCATATTGGCGTTACAATTTCCGGAACTGCTGCTATCATTTATATAAATGGCGTAGTTGCTGGATCTGTTGCAAATACTGGTCTGGACTGGACGGGCTGCGATGTTTTTGGCATCGGATCCGGAGCGCCAAACTTTACTTATTGGGGCCATAGCTATGACCTGAGTTCATACGACGAGTTGCGGATGTTCAACAGAGCACTTTCGCAATCTGAAATACAGACCATTATGGAAACTGAGCATGCCTATATTCCTAAGTATGGCGAAGTATTCTACATGCCTTTTGACGGTAGTTATCGGGACCTTGTCAGCAAAACTGACGCTACCAAGGTCGGGACACCAGGTTTTGCAAGCGGTAAAAAGGGTATGGCCTACGCAGGAGCTGCCGATGCATACCTTACTTTCCCCACAACTGAATTCGTTAAATCAACAAATTTCAGTGCTGTGTTCTGGATGAAGATAAATGTTGCTGCAACGAGGGCAGGTATCCTGGTTGCCGGGCCTCCTGATCCAAACCCCGAAGTACCGGGTAAACCAAACAAACGGACAAACGGGTTCAGGTTCTTCCGGGAGGGTAGCGAGACTTCACAGACATTGAAGTCAAATGTAGGTATAGGTACAGGCGAGGTCTGGAATGACGGTGGCTCTGTTGATCCATCAGGTGGTCTGTGGGTTCACGTTGCATTTACAGTCTCAGGTACGGAAAGCGCTGTTTATATCAACGGTGCGCTTACCCGCGCGGCATCTCCGCTTACTTCGCCGATGGACTGGACCGGATGTGACATTCTTTCCATTATGTCAGGTGCACCTAGGTTTACCGGATGGGATCATCTTTCAGATCCGAGCCTGATGGATGAACTGCGTATCTTCAGCAAAGTCCTCACAGCAGCAGAAGTCCTGACCATTTATAATGATGAAAAATAGGTCAGTAAACTGTTCTTATCAAAACCACTCAGATAAGTCTGAGGATCTTTCTTAAAGCAGGAAAGGCTGCCCGGAAAGTCCGGGCAGCCTTTTTTATCATTCTCAAGGCTGCAGAACTACTATGAAAAGAGGTTTCCTCCTTATCGTGCTTCTGATGTTGCTGGCCATTGCCGGAAAAGCCCAGGAAATCTGGATTTTTTCTGAAGGCACTGATCAGAACTTTTATGATCAGGGCATAGTTGACGTGGCTAATCTTGGGGGCAGTCTGTTTGAACATACCAGCCCCCCCGGCTTACCTCAGTATAATGACAAGGTCCCCTGTTCTGCTACGGCTTTCAAAGGATCCACTTCCCTGAAATTCAATTACACTTCAGCATCCGGCGGCAACTGGAAAGCAAGCATCTTCAGAAGCGGCTGGACCAGCGCTGATATAACGGGGATGGACTCAATATCATTCTTTGCTTACTCAACAGCTGAAATGCCGTCGTCAGCTTTACCCATGATCGGACTGAGGGCAATGAACAAGGCAGGTTCCGGCGAGGTATCATCAACCATGTACAAGTTATCTGATTATAATAGCAGCATTCCGGCAGGAACGTGGACGCATATCAAATTTCCGCTG
>Ga0207931_1000170_pt1 | contig 25108 bp, 21 predicted proteins | sample NGESurdeep092012_2_FD_184478 | JGI IMG/M metagenome (GOLD analysis project Ga0207931, IMG submission 184478) | Arctic peat soil microbial communities from Barrow, Alaska - NGEE Surface sample 415-1 deep-092012 (SPAdes) | ecosystem: Environmental > Terrestrial > Soil > Wetlands > Peat ...
TGCAGGAACCACACGGCGCCCGCAAGCATCAGAAACGCACCAACGATTCGCAATCCGATTCTCATCTCTCTCCTGACCAAGACCTCCGAGGTCTTCGCGCCGCCGAAGGTCGTGCCGCCGCAGGCCCTGTAAGGGAAGGCTCTGGAAGGGAAAGGGCAAGCCCCTGGAGGTGCAAGGGAAGCACCCCGCAAGGGGCGAGACCTCAGAGGTCTGCGACTAGAAACCCAGCTCCTCTTTGACGATGATCATCGTGGTGCGGTTCGGTCGGAACTCGCGGTTGACGATCAATACTTTGTTCACACTGGTACCCATGTTATAAAGCTGCCGCATGTGTTCTTCTTCGAGAGGATAGCAATACTCCTGGATGCGTCTCAGTCCTTCGTTGAGATCCTTGACGATCTTCTGTGCGCCAACCACCCAGATGACCTTGCCTGCACTTGTAGCGTAGGGTCCAAGCTGGCTGCCCGTATTCGATGCAATCAAGATATGACCGTCCTCAGTCACTGCCTGGACACTGCCTGCGGCATAATCCGGAGCGCCCCCCAACTTGCGGATCTCTCTTCCCTGTGTCTCGCGGTTCATTGCAAACATCTTGGGCCGTAAGGCGTCAAACCTTCCTGACTTATCTACTTCATCTCTAATTCCCAACTTTTCAAGTGTTACAGAAGCACCAAGAAAAACTTCCGCCCCATCAGGAATCAATTCAAAGAATAACCGTTTTGCCTCAACGCCGTTTTCGGCAATAATTGCATGAATATTATTTGCTTCAAGCGCATTGGCAGTGCGTCTTATCTGCTCATTAGTTGCTAACTTTGCAAATTCCTTGTTGGGAACTAGAGTGGTATCGCCTGACATAATCAACCTCTTTTCATAATGTGAAATCACCAAAATAAGTAAGCCGACGCACCAGGACGGAATTTCGTCGTTTGGGGGTCTGGCGGAAACGATAGCGTGCCAATTGAAGAATATCTGCTTCGGTAAAAGGATTAATCAAACCTACCATCATTGTACATGCGGACCAGCCGCTATACAAGCATTTCGCGGCAGTAATTCGCTGCGATGAGAAAGAGCCCCGTAAAGAGGGGGAGGCTCAAAGTTCTTCTTAAACGAGTTTACGGTAAAGAGCGGAATTCCAGTTCCGGGTAGGCTGGGGAGGCCCCCTCCAGCAAGGTGGTCGGTTTGCCTTTCAATGAAAGGTCAAAAAAAGCCAGCGAGTAATCGTTGACGATCTGAATGGCGCGCCGCCCGTTGAGCGGACCTTTGAGTCCCATCTGCGTGGCAAGCGGCGAAAGGGCGGGCAGGTCGGTGAAATCATAGTGAGAGGTTCCCTTAATAGTGGCGACGGTGACCGGGCCGGTCAGATGGAGAGCAAGCCGGTCAAACAATTGCCAGTTCTTTTCGGTCGGGAAGGTCTCGCTGAATAAGAAGAGCAGGGGACGGTTTGTGCCGGTGTCGAGTACCTGCTCAGAGACAGGAGTCATCCAGGCATCCATCGTAAAAGCGGCTTTGCAGCGCGGGTCGGTGGCGCAAAACTGGATAGAGGCGCCGCCACCGGTGGAGTGTCCGAACGCGCCCACCCGTTCCAGGTCCAGCAAGCCGGTGAAACGACCGGAAGGGTCATCCGCATTCAGCGCAGTGAACGTATCCAGAGTGTAGACCAGGTCCCCGGTCCACTGTTGCAGCAATTTGCGGGCGGCAGCGTCGTAGACTGCGTCAGAAACTCCGCTTGGCAGGATGTCGGGGTTATGGAGGGCGATCTGCCCATCCGGAAAGACAGCGATACAGTCCGCGTATGTATATTCGATGGCCACGATCACATAACCATGGCTGACGAGTTCCTGGACCTGGTTCGTATTCTGGGCACGGAAACCGTTCCAGCCGTGGGAAAAGAGCAGCACGGGGTAGGGTGCGCCGGAAGTGTCGGCCGGCGCATCAATATAGGAGTTAGTCTTCACCAGAATTAAATGGTCGAGGAAGAAATGCGGCAGGTGGAGAAAGTCGGCGAGAGACGGGGCGACGATATCGGCATTGGCCATCCAGGGAGCGCGGACAGAGTTGGGTGTCGGGACGGCGGGATACCAGACCTGCACGATGAATTTGCGCTGCTCGTCGGGGTTGCCGGAATACAACTCGTAGCGGGATCCGTCCACCAGTACCAGTGTGGTCGTCCCGATTTTATAGGGACCGGACGGGCTCGAGACCGTGGATACCGGCAGCAAAACCAGCAGGGCGGTCGCCACCAGCAGTACCAGCAGGCTGATGACCAGACCTGCGCCAGCCCAGGAAAGCCGCTTGAATTTGACACCAGAGGGGCGCGTCAGCCCGAGGATGCCTGCTAGACAACAGAGACCAACAAGCGCGTAGAGGGGCACCATCTGCCAGCGATATTTCTCTAAAACCAGATGAAGCCCTGTAACCAGAAGGGCGAGGAAGGGCAGGCTGTTGACCACCTTTGTCCGCTTTTGACCGGTAACCAGCGGCCAAACCAGATAAACGGTCAGGATACAGGGGATGACGATTTCAAGTGGACGCATAAAAGTCTCCTCTATCGCACTGACAGCAGGTGTTGTATAGGATGTTTATCGGAAATTGTCCATGTGGGCAATCAGTGTTCGAAGGCATCGAATTGGTCTGCCTGAATCACGGAGATATGACGGGTGACGGCTGGCTCAGTATTGCAACCAGCGCCCTTGCCGCATGATCAGCAGCTTTCCTGGTATTTTGCAACATCTGCCGGGATTGAAAAATGATTTGAGGGCGGCGGAGAACCATCATCAGCAGCTTGCTGATGCGGAGGTTATCCTTGTCGTCCAGAATCGCCTCGAGGTCGAAAGGGATTGGCGACTGAGGTCCGTCGCTTACCGAGCGGATTGATAGGAGCGGTATCCCCCTTTCGGCGGCGACTTGCGCAATACCAGCCGTCTCCATTTCCAGAACAGGGTGGGCCATTTCCTCCAGTCCTTGCAGGACAACTTGAGACCCGCGTGTGGTAATGGCTGTCCCGGGAACCAGGCGCGCACCGTCCGGCTGTAGAACTTGAGCAGCCGCATCCCAGGCCGCTTCGGACAAAGTGGCGAGAGATTGAAACTGACCAGGTAAGCCCTTGTCTAACAAGCAAGTATTCCCGGCAACGACCACGTCGCCGATGTTTAGATCATCGTTAACTGCACCTGCGATGCCGAAAGAGACCAGCAGGTGCGGACTTGCCACTGCCAGAAGGGTATGGGCGGCATCCACGGCACGCTTGAGTCCCATACCAGATGTGACCAGCGAGCAATTTCGGTCCAAAAGTTTGAAACGAGCCCCTCGAAATGGGCCAAGCGCGGTATGTCTCCACTCCTGGATGCACCGGAGGAGTGCTTTACTTTCTTGTGGCATGGCTGCGATAAGCCCAATCGTTTCCATTTACCTATTCCCGTTCATCCGCTGGAAGATCTGCTCGGCTTCCTGGCGCGTCCCCGTGCGCAGACCCTGCGCTTGCCCCACGGCAATCTCATACTCATCCTTCGCCAGGCCGGCCAGGGTCGCCTCAGCCACTTCAGCCGGAGGAATTCCGCGGTGTTCCTGTCTCCTACGTTCACGCATACCCCGATCGAGTTCGGTGTCCACCGTGGGTGGGATGACTTCAAAAACTTTGACTCTCGTCTTGCGCAGTTGGTGTCGCAGCGACCAGCTAAACGAGTGGATGGCAGCTTTGGTGGCGCAGTAGACCGGCATGATGGTCAGTGGGATAAAACCCAATCCGGAGGACACGTTCACGATGGCTGCCTCCTCCTGCTTCAGCAGATGAGGAATGAACAGGGCGGAGAGTTGGACAGGGGCGCTGAAATTGATTTGAATTTCGTCTCCGCCGTTCAGCAGTTCTTTCGTCCCTTTCAGAAAATCAATCTGCCGCTGGATACCGGCGTTGTTGACCAGTATGTTCAGGTCGGGGAAATTCGCGATTACCCACTCGAACAGGACCTGGCGCTCCCCGGGTTCGGCCACGTCGCACACTTTGAATTGGATCTTTGGGAATTTACCTTTCGCCGCGAGAAGTTTCTCTTTTCGCCTTCCGCATATAATGACCCGGTTGCCTTCCCGCGAAAAGACCTCGGCCAGGGCCATGCCAATGCCGGTCGCTCCTCCCGTAATCAGGATGGTGTTGTCAGTCGTTTTCATGGATACCTCCAAATCAAGGCTTGCAGGCCTCCACCATCTCTTGGAATGCTTCTTCCAGGCCACCGGTCTGATGGCCAAGGGCTTCCTTCGATAGTTGAGGGTCAAGGAACGTTTCGGCGGTCTGGAGTTGAGCGAAGTAGCGCAGGTTGAGACCGCCTTCTCTCCCTTGCAGTTTGTGGATGAGCAATACCCCTAACATGCCGAGTTTGATGACCCAGGAGGGCAGTGTCACCATTCTGACCGTCCGCCCGTCGGCGCGGGCGAGACGGGTCAACATCTGCGTCCAGGTGAGATTTTCCTGGCCGATGGGGTGGCAAGTGCTCGCATAGCTGCGTTCGATGGCGCTGAAGGCTGCTTTGCCAACCGTTTTCGATGTAATGCAGGCTGTCCCACCGCACATGTAGAAGACCAGTGGCGCAGCCCGAATGTACTTTACCAGAGGATACCAGAGTGGTTTCCGCCAAAGCGGGTCGCCGAAAATATACGGCAATTCTAGCACATCCACGTCCAGGCCGGGGAGCGAGGTGACGGCCCTCTCCTGTTCCACGCGGCTGCGGATGGAAGGATGCCGTTCGGCCAGTTTCATCTCCGGCCAGAGACGGTGAAAGTGGGCGAAGCACGAGCCGAAGACCACGGCATGTTTGATCCCGGTCTGTTTTGCCAGCCTCAGTACGCGAACGGGAACTTCCACGTTGTTGTGGTAAAACTTCGGATATGCGGGTTTCTTCGGAGTATAGCGGTCGTCCATGCCAGCGGCGAAGACCAAGGCTTCGTGACCGCGCAGGAGGGCCATTAGTTACTCGTCGGTGGCGGTGTCGATGTTGCGGAGGACTACTCTACTAGCAGCAGGATAGAGGTCCGCGGGCGGCGCGGGGGGCAGACCGAGAGCGGTCGCTTCCCCTCCATTTTTTAGGAATTCCTGGATGGCGTAGTAACCGAGGAACCCGGTCCCGCCGATTACAAAGACGCGTTTTTTGGATGGCAAGAATACTCCAGTGATTTTCGGTAATGCTATAATTAACTCTCTGCGCGCCGATTTGGTACAGTTCATCTCAAAAACTGTTGGGCGGGCTCCCATGCCCACCGCTGGAAGGTGTGGGAGCCGTCCTTGCAGTTTTTTTGAGATAAGTTCTATATGGATGTCCCACTCGCAAGTACAATTGGGTCATGGCCTACTTCGCGATCTCCATTTTTCTTTCAGCGTTTCTGCTGTTCCAAGTCGAGCCGATGATCGCTCGCACCATTCTACCCTGGTTCGGCGGCACCTCGGCAGTATGGTCCACCGTACAGATGTTCTTCCAAGTCTTGCTGACCGGCGGGTATGCCTATGCCAACTGGCTCATCAGCAAGAGCCATCGCCGGGAAATCGTCCATCTGGCAATACTTGGAGTCTCGCTTGGACTGATATTGGTGCTTGGTTTGGCATGGAAGTCTCCCATCACACCCGACGCCAGTTGGGAGCCGGGACAGTCGGGTTTCCCGGTCTGGGAAATCTGCAAACTGCTGCTTGTTTCGGTCGGCCTCCCATATTTCCTGCTCTCCACCAACAGCCCGCTGATGCAGGCCTGGTTCCACCGGACTTTCCCTGAAAAGACAGCCTATCGCCTTTATGCGCTTTCTAATGTAGGTTCGCTACTCGGACTTGTGGCCTACCCGGTGCTGGTGGAGCCGTATCTGACGCTGGCCTGGCAGGGACGGCTCTGGTCGCTGATGTACCTGGTCTACGCGGGTCTGGCGGTTTACGGGGCGATTAAATCACTTCGGACAAAGCCGGTTGCGGAACCTGATTTGCAGCCTGCAGTACAGGATTCCGGTTCGCACCTGGCTGCGAAAGACTACAGTCTGTGGATCCTCCTGGCGGCCGCCGCGTCCATACTGTTGCTGGCGACCACCAGCCAGATCACCCAGGAAGTGGCTGTCATCCCGTTCCTATGGGTACTCCCGCTGATAATTTACCTGCTGACTTTCATCCTGGCCTTCTCCGGCGAACGTTGGTATTCGCGGCAGGTTTTTCTCGTCATCTTCTTTCTTGCCACTCTGCTGGTCGGCTGGGTGGTGGGACGATCCGCGGAGCTCGGTATCCTGGTACAGATCGGGGTTTATTCGCTGGGACTGTTCGCGGCCTGCATGGTCTGCCATGGTGAGCTGTACCGCTTGCGACCGAATCCCGTTTATTTGACCCGTTTCTATCTGATGGTTTCGGTGGGCGGTGCGCTGGGCGGATTAGCGGTCAACTTCGTCGCACCGTTCATTTTCAGGGGATTTTGGGAACTACCGCTTGGCTATGCCCTGTGCTGGCTGCTGTTCCTGGTGGTGACCTTCTTTTATGCATCAGCCGTCCGCAGGCGCTGGGTATTCGTCCTGAACAGCGTGCTTCTGTTGAGCATGCTGATTCTTTCAAGCGTGCGTTCCTATTTGCAGATTCACGCCGACCTGGATGCTTCCCTGTACCTTGAACGCAATTTCTACGGCGTAGTGAGTGTCCGGGAACTCGTTGAGCCGGGTAGTTCATCAGACCGTTATGCCTTGGTGCATGGCGTGACCATTCACGGCTACCAATTTGTTAACGAGGCGCAACGGGATTTTCCCACCTCCTACTATGGCAATACCAGCGGCGGTGGGCTGGCAATCCTCAACCATCCAAAGCGGGGTCAAGGGATGCGAGTCGGTGTTCTGGGACTGGGGATTGGCACATTGGCTGCCTATGGTCAGCCGGGTGATGTTTACCGCTTTTATGAAATCAATCCGCTCGTCATTCAACTTGCGGAAGGACAGGGCGGCTATTTCAGTTTTCTGGCTGACAGCCAGGCGAAGATTGAAATTGTTCCCGGCGACGCGCGCCTCTCGCTGGAGCGGGAACTTGCTTTGAGCGGTTCGCAGAATTATGATGTGCTGGCTCTGGATGTTTTCTCCAGCGACTCCATCCCCGTCCACCTCCTGGACCGGGAAGCCTTTGACCTTTATCTTCAACATCTGCAGCCGGATGGGATTCTGGCTGTCCACATCTCGAATATCCACCTGGATTTCATGCCAGTCGTCTGGACCCTGGCCGACTATTTCGGTCTTAGCCGCATCGTGATCGAAGATCCCGGTAAGGGAGTTGAAAATTTTCCGTCCGTCTGGGTGCTGCTGGGGCGCGATCCATCTCTGCTTTACACGCCAGCATTGCTTTCCCATGCTCGTCCGATGGCTGGCTATGTTTCCCCTGTCCAATTATGGACAGACGATTATAGCAACTTGTTCCAGATTTTAAAATAAGAAAACAGGGGCGGCCATATCGGTCGCCCCTGTTGGTTATTTGGTGAATTTGTCGCTGGCATCGTCCAGCGCCTTGACCTCATCCGGTGTCAGCCTCCAGCCGATTGCGCCCGCGTTCTGCTCGGCCTGTTTGGCATTCTTCGCTCCGGGGATGGGCAGCGCTCCCTTGCAGATGAGCCAGTTCAGCGCAACCTGGCTGGGTGTCTTGCCTCCATGCCCCTGCCCGATCTCGGTCATCACGGCGACGAGACCAGGGAGGGCTTTCATCCTGCTCATGGGCTGATGGGAGCGCAATCCGGGCGGGGGAGATTCGAGTGTGTATTTGCCGGTCAGCAGTCCTTTAGCCAGCGGAGACCAAGCGATAAGCCGTACGCCTAACTCTTTACAGCGGTCGAGAAGGCCGTTCTTTTCCACGGATCGATTAAGCAGGTGATACTCCACCTGGTTGGAAGCCAGCGGGACGTTGTACTTTGATAGGACGGTATACGCCCTCTGCATCTGGATCTTGTTGTAGTTAGAGACACCTGCCGTGCGAGTCTTGCCGGACTTGACTGCCTTTGCCAGTTCTTCCACCCAGAACTCCACCGGCATCGGCGGGAATGGCCAATGGATCTGGTAAAGATCTACCCGCTCCAGCCCGAGCCGCCCCAGGCTGTAGTCGAGCGAGCGCATCAGGGCACTGCGATTCAGCCTCCATGGATAAGGCATGTACTTGGTCGCCACCAGAACCGGGGTCGTAGTGGTTTTAAGGAACTGTCCGAGGAACCTCTCGGAGCGGCCGGCGCCGTAGACTTCGGCGGTGTCCACCAGGTTAACGCCCGCAGCCAGCGAGGTCTGGAACGCCTGCTCGATGTCAGTCTCGGCATACCCGTGTCCGTAGTTCCACATGGTGCGGTCGCCCCAGGCCCAGGTTCCCAAGCCCATTTCTGCATTATGCAAAAAAAGCGTTTCTTTGGCAAGTGGTTCGGACATGATCAGCTCCTTTGGTAAAAACAGCGCGATTGTATCACAGACGCTGGTCAGCGCGCTTGAATCGGGTTACAATCGGCTCGACATTATTTTAGGAACTGAGTGGCCGCGAACTCTACCCCCACTCCGGTCATCCCTCAAGTTCGACGTACTCCGGTCGAACTCGGGAAATGGTGCTGGAGGGCGGGAGGGGAGGGTTGGCGCTCCCTGAGTTCCGGGAGACCTGTATGAACCACATCCCGGAAGGAAATCGCGAAGAATCTCCGGCCGCGTTGGTGCAGCGGTTGGAGCTTCCTTTCAAAAACCTGCTTCTGCTGACGCGTGCTCTGACACATCGCTCCTACGTCAATGAGCATCCCGAGGCGTTGGAAAACAACGAACGCCTGGAATTTCTGGGTGATGCCATTCTGGATTTTGTTGCCGGAGCCTGGCTGTACAATGGTTTCCCCGAAATGGCAGAAGGTGAACTGACACGTATGCGCTCGGCATTGGTCTGTACCGAGCAATTGGCCGAGTTCGCCCGCGCCTTCGATTTGGGATCTGCCATGCGCCTGGGAATTGGGGAAGACCAGGCTGGAGGCCGCCAGAAAGACGCACTTTTGTGCGATACCTTTGAAGCTGTGATCGGGGCGTTATACTTGCAGAGCGATATTGCTACCATCCAGCGTCTTGTCCACCCGATGTTTGAACAGGTCAGTGAACAAATAATTCTCTTGTCGGATTCCCGGGATCCCAAAAGCCGCCTGCAAGAATTTTTACAGGGAAAGGGACTGGGCACCCCAAAATATGTTACCGTGACCACCAGCGGCCCCGACCACAAGCCGATGTTTGAAATCGAAGTGCAGATCAATGGCAAAGCCTATGGACGCGGTAGCGGGCATAACAAACAGGTGGCGGAGCGCGCGGCTGCCCAGACTGCGCTGGACACCATCGAAAAATCTTAATCTTTATCCCCAATAATCCAATGCCTTTACGCCTTAGATTCCTCGAACTGCACGGTTATAAAACCTTCGCCGCAAAAACCAATTTTGAATTTGCCGAAGGTATAACTGCCATTGTCGGGCCGAATGGCTCCGGCAAGTCCAACATTGCTGACGCGCTGCGCTGGGTATTGGGGGAACAGACCTTCAGCCTGTTGCGCGCCAAAAAGACCGAAGATATGATTTTTGCCGGGTCTGAACAGCGGCCGCGCGCCGGCATGGCATCCGTCGGGATAACATTTGATAACAGTGATGGTTGGCTTCCGGTGGATTTCTCTGAAGTTCGCCTGTCCCGGCGCGCTTACAGGGATGGTCGAAATGAGTACCTGCTCAACAGCCAGCACGTCCGCTTGAGGGATATCAATGAGCTACTGGCGCAGTCCGGTCTATCCGAGCGGACATACACCATACTTGGGCAGGGGCTGGTGGATGCCTCCCTGGCCCTCAAAGCTGATGAGCGCCGTCGTCTCTTCGAGGAAGCGGCCGGGATCGGCCTCTATCGCGTCCGGCGAGAGGAGTCTCTGCGCCGGTTGGAGTCCTCCCAGCGCAACCTCGACCGTGTGCTCGATATCCTGGCCGAACTGGAGCCGCGCCTGAAAAGCCTCGAACGCCAGGCGGGGCGCGCTCAGGAATATGCCCAGGTTCAGGCTGACTTGCGCCTGCTACTGCACGAATGGTATGGTTTCCACTGGCATCGTGCCCAGCGTAACTTGACCGAGGCCATTGACCTTGCGCGTACTCAGGACACCAAACTGAACGAGGCGCGTGAATCTTACCAGAGCGTGCGCCAGGAATTTTCCGCTTTCCGTGACCGATTGAACGGTCTGCGGGCGCGGCTAAACTCCTGGCATCGCCAGTCGGCGCAAATGCATGAAAACCGCGAGTCCTTTAGCGGCAACCTGGCCATGCTTGATGAGCGTCAACGCTCCCTGCTGGGCAACCGCCAGGCGGTCTTGAGCGAGCAATCCCGTCTGACCGAGGAATCCAAGATTGCCAGAGAGCGCATATCCGCGGCTGAGACTGAGGCTGCCCGCCTGTTGGCGGAATACGACGAAGCACAGACTCAGGCCAGGGTGGCCCAGACTGCCCTAAATGGGCGCCAGGCCGAGAAATCCCGCCTCCAACTGGAACTCGGGTCTGCCCGCAAAAAAATGGATGAACTCACTGCCCGGCGTGCCGGTTTACAGGCGCGCACGGACGAACTGGCCGTGCGCTCTGAAACCCAGATACAAAAACTGGAGACTGCAATTCGGGCCATCGCTTTTGCTGAATCCGAAGTCAGGCAGGCCTCGCAGGAATTCAAAGCTGCCACCGTGGCTTGGCAAAAAGCAGAAACAGCCATGAAAAAAGCCGAGGCGGAATTCCAAGCTGTGCAAAAGCGGTTGGCGGAGTTGGAGGAAAAGGTCAAGCAAAGACAAGCAGAGCGAGCTGCCAAACAGACTGAACAGGCCCGACTCAAGACGCAACTGGATGTGCTGGAGCAGGCCGAACAATCCTTGGCCGGTTATGCTGAAGGAGCGAAACTGCTCTTGGATGCTGCGCGCCAGTCAAAACTGAGCGGCTCACGCGGTGCTCTTTCTGCTGCGCTGGATGTTCCGGTGGAACTTGAAGTGGCGATCTCTGCGGCTCTAGGCGAGTATACTGATTCCGTCCTCCTGACTTCCGGTCAGGATGCCGAACTGGCTTTGGCTTTGCTTGATTCAGACCAGTCTGGACGGGCTTCAATTCTACCCCTGGACTGGCTTTCACCGGCAGAACCACTCAAAACGAAACCGGATGCCAATTGTCTGGGCGTTGCATCAGACTTGGTCAAGGCCCCAGCGGAACTTCGTCCAGCGCTGGATTTGCTACTGGGTCAGGTGCTGGTCGTCCAGGACCGGGCGGCAGCCCGCCGTGTGCTGGCTGGCCAGCCCAAGAATGTCTGCGTGGTGACGCTGCGCGGCGAGGTGTTCCATGCCACCGGTCAGGTGCAGGCTGGGAAACCGGCCATGACTGCCGCGTTGGGGCGTCCGCGCCAGCGGCGCGAATTGCACGAATCCCTGGCGGAGGCAGAACATCAGATCGCCATGCTGGATAACGAGATAAATAAAATTTTTGGCCAGATAGAAAAGGTCCACGAGCACGAGGCCGACTATAAAGAGGGTGTGGTGGATCAGCGCGCTGGGTTGGAAAAAGCTCGGGATACAGAACGCCAGGCCCAGGTCCGGGAAGAAACGGCGCAGCGGCAGCAGGACTGGCAAGTCAGCCAGAAACAAAACATCGAGTCTGAAATTGCGCAGGCAGAAAAAGAGCGCCAGCAATCTGCTGTGATGTTGTCCCAGAATGAAAAGGATGCGAACCAGGTCCAGGAAGCCCTCCGGGTAAAGACGGCAGAACTGGCGGCCCTGACCCTGGATGAGTTCCAGGAGCAGGTAACGTTTTGGGGGACGCGCTCGGCGGTGGCCGAACGTGCCTTGAGTGATGCCCGAACGCGGCATGTCGAGCGAAAGCAGATTACTGCACATCTTCAAGAACAACAGGCCAGATTGGAAAGCCGCCTGACGGAGATTGAGACATCGCTGGCAAGGTTGGAAGCCGAGCGGGAAAACCAGCGTGGTCAGGCTGCCGGGATGAATACTCAATTGGACGAACTGCGCGATCTTATCGGACCGGCGGAGAAGGAATTGGAGACTGCCGAGGCGCAGGAAGTGGAATTGCAGAAAAAAGAGACTGAGGTACAGGCAGCACTGGCGCGCGTCGAGCGGACATACAACCAGATCCAGCTTGACCTAGGCCGCAAACAGGAAGCCCTGCAGAACATGCGCCAGAAAATCGAGGACGACTTTGGTTTGGTAGATTTCGAATACGCCTCAGATGTTTCTGGTCCTGTACCGTTGCCGTTCGATGGAATGGTAGAACAGTTGCCGGTGGTGACCGAACTGACTCCCGACTTGGAAGATAATATGACCCGCCAGCGGGCCCAACTGCGACGCATGGGGGCGGTCAACCCTGAAGCGCAACAGGAGTTCAAAGAGGTCAAGGAGCGCCACACCTTCTTGACCACGCAGATGGAGGATTTACACAAGGCTGAAGCCGACCTGCGCCAGGTGATTGCCGAACTGGACGAACTGACCCGCCGCGAATTTCAGAAAACATTTGACGCCGTGGCCGAGGAATTCCACATAATCTTTCACCGGTTATTCGGCGGCGGGTCGGCGCGGCTGAACCTGACCGATCCCGAAAACCTGACCGAAACCGGTATTGAGATCGAAGCGCGTTTACCTGGACGGCGCGAACAAGGCCTCTCCCTGCTCTCGGGCGGCGAGCGCAGCCTGACGGCCATTGCATTGGTCTTTGCCTTGCTCAAGGTTTCGCCGACACCCGTCTGCGTATTGGACGAGGTGGATGCCATGCTCGACGAGGCCAATGTGGGCCGCTTCCGGGACTTGCTCCTGGAGTTGAGCAAAGAAACGCAGTTCATTATCATCACTCACAACCGCAACACGGTTCAGGCGGCTGATGTCATCTATGGGGTGACGATGGGTCGCGATTCGGCTAGTCAGATCATCAGCTTGAAACTGGATGAAATTTCCGAAGAGTACCTGAAGTAGTTATATCCATTATGAGGCTATATCAGGAATCAAAAGCGGTTAGCGACGAAGCTAACCGCTTTCTGTTACCTGCCAAAAGACAGGGGGAGACTGAGAATTACGGTGTCGCTGTTGGCTGTTGCGGAGCCTGATTGGCATATGCCGTAGCGGTCGCATACAAATCAGCGAACGCACTATCCAAGCTGGGTTGATCGGGGATGTTGGCTGTCCAATTACTGGCGATGACAATGTTGGCGCCAGTACGCTGACCCGTGAGCCATTGATTGAGGGCCGCAGTGACGGCGTCTTTGTATTCGGTATCTGTAAGTGGACGGATCTCGTGTCCGAGCACCTGGATAATATGCCAACCAGCGGTGGTCTGTACCGGCTGGCTGATTTCACCAACCTGCAGGCCGAAGGCGGCAGTTTCAAACTCTGCAAGCATCTTGCCTTTTCCAAACCATCCCAGGTCACCACCTATATCCTTGCTACCGGTATCGAGTGAATTGGCGGTTGCCAGGGTGGAAAAATCTGCACCGGCCAGCAATTGTGCGCGGATGCTCAGGGCGGTCGCTTCGTCTGCAACAAGGATGTGGCGTGCCCAGACCTGCTCCTGCTCGTGTGTTACATTGGCGGTGACAATATCAGAGACGCGCTGCTGGTAGATGCGGCTTTCAAAGTAGATTTTACGGAAGTCGGCCTTCGTCATTCCCAATTTGGAATAATTGCTCAGCGCTTCTTTATAGCTGGTTTGGAACCCATTCAGCGTATATGGTGTGGCGGTAGGTGTGATGCTCGGAATGGTTGTCACCGTAGCGGTAGGCGTCAGGCTCGGAATGCTCGTCGCCGTAGCGGTCAGGTCGAGAGTTTGAGTTGGTGCGAGTGTCGCGGCAATGGTCGGTGTCATTAAAGCGTGCTGTGTTGCCGACCAGGTCGGATAACTGAGCGGTGTGCCGGTGAGTGTGGGAGTAGGAGTCCCGTCCGGGTAATAACCAAAAGCATCGTGGATGGCTTTTTCCACATCTGCCTCCGTGACAACGATCCCGTTGGCCTTGGCATATTGCCGGATGAGCAGGTCGTTGGTAATGTCATCGATCACCTGTTGACCAACCAGAGACGGGGTAGCCAATTGCGTTTGAATCTGGTTCAATGTTTGAGACAAGCTCGGGTCCGTTGAGGGGTCAATACCGAACATCTGGGCGAACTGGTAGTATTGCATGTATTGGTCAACGTAACTTTTGCGAGAGACCACGACTCGCACCTTGAATTCGCGCATGGTGACAGAATCGCCATTGACAGTGACTACCGGTTGACGGGCTTTCAGAACGGTTTCGTCCAGAATCCCATAACCAATGAGTCCAACGATGATAACTACAATGCCAATAGCAATTGAGGTGATAAGTTGTGTCTGGCGGCGCTCGCGTTCAAGGCGAGCCAGGTGTTTCTTGGATGCGATCTTGGTAGGCTTATCCTTTGCCATATGTGCCTCATACGTAATGATGTCATTGCGGACGTTTGTCTGTATTCAGTATATCCGCAGCAATGACATGCGTATAGTCGCTGGAGGGCATGGAATCATTCCATACCCTTTCACGAGAATAGATAGATTAACGATCGTCGCGTTCGCTGCCAGTAAAAGGAAGCAAGCCGATGTGACGGGCGCGTTTGATGGCGGTGGCCAGGACGCGCTGATGTTTTGCGCAAGTACCAGTCTGACGGCGCGGGCGTATCTTACCTTCTTCGGTGACTAAGCGGCGCAGTACATCCGCCTGTTTGTAGTCAATTGTCAGGTGCTTATCGGCACAGAACTGGCAGACTTTGGGACGGGCGTAATAACGGCGTTCACCGCCCTGATCCATATCGTTTTCGTTGCGAGGTTCGCGTTCCATAAGGACTTTATCTCCAATTTGTCCTGGGTAGCGGCGATTAATATCGCTTTACAAAAGTCGTCGCTACTTCTAAAAAGGCTAGAAGGGGAATTCGTCTTCCCCGGACTGGCCTTCGGATTCTTGTGAGACGACAGGCTGTTCACCGGCCGGGGCATGGCTATTTGCCTCGCGGCGCTCACCGAGCATCATCATTTCATTGGCGACGATCTCGACGGTGGAGTGCTTGACGCCTTCTTTATCTTCCCAGCGTCGGGTTTGCAGGCGGCCTTCGATGTAGACTTGTTGACCCTTGGTCAGGTATTGTTTGCAGATTTCGGCCAGGTTGCCCCAGGTGACGACATTAAACCACTCTGTTTCGGAATGGCGTTCGCCGTCGGCGGTGTTCCAGGAACGACTGGTGGCGACCGTGAAGGTCGTTACCGGACGACCCGAAGGGGTGTAACGCATTTCAGGGTCGCGCCCTAAATGACCGATCACCATAACTTTATTCAATCCACGACTCATCGCGTCCTCCTTACTCGATAGGCAATAGTCGAAAACCGACGAGGTACTACTTATTCAACCGCAGTGATCATATAACGTATGACCGGCTCTAGGAAACGCAGATTCTGGTCCATGGTAGCGGTAGCCGTGGGTTCGAGACTGAGATTGAACAGCACATATTGACCTTCGCGATGTTTCTTGATGGCGTAAGCCAGACGCTTGCGGCCCCAGATCTCGACCTTATCCACGCTGCCGCCGGTCTCGACGACCCAGCCCTTGACCTTTTCGGCGACGCCGTTAAACGCGGCCTCGTCCAGGTCAGGATGGACAATACAGACTAGCTCATAGTGACGCATAGGGAAAACCTCCTTTCCTCGGGATATGCTCCCGGACATTCACCGTGGGTGAGCCGGGGGCGGAAGGCAAGCCGCGGGGCGGCTTGAACGGTCTGTATTGTAAGCGAAAAGAGCGGTTTTGGGGAGGCCTATTTTACATAAACCGGATTGCTGAATATCCACCCGCGCAGTTTTCCCAGATAGTGCTTATAGGCTTCGATACGATAAACTCCCGGCTCGTCGGTGATCTGCATCAGCGTCTCGCTGTGCGCAGTCTTGACCAGCTTGCCATTCCTGACCAGCCGGATTTCTGCGGCGGATGGGAGTTTGGCTTGCAATGTAACTGTGCCTGTGGAGGTGATTTCGTCTCCCATAATGGCAATGCTGTCTTTACTCTGGGCGGAGAAGTGGAAGCCACGCGTCGGGGAGGGGAGGTCGTAGCCAATGAAACAGTGACCTGCGGCCAGGGCATCAAAGACCATTTTGCGATCCCGGATCAAATCGCCGGTGAGCGGTGTGGGCGTCAGGGTATGGGTGTTTATCGTTGAGAAATGATACTCGTACGGGAAGATGATCTTGTGCAGCGGCCCCAGGGACTTATGCTGGGCATGGGCGTCTGAGCCGCCGACGGCCACCACGCGCTGGCCTTTGGCTGTCAATTCGTCCCAGCGGCGCAGCGTTTCTGGCAACGGACCATGGGGGATGAACTCCGGGAAGTACGCGTAAGCAACTGCGTCCCATTTCCCTTTTGCGACCGATTTCAGTTCGCTGAAGCCGTTCCAGAGTTCGATCCCGGTAAAGCCGGTAACGTCCCAATCTACCCAGGATATATCCGTCTCACCGAAGGCTGGCATGGCAGGGTCTACTGGATGCGCGATGAAGCAGATACCGCCTGCGGCGCGCACCGCGTCTATCAGGGACTGGGGGTTATCGGCCAGGGGGGCTAGTTCCCGGTCCGCGCCGAAGACGAGCAGGTGATTTTTCTGCGGGTCGCGGTCCTGGTCATGGATCTCCTCGCATGCCAGTACGAGAACACGTTTTTTGCCATCCCGATAGTATGCGTTCGCTCCTTGTACCAGGATGTTGTGGTCGGTGACGAGGAGTACATCCACGTTGGTTTTAAGAGCGGCTCGTCCCAGGTCCGCATGAGTGCCGGAACCATCGGAGTAGGTGGTGTGCATATGCAAATTTATGGTCAGTTCGTACATCAAAGTCCCTTTATGCGAATCTTGTCAATAGGATTTCATTCTCTGGGAATCACCATGGTGAGGGGTAAATATGGGTTGTTGGGCGGGCTTTGCCCGCCCAACAACCCCATATCTTTCTCTCTGCCACGGAAATTTCCAAAGACTCCAGAATTCTTGTTTGACGGTTTCCCTGAATAACAGGTATAATTTGACGGCTAAAAACTCTGGAGGCTTATAAATGCAAAACTTTCTAGACGGTTCTTTGATTTTAACATCAATTGCCCTGGTTATCAGTATCGTCCTGCAAAGCAAGGGCGCTGGCCTGGGCGGTTTGACCGGGTCGGATGCCGGGGGCGTCTTCACCGCACGGCGTGGTATCGAAAAAACCCTCTTTTGGGTGACGATCATTTTCAGCGTGCTTTTCTTCATCCTGGCTATCACCTCTGTGATTCTCTCTGCCCGATAATGTTTTCTGATGAGGAGAAAGGCCATCGCTGGATTGCATTTTGCGCCTGCGAGCGGCCTTTCTTTATTTCAAAATATGAAAAAACTACGCTGGCAAATCCTGGTGGTTGTGCTGACACTGATTGTGGTGGCGGTCCTTTTATTGACTCAACAGCCAACCCTGAACACGATCCTACCTGGACCAGCCAGCGGGGGCATTTATACTGAAGCCCTGATCGGCTCGTTTGGGCGACTGAACCCGCTGCTCGACTTGAACAATCCCGCTGACCGTGATATAGATCGGCTGCTCTTCAGCAGCCTGATCAAGTTCGATCCGAGCGGGGTTCCGCAGCCGGACTTGGCAGAGTCGTGGGGCGTTTCTGCCGACGGGACGATCTACAACGTCACTCTGCGCGCCAACGCCGTCTGGCAGGACGGCACGCCTGTCACCAGCGACGATGTGCTGTTTACCATCAGCCTGCTGCGTAGTGAATATTCAGCCTATCCAACGGATGTGCGCTCCATGTGGGATCAGGTGGAGATCACCCGTCTTGACGACAAAAATATCAAGTTCACCCTACCAGAACCGTTTGTTCCGTTTCTCGATTTTCTTACTTTTGGGATTTTACCCCAGCACCTGCTCGAAACTGTTGCTGCGGACCAACTGTCCAGCACCGAGTTCAACCTGGCACCGGTCGGTAGTGGACCGTATAAATTTGACCATCTTACCATTGAAAACGGGCAAATTACTGGTGTGGTTCTGACCATCTCGGAAAACTACTACGGCCAGGTCCCGTTTGTGGAACAGATTGTTTTCCGTTATTACCCGAGTGCAGATGCGGCGCTAGCGGCCTACGGCCAGGGAGAAGTGCTTGCCATCAGCCAGATACCGGCGAACAATCTTGCGGCGGCATGTAGTGACCCCAACCTTTTCTGCTATTCCAGCCGGATGCCGAGCTTGAGCATGGTTTTATTTAACCTGGGCAATAATGATGTCCCGTTTTTCCAGGATAAAAACGTCCGGCGTGCATTGATGACCGGCCTTAACCGTCAGTGGATGGTGGATTATTTACTCCAGGGACAGGCGGTCGTGGCGGATAGTCCATTACTGCCTCTTACCTGGGCTTATTTCAATAGCGTTGAACACATCGGATATGACCCTGATACGGCGGTTAATGAACTTAAAGCTGCCGGGTATGTACTCCCACCGGACGGGACGGTACGCGCCAAAGACACCGTTTCACTCTCCTTTACAATGGTCTATCCGGATGATGCCATTCACGCGCAACTGGCTCAGGCCATCCAGCAAAACTGGGCGGCGATTGGCGTGGAAGTGAAACTCCAGGCAGTCTCGTATGTATCCATGTTCAACGACTACCTGACACCGCGCACTTATCAGGCTGCGCTGGTGGACCTGGACCTGAGTCGTTCGTACGACCCGGACCCGTATCCGTTCTGGCACCAGGCTGAAATTACCGGTGGACAGAATTATTCCCAATGGGATAACCGCACCGCCAGCGAATACCTTGAACAAGCACGCGTGGTAGCCGACCCGAATATCCGTGCCCGTCTGTACCGCAACTTCCAGGTTATTTTCGCCCGCGAACTCCCGGCCTTGCCGCTGTATTATCCGATCTATACTTATGGCGTGGACCAGCGCGTGCAAGGTATGCAGGCTGTACCGCTCTTTGAGCCTGCCGACCGCTTCAACGGGATTGCAACCTGGTACCTGGTTACCCGCCGCGCTCTCGAACAAACCGTACAACCGACGGTTTTGCCGTAAAGATATAAAAACCCAAGGACCTTCCCTTGGCTTTCCATCTATAAGAAATTATGTTAAAAGGAGTTTTTGATGGCAGATCAACGTGAGGCCGCCCTGCAATATGCCCGCAAGAATAAAGGAAAATTCCTGAATGCCTTCAAGGAAATCCTGACGATTCCGTCCGTTTCGACTGACCCGGTGTATAGCGCAGATATCCGTCACGCCGCGGAGTGGATCGCGGCGCAATTACACGGCCTCGGGATGCAGAAAGTGAAAATTTTTCCGACCGCCAAACACCCAATTGTTTTTGGAGAATGGCTGGGCGCGGCAGGTGCGCCAATAGTTCTTATTTATGGACACTATGATGTTCAGCCAGCCGACCCACTCAACATGTGGAAGACTGGTCCCTTTGACCCGGTAGTCCGCGGCGAAGATATTTACGCCCGCGGCGCCTCGGACATGAAGGGACAGGATATGGTTATGCTAAAAGCAGTCGAATCGCTGGTCAAGACCGGCGGACTGCCGGTGAATGTCAAATGGTTGTTTGAGGGCGAAGAGGAAATCGGTTCGCCCAACCTGGCGACTTTCATTGCCGGGCACAAGGATTTGCTGGCCTGTGATTTTGCTGTGAATCCGGATGCAGGCATGATCGGAAAAGAGTATCCGACCCTCACATATGCTTTGCGCGGTCTGGCTTATTTTGAACTGCGTGTTTATGGCCCGGCGCAAGACTTGCACTCCGGCATTTATGGCGGCGTTGTCCATAATCCAGCCATTGCCCTGGCCGAATTGGTTGCCGGGATGCACGATGCGAAGGGACGCATCACTTTGCCTGGTTTTTATAAAAGAGTTCAAAAATTGAACCAGGAAGAACGCGATGAGTTAGCTCGTCTCCCAATCAATGACAAGCATTTCCTTGAAATGACTGGCGTGCCAGAGTTATATGGTGAGGCTGGTTTTACTGCCAATGAGCGTACCGGGGCGCGCCCTACACTGGATGTTAATGGAATGCTTTCCGGATTCACCGGTGAAGGGTCCAAGACGGTCATCCCTGCCTGGGCGATGGCGAAAATATCCATGCGTCTGGTTCCTGATCAGAATCCAAAGGAAGTCCATCAGCAGTTGATCCGTTATCTGGAAGAACATGCCCCCAAGGATATTCGCTGGGAATTGACCGCCATGGCAGGCGGCTCGGCCTCCATATCCGACCGGAACAACATCGGCGTCCGGGCGATGAGCAAGGCGCTGGAGACAGTGTGGGGAACGCGCCCGTACTTCCGGCGCGAGGGTGGTTCCATCCCGGTAGTAAGAGATATGCAGAATCTTCTGGGCATCGAGTCGGTTATATCCGGTTTCGGTTTGCCGGATGACAACGTCCATGCGCCGAACGAAAAAATGCACCTGCCCACCTGGTACCGGGGTATCGAGGCGGTCATCCATTTCTTCTCGAATTTGAAACCCTAGTCTGACACCAGCGGCGGGGGTCATAGACCCCCGCTGAACTTTTTGGAGATTATTGGTATGGATGACAAACTTGTTAATTATGGCGGACAGGCGGTCATCGAAGGTGTGATGATGCGGGGGCGTAAAACCTGTGCCGTTGCCATGCGTGCCCCGGATGGCAGCATTGCCACCAAAGTCGAGCTGCTGGGTGGCATCTATACATCACGTTTGGCAAAAATCCCGTTCCTGCGCGGGCTGATCCTGCTGTGGGATTCGCTCGGCCTGGGAATGCGCGCCCTGACCGATTCTGCCAATCTGCAAAGCGGCGAAGACGAAAAACTGGAAGGCCCGGCACTCTACCTGACCCTCGGCCTGACCTTCCTGGTTGCCATCGGCATATTCTTCCTGGCTCCGGCGGGAGTTGGCTGGCTGTCAGAGCATTTCCTGCACTGGAGCGCCTGGTGGAGCAATCTTCTGGAAGGCATTATCCGTTTGCTTTTATTGATTGGTTATATGTGGGGGATCGGCTTTGCACCAGATATCGCCCGCGTCTTTGCTTATCACGGCGCCGAACACAAGACCATCAACGCCTACGAAGAGGGCGCGGATCTGACACCGGCTTCCGTTGCGAAGTACTCGGTGGAGCACCCACGCTGTGGCACGGCCTTCCTGCTGACTCTGATGGTGCTCTCGCTGTTTTTCTTTACCATCCTTGGCCCATTGCCGTTTGCCTGGCGGCTCATCAGCCGGGTGGTGATGATTCCGGTCCTGGCTGGTGTCGCTTATGAGTATCTGCGCTGGACGGCCAACCACCTCAACTTGCCGTTCGTGCGTCTTATCGTCAAGCCCAACCTGGCGCTGCAACACTTGACCACGCGCGAACCGGACGAGAAGATGCTGGAGGTGGCGATTACCGCCTTCCAGACGATGCGAAAAGCAGAGCAGGAAGCCTGAAAAAAACTCTTTGATGCTTGGGGGGAAAGGTTTTTTACTTCAAAGAACATAAAAACGCAGAAACCCTGCGTTTTTATGTTCGGAAATGGTAGCGGGTGCTAGCCTTGCAAATAGCCTCGACGTTGATACTCCTGGAACAACTTCCCCCAAGTGGTGTTTTCCCGCCATTCACGGGCAACCCGTTTGTATTTGAACGGCCAGTAGAAATAATCCTGTTCGGCCTCGGAGATGGCAATCGGCAGGAACACCAGCGGAGTCCTGAAGATGAGTTTTTGCAGGAATTTGGTCGGTCCATACCAGGCCAGCCAAGCCAGGAAAGTATGGGAGTTCTTTCCAATCTTGAAATTCCAACTTTCACCGGAAACATCGTCACCGACCAATTCTATTTGACGGACATCCCCTACCCCCAATCCCTGTTCGTGGGCCAGGCGGATATACTTGATGGACAGCGGATCAAAGCCCATCAGTTTGGCCGCCACAGCGTCAATTGCCACCTGATCCTCGGAGGCCAGCAGGATATTCTTCACCTCCGGGGTCATGAGGCGCGGCCCCTCGCCGTTCCCGGCGGTTGTGCCATCCATGATCGCAAACAGCCCGGGATGGATTTCTTTTTGGATGGCTAACAGGTCCACCAGGGTCTCGTGGATCCAGGTGTGAGTGTAATGCCGGTATTTACTAAGCAATCCACCGAAGGCATTTTTCATCGCCCCGGTCGTGGTGGTATACATATGCGTCTTGACCGTAGGCAAATGGACGATGTTTTTCCCAGTGAAATAATCCGGAATCAGGATACCCTCTGGGTAGATATGATCCAGGGCTAACATTTTGGTTTTGGGCCGGTAGGGTACCCATTTCATCTCATCTTTTAGAAAATTATACAGGGTGGGCACATGGTAGTGTTTGAAGATGGGCAGATAGCCGTTCAAATCCTCGCCTTTGAAAGCATTGGTGAGTACCGTCTGGTTTTGCACACAGACCAGGTCCTCGAACCCGGCCTGCTGCAACGCCAGGATGGTGCCTTCCAACTGCCAGGGAGTCGTATTCGCCGCAGGCATTGGGTAATGCCAGGAGATATTGTCTTTGAGTATCGTCGTAACCCCCGGGCGCAGTGCTTTTTTACCACCCGCAAGGTCGAAGAGACGCTGGTAATCTTGCAAGACAGTTTCAGGTTGAGTGCGTACTACGGCAACTTTTGATTTAGTGGACATTAAAATAACCTCATCTGCTGCAATTGTATCAGCCTTCTTTCCCTTCGATCAATGCTCTTCTAATTTTCCGATACAACACGATCGGACTATCTCCCTGGATCAGGATTTCGCCAATATCCAGGTCAGGACGGTGAGGCTGCTGGGTGATGACCACGCGCCGATCCTGGCGCTCGATGACCAGATTGCTCAGGCTCCCAATCCAGCCCATAAGTTGACGGAGAACCGGCACGCGCACGGTATGGTAGTAACGCAGATACATTAGCGTGTTCTCATCGTCGATCGGGACAAAGGCCACCACGATGCGGAGACTATCGGCAATCCAGTTCTGCCAGATATTCCCGTAACGGAATTGCAGGAACGGGCGGCGATCCGGCTTGGGCAACTCGGAGGGTTTCTTCGGCTTCTGGCCCTCGTCCAGTTCGTTGTAAACCCACAGGTTGATCAGATGGTCGCCCGGCCAGTGGCTTTCCTCAGTCGAAATTGGCCCGTTGACCAGCGTGCGGTTGCCGCGCCCGATGGTGTTGTGGTGAATGAAGGGCAGGTGCACCACATCCAACTGGTTCTCGATGGCGCGTGAATAATGGTTGGCCCAGTGGTCTTTCAGCGTGGCATAGACCATCGTATCGGGGATGGACTCGAACCACGGGACCGGCGGATATTCGTCCCGCGGCTCGCCCCACCAGAGGTAGACAAAGCCGTGCTCTTCGCGGACCGGGTAACTGCGCACGTGTAAAGCCTTGGGCGGTTCGGCGTTTTTACCATTTGCCGGAACCAGTTTACAGGTCCCGCTGGTACCGTACTGAAAGCCGTGGAAGGGACACTGGATGCAGTCGCCGAGCAGCTTGCCGGCGCTAAGTGCCACGCCCCGGTGCGGACATTTGTCCGCCATCACAGAGAGTTCGCCTTTGGTGTTACGCCAGGCGACCATTTTCTCGCCCATGCGCGTCACGCCGACGATTTTTCCTTTTTTGATTTCACTGGATTCCAGGATGGCATACCATTGGTTGGGGATCATTGTTCCTCCGGAGGGTAGGGGCAGGGTTTATCCCTGCCCTGGGCGGACCCGAGGTCCGCTCCTACAAGGGTTGAAATTTAGCCGTGAAATGACGGAGCAACTCCGGCGCGTAGGTGAATTTGTAGCCGCGGATGGAGGCGGCCCGCTCTTTGATGCGCCTCAGCGTGTTGGCCACGTAGTCCATGTGGCTCTGAGTGTAGGTGCGGCGGGGGATGGCGAGACGCAGGAGTTCCAATTTGGGATATACCATTTGGCCGGTGTCCGCATCTGGGTGTGCGAACATGACCGAGCCAATCTCCACGCCGCGGATGGCACCTTCGCGATAGAGTTCGACGCACAGGGCTTGACCAGGGAATTCGCTTTGTGGGATGTGCGGCAGGACTGCAGCAGCATCGAGATATACGGCGTGACCGCCTGCGGGCTGGATGGTGGAAATACCCGCTTCGTTGATGCGTGCGGCAAGATAGGCGGTTTGACCGAGGCGATAGGCGAGATAGGTTTCGTCGAGTCCTTCGTACAAGCCGACCGCCATCGCGTCGAGGTCTCGGCCTGCCAGCCCGCCATAGGTGGGGAAGCCCTCCCGCAGGATCAGTTCGTTCTTAACGTTCTCAAAAAGTTTCTCATCGTTCATGCACAGCAATCCGCCGATGTTGACAATGGCGTCTTTCTTGGCGGACATGGTCATGCCGTCGGCGAGAGCAAACATTTCGTGGGCGATCTCTTTAACGGTCTTATGCGTGTAACCAGGTTCACGCTGTTTGATGAAGAAGCAATTTTCGGCGTAGCGCGCCGCGTCGATGAAGAACGGAATTGTGTATAAATGGTAGCCATCCGCAATCGCTTTGAGATTTTCCATCGAGACGGGCTGACCACCCCCGGCGTTGTTAGTAACGGTCACCATTCCGAAGGGGATATTCGCCGCGCCAACCTTTTCGATGAAGGCCTTGAGTTTGGCGATATCCATATTGCCTTTGAACGGATGCGGATTAGCGGGATCGAAGGCTTCGTCAATGACCAGGTTGGTGGGATGGCCGCCGCGGGCGCGGATGTTGGCATCCGTGGTGTCGAAGTGCATGTTGCTTGGAACATACTGCCCAGGCTTGACGAGGCAGGCGGACAGGATGTTCTCGGCGGCACGCCCCTGATGCGCTGGGACGAAGTACTTGAAACCAAAAATATCCTCCACTGCGGCTTTAAGACGATAGAAGGAGCGCGCCCCGGCGTACGACTCATCGCCGCGCATGATAGCCGCCCATTGCTCCTGACTCATCGCGCCGGTGCCGGAGTCGGTCAGCAGGTCAATGAAGATGTCCTCGGCTTTTACAGCGAACAGGTTGTAGCCGGCTTCTTTGAGCGCCTTTTCTCTTTCGGCGGGGGAAATGAGGCGGATCGGTTCGATCACCTTGATGCGGAAAGGTTCGGGAGGGTAGGTGGGCATGAGGCTCCGACAT